>Ga0307377_10001341_pt1 | contig 31578 bp, 31 predicted proteins | sample TR3MG_FD_202535 | JGI IMG/M metagenome (GOLD analysis project Ga0307377, IMG submission 202535) | Soil microbial communities from Risofladan, Vaasa, Finland - TR-3 | ecosystem: Environmental > Terrestrial > Soil > Coastal area > Acid sulfate soil | place: Finland: Risofladan, Vaasa | collected... | reverse complement strand
ATGCACCAGCAAGTAGTGACCCTCTGCCGCAGCCTGCTGGCGACTGCGAAGTTCTACAAGGAGGCGGCGAGCAGCCGGCTGGACCAAGCCGAGGGACAACTCGCCACCTTGCGAGCGGCGCTCAACCAAAACAAGGAAGCATTGCGCAAACTCTACGTCAAGGCGGGCCGAGACGAGTTTCACCTGACCCCCCAAGTTATCTTCGCCGAGGCAGCCAGAGAGAAGGCCGGCCCACTCACGCCAGAGGAGTTGCTCGTACTGGCGGACAAGATTGAAGCGCTAAAGGCCGCACAGCAGGATGTGCTTGGGCGCATCGAAGCCCAGCGTCGGCTGGTTCAGAGCCTGTGGGAAGAGGTCAACGAGATTCCGCAGAAGCCAATGCCGGCGCCCTCGATGCTGTCCAGGCTAGAAGGAGAGTCCGGAAAGGAATCCGGGGAGGAATCCGCCGACGAATCGCCGCCGATGTCGGCCTCCACCATCGCAACGGTCCTGGGCAACACGGCCTTCGCGTGCGACCTCTATCCGCTGCTCTCGAAGAGCGACGACAACGTCTTCTACTCGCCTTTCAGCATCTCGACAGCCCTGGCCATGACCTGGGCCGGGGCGCGCGGCGAGACCGAAAAGCAGATGGCCAAGACACTACACTTCTGCCTGTCGCAAGCGAAACTGCACCCCGCGATGTTTAATCTCCTGGCCCGCATCAATGGACAGGCGGGCACCAAGAAGCCGTACCAACTGTCGATAGCCAACTCGCTGTGGGGCCAGGAGGGCTTTGAGTTCAAGCCGCAGTTCCTCGACGTGAACCGGATAAACTACGACGCCGAGATGCAGCACGTGGATTTTGAGGTGGCGAAAGAGGAGGCGCGCCAGACCATTAACGCCTGGGTGGCCGCCCGCACGCAGAACAAGATCAAGGACCTGCTTCAGCCGCCCGACTTAGTCGTCGATCCCGTGCGGCTGGTGTTGGTCAACGCCATCTACTTTAAGAGCGCCTGGCTCGTGCCTTTCAACCCCGCCGTCACGAAGACCGAGCCGTTCAACCTCCTCGGCGGCAAAAAGGTCTCGGTGCCGATGATGAAGCAGGAGGACCACCTGGGCTACTATAAGGGGCAGGATTTCCAGGCGGTCACTCTGGAGTATGCCGGCCGGCAACTCTCGATGCTCATCCTTTTGCCGGACAAGATGGACGGTCTGCCGGACCTTGAGAAATCGCTGACCGCCAAGAACCTCGATGACTGGACGTCGAAGATGGCCAGAAAGGCCGTACAACTTTCGATGCCCCGCTTCAAGATGACGTGCCGGGCGGATCTGAAGAAAACGCTCCAAACGCTGGGCATGACCGATGCGTTCGATGGAAAGCGGGCCGATTTCTCAGGCATGGCACCCAGTGCGACCGGGCGGCGCCTCTCCATTTCGGCCGCGATTCACAAGGCCTTCGTCGAGGTGAACGAGGAAGGCACGGAGGCGGCCGCCGCCACGGCCATCGTCGTTTCCGAAGGCAGTGTGGAGGAATTCGCCACCGTCCGGATGGATCACCCATTCCTCTTCTTCATCCGTCACAACGCGACGGGCAGCCTCTTGTTCGTGGGCCGCGTCATGAATCCGGCGCAGTGAAAAGCCGGAACCCTGTCGGTTCCCGGAGCAAACGCTCGAAACGGGTGAAGCGGGATGACATGCAGGACACGTGTCTTCGCCCGCGCTTGTGGGCAATCGGCCGCGCGACCACCGATGCCGACGGAACGTTTTCCCTCCGTGCGGCCGGGGGCAGAAGGCGATTTGAGATTTAAGATTTAAGATTTGAAAAGGAACGGCGGGGAGGGCAAGGCAAAAACGACCGGGACTGGGGACTCGGGGCTGGGGACTCGGGGGGCAAGGCAGAATGCAGACCCGGCGTCGTCCCGATGCATCGGGACTATGCCGTGGCAGGCGGCAAACGGCAGGCGATGCCGCCTTCCGCCCGCTTATTCGGGGGCGCCAACCAATGGCGTTACGTCGGCGCCTTGGGGAGTGCATTTCTGGCACCACTTTTCCTCCCGGACGATCTCGGTTCCTCCGCTCTTCTTGTTGCGGGTCTCGATAACCACCTTGTTCGCCCTGAACCCGCTGGGGACCGTCTTTCCACACTTGTCGCACTTGAATGACATCGGCTTTCTCCTCTTCTCCTGGTTCGCAGGCGGAATACGCCCGGTCCATTCCCCTGTTCCTCCGGGCCTGCCGCGTTCGGCGATGCGGTGCGGCACACCGGCAAACATCACCCTTGCTCCCGGCGGCGTTCCGGCAGGGTATCAGGAAAGCAACACCCGTTCAAGTGATAACGCGAAGGTCCAAGAGGGACCCCTTCGGGGCTATCGGGGCTTAGGCCAATGCGGAACGTTTCAATTGCGGATTTCGGCCCGGAGGGCTCCAACGGAGGAACAGGGAGAATGGGGAACCGAACGGCAAACCGCAAACTACAAACAGCAATGACCAAAGGGGAGGGAGGATTTGAGATTTCAGAGTGAACGGCGAACCCGTCTTCGTCCCGATGGATCGGGACTGCGCCGTGGCCCCGAAGGGGTCCAACAACGAACAAGGACAGGCGGCAAACGGCAACCCGGCTTCGTCTTCGACTACGCCGTGGCAAGCGGACCGAGGCGAGATCCCTCGGCTGCGCTCGGGATGACAGGCTGAGGCACTGGCGGACAAGCCGCCAGCCGGCCACGGCACGAGCCGTACCCGTGCCAGGGTGCCACCCGGCGACGCTCATTCTGTTAGGCGCTCTAAGTATTGCGCCCGCCGAATTTCCGGGCACGAGAATCCCCGGACCCCTACACGCACCCCGCCGGACAGCGGTCGCCCTAGTGCTTGGCCTTGGCGGCCTTGTCTTTCTTGGGCTTCTTGACGTTTTTTTTCCGCGAGTAGTTGCCTTTGCCCATTCCGAGTCTCCTTCGTGTTTCAAAAGGGCTTCTCTACTTCGCCATGTCCTTCAGGGCCTTGAGAGGCCGGACCTTGATGACCTTGCGGGCGGGCTTCGCCTTGAACATCTGTTCCTGCTTGGTGAAGGGATTGATGCCCATGTGCGCTTTGACGGCGGGCTTCTGGACAACCAGGATCTTCAGCAGGCCCGGCAAAGCAAAGACGCCCGGCCCTTTCTTGCCGACCGCAGTCTTGATCACTCCGGCAAGAGCCTCGAACACCGATGCAACCTGCTTGCGAGAAAGTTGCGTCGTCGCGGCAATGCTGGCAAGAACTTCACTCTTCGTAGCGGGCTTGGCCATTTTGCTGCTCCTTAGAAGGTTAGTGACCATTCACGTCACGCACGTCACGGAATTCTACTCGGATGGCTCGCGAACGGAAGCAAAATATTTCAGCATTTTCCGGGGGACGCCCACAACCGTGCCCCGTCAAGGGCCGAGTCCCAGGGGTCCAAGGATTATCCCCCGGCAGTGCCGGGGGCTTGTTATGGATTGTCCCCTCACAATGCGAGGGGGTTGTTATGGATTATCGCCCGGGGACTCCAGGTCGGCGCCAAGCGTGTACGTGCCGCCCGGGGCCGTCTTGATGGCGCCCGCGACGTCGCGCCAGCGGAAACGGCACTCGCCGCCCAGTTTGGAGCGGATGGTGCACCGGTCCAGGTTGCCGTCTTTCCACGCGATGTCCACCTCGAACCCGCCGCGGGCGCGCAGGCCCCTGACGGAGCCGGTCGGCCAGACCGCGGGCAAGGCGGGCAGGAGGTTGATCTCGTTTTCGTGCGATTGGAGGAGCATCTCGCAGACGCCGGCGGTGATGCCGAAGTTGCCGTCTATCTGCATCGGCGGATGCAGCCCGAAGAGGTTAGGGCAGGTATTGCGGTCGGAGAACAGTTGCTGGAACAAGCGGTGTGCGTTTTCGCCATCGTGCAGACGTGCGTAGAGTGCGGTGCGCCAGGCGAAGGACCACTCGCGCACGTCGCCGGTCTCGCCGCGGGCCTCGAGCGATTTTTTTGCCGCCGCGGCGAATTCGGGCGTCCCGGACATGGTGATCTGTGTTCCTGGAAACAGGGCGAACAGATGCGACGTGTGGCGGTGGTGGTCGTTGGGATCGTCGCGGTCCGTCATCCATTCCTGGAGTTGCCCCCACCTGCCGACCTGGGGCCCGAGGAGTTTGTTGCGCATGGCCGCAATCTTCGCGCGATATGCCGAGTCGACGCCCAGGGCCTCGCCGGCGGCCAGGTAGTTGCTGAACAGGTCGTAAACGATCTGCTGGCTGTAACTGACGCCGTCCTCCCTGGGTCCGTGTTCGGGCGACCAGGTGTTCGGAACGACCAGCCGGCCGTCGGGCAGCGCCTTCAGTCGCTCTTCCCAGAACTCGCACACCTCCTTGAGGACCGGGTAGGCGACCTTCCTCAGGTATTGCTTGTCCCCGCCGAAGGCGTAGTGCCACCAGAAATGCTGGGCGTACCAAGCATTCGACGTGTTGTCCCACTGCCAGGTCATGTCGCCGTGGATGCCATGCGACGTTCGGACCGTCCAGCCGTGCGGCTTGCCGGAGGGGAGCTGGAATTCCTTTGCCTGCTGCGTGGCGTTGCGCCACGGTTGGAGTTGGCTCTCGATGAGATTCAGGAGCGGCTCATGGCACTCGGCGAGGTTGGCGGGCTCGGCCGGCCAGTAGTTCATCTGCACGTTGATGTTGGTGTGGTAGTCGCTGTGCCAGGGCGGCTGGTTGCTGTCGTTCCAAAGGCCCTGGAGGTTCGCCGGCAACCCCCCGGGCCGCGAGCACGAGATGAGCAGGTACCGGCCGTACTGGAATAGGAGTTCCTCGATGTCCGGGTCGCCGCCCTTCTCCGCGTGGAGCACTTTGCGCTGATCGATCGGCAGGGCCAGGCGGTCGGGCGGGGTCGATCCCAGGTCCAAGGTCACGCGATTGAAGAGCGTCTGGAAGTCGGCGATGTGGGCCGCCTTCAGGTCTTCGTATTTTTTGGCCGAGGCGGCGGCGACGCGGGCGTGAACGGCGCGGCGTGGATTCTCCCCGCGATAATGCTTCGCGTAATCCATCAGGTAATCCGTGCCCGCCGCCAGGATCAGCGTCAGGCTGTTGCAGTTGTTGAACGCGAAGTTGCCATCGCCCGGCCGGACCGTTCCGCCGTCGTTCAGCACCGCCATTTGCGTTTCATACTTCAGGCCGTTCGCGAGCGCTCCGCCAAACCGCAGACTGTTCTTCTCGGCCAGCACCGCCTCGCCGTGCGTGCCACGAAGTTGGACCGTGCCGCTGTACGACGCCGGCCGGTCGGCCCAGAAACGCAGGACGAGCACCTGGTCCGGGTGTGAGGCGAAGGCCTCGCGCCGGAACGTAACGCCCCCGCTCTGGTAGGTCGCGCTGTGGATCGCGGTCGCAAGGTCGAGCGACCGGCGGTAATTCCGGACAGGGGACGCCGTCTCCTGCGGCTCGCTCGTGGCACCGGTATCGGCGCCGGCCAGATCCACGAGGATCTCGCCCAACACCTGGTACGACCCCAGATTGCTGGAATCGTCCGAAGAGATCTCGGCGCCCGTCCACAGGCTGTCTTCGTTGAGGACGACGCGTTCCTGTTGGGGCCTTGCGAAGATCAGGCCGCCCAATCTGCCGTTGCCGATCGGCAGCGCCCCGTTCATGTCGTTCTTTACCGGCGGCTCCCCGTACCACAGTGTCAGGTCTTCTGCCCGCGCGGCGGCACCCACGATGGCTGTGGCGCATGCGAGTAACGCGATTTTCATCGTCTCAGCTTCTCCTTCTTGCTCCGGCGGCGCCGGTCGGGCCCGCGTTCCGAGTTGGCTGTTTCTGGCTCCCCGTGTCGGCGGAATGGCGCCAGGCGGAAATCAGTATTGCGTCCCCCGAATTTCCGAATTCGCTGTCCCCCGAATTCGCGAATTCGTGCGAAGGTTGTGCCGGAAGGAAAGATTACTCACTGTCACAAACAGGGGCCCGTGCCTTCGCCAGAGGCTGCTCCAGATTCGGTGCAGGATCCGCGGCAGGGAGTAGAATCGCCGGTCACAGGCGTCCATCTCCTGGAGGATACCCGCCCAGGACAGATGCTTATACCGGGCTACGGGGAAAGTCAGCGTGAAATACTTCCAATCTTCCGGGAACGAGTCGGCGGCGATGCGGCCTTGTGATTTCATCTTGTCCCACAGGCGCGTTCCAGGCAGCGGCGTCAGGAACAGCACGTTGAGGAGGTCCACGCCATAGCGTTCGGCGGTGTCGGCGATCCGCCTGCCAATGCCCCGTTCGTCCGTGTCCAGCCCCATGATGAAGGAACCGGCGACGAAGATGTTGTGGCGCTGCAAGCGGTCAACGGAGGCTCTGAAATCGCGGCCCTTCAAGAGGTTGAATTTTTTGCCCACCTCCGCCAGCCCCTCCTCCGTCGGCGACTCAAAGCCGATGAAGACACCTTTGCAGCCTGCCTGGGCCGCCAGCATCAGCAGTTCGTCGTCATCGGCCATGTTGATGGTCGCCTGGCAAATCCACTTCTTGCGCAGGTTGGCGCGGATCATGGCCCGGAAAAGGTCCTTGGCGCGGGCAATGTGCTTGCGACTCGTGCCGATGAGATTGTCGTCAACGACGAGAACCAACTTCTCCCGAATCGTCCGGAATTCTTCCACGACCTTTTCGACCGGCCGCTGGCGGTAGCGATTCCCGTTGAAAACCGACACGCTGCAAAAGCTGCAATCGAGCGGGCAGCCACGCGTGGTCTGAATCGAACCGAAGGCGTAGCCGCTCGTCAACAGGTCGTTCCGAGCCGGCGGAACGTCTTCCATGCTCACGAACTCGCCGGCATACACCGGCTCCAACCGTCCTTGCCGGGCGTCTTCCAGAACTTGAGGCCAGACACTCTCGGCCTCTCCCGTTACCACCGAATCCACGCGTTCCCTCGCCTCTTGCAGGCACAGGGTAGCATGGACCCCTCCCATAACCACCGGCACGCCGCGGCCGCGAAACTCGGCCGCCAGTTCGTACGCGCGGGGCGCTTGCGAGGTAAAGGCGGTAATGCCCACCAGGTCCGGCCGAGGCAGGGCGCCGTAGTCCGGTACGCCGAGGTTCTCGTCAATGATCCTGATTTCCCACTCCGGCGGGGTCAAGCCGGCCAGGACCAGAAGCCCCAGCGGCTTCCAGACACGGTACTTACTCCAGCGGCTCTTCTTGGCAAGGCTGACCAGCGGATTATTCGGGTTTATCAGATATAGACGCACGGATCGCGGTCTCTCACATTGACCAGAGCGCAGACTGGGCCAGCCGAGATTCCCACGAATGTCAGCTGCCTGGGCTGTCGTGCCGGACCGGCCGGTGCTACTCGGCCTTTTCCTCGGTCTCGGTGTCGTCGGCCGGTTCGGCCTCGCCCGCGTCGGCCTCCTCGGGCGCCGCAGCCGACTGACCCAGGCGCCTCACGTTCTCCGCCTTCGGGCCCTTCGGGCCCTGGGTCACGTCGAACTCCACCCGTTCGCCCTCGGCAAGAGACTTGAACCCTTCGCCCTGGATGCTGCTGTGATGGACGAAGCAGTCCGTGCCGCCTTCCTGTTCAATGAAACCAAAACCCTTCTGATCATTGAACCACTTCACTTTTCCTGTAGCCACTGGTTCTTCCCCTTATGCTCTTCTGCAATGGTTCAGCGTGAATTGGACTTTCGTCCTCTTCCGCCAAGCAACTGATCCGCCCGACCGCCGGACGGTCTTTCGTCTTGGAACGGTGGATTTTCTCAGGCGTGGGGGAGATTCCCCGACACGCTCGGAATGGACGGGAACCCCTCGGCCCAAAGGCGGAGGAGATTTCCTGTTCGACGTATCATCTTTCGTCCCGGCCGCCTATCGCCGGCAGGTTGCGTCCCCGCAGAGCCTGCGCCTGTTTCACCGGCTGGCCCTATTGTCCTGTTCCTTTCGATCCTTGTCAAGCGGTTGCGTGAGCCAATTTCAGGCCGGGATTCCCTCCTGTTGCCGCCGGGCCTTGCGAGTCTCTCGTGCGGCGGCCAGTTTGGCGTCCCGGGGAAATCCAGCGACGCAGAAACGACATCCCCCGGCAATGCCGGGGGCTTGTTATGGCGCGTTTATGGTGCCGTCGCCGGGAAGGCGGGAAATGCTGACGGGCAGGCGTTCCTCGTCCTGGATGGGGTCAATGAACGCGCGGCGGTAGCGTTCGGATTGCATGCGGCAGGCGTGGCGGTGGACGGAATACTCGGGGTGCGAGACCATGCGGCGCCAAATCGTTTCGAGCGGTTCCTCTCGCACGTTGCCGAAGGTGACGGGATTAAAGTCGCAGGGATTCACGTCGCCGTAGCAAGTCATGTAGAACTGGCTGAATGAGCCGAAGCATCCTCCGCCGTCGGCGGCGTTGGCCTTGGCCTGGGCGATGACGCCCATCGGATGCTCCATCGCATTGTACCTGTCGGCGAGGGCGCGGACGCGCTTGATATCTTTTCGGCCGAGGCGGAGTTCGGGCATCGAGAGAAACTTGCCGGTGGGGACGCAGTCGAAGATGGTCACTTCGTGGAACCCTTCGTCCTGGGCGATCCGCAGCAGGTGCTCGAGCGCGCCCGAGGCGACGTTCTCGTGGGTGGCGTAGGTGGAGATGCCCGTCAGGATGCCGGCGGCGCGGGCGCGGCGGGCGCCGTCCATGGCTTTTTGGAACGCGCCGGGCATTCGGCGCAAGGCGTCGTGCTCTTCGGGCGTGTCGGAATCGATGGAGACGTTGAGGCTCCCCAGGCCCGCCTCTGCCAGGCGCGCGACGTTCTTTTCGGAGAGGAGGACGCCGCTTGTAAATATCATGACGTTGGCGCGGTGCTTGTCGGTATGGGCGATGAGGTCGTAAAGGTCCGCGCGGGCCATCGGCTCGCCGCCGGTAAAGACCATCGAGCAGACGCCGAGGTCGAGGGCCTGGTCAATGACGCTTTTGAGTTCGTCGCTCGAGAGTTCGTCGCGCTCGGGGGCGACGAAGCGGTCGGCCGAACAGTGGACGCATCGGCAGGGGCATCGGGGCGTGACCGAGAGGGTGCTCGTCGCGGGGAAGACGATCCCAGAAGCCTGCGACCGGAGTTTCCGCTCGAAGGGGCGGAGGGCGGCGGGGGACGGCATCGGGGGATTGTAGAGATTGTAGAAGTTGCGGCCGTCCTTCTCGGCGATGATTTTGAGGCGGTTGATGACGGCGAGGAAGGCGTTTATCTGGGGGCGGAACCTCGGCGCGAGCGGGCCGGAGAGGGTGCAGGCGATTTTCCTGTCGGCCTCGCGCCAGGTTTGGATCGCGAGGAGCGGCAGGCCCATCGGGCCGGTGACGGTGGTGTGGACGGCGCCGGAGTCGTCCTCGGTGAAGCGGACGCGGGCGCGGCGGAGAAGCGCATCGGAGATTCGGTCGGCGACGGCGGTCACGCGATTTCCTCGTCTGGCGGATGCCCATGCTTTCGCAAGCGAAAGCATGGCACCCAAGGCTCAATTTTCACAACCCCGGCCCTGACTGGGCGCCGTTCCACAACCGCAACTCCGCGCCGTCTCCTTTTTGACTTCTTGACGGCCGTTCTCTGCGTTCTCCGCGTTCTCCGCGTTTAAGAACACAGCGTTGCAATCCTAGGCGGAAGGTTTTCGGCGAAGGGATTCGCGGTAGCGTCCGTGCTTGCCGGCGGCGCTTGCGCGGAGGCACTCACATAGGTAGCGCACTTCCTGGGGCCAGCCGTCTTCCTGTTCGAGTTCGCGGAGGACCTCTTCCCGCGGCCGGCCGTAGCGGTAGATTCGGCGATAGGCCTTGGCGACCATTTCGATGATGTCCTGGGCGAGCCCGGCCCGCTGCATGCCGACGCTGTTGGGTCCGCGGACGCGGCTGGGGTGGCCCTCGATAATCATGAAGGGGGGAACGTCGTGAACGATGCGCGTCAGTCCGCCGACATAGGCCAGTTGGCCGATGCGTGTGAAGGGATGGACGGCGGCGGCGCCGTTGATGTTGACGCGCGGCTCGATGTGGACGTGGCCGCCGATGAGGACGTTGTTGCCGAAGATGACGTCGTCGCCGACGTCGGCGTCGTGGGCGACGTGGCTGCAGGCCATCAGATAGCACCGGTTGCCGACGCGCGTAACGCCGTCTTCCTTGGCGCTGGCGCGGTGGATGGTGACGCACTCGCGGATGACGTTGGAGTCGCCGATAAGAACTTCCGTGGGCTCGTCGCGGTAGGCGAAGTCCTGGGGCGGCGTGCCGATGGTGGCGTGGGGGTAGAGGATGTTGCGCGCGCCGATGCGGACGCGGCCGACGACGGTCACGTTCGGATGGAGGACCGTGCCGGGGCCGATGCGGACCTCGGGCCCGACGACGCAAAAGGGGCCGACCTCGACGCCCTCGGCCAGTTCGGCCTTCGGATGCACGGATGCCAATGGACTGATTGCCATGACTTCCTTTCAGAGTTCCTGTTCGGCCGGGATGAGCACGAAACGGATTTTGGCCTCGGCGGCGATTTCGTCGCCGACCCAGGCGCGGGTGACGACCTCGGCGCGGTTTTCCTTGGCGCGGATGACGTCGGCTTCGAGCCGCAACTGGTCGCCGGGGTGGACCGTCTTGCGGAGTTTGACGCGGTCCATGCTGAGGAGGATGGCGACCTGGCCGGAGTGCTGGAGTTTTCGCAGGAGCAGGACGCCGGCCAGTTGGGCCATCGCCTCGACGATGAGGACGCCGGGCATGATGGGCGTGCCGGGGTAATGGCCCTGGAAAAAATGTTCATTAATGGAAACGTTTTTGATGCCGACGGCCCGGACGTCCTCCTCGAACTCCAGGACGCGGTCCACGAGGAGGAAGGGGTATCGGTGGGGGAGAACGTCCATAATCTGGGAGATGTCCATGGCGGGGCGCGGCCGGGCCCTTGCGGCGACGTCGCGGCGGGCGCCCTGGTCCTGGAGGCGGCGGAGGAGGCGATGGTTCAGCGTGTGGCCGCTCTTGACGGCGACGATGCGGCCCTGGACGTCGCAGTTCAGGAGAAACAGGTCGCCCACCAGGTCGAGCAGTTTGTGGCGCGCCGGCTCGTCGGGGAAGCGCAGGGTGTTCTCAATCGGCCCCTCGGGACCGAACACCAGGAGGTCTTGATAGGTCACATCGTGCCCATAGCCGCGGCGGCGGAGGTCCGCGATGTCGGACTCGAGGATGAAGGTGCGGCTGGCGGCGAGGTCGCGGACGAACGCGTCGGGCGTCAGGCGCAGGTGACAAACCTGCGGCTCGATGCCGCTGTGCGAACCGTAGTCCAGGTGATACGTCAGGACAAGGTCCGGCGAGTCGCTGGGGAGCGCGGCGATGACGGCGCCGCCGTCGTGGACGGTGACAGGCTCGACGATCTTCAGGACCGCCCGCTCGACCGGCTGCTCGGTGACGCCGGCCTCGCGCAGGAGGCGGACGTAGTCGGCGGCCGAGCCGTCGCAGGCGGGCAGTTCCGGGCCGTCGAGTTCGACGGCGAGGTTGTCAATCTCCAGGCCCGCCAGCGTCGCGAGCAAGTGCTCGGCCGTCTCGACCGCCACTTCGCCGTTGGCGAGCGTCGTCCGCTGGAAGCGCCTGGCGACGGACTGGACCGTGGCCGACACCCGCGCGTCGGGCGAGAGGTCCACGCGCGTAAACACCAGGCCGGTGTCGGGCGGCGCCGGGAGGAAGCGGACGCGGACCGGCTGGCCCGTAAAGAGGCCGCGGCCTTCCATTTCGGCTTCGCGCGCGATGGTTCGTTGTCGGCGGCTCACGCGCGGTTCCTCGTCTGGAGGCGCTCGAGTCGTTCCTCGATCGCCTTGAGGCGGTCGAGGACGTCTTCCATTCGACGCCCGGCGGCCTCGCGGCGAAGTTGCTCGCGGTGCGGGCCGGCGGGGTATCCGCTCACATCGGCGCCCGGCGATACGTCCTTCGTCACTCCCGCCTTGGCGGCGACGCGCGCCCCGTCGCCGACGACCAGATGGCCGTCAATGGCCGCCTGGCCGGCGATGACGCAGCCCCGCCCGATGCGGGCGCTGCCGGCGACGGCCACCTGGCTGACGATGATCGTCCCCTCGCCGATCTCGGCATTGTGGCCGATCTGCACCAGGTTATCCATCTTGACGGCCCGGCCGATTTTCGTCGCGCCGAACCGCGCGCGGTCCACCGTGACGCACGAGCCGATCTCAACGTCGTCGCCGATTTCGACCGTCCCGAGTTGGGGAATTTTCTCCGGCCCTTCGGGGCCCGCCAGGTATCCGAACCCGTCGCTGCCGATGACGGACCCGGCGTGAATGACGACGCGGTCGCCCAGGCGGACACGCTCGCGAAGAACCACGCCCGAGTGGATGTCGCAATCGGCGCCGACAGTCGCCTCGTCGGCGACGACGGCCCCGGCCCGGATGCGCGTCCGGTCGCCGAGGCTGGCGCGCTCGCCCACGACGGCGCACGGGCCGACGTGAACGTTCTCGCCGAGCGTCGCCGACTTCGCGACGGCGGCGGAGGGATGAATCCCCGGCGGCGGAACGGGCAGAGGCTCCAGGATCGCCTCCGCAATCCGCGCCATCGCGCGGTTCGGGTCCGCCACGCGAAGCAACGCCGACCCGCCGGCCTTCCCCTGCCAATCCTCGGGGACGACCAGACAGGCGGCCTTGGCGCCGGCGGCGGCGTCTCGGTAGCGCGGGTGGGCGACGAAGGCGACGTCGCGCGGCCCGGCATCGGCCAGGGCGGCAACGCCCTCGACTTCGCGTCGGGCGTCGCCTTCCACACGGCCGCCGACCAACTGCGCGAGTTCCCCAAGGGTCTTTTTCAAGCGCCTATCCCCCGCTCCAGGCCCGTCTGCGGGCCTATGGGACAGGGAACGATTATAACGCCTCCGGCCGTGAAAGCAAGGTGCGGCCTGGCCGCCCTCGGCCGGCCGATTGACGCCCCCTACGGCGTGTGGCATCATGGGACCGCCATGGCTGTCAAACTTGTCGTTTTCGACCTCGACGGGACGCTCCTTGAGCCGGCGCTCGATTTTGCCGCCATCCGCCGCGAGATCGGCCTGGCGGCCGACCTGCCTATCCTCGAGGCGATGGACGGCCTGTCGGAGTCCGACCGCGCCCGCGCCAACCGGATTCTCGACCGCCACGAGGCCCGGGCCGCCGACCGAAGCCAACTCATGCCCGGCGCGCGGGAACTGCTGGAGTGGCTCGGCACGCAAGGCACACGGACGGCCGTGTTGACGCGCAACAGCCGACGAAGCGTCGAGCGCGCGTGCCGGCGGCACAACCTGGAGCTCGCGGCCGTCGTCGCTCGCGAAGACCACCTGCCGAAACCCAGCCCGGAAGGCGTCCGGCGCCTGATGCAAGCGCTCGGCGCCCGGCCGGAGGAAACGATCGTGGTCGGCGATTTCCGTTTCGACGTGGAGGCGGGCAAGGCCGCGGGATGCCGGACCATCGCCCTGGTCTCTGACCCGCCTGCGGCCTGGGCGTCCGAGGCAACGTGGACCGCCGCCGACCTTGCCGAGGTCCGGCGACTCCTCGAGGCCGCGGCCGACAAACGCGGGGGCGACTGAGCGGTCATTCAACCGCGGAGCGGCGATTGACGGTAGCCACGGGCGCGAGCCGCGAGATATACTATTCCTACGGCTCCTCTGGAGGGACCGGCGTGTGGAGCGTCGGCTGGAAAAGCGCCTGGCCCGACCGCTCCGCCGCTAAACACCCGGCCCGAAACCGAACAAGAGACGAGGGGATTAGGTGTTGTGCTCCCCCCCGAACTCCTAGCGTCCAACGTTAAGTGGGGGCCTGACGAAAGGTGGCCACGATGACGAAAGAATGGATCGAGAAAGGTATTATTGCATTTGCGTGCCTTATTCTGTTGGTATACGGTGTGTGCATGATTTTCGTGCCACGGTCGTTCGCGACAAGGCTGGCAGTCATAGGCCAGTGGCCACGAATCGCACACATCGCCATAGGTATTGGCGTGATACTTTTGGCCGTGTTCATGGCCCTGATGAACTTTGTTCTTAAGTAATGGGTAATTCGGGTGGTACAATCGAATGGTGGTGAAATAAACATCAACCGTAGACATCCATGTGCGCCGTGAAAAGGTGCGTTGTTCCAGCGGGCGGAAAGACAACGCGGAACGCAGAACTCGGAATGCGGAATGAACGGCGGACGGCGCGCGGAGAGTTAGCCACGGCAGGGAACGTCACCCGCCGCTTCCGCGGCGGGCTCGCAAGGCACGGCGGGGCCAGTCAGCGCGAGCAGTAGTCAATGAGGGAGGCGATTTCGCTTCGCAGGTCGCGGCGATGGACGATGCGGTCCACGAAGCCGTGCTCCAGCATGAACTCGGCCGTCTGAAACCCTTCGGGGAGTTCCTGGCGGATGGTCTGGTAGATGACGCGCGGCCCGGTGAAGCCGATCATGGCCCCGGGCTCGGCGAGGATGACGTCGCCGAGGAAGGCGAAACTGGCCGCCACGCCGGCCGTCGTCGGATTGGTCATCAGGCTGATGTACAGGCCGCCGGCCTGGTTGAAGCGTGCGACGGCGGCGCCGGTCTTGCACATCTGGGCCAGGCTGAGCATGCTTTCCTGCATCCGCGCGCCGCCGGAGGCGCTGCAAAGGACCAGGGGGACGCCCAACTCGGCCGCTTTCTCGATGGCGCCGGCGATCTTCTCGCCCACGACCGACCCCATCGAGCCCATGATGAAGAACGGGTCGAGTGCCCCGAGGACGACGGGCCGGCCCTTGACGTGGGCCCGCCCGACCACCGCCGCGTCGTAAAGATTCGTCTCCCGCCGGGCCTCCGCCAGGCGGTCGGAGTACTTCTTGCGGTCCACAAATCCGAGGGGGTCCGGCGACATCAGGTTCGGGAAGTACTCCTCGAAACTGTCGGCGTCGGCCAAGAGGGCGATCCGGCGGCGGGCGCCGATTTTGAAATGGTACTGGCACTCCGGGCAGACGCCGAGATTCTCCTCGACGCGTTTGTGAAAGACCATCTCCTCGCAGCCTGGGCATCGCAGCCACAGGCCCTCGGGAATGTCCTTCTTTTTAGCGCGTCCGTTGATGGCCACTGGGCCCCTCATCCGACCGAAGTCAGGTTCCGCCGCGCGCCTGCGTCGCCGTCCGCCGCAGGTCGGCAATCGCCCGCGCGTAATCCTTGTCCGCCGCGCCGAAAACGGCTGTGCCCGCCACGAGTGTATCCGCGCCGGCCGCCGCCGCCTCTCCGACCGTTTTCAAGTTTATCCCGCCGTCCACCTCGAGCCGCTGCTCGGGCCGAAGCCAGCCTTTGACGGCGCGTATCGTCGGCAGGACGTCGGCGATAAACTCCTGGCCGCCGAACCCCGCGAAGACCGTCATCAGGAGGACCATCTCGACGTGCGGAATCGCCGGGCGAAGCAACTCGGGCGAAGCGTCGGGGTTGATCGTCACGCCGGCCTCGCATCCCAACTCGTGGATGCGTGCGGCCAGGGCTTCCGGCTGGGCGACGACCTCGGCATGGAAGGTGAGGTTGTCGGCGCCCGCCTCGGCGAAGGCCTGGAGGTAGCGGGCGGGCTCCGCGATCATCAGGTGCACGTCCAGATACAGGTCGGTCACCGCGCGGACCTTCTCGACGACGACCGGGCCGACGGTGAGGTTCGGCACGAAATGGCCGTCCATCACGTCCACGTGGAGGAGGTCGGCGCCGGCGGCTTCGACGCGAGCGATTTCGTCGGCCAGATGCGCAAAGTCCGAGGCCAGGAGGCTCGGCGCCATGGCCGGTCGCGGCAACTTGGCGAGCCGAGGTCTCAAAACCGTCTCCTCCCTATCGCCAATTCCACAAGATTATCTCAACGCAGAGATCGCAGAGCACGCAGAGAACCACAAAGATCGGGGAACGGCAAAGAGCATGCTTTGCGAGCCGACGGCGAAAACAGCCTTGCCGTTGTTGCTCAATCCTCCCTCTGCGGTCTCTGCGTTCTCTGCGTTGAAGAACACCGCCTTAAGCATCGTCGAGGATCTCGATCGTCTCGAAAGGTTTTCCTTCGAGGAACTCCAGACTCGCGCCCCCGCCGGTCGAGATGTGGGTCATTTCGTCGGCCAAGCCGAACTTCTCGACCGCCGCCGCCGTGTCGCCTCCGCCGACGACGGCCGTCCCGTGTTCGCCCATCTTGGCCATCGCCTTGCAGACCGCCTCGGTGCCTTCGGCGAAGGGGGCCATCTCGAAGATGCCCATCGGGCCGTTCCAGATGGCCGTCTTGGCGTCGGCGAGGCGCTCGCAATACAGTTGCGCCGTTTCGGGCCCGATGTCCACGCCCACCCAGCCGTCCTGGATTTCGGGGCCCTGGACGTCGGTGTCGGCATCGGCTGCCGGCTGCTGCGCCACCAGGTGGTCCACGGGGAAGAGGACCTCGGCCTTGCTCGTCTCGATTTTTCCGAGGAGGTGTTTCGCGAGGGCGATGACGTCGGTCTTCGAGCCGTCCTTCTCTTCCTTTTCGCGCTCGACCCTGCTCTTGCCGACCGTCTGGCCGCGCGCCACCATGAAGACGTAGGCCATCGCCCCGCCGATGAGCAGGCGGTCCACCTTCGTCAGCAGGTTCTCGATGACGGCGATCTTGTCGGAGACCTTCGCGCCGCCGAGGACGGCGACGAACGGGCGGTCGGGGTTCTGGACCGCTTCGCCCAGGAACTTCAGTTCCTTCCGGACCAGGAAGCCGACGGCCCGGGTTCCCTTGGGCATGAGGCTCGGCACGCCGTAGGTCGAGGCGTGCTTGCGGTGGGCCGTGCCGAACGCATCGTTGACGTAGAGGTCGGCCAGTTTGCGGAGGGCCTCGGCAAAAAGAGGGACGTTCTTCTCCTCGCCCTTGTGGAACCGGAGGTTCTCCAGGACGATCGCCTCACCCGGCTTCAGGCGCTCAACGCTCTTTTCCGCTTCGGGTCCGATGCAGTCGGTCGCGAACGCCACCGGCCGCTCCAGCAATCGGGCGAGGCGTTCGGCGGCGGGCCGGAGGCTCAACTTCTCGTCGCGTGCGCCTTTGGGCCGGCCCAGGTGGCTGGCGAGAATCAGCCTCGCCCCCGCGTCCAGCGCGCAGACGATGGAAGGCAGCGCCATGCGGATCCGCCGATCGTCCGTCACGTTGCCGTTCTCATCGAGTGGGACGTTGAAATCCACGCGCATGAGGACGCGTTTGCCCTTCATCGGCAAGGCGTCGAGGAGTTTCTTGGCCACGGGCGGTCCCTTTCCGTATGAGCAATCGGGGGCGAGCCGCGCTCAGCCCGCCCCCGGTTCGCGTGGTCTTGCGATTACATCCCCGCGATCTTGACGGCCAGGTCCACCATCCGGTTCGAGAACCCCCACTCGTTATCGTACCACGAGGTGACCTTGCAGAACGTCGGGTCAATCATCATCGTCTGATTGGCGTCGAACAGGCTGGAGCACGTCGTGCCGATGACGTCGCTGGAGACGATCGGGTCCTCGGTGTATTCCAGGATGCCCTTGAGCGCACCCTGGGCGGCCTTTTTCATGGCGGCGTTGATGGCCTCGACGCTGGCGGGCTTCTCGAGTTCGGCCGTCAGGTCCACGATGCTGCCGACCGCCACCGGCACGCGCAGCGCGTAACCGTTGAGTCTCCCCTTCAGGGCGGGGATGACCTTGCCGACCGCCGCGGCCGCGCCCGTCGTCGTCGGGATGATGTTCAGCGCCGCCGCCCGCGACCGGTGCAGGTCCTTGTGGACCAGGTCCAGGATCCGCTGGTCGTTCGTGTAGGCGTGGACGGTCGTCATCAGGCCGCGCTTGATTCCGAACGTCTCGTGGAGCACCTTGGCCACGGGCGCCAGGCAGTTGGTCGTGCAGGAGGCGTTGGAGACGATCTTGTGCTCGGGCTTCAGGGCCGCGTCGTTGACGCCGAGGACGATGATGGCGTCAATCTCGCCCTTGGGCGGTGCGGAGAGGATGACCTTCTTCGCCCCCGCCTGGAGGTGTTTCTCGCACCCCGCGCGGTCGCGGAAAACGCCCGTGCACTCCAGGACGACGTCGGCCTTCAGGCTCTTCCAGGGGAGCGCGGCAGGGTCCTTCTCGGCCGTCACGGGAATCTTCCGGCCATCCACCACCAGCGCGCCGTCCTGGGCCTCGACCTTGCCCTGGAACCGGCCGTACACCGTGTCGTACTTCAGCAGGTAGGCCAGCGTCTTAGCGTCGGCCAGGTCGTTGATGCCGACGACGCTCAGTTGGTCCTTCTTCCGCTGCCACAGGGTGCGGAAGACCAGGCGGCCGATCCGCCCGAACCCGTTGATGCCGATGTTGATCGCCATACAGCCGTCTCCTTTGCTCTTCGGTGACCGTTTGGGGGATCCGTGTCCCCCCTAGCGGCGCCCCGGCGGGGACCGCTATTCTCCCATTCCGGACCATTCTTATAGGGCGGCTTTGCGGCGCCTGTCAAGCCTTTTCACCGCCGGCGCGCCGGGCAAGCCCGGCGGCTAAATGTTTACAGTCCCCTGCGCCCGGCGCGCCGACAGTTAGCCGCCCAGTTTACTGGGCGCGCGCCATTCTCCCCCGTGCGCCTTGACGGCGCAGGCGCGCCGGTCTAGGATGCGGTCCGCACCCGGCTTCGCCCGGGCAAAGCCCGGCTACGCCTGCGCAGCATCCTGCGGAGAGGCGACGCCCGGCGGCGGACGACCCCATGGCCCGAAAAGAACAGGGACGCGTGCCGAAACGGATTCTGCGCGGCAAGATGCCGCCGGAAGCGTTCGACCTCGGCGGACGAACGTATCGGCTCGAAAAGACGCTGAAGCAGGACTTCTTTGCGGCCACAGGGCGATACGTCGGGCCGGAGGGTGAGCGCGTCGTCCTCAAACATTACCACACCGAGCCCTGGCTGGGCCTGGGCCTGGAGTGGGCCGGCCGGCTGATGGCCGACCGCGAGATTCGCCATTACCGGCTCCTCGCGGACCAGCCGAACGTGCCCCGCCTGCTCGGCCGCGTCGGCCGAAGCGCCTTCGTCCACGCGTGGGTCGAGGGCCAGGACCTCCTGGACCGCCGCGAGCCGGTGCCGGACGACTTCTTCGAGCGCCTCGAAGCGCTTCTTGCGGCGCTCCACGCGCACGGCATGGCGTATGTGGATATGAACAAGCCGGACAACGTCCTGGTGGGGGAAGACGGCCGGCCGATGCTGATTGATTTTCAGATTTCGTGGGCCCCGCGGTCGTCCCGTGGGCCGCTCGGGTGGGCGAAACGCAAGTTCCTCGCCGCGCTTCAGCGCGAGGACCTGTACCACGTGCGGAAACTGAAGCGCCGCTACCGGCCGGACCTCCTGACACCTCAGGAGATCGAGGTCTCCAAACGCCGAAGCGGGATCCTCAACCTGCACCGTCTGGTGGGCGCGCCCCTGCGGGACCTGCGGCGCAAGTTCCTCGAGTGGGTCGGCGCGCGGTAAAGGCACTCCGAGCCGCGAGCGCCAGCGAGCGGCGCCATTCACACCGCCGCGCCGACCCAACCGGGCGGCGGTCGGTGTGCGGCTTACTTCTTGTCCGCAAGCCACCCGGCCTGCAGCGCAGCGATGCGGCCGACCTCTTCCTCGGTGAGGGCGCCGTCGGCGGCCGCGCAGTTGTCGCGGACCTGGGCGGGCGTCTTGCCGCCGGGGATGACCACGCTGACATTGGGCTCCGCGAGAACATAGCGCAGGGCGGCCTGGGCCATCGTCTGGCCTTCGCGATGGAGAAACCGCAGTTCCTGGGCCTGGCGGACGAACACGCGGAACGTCTTTCCGCCCCAGCGCGAGTCGTGGCGGAAATCGTCCTGCGCCACCTGGTACTGGAGCCCGTACTTGCCGGTCAGCGCCCCCCAGGCCAGGGGCGTCCGGATGATGACGCCGGCGCCCGCCTCCGCGCATCGGGTGATCCATGCCTTGCGCTGAGGCCGCAGAAGGCTGTACTCGAACTGGAGGCCCTTGCACCCGCGCGCCAGGCAAAGGTCCAGTTCCTCCTCCGTAGCGACGGAGGCGCCGTAGAAACGGATCTTGCCGGCCTTCTGAAGATTCTCCATGACTCGCCACGTCTCGTCGCGCCGACACACCTCGGCGCCGGGGTTGTGGAGTTGGTAGAGGTCAATCACCTCCCGGCGCAATCGGGCCAGCGACCCGTCCACCATGCCCGAGAGGAAAACGGGCGAGAAGTCCGTGCCGAACGTGTCCGTGGTCGGACCGTACCACCACTTGCCGACCTTCGTCGCGATGAACCGGCCGGGGTCGTCTCCAAGAACGCGGCCGAAGAGCCGTTCGCTGTGACCGCAGCCGTATTCCTGGGCGGTGTCGAAGAACGTGACGCCCGACTCGCGGGCCGTCCGGATCGCCGCCAGCGATTCCTCGTCCTGGACGTCGCCCCAGAGCCACCCCCCGACCGCCCAACCGCCGAAGCCGATCTCGCCGACCACAACTCCCGTGTCACCGAACCGACGCTGCTTCATACCTTACCCCTCCAGGCCGCGCCTGCGCAATAGGCCGCACGCAAGTCATTCCCTTCGGTAATCCGGCGGACATCTTCGCTCAAGAAGTGGTGCTCGGGACAGGACTTGAACCTGCACGGCCGTTTTTATGGCCACCAGCACCTCAAGCTGGCGTGTCTGCCAATTCCACCACCCGAGCACCCGTCTGAAAGATAGCGCGCCCGCTCCCGCATGTCAAGGCCGAGGCCGCCGCGGAAAAGGTTGAAACCGCCCGGCCGGGCGGGGTAGAATCCGCCCGCACCTTTCCTGCGGGGCAACGGGAGGCCCGAGCGATGCCCGACGCACAGGCGCCCTTCGACGCGTTCCAGCCGTATTACGAACTGATGGTGGACTGGGAGCACCGCCTCGCGTTCGAGGCGCCCTTCTTCCAGCGGGTGTTCTCGAGCGCCAAAGCGCGGCGGGTGCTCGATTGCGCCTGCGGCACGGGCCACCATGTCCGCCTGTTCGCGCGGTGGGGCCTGGAGGCCGTCGGGAGCGATGCTTCCGAGGCGATGGTCGAGGAGGCGCGGCGCCTCGCCGCCGCCGAGCACGCGGCCGTGCGGTTCGAGCAGGCCGATTTCCGCACGCTGGCCGACCATTTCGCCGAACCGTTCGACGCTCTTCTCTGCACGGGCAACAGCCTGCCCCTGGCCGACTCGCGGGAGGGTTTGCGCCAGGCCGTCCGAAGCATGCACGGGGCGCTCTCGCCCGGCGGCGTGGCGGTCATCCACACCCTCAACTATGCCTGTTTCCCGGAGGGGCGGAGCGTCTATGAAGACCCGCGCGTCCGACTGGTCGAGGACCGGGAACTGGTGTTCCTCAAAGCGGTGCGACGAGCCCGCCAGCACTGCGACCTGGACATCGTGGTCCTCGAAAAACAGGCGGGCGAGTGGAAAAAAATCGAGGCCCGCGCCCGGGCGTGGGCGCTCGAGCAGCCGGAACTGAAAAAGATTGCGACCGAGGCGGGGTTCGTGCGGCTCCAATGGTACGGCGGGTTCGACCCCAAACCGTTCGACGCCGATACAAGCCGCGACCTCATCCTCGTCGCCCGCCGAAGAAAGGGCGGCGAGTGAACCCGGAAGCCAAACTCGCCGCCATGGGTCTTGCGCTCCCCCCGCCGCCCAAACCCGTCGGCGCCTACGTCCCCGCCGTCCGCAGCGGCAACCTGGTGTTCGTGAGCGGCCAGTTGCCGATGCGCGACGGGGAACTCCTCGTCAAAGGCCGCGTCGGCAGCGAAGTCTCCGTCGAAGAGGCGCGCGCGTGCGCCCAGCAGGCGGCGCTGAACGCTCTGGCGGCCGTCGCGGCCGAGACCGGAGGCCTCAAGCACGTCGCCCGCATCGTCCGCGTGACGGGCTACGTCGCGAGCGCGCCCGGCTTTACGGACCAGGCCCTCGTGCTGAACGCGGCAAGCGAGTTGCTCGTGGAGGTTTTCGGAGAAGCGGGCCGGCACAGCCGCGCCGCCGTCGGCGCCGCCGAACTCCCCCTCGGCGCACCCGTCGAACTGGAATTGGTCATCGAATGCATTGCCCCCGGTGTGTTCACCGGGGGCTAAATGGGCGCCGTTATATTTAGCCCCGCGTGAACACACGCGGGGCGCCGTGGCCGAGAGCGTGAATACACGCAGGGCAACTTGCGGAACTAGGGAACCACGCCGTGAAAATCGTCGTCCTCGACGGCTACACGATGAATCCGGGCGACCTCTCGTGGGGACCCCTGGAGGCGCTCGGCGAGTGCACGGTCCACGACCGGACGCCGCCCCAGGCCGTCCTCGAGCGCGCCCGCGGGGCTGCAATCGTCCTCGCGAACAAGGTTCCCTTCGACGCCGAGCGGATAGCCAAGTTGCCGGATCTGAAGTACCTCGGCGTCCTCGCCACGGGCTACAACATCATTGACACGGCCGCGGCACGCGAGCGCGGCATCGTCGTGACGAACGTTCCGGCCTACGCGACGCGGTCGGTCGCCCAACTGGTCTTCGCCCTGGTGCTGGAACTTGCGCACCACGCCGGCGACCATTCGCGCGGCGTCCGCGACGGCCGATGGACGCGCAGCCCCGACTTCTGCTACTGGGACTGGCCGCTCGTGGAACTCCAGGGCCTGGTGATGGGCATCGTCGGCTTCGGGCAAACGGGGCAGGCGGTGGCGGACCTGGCGCGGGCGTTCGGCATGCGAGTGCTCGTCCACACGCGCTCGCCCTGTAGTAGAGAGTGTCTCTCACTACAGGGCTCGCCCCGGCCGCCCCACGAAGGCGTCCGCTTCGTGGACCTCGAAACGGTCTTCCGCGAGAGCGACGTCCTGACGCTCCATTGCCCCCTGACGCCCCAGACCGAAGGCCTGGTCAGCGCCAAGCGCCTGGCGCTGATGAAGCCGACGGCCTTTCTCATCAACACGAGCCGCGGGCCCGTCGTCAGCGAGCGCGACCTGGCCGACGCGCTCAACTCCGGCCGCATCGCCGGCGCCGGCCTGGACGTCCTCTCGACCGAGCCGCCGAAGGCCGACAACCCCCTGCTCGCGGCGAAGAACTGCATCCTCACGCCGCACATCGCCTGGGCGACGCGCGCCGCCCGCGCGCGGCTGATGAAAACCGTCGTCGAAAACGTCCGGGCGTTCCTCGCCGGCCAGCCGCAGAACGTCGTCTCGTGACACCCCTTTCGCCTTGAGGGGCCGCGGCCGCCACCTTATAATCTCTGTCTGAAAGAACGTGGCGGGGCGAGGAACCAGAAATGATTCGCGTGGCGGTTGACAAGCGGCGGATGGCTGCATTTTGCCGCAAGCATCGCATCCGCCGGCTGGCGGTGTTCGGGTCGGCGCTGCGGGAGGGTTTCGGCCCGGACAGCGACGTGGACATCCTCGTGGAGTTCGAGCCGGAGGCGCGGGTGGGTTTCCTGGCGCTGGCGCGGGCGGCCCGGGAACTGTCCGCAATCCTGGGCCGACGGGTGGACTTGGTGCCGCAAGGCGGCCTCAAGCCGCTCGTCCGTGACGAGGTGTTGGCGGAAGCGGAGGTGCTCTTTGCGGAGTGACGCACTCTATTTGACGGACATTTTTGAAAGATAGTTTGAAAGATGGGTGGAGATGACCCTGATACAACCGAGCGACGCCCTGGCGGGCCGGCAAGGCCCGACGAGAACTTCCTGCGCAGCACCATCACGCCCCTTGGCCGACATCACGCTCGGGGCAATACGCTTGTTTGGGAACTAGCGCACTGTGACACCTGAGATGAAGGGTGTCACGGCTTGCTTGCAAACCGTGCCCTCCGAGGGGCACTGGTTGCAAGCAACGAGTGGCGCCCTTCCGATGGCGAGCAACAGAACCCTAGCGCTTGGCCTGCGACAAGGGACCACAGAATGCCCACACCCGTAACCCACGCTTTTATGGGTGCGGCAATTGGCGCGGCGTTCATGCCCGAGCGCCGGGCCGGGCGGTTCGTGGCCCTTGCGATCGTCCTGTCGATTCTGCCCGACGTGGACGTGGTGGGCCTTTACCTGGGAATCGCGTACGAGTCCTTCTGGGGCCACCGGGGCATTCTCCACAGCCTGACATTTGCGCTGGCCGCGAGCCTGCTCGTCGCGTGGGTGGCCTTTCGCGATGTGCGCCTTTTTCCCAAAGGCTGGTGGGGCGCGGGGCTGTTCTTCTTTGCAGTGATGGCGATGCACGATCTCCTGGACGCGATGACCTGCGGCGGCCTCGGCGTGGCTCTCTTCTCTCCGTTCGACCCGGCGCGGCACTTCCTGCCGTGGCGACTGATCCCGGTCGCCCCCATAGGCCTCTTCTCGTTCTTCCGTGGAGGCGGCCTTGACGTGCTGGCGACCGAAGTGCTCGGACTCTGGATGCCGACCGCGCTGATCTGTTCGGCCGTATGGATCATCCGGCGGCGAACCCGGAACCGCCGGGCCGCGAAGGGCCAAGCCCTTTCGCCTTGAGGGGCCGCGCGCGCCGCCATATAATCCTTTCCTGAATCCAGGCGTATAAGGACAAGCCCGTCATGGCCAAAACGCTTGTTTACAAGATCCTCGAAGCCCACCTCGTCGAGGGTCGGCTCGAGGCCGGCGCCGACATCGCCATCCGAATGGACCAGACGCTCACCCAGGACATCACCGGCACGATGGCGATGATGGAGTACGAGGCGATGGGCGCTCCGCCGCCCGCCACCGAAATCAGCGTCAACTACGTGGACCACAACCTGATGCAGTTGGGCTTTGAGAACGCCGACGACCACGAGTTCCTGCGGACGTTCTCGGCCAGACACGGGATGCACTTTTCGAAGCCGGGCAACGGCATCTGCCACCAGATCCACCTGGAGCGGTTCGCGGCGCCGGGCAAGACGCTCCTCGGGGCCGACAGCCACACACCGACCGCCGGCGGCGCAGGCATGATCGCCATCGGGGCCGGCGGCCTGGACGTCGCCTGCGCCATCGCGGGGATGCCGTTCCATCTGGCCTGCCCCAAGGTGCTGCGCATCGAGTTGACCGGACGATTGCAGCCGTTCACGAGCGCCAAGGACGTCATCCTGCAATTGCTTTCCCTCCTCACGACCAAAGGCAACGTCGGGTGGGTGGTCGAGTACGGCGGCCCGGGGGTCGCAACGCTCTCCGTCCCCGAGCGGGCGACCATCACCAACATGGGCGCCGAACTGGGCGTGACGACCAGCGTGTTTCCCTCCGACAAAGTGACGCGCGACTTCCTGCGCCGCCAGGGACGCAAGGACGCCTGGGCGCCGCTCGCCGCCGAAAGCGGCGCGCGGTACGACCGCACGATGGAACTCGACCTTTCGACGGTCGAGCCGATGGTCGCCTGTCCCCACTCGCCCGACAACGTCCGGCGCGTCCGCGACCTGGCGGGCCTGGCGGTCCATCAGGTCTGCATCGGCTCGTGCACCAACTCCAGCGTGCGCGACCTCCTGACGGTGGCGGCGATGCTCAAAGGCCGCAAGGCCCGGCCGGAGGTCAGCCTCGTCGTCGCGCCCGGCTCGCGGCAGGTGCTCGAAACCATCGCCCGGACCGACGCACTCGGCGACCTTCTGGCGGCGGGGGCGCGGCTCGACGAGGTCGCCTGCGGGTTCTGCATCGGGGCGGCTCAGGCGCCGCAAACAAACGCCGTCAGCGTCCGCACCTCGAACCGCAACTTCGAAGGCCGCAGCGGCACGCCCAGCGCGCAAGTCTATCTGGCGAGTCCCGAGACGGCCGTCGCCTGCGCGCTAAAGGGCCGGATGACCGACCCGCGCGACCTGGGCATCCCCTATCCGGACGTCAAGGAGCCGAAACGCTACCTCCTGGACGATTCCCTCATCCTCCCCCCGGCCGAGGATTCCCGGCGCGCCGGGATCGAGGTGGTTCGCGGCCCGAACCTTGTGGGCCCCCCGCCGATGGACGCCCTGCCCGACCGGATCGCCGGACCGGTGGCATTGAAGGTCGGCGATAAGATTACGACCGATCACATCATGCCGGCCGGGCGGCTGGCCGTCTATCGCAGCAACGTGCCCAAGTACGCCGAGTACGTTTTCTCGCGCGTGGACCCCGATTTCGCCGGCCGCGCCGCGAAGAACCGCGACGCGGGAAAGGTGAACTTCATCGTCGCGGGCGAAAGTTACGGCCAGGGCTCGAGCCGCGAGCATGCCGCCCTCTGCCCCCGCTACCTCGGCGTGCGGGCCGTCCTCGCCAGGAGCATCGAACGCATCCACCAGGCGAACCTCGCCAACTTCGGCATCCTGCCCCTCCTTTTCGAGGATCCGAAGGACTACGAGCGCATTGAGCAGGGCGATGAACTCGAGATGACCGGCCTGCGCGCGGCGGTCCAAGGCGACGCGCCGCTCTCCCTCCGCAACCGGACGCGCGGCACGCTCATGCGCGTGCGGCTCGTGGCGTCGGAGCGGCAACGCGAGGCGCTTCTGGCGGGCGGCGTCCTCTCCCTCGTCGCCGGGAAACACCACTAGTTTCTATAACGCTATCTCAACGCAGAGAGCGCAGAGCACGCAGAGGACAGCAAAAAAGGAGTAACGGCAAACAACATATGTTGTGAGCCGTTCCCCTATTTGTGCTGTTCTCTGCGTTCTCTGCGCTCTCCGCGTTGAAAACACAGCGTAATAATACTAAGCGTAATAATACTAACAGAGGGCCAGGAACGTCGCCAGCGTCAGGATGACAATCTTCAAGCGCCGAATCACGTCACCTCACCTGCCCTTCCGGCCGGCGTTTCAACATCCGGCTATGAGAATATACACCAAATGTGCGAAAAGGCAAATTTCGGCCTCCAGGATGTGAACCCTGGCAAAATAGGCAGTTAGGGAAACGCCCTTTCGGGCCTCGAAACGCCTCCCGAAGCGCGGCCAGAAGGGGTGGACTTCCGAGTGGTCCTGAGTATAATACGCGAGTTGCGCGGGGCCATCCGCCGACCGGCGGGCTATCGGACGGCTCGTGCCCGACAGAGAGGTGGACCATGGAAGAGAAAGTATCGGCTGTGCTCGATGAAATCCGGCCGCTGCTTCAGGCGGACGGCGGCGATATCCAACTGGTCAGCGTCGAGGACGGGGTGGTGAAGGTGCGCCTGCGCGGCGCGTGCGCCGGATGCCCGGGCGCCCAGATGACGCTCAAGATGGCAGTCGAGCGGCGCCTCAAGGCCGCCGTGCCGGAAGTCCATCGCGTCGAAAGCGTTTAGCCGGACACCCCCATTCCAAGGCCCGAAGCACCGAAAGGAGAGCAGGCCGTGGCGTATAAGATCAGCGACGAGTGCGTCTCGTGCGGACAGTGCGAACCGGAGTGCCCTGCGGAGGCCATCCGCGAAGGTGAGGGCAAGTACGTGATAGACGCGGCAAAGTGCACGGACTGCGGCACGTGCGCCGAGGTCTGCCCCGTCGAGGCCGTCACCCAGGCGTAGCCGCTGCGCCAAACGAAACCCGATGGAGGGCTGCCCGGCTTCGCCAGGGCGAAGTTTACCCGCCGTGGCGAGCCCGGCCGACGGCGCGGGCAGCCGGTTTTTGGGAACCCTATCGCAGCCCCGTGATGCCAAACGACCCCATCCAACAGGCCGTCGAGGCACTGCGCCAGGCGCGACGCCTCGTCCTGACAACCCACCTGAAGCCGGACGGCGACGCGATGGGTTCCCTGGCGGCGCTGCGCCGGTGGCTCCTGGCCGAGGGGAAAACCGTCGAGACGATCGTCCCGACGCCTCCGCCCGCGCGGTACGCCTTCCTCGACCCCGAGGGGTCGGTCCGCGTGGCGGGGCGCGACGTGGCCATCGCCGACGCCGATCCGCCCGACCTCGTCGTCGTCGTGGACACGGGCACGTGGCAGCAACTGGACCAGGTCGGGCCTCTGGTGCGCCGGGCGCCGCGCGTCCTCGTCATTGACCACCACCGGACGCAGGACGTCGTGGGCGACGTCGTGCTGGCGGACCCGGAGGCGTGCGCGACGGCGGTGCTGGTGCACCGGGTCCTGTCGGCGGCAGGGGCGGCGATGGACGCCCCGACGGCGACGTACCTTTTCACCGGCCTCGCCGCCGACACCGACTGGTTTCGCCTGCCGACCTCGGGCCCCGAGACGCTGCGCCTGGCCGCCGGACTCGTCGAGGCCGGGGCCGAACCGCATCTCATTTACGAGCACCTCTACTGGAACAACGACCTGGCGAAGATGCGCCTCCTGGGCCGGGCCCTCGAGACGCTCCACGCCGCGCTCGACGGCCGGGCGATGGTCATGCGCCTCGCCCGGTCGGCGTTCCACGAGACCGGCACCGATGCGAACGACACTGAGAACCTCATCAACGAGTGCATGAAGGTCCGCGGCGTGGAGGTGGGCGTCATGCTCGTGGAGGCACCTGGCGGGACGGTCCGGGTGAGTCTGCGCTCGCGCCCGGGAACCGACGTTCTGGCGGTGGCGGAGCGGTTCGGGGGCGGCGGACATCGCTGCGCCGCCGGCGCCACCCTGACGGGGTCCCTGGACGACGCCGAAAGCCGCGTCCTGGAGGCCCTGGCGGAGGCGTTCGGCGGCAAGTCCCCGCCGGCGTGAGACCCGGCGCAGCGGCCAAAACGGCCGGAAAAGACTTGACACCCCACCCGCCGCAGGCTAAGGTTTCCCGCTTGCACAGGGGACAGTTTGTGCCCTGAACGAGGAGGAGAACGCCTTTTGGCCAAACTGGAAGTCCAGGAACTGATTGAGGCCGGCATCCATTTCGGCCACCCCGTGAGCCGATGGAACCCGAAGATGAAACCCTACATCTTCGGCAAACGGAACTTCATCCACATTATTGACCTGAAGGAAACCGTCAAGGGGATCCTCCGGGCGAAGAAATTCCTGACGCGGCTGGTGGCGGAAGGCGGCGACGTGGTCTTCGTCGGAACCAAGCGCCAGGCCCGCGCGGCGACGGAGCAGCAGGCGAAGCGCTGCAGCATGCCGTACGTCAGCCACCGCTGGCTCGGAGGGACGCTGACCAACTTCCGGAGCATCCGGTCCCGCCTCGCTCGCCTGGACGAACTGGAGCAGATGGAGACGAGCGGCTCGATCCAGCGGTATTCCAAGAAGATGATCGCCACCCTCCAGCGCGAGTACCGCAAGGTCAAGCGCAACCTGGAAGGCATCCGCACCATGGAACGCCTGCCGGGCGCGCTCGTTATCGTGGACCCCACCCGCGAGAAGAACGCCATCCGCGAGGCGGCCAAACTCGACATCCCCGTCGTCGCCCTGGCCGACACCGAAGCCGACCCCGACGTCCTGGCGGTCGTCATTCCGGGCAACGACGATGCGATGCGGGCCATTGAGATCGTCCTGGCGCACCTGGCCGACGCCGTCGTCGAGGGCAAGGCCAACCGCGCCGCCCGGGCCGTCAAGGAAGGCGAGGGCCAGGTGCTGGACCGCGGCCCGTCGCGTCCCCGAACGCGATCGGACCGCCGGCCGGCCGCCGGAACCGAACGGGGCGTCCCCGAGATGCCGCTGCCGAAACCCCATCCGGCCTCGCAGGACGCCGCCGCGACCGGCGCTGAGACCGGTGCCGAGACCGGCGCGGAACCGGCCGCAGAGAAAGAGCCGGCTGCCGAATCGCCGGGCGCTTCCGGCTGAAGCGCGGCTCGGGTGTCCGCCGAAGCCGGCCCGGCCGACGCATCCGACGCCGGAGGCCGAACCGCTATCACCCCGTGAAGGAGCACGTGGAATGGCTGCAAGCACCGAGGAAGTCCTGAAACTGCGCCAGCGGACGGGGCTGGGGATGATGGACTGCAAGCGCGCCCTGGTGGAGGCCAACGGCGACGCGGAAAAGGCGGTCGAGATCCTCCGGGCCAAGGGCCTCACCACCGCCCAGAAGAAGGCCACGCGCATCGCTGCCGAAGGACGCATCCACGCCTACATCCACCACAACGGCCGGGTCGGCGTCCTGGTGGAGGTCAACTGCGAGACGGACTTCGTCGCCAAGAACGCGCAGTTTCTGGCGTTCCTTCAGGACCTGTGCCTGCACATCTGCGCGGCCAACCCGGCGGCGGTGCGGCGCGAGGACGTGCCGCAGGATATCCTCGAGCGCGAGCGGAGAATCGCCCGCGAGCAAGCGGCCGGCAAGCCGGAGAAAGTCCTCGAGAAAATCATCGAGGGCAAGGTCAACAAGTGGTTCGCCGAAAACGTCCTTCTCGAACAGCCGTTCGTCAAGGACCCCGACCGGACAGTCAAGGACCTGCTGACGGACCTGGTGGCGCGGACGGGGGAGAACATCGTGGTCCAGCGTTTCGCGCGGTTCGAGGTGGGCGAAGAGACGTCGTGACCGAGGAGGCTCTGATGCCCCAGCGCCCCTACAAGCGGGTGCTCCTGAAGGTCAGCGGCGAAGGGTTCTGCAAGCCCGGCCAGACCGGCCTCGACCCCCAGGAAGTGGACGCCGTCGCCCGACAGGTGCGCGACGTCGCCGAAGCCGGCTGCGAACTGGCCATCGTCGTCGGCGGGGGGAACTTCCTTCGCGGCATGGCACTGGCCCAGGGGGCTCGCGTCACGCGGGCGACCGCCGACTACATGGGCATGGTCGCCACCGTCATCAACGCCCTGGCGCTCCAAGACGCGCTGGAATCGCTCGGCGTGCTGACGCGGGTGCAATCGGCCATCGAAATGAAGGACGTCGCTGAGCCCTTCATCCGCCGGCGCGCCATCCGCCACCTCGAAAAGGGACGCGTCGTCATCCTGGCCGGCGGCACGGGGAATCCCTTCTTTACCACTGACACGTGCGCCGCCCTGCGGGCCAACGAACTGGGGGCCCAGGTGCTCTTGAAGGCCACCAAGGTGGACGGCGTCTATTCGGACGACCCGAACACGAACCCCGACGCCCGGCGCTTCGACCGCCTGACCTACGACGACGTCGTGCAAAAGGGCCTGAAGATCCTTGACGTGGCCGCCATCAGCCTCTGCCGCGACAACCACATCCCCATCATCGTCTTCAACCTGAAACACGAAGGCAACATCCGCAAAGTCGTCGCGGGCGAAACCATCGGAACTTTTATAGGAGACTCCTGACCGTGCCCACCGACAACATCCTCCGCGAAACCGAAGACAAGATGAAGAAAGCCGTCGAACACCTCCGCCACGAGTTCCGCACCGTCCGCACCGGCCGCGCCAGCGCCGGCCTCGTGGAGCACCTGAAGGTGGATTACTACGGCACGCCGACGGAATTGCGCCAACTGGCGACCATCACGGTGCCCGACGCCCTGATGATCCTCATCAAGCCGTTCGACCCGGGGTCCGTCGGCGACATCGCCAAGAGCATCCAGGCCTCGGACCTCGGCGTCACACCGAGCATCGAGAACAAGGTCATCCGCCTGGCCATCCCGCCCCTATCGGAGGAGCGCCGCAAGCAACTCGTCCACCAGATTAAGGAAATGGCCGAGGAAACCAAGGTCGGCCTGCGCAACGTCCGCCGCGACGCCATCAAAAGCATTGACGCCGAAGAGAAACAGAAACTCCTCGGCGAGGACATGGCCCGGTCCGCCAAGGACCAGGTGACCGAAATGGTCCACAAGCACGAGAAGCAGATCGCCGAAGTCCTCGAGCACAAGACCAAAGAGGTGATGGAAGTCTAGCATGGCCCTCGGTGTGTTCACCGGGAACCAAATGGGCGTGGTGTCCTTTGTGCTGCTCCATTTAGCCCCGCGTGAATACCAGGATTTTGCATCTACGCGGCCTTAGCATCATGAATCAGTGTCCGAATCATGTTGAGGATGATCTTGCCTTGGACCCACAGGCGAACCCGGGGAAGGGTGCGGACCCAATTGGGCAACGGCG
>Ga0307377_10001340_pt1 | contig 31597 bp, 27 predicted proteins | sample TR3MG_FD_202535 | JGI IMG/M metagenome (GOLD analysis project Ga0307377, IMG submission 202535) | Soil microbial communities from Risofladan, Vaasa, Finland - TR-3 | ecosystem: Environmental > Terrestrial > Soil > Coastal area > Acid sulfate soil | place: Finland: Risofladan, Vaasa | collected... | reverse complement strand
ATGGATGATTACCGAAAATATTCAAAATTAAAACCAGCTAATCTATTATTGTTTGGAAGGTTATATTCATTTCAAGATATTGTCGAGGTGATTTCCTGTGGAAATTATGATGGAGTAAAAGTTGTTATTTGTAATAATAAGAATAATGATGAATATGTTGAAATGGCAAAAATATCAGATAAAAATAACCTATCTATGGTTTTCGATTACGATCATATATCAGAGAATACATCCAAATTAAATGAGATATTGATCAACATAGGTGATTGTAATAATATTACGTATAGAGGAAAATGCAAAGGAACAAAACCAATAGTTATTATGAATTGGTCTGACTTATCTGTAACTTTCAGGGAAGAATTTCATTATTTTAATACAGTTAAAACAGTGAATAAGAATGAATTTTTAAAACTTATACTATGAAACAAAAAATATTAAAAATCAAGTATGAAAAACCAGAACTAAAAAAGGTTGATAAAATGACCTTTATGTTTGAACCATATAAGTCAAGTGTTTCAAAAGTAGCTTGCAGACAGTGTTCGGGTTGTCATGGTTGTAGATAATCTAATTAATATAAGTAATTATGTTTATACGTAAAAATACAACTATAAATACAACTATTTTTGATTTAGAGTTATTATCTAAAGAAGAAAAGACCAACTTGTTTGAAACGATACATAAAAACTATGATAAAGATTTAAACAGTACAAAAAAAGAGACAATACCAACTTTTCTATCTTCTATCGGTGTTATAAGCAATCTGTCTTCTACTATATACAATTATGATTATTTTTATTCTACTTTATTTTTTACTGATATAATAGATCTAGAGCAAACATCTGATATCTTTGAAAAACGTAACATCAAAAAGTCAAATTTTGTTGTTGGGCCACAAAAAAACGAAGAAGATATAATTGTTACAGAAGAAAAAACATCTGAACTTTTAAATAAGTATCATTCTTTAGAAATAAATGCTTTAACAAAAAAAGTAAGTGTAGAAAGTACAAATAATCCTAAATATTGTATTAAAAAATCACGTACGAGAAATAATTTATGTAATAATGCAGAATTAGAAGATGCTGGTTATTTACTTATTTTAGAGGGAATGTGTTCTTTATATGAAATTGGAGATGTTATAAATACATTAAGTTATTTAATTACAACTTCACAAAATAATATTGGATTAACTGTTAATTTACATAATCTTATTCCTTCTACAGTATTGGATGATATTCTCAAAAAATATAGTTGTTTTGATACTAACTTTCGTGATCAAATGTTTAGTTATCTATCGTGTGATAAATCAAATAATGTTCAGGCACAAAGATTTGAAAACAGTTCACTACTTTTCGAAAATACGGATCAAAAACCATTTGAAGATGACACTTTAAATATATTCATTCCTTATACATTGTATATATATTTACCAAAATTTACAAATTGGTTCAAAGATATAACAAAAATAACAACAGAGTGTAAAGTTAATGACCATGCAAAAATATTAGTTACTAACAGAACAGATCCAAGTATTGGTTACCCAAAACAAATAAATAAAAGTCAAGTAAAGAGTAAATATTTAAAACAACAAACATTGGAGAGTATTCTTCCTAACATTACAACAAATAATTACAAATTAATAAACAATATAACTTTCATACCTGCTAATTTTAGTTCTAGAATATTAAAATCAAAATTAAAAAATACAACTAATAAAAGCATTGTGTTGAAAGAATACGGTAATAAGTTATACAACATACCAAAGTCAGTATTAGATGGAGGGTATATGTCTGATCTTTATTTCTTTACTGATAATCAAATAATTGAAATAAATAAAGCTAAGATATCAACATTTCATCATAATTTTGCAGTTTCAAAAGATGGTTTAGTTAACTTATCTTATTACACAAACAATATACATTCAAAACTATTGAATAGATTTGCAAGTGAGCATTATCGTAATGATTTAACCAGAGGAGATTTTATATGCAATTTAAATTTATTGTGTGAAAATTCGTCTGATTTAAAAACATTACTTGCAGACCTAAAAGAAAAACAAAATTATTTAAAAGAAACATTTAATAGTAGAGAGTATATAATATTAACAAATGAAATGTTTGCTTATGAAAAAGCTGTTTTACTTATGTTATACTTAATAAAGTATACAGTTTCTAATACATTCGGATTAAAAAAAGACAGAGGAGCAGAGAAAAGAAAAGATTATTTTAATATTGTTATAGCTAATAATTATAAAATTTCTGATAGTACCTTTAATTCTTTTCAAAATCTATTTTCTACATTTGTTAAAATTACAAGAACAGAAAAAGCTTATTTGTTAGAGGCTTTATTTATAATTTGTTTCACTAAAACAGATGAGGAAATTATAGATTTAACATTGCAAATAATCAAAGAACAAAAAGATATGGCTCAATTATTTATTGATCGTTTAAATATCTATAAAGTAATTTTAAATAGAGTAAAAAAAGGTGTAAACTTTCAGCACTTAAATCATTCTCTTTCTGATACAATATTTAGAAAGATGGAGTCTTTTAAACAAAGTACACTTGTTTACTATGCCATTTCTAATAGTGACCCTGTTCTTTTAGTAAAAATTTTGCTCTCCGACATGTCTACTATATTCTTTTCTAAGTTATTAGAAGAAGATCTATACGTTTTATTTCGTTTCTTGTATCTTTCTCAAGAAAACAATATCATAGTCAAAAATGATAAAATCAAAATAAATTGTATTGCCAACCCCACTTCATATCAAAAAGCACTTTCAACATACAGAAGATACGAGTATGAAGAATCTGCTTTTAATAAAACTAGTGTATTAAAAGAAGTATTAGATGAAAATGTTGACTTAAAAAACGCAGATTTAGATGTATTATTAGATAGTTTACTATTAAAACTTAAAGAATATTACATAAGTTCTTTAAAAAATGAATAGTGTAACAAACGTGTAAAAAAAACGTATAACTAAATTCTCGCCTGGTTTATGTAAAACCAAAACATTTATTATGAAAAAGTTAAATATAACTTTTGCCCTTTTATTTATTCTTACGGGTCTCATGACACCTAAAACATTAACAGCACCAACTATGTGTATCAGGGATAATGTAGGGTGTGTTTACTTAGAACAGCCTACACCAATATATAACTTACTAAGATTGAGTTATGAACCATTAATACGTGCTGTATATCAATGGGAAAGTAGCAGCGGATTAAATTTGTACAATAAAGACGAAAATGCTGTAGGACCTTTTCAAATAAGACAAGTAAGAATAGATGATTATAACAAACGAACAGGATCTAATTACATCCTAGAAGATTGTTATGATTATGATCTTTCCAAACATATATTTCTGCACTATGCATATGGTAAAACTTATGAGCAAGCGGCAAAAAATTGGAACGGATCTGGTCCAAAGACCATTAAATATTGGGACGAAGTTAAAAAACTCATATAAAACTTATTTATTCGGTTCATGGTTAGTATTAACCATATAAAAACAAACTCATGCTAAAATCTTTATTTTCGAAAAAAATATCAACAATTACATTGAGTAAAGCACTTGAGTTAAAGGATCAAATTCAAGATAAATTAAAATCAAATCATACAATTTTGAAACTTGAAAATAGCGTATTGGAGGGACAAAAAAGAAATTATGATTTGAAGAAAACCGTCAAAGAAAATGAAAAGTTACAGGAAAAAATAATTACTCTTAAACTTGTTATACAAACTGGTAACCTTTTAATAGCGCTTGAAGAAACTAAACCAATTTCATATCATGTTTATTTACTTTCAGAGAAAAAAACTCAGATTTTAAATTTACAAAGTATGTTAAAGGAAGCTATCGAAGGTACAAGTACAAATGAAAAGGGTATTATAGTAACTTATGCAAAACCAATTTACACACGTCCAGAATTAGAAGATTGGATAACTATTTTACGAAAAGAATGTTCAGACATTGAAAAGAAATTGACAAAACTGAATAATCTTATTACTGTCGAACTTCCATTTAAACCATAATTTTGTATGAATATCGTTGTAATAGGTTCATGTGAAGATTCTTCTATCTTAGCGAAAGAATTAAATTTACGCCTAAAGAATTCAATAGTAGCCAGGATTGATTTGTTAAAAAATATGAAACAAATAGTCTTACAAGGTTTACATATAAATACTACTAAAAATCTAGGTACTTATGTTGGGGATGTAGAATCTTTTGATTATACATTATTATCCCAAGATAACAAGATAAAAGTGGTAAGTGCTGTACAGGGTATTAGACAAAATCTAAAAACCCTAGAAAATGAAAACAATTACGCAAGTAATTTTATAAACAATACTTTTGATGCTTTAACAAACGGTATACCAACAAGTACTTATTCATTTGTTAAAATCTATTCTGGTATAATTGAGGATGATTTTCTAAATAAAATGTTAGAAGATCAGAATTTCATATCAAATACTATATTGGTAACATTAAAGAACCCAACAGTTCCTTTGTTTCCTATCATAATCTCTAAAAATGTAAAAGACAATTTCAAAAAACAAGTTTTTGCAGATATAGAATGTGATACTGTAACTGATATATTTAAAACAGAGTTAATTCAAACATTATTTGAATTAACGGCTGAAGCAGAATTACCAGAAAAGAGTGAAGAAAAAATAGACTTACTTGCAGCAGATGGAACACCACCTGTTTTGGAATGGGCTGTTATTGAAGAAGAAGAAGTGTTAGATAGAGCAGCTTAAAAATCAATTTGTAACGTTAATTAATAAAGGGTACTCTATACGAGTGCCCTTTTCTTTTAATACTAGTCTTATGTCAGAAAAATTAATAACAAACGCATTACAATCTTTAGTTGAAAACATAGAAGATACAATCAAGGAGTACTTTGATGAAAAGATTACAAAAGAACATAAAAGAGAAATTATAAAATCACATATTGCTATAGCTTCTTTACGTATAGGTTCGGTAATTATTACTGTGTTAGAAACACAAAAAGAAGAAAATGAAACCAAAAAACATCCAGGAATACGTCGTTAATTGTGGTTACGAATATACAGATGATATATTTATTGTACCATCTAATGTATATTTACGTGCTATTGAGTTCAAACAACATGTCACAAAATATCCTTTCAACGTTATACAACATACTCAAACAAGTAGTAGTAAATATATTTGTTGGAATTATGAATTAAAAACAATAAGAGAAATAACATTTGATGTCTTTTTAACGCAAATGAAATTCTTTTCGTTTTTAAAAGAAGATAACGATTTTTTCGATACAATAGTAAAAGAAATACTTAACCAAGACTTATCAGAAATTGCAAGTCAAAGTGCACTAATATTTAACCGATAACGTCGGTTATAAAATAAAATATTGTTGTAACTTTTATGTATTATTTACGTAAAAATTAATACAACATGTTAAGTACAAAACCATGAAATTACTATTGAATGAAAATATATATGGTATCGAAGGATATGATGACAGTCGCAACCCTGTTCGACGTTTACATGCAGATAGGGGAGATATACTTCCAGTAATACTACGAAACCCAACACATTTTATATGTGATAGTAAGTACTATTCTGGTAACCACATTATAGTATTTCCAAGTCAAGTTTCAGAGGTATTAAAAGAACCTCTCACCGTCCAAGATGATTATTACGATATTGAAAAATATCATAATACATACGAGGATGTAACTACTAAAATTGATTTAAAGAATGATCTACCTTATTCAACATTGCTCTCAGACGAAGAGCTTATGGACTAATAAGAATATAGATACAACATTTTCTTTAGATGACGCATTATTATTACTAAATAAACATTTATTATTAGCATTAGATACAGAAACTACTGGTCTTAATACACGCACTTCAGAATTATTAATGCTTCAAATAGGTACCGATGAAGACCAATTTGTCTTCGACATGCGTAATATACCCACAGAACGCTTTAGGAACCTGTTAGAAGACCCCAAACGTGTATTCATAGGTCATAACATTAAGTTTGATTATAATGTCTTAAAAACACGTAAAATACTATTACAAAACGTTTATGATACTATGGTAGTAGATCAAGTTATTTATAACGGGATATACGATATAGGGTATCTAAAAAAATATCACCGATTTTCATTAGCTGGTGTATACAAATACTATTTTAATGAAACAATAGATAAAGAAACACGTCAGCAGTTTCATAAGGTTCAACAAGAACCTTTTACATACCAACAGGTTATGTATGGAGCACTTGATGTTGTATTTCCACTTAAAATAAAAGTCAAACAACAGGAGTTAATAAATAAATATAATTTACAACCTTGTATTGACTTAGAAAATAAAGTAGTTTTAGCTTTAGGTGATATTGAATATAACGGGTTTAATTTAAACAACCAGAAATGGTTAGATATAAATGAAGCCTATAAATTACGTGTGATAAATACTGCTAGAAAGCTAGATGATTTAATTTTAAATCAAGAAGGTAAGATTGCTAGAAAGTATAAATTAGACGCACATCAAACTGATCTCTTTGATCCCTCATATGAATCGAAACGATTGACCTTTATAAATTGGGGGAGTGATAAACAAGTATATGAAATATTAAATAAAGTGTTTAGTTTAAATCCCAAAGATAAACATGGGAAAGCCAGTTCTGGTGCAGTAGCCATTGCGTTACTACCATCAAAACATGAGATTACTACACTTTTATTACAACTGCGTAAAGAAGAGAAAGCAGTTAACTCTTTTGGTGAGAAATATTTACAAAAATATCAAAACGCAGACGGGAGGATTCGTACTCAATATAACCAAATTGTTGAGACAGGAAGAATATCCTCAAGGTCTCCAAATCTACAGCAGATACCTAAAGAAATTGATTTTAGGGCTGCTTTTGAAGCTCCTGAAGGGAGACAAATAATCACTGCAGATTATTCATCACAGGAAGCTAGAATTATTGCGGACAAAGCAAACGATGAGTCTTATATAGACTTCTTTTTAAAAGGTAGTGGTGACATACATTCATACATTGCTACAAAAATATTTTCAGCCGTATTTGGGAAAGAATTTATAGTTACAGCCACAAATGAGAACAAGGAATATAGACAGAAAGGTAAAATACTTAATTTTTCTATAAACTTTGGTGCTTCAGCATTTACCCTTTCAAAAAATTTAAAAATACTTCAAACTGATGCTCAAGTCTTAATTGACTCTTTCTTTAACAGTTTCCCAAAACTAAAACAAATGTTTGATACCAGTAAACAATTTGCATTAGATAATGGTTTCATAAGAACTAATCCTATCACAAATCGTATTAGACATTTCAGGTATTGGAAGGAATACCAAGATTTAAAAAACAAAACACATCGTACATTCAAAGAATCAAGTATTTTTATGAAGACACTTGGTAATATTGAACGTAGAGCAATGAATACTCCAATTCAGGGTCAGTGGCCCTGTATAAATTCCGTGAATTCAAGGAAGGCTGAAATGCTAATCTTGAGCTAAGTCTTATAGTAATGTAAGAAAAGTGCAGAGACTAGGTTATGGAATCCTTATTAGGATGGTAAAAACCCACGAGCGCGGAACAAATAAACACCCATGAATGAAACTTTTTGTGATTTTCTTCGTATAATAGAAAAACAATTGTTATGAAGATTTGTGCAAAATGTAAAAAAGAACAAAGTAAAAGTGATTTTTATAAAAATTCTTGTTCTTCATCTGGTTTAGATAGTTATTGTAAATCATGTAAACGTATTATTACAAAAGAAATACGTGAACGTACTAAAGATAGGACATCTAAACAACGAAAAGATAGATTAAGAACAGATTTATTGTATAAAAAACACATTAGTGAGCAAAAGAAAGTATACTATTGGAAAGATGTAGAAAAAAGATTATTTTATGCTACACGTTCCAGATGTAAACAACGAAATATACCTTTCTTAATCAGTAAAAAAGATATTATAATACCAACAGAGTGTCCTTTATTAAAAGTTCCTTTTGATAGAGATCGTTACTCACCTACAATAGACAGGTTAGTACCCAGTCTTGGTTATATTCCTGGTAATATACAAGTAGTATCTAAAAAAGCTAACACTATGAAGAATGACGCCTCTTTTGAGGAATTGTATACTTTCTGTTCTAACATGAGTGGTTATTTGATGAAATAGTCCAAACTACAAGGAATATAAATTTGTAGAATTATAGGATAAAGAACCTATAAGATAATAATTTGACTGCCTCTGATATTACAAAAACAGCCATTGTGCTGATCAGAGAAAAGCTCCTTTTATTAGGTATAATGCCTTATGATAATGAAGCAGATGCTAAACTTGTTAGTGTTGTACACGATGAAACAAGTATAGAATGTGTTGACAATAGAACCGAAGAGATTGCTAAACTTCAACAAGAATGTATGGAATATGCTGGTAGTATCTTTGTAAAAAGTATGCCAATGCCAGCAAACCCAGTAGTTAAAAAACACTGGGATCATTAAGATTAGAAATATGATAGTCACAATTGATATGGATAAAATGTATAAATTAGGTTTAACACCTGATGAATATACTTTATTACAGTTGATTCAGAATAAGGCATTAGTATCTGCTAAAAAATTAGTAGGGAAAATACCAACACTGACATATTCTACTTTGGAAAAGTTAGTCAAAAAAAGACTAATTCATAACTCTAATCAATTTGGAGAAATAGATGTTTCTCTGATACTACTTCGAAATAAGTTTATAGGTGAAATGAAAAAAGACACCTTTTTTGATGACTTATTGTATATTTTCCCAGGTACTGTCATAAGACCCGATGGTATTAAAGACTATTTAAAGATCAACCTAAATAAATGTCGTAGGCTATATGTTCTAGCTGTAAAGCAAGACAGAGTCTTACATAAAGAAATTATGGAGTGTTTAAAATATGAAATTCGCGAACGTGAAAAGACAGGTAAAATGTCTTATATGAAACGATTGCCTAATTGGATTTCATCGCAAGAATGGGCTACATGGCAAATTCAACGTGAAGATTTAAACACCGAGACAATTAACTTAGGCTATGGACTTAATTTAGAATAAATGGGATTACCTTATATACACATATCGAAAGCAGCAGATGAAATATTATCCTATATGGATAAGCGTCGATCTGGGAATAGTTATTCCCTTAGTACACGCTGGGAAAAATTTAACAATCAGTGTATGGGGGGTATTGAACCAAATTCAATATACACATTTGCTGGTGTAAGTGGTAGTGGTAAATCATCATTTTTAAATATGTTGGAAAGTGATTTATTTGAAATGAATCCTAAAGCTAATTTTGTAGTATTATCTTTTAACTTTGAGATGCTCTCAAGTAGACAAGTAGGACGTAAAATATCTAACGCCTTAAATAAAACAACCCAACAACTTTACAGTGGTTTATCTTATGATAAGTTGTCTGATGAAGATTTGAAAAAAGCTTTTGAAACTGCTGAGAATATTAAAAAACTACCAATTTACTATGTTGATGTTCCTGGTAATGTCGACGATATAAAAAACACTATTTTGGAATTTTCCAAACTAGACTTTGTTAAAAACAAATGGTTAATTATAACCCTTGATCACACCTTACTTACTAAAGGTAAGGCTGGTGAAAAAGAACGAGAAATTTTAGCCAATCTTCAATATATGTTCATGGAGATGAAAAAGTTTAAACAGAATACGATTATACAACTTAGTCAAATGAATCGGGAAATAGAAAACACAGATAGGCTTAGCAACCCATCTATGCATTTTCCCACACGTAGAGATATCTTTGGAGGAGAAAGTGTATTTCTAGCATCTGATTATGTTATTGTTCTACATAGGCCCGAGTTATTACTCCTAAGGGCATATGGGCCTGCAAATTGGCCAGTCGCCAACCTAGTATATATGCATTTCCTAAAAAATCGAGAAGGCGAACTAAAAGTTCTAACCTTTGAAAATAATCTCGAGCATAATAGAATAATAGAGTGTAAACCAAGTTCTGCAAATCCTAACAGTCTCCAACTTTTTTAATTATTTATTAATTTTAACTTTAGACTTATGTTACATTACGCAAACCCAATCCGTTTCGAGGATGATTTCGTACTCCCTTCATATTCGCTCGATACTCTTTACGATTACAGAGCACCAGATGATTTCAGATATGATTACAACAGAACACCTTACAGAGCACCTAAGCCAAGACCAACATCTCTCCTTAATAATCAAGGTCAATTCTTTGTAAATGTTTCAGAGAAAGCTCCTTACGTTAAAGAACTTGTAAGACAGGCTCAGAATCTTAATCTAACTGTATCCGGCGATGGTACATCTCCCGTTCGTGGTGGTGACATCACACAAGCACGGAAAGGTGACCAAATTACATTTGGTAGCTCTTCAAGATTCGATGTTAATTGGACAAAAAGAGACCAATATTTCTGTCAAAAAGGTTTTGCTCCTGTTTACGACATTGTCAAAGACTGGAACAAAATCGAAAAAGCAATGAAACAATTTGCTAATGACAAAAGATCAATCCGTACTACTGACGGGACTAACGTTCGTTTCCATAGCCGTTTTATGGTTGTAGATGGGAAAGTTATTCCTTATAATCGTAACGAAATTGCCGTCATTATGCCGGCTCAGGTTCTTCGGGACCTCGTATGCGAGTATGAATTAGTAGCTATTAGAACTCTAAGACAGTACTAAGAGTTACAAACAAACATAGGGGTAGAGTTTACTTTACCCCTTAAATTTACTCTATCTCCGTAAAGGTAGTGTCTACTATTAAGTGGTTCACAATCCACGCGAAGTCCTTTCAAAAGAAGGGCATGGCATTAGTAGGGTAGAGTAAATTTTTAATTATTCTTAAAAGTAATTTATGGCAAATAAAATTCTAGTGTTAGGACAACCCGGTTCGGGGAAGACTACGTCAGCTAAGAATTTAGACCCAAAATCAACTTTTATTATATGTCCTGATGAAAAGGCATTACCTTTTAGAGGATGGAAGAATAATTACAAAACTATAATTGGCGAAAATGGTAAAGTAGATATTGCTAATACAAACTTCTATAGAACCACATCTCCACAAATTGTTAAAACACTTTTAAGAACAATTTCTGAAAATAAACCTGAAATAAAGGTTGTTGTTATTGATACTATTACTTCAATGATGATTTCAGAATTGATGAAACGAATAGGCGAAAAAGGTTACGAAAAATTCAATGACTTTGCTTATGATGTCTATTCGACTATAAAAATGATTGATAGTTTACGCGAAGACCTTACAGTTATTATTGTCGCACATGTCGAAGAAAATTACGACGCGGAAGGAGCACTAAGAGTATCATTTATGGTACCTGGTGGCAAACTCTTAAAAGAGAAAATAAAAATTGATGGTATGTTTACTACAGTACTTTACACGGAAGTGGAAGTAAAGGATAGTATACCTACCTACTATTTTCTTACTCAAAATAATGGAAAAAATAGTTGTAAATCTCCAGAAGGCATGTTTACGGAAATGCGAATACCAAACGATATAAAACTTGTTTTGGATCGTATACGGGAATATGAAGAGGAAGATGAACAATTAATAACTGAATAATTTACGCATATGTTATATAGTGTAACCGCTGAACTCCAGAAAAATGATACTGGACGGAAGTACATGGAACCTGGTATCCACCCGGATACTGATTTGGTTTCAGTTGAATATAAGAAAACAGATAAGGGTAGCGAACTTATCGCTTTCAATTTTGTAAATGCGCTCGGTGAGCAATTTGCACATACAGAATGGAGAGTAATGCCGCATAAAAATGTTGACACAATGAGTGAAAAGGAGTCTGATTTATACATACGCCTTGTCACTTCACAAATTAGGAGAATAAACAAGATAATTACTACTTTCATATCTGAAGAAAGAATGAGAGATGAAGTTGAAGGACTCACATTTGAAGAATTCTGTCTTAGCGTTGTTAAGGCTCTTGGTACTTCTAATGAAGGTGTAAAAATACGTATTAAAGTTATTTATGATAAACGTAATTTTACTGCTCTTCCTGCTTATACAAATTATGAGTGGATAGAGTTAATGTCAATACCAGCATCAGAATCTAAAATTAAGATTCTAAATAAAGATAAGATGGAAAAAGACATTCCAGCAAATCTTGAAGGTGCTAATTTAAGAAAGAATGAAATAGAAGAAAATACATCTTTATCCTTGCTTACTGATCTACCTTCGGGTGATGAGAAAAAGGAAGATGAAATGCCCTTCTAATCTATATATCTGGGGGTCATGAAAGTAGGTAGGAAAAAACGTCGAAATAAAGGCGATATGTGTGTTATTTGTAATAAATATCCTGTACGTAATAAAGGAAATGGTATTTGGGGTAAAACCTGTATATATTGCCATAGAAAACCTTATTTACTTTTTAGGAAAACATTCTGTGAAGAGTGTGGTTTTATTCCAAAATATACATGTCAACTTGATGTTCACCACATTGATGGGAATAGATTAAATAACAATGTTAATAATCTAAAAACGTTATGTGCGAATTGTCATCGACTTATATCTTATGAACAATCATTAGAAAGAGCTGCCGCTTAACGACGGCTTTTTCTTTACCCCTTTTTATTTATTATTAAATCCAAATCAATATGGCAAGGAAAAAACTATTTACAGAAGAAACTTTAAAAAAGTTCCTAAAAAAAGATCAACGGTCGTTAATTGAAATATCACAACATTTTGATGTTTCTATAAATGATATTAATAATATACTTGTTAATCTTAAAAGTAACAAATACAACATCAAAGAAGAAAATTCTATTATAACTCTTAGTACTGATTTAAATAAAGGTATTACTGGGCATTCACTTGATCCGCGTATGTGGGAAGGTGATTGGTTTCGCTTTGGTTTTACATCAGACAACCATCTTGGAAACGTGCACAGTCGTTTAGATGTTGTACATACATTATATGACCTCTTTCAAAAAGAAGGTATCAAAATTGTATATAATGGTGGTAACATGATTGACGGAGAACATCGTTTTAATAAAAACGAATTGGTAGACGAAGCACATGGAATGACAAAACAGGTAAAATATCTTGCTGTTAATTTCCCATACCGAAAAGATATAACAACTCAATTTGTAGCTGGTGATGATCACGAAGGGTGGTATGTACAAAGAGAGGGTATTGACATAGGAGAATATATGGTTCAAATTCGTGAATCTCTCGGCAGGAATGATTTTATATATCTTGGATATGCTGAAGCTAACATCGCTTTAAGTGATCCAGATCAGTCACATAAAAGTTATATACGTCTTGTACATCCTGGAGGTGGTTCTGCTTATGCTACATCTTATGCAATGCAAAAACTTGCTGAAAGTTATCAGGGAGGTGAAAAACCAACTGTTGTACTTGCAGGGCATTATCATAAATATGATGTTTGTTATCCAAGAGAAATTCACATGGTACAAATGGGTACAACTTGTGATCAAACCCTGTTTATGAGGAAAAGAAAAATACAAGCTATGATAGGAGGAGGTTTTGTTGAAATGCATCGTGCTCCTAATGGCAGTATCAATCGTTTTAAAGTTGAATGGTGCCCGTTCTACGATAAGAAATTTTATATGGGTAAAGACTTATATTTAAGATAGTAAATATGTTATACAATGTAGCATTTGCAATAGACGCGGGTAAAGACCTAAAAGAAGCGATATTAAAACGTGTAACAGAGTATGAAATTTATAGTTTTTATTTAGGACACGCCTTTCAAATAGGTACGCCCTTTAAGTCCCCCTTTAGGAAGGACGACAGTCCCTCATTTGGTATATTTCAATCGAGGTACTACCACGGTCTCTTACACAAAGATCAGGGTGACCCCCGATATGTAGGAGATTGCTTTTCTTTCGTGTCACAAATGTACACAGGTATTAGTTATAAAGAAGCACTTAATATGGTGCATCGAGACTTATACTTAGGAAAGCTAAGAAGATCATTAAGCTATTCTGATAGAAAACCTACAGAGAAAACTACTAAATTAACTAAGCTGATTCAATTCGAGCAAAATAGTAAATTCTCCCTTTTCGAAAGAAAGTATTGGGAAGATATAGGTATTACTTCAGAATGGCTTAAGTTCTTCAAAATATATAGTTCAAAAAGATTGTTTATTGATGGTAAAGAACTTCTTCAATGGGTAAGTACCCCAAAAAATCCTGTATTTATATATAAGATTTTTGATAAAATGAAAATATACCGTCCTTTCGAAAAAAATAAATCCTATAAGTGGTTATCAAACACTACACGTTATGATATACAAGGGTGGGAACAACTCCCTGAAATGAATAACGAAACAACACTTATTATTACGAAATCTCTTAAAGATGTAGCTGTGTTACGCACACTTGGCTACCTTGCAATAGCACCACCCGCAGAGAGTATTTTAATACCACCAGTTGCTATGAAATTACTTTCAGAACAGTATGGTATAAAAAAATTCATATTACTATATGATCGAGATCATGGAGGTATGGTAGGTGCAAGAAAAATGTTTACTAAGTATAGAGGGGAATATAAAATAACATTTAATTTCTTACATAAATCTTTACCTAAAGACATATCAGCTTTTTACCGTACATATGGTAAAATATCAACATTACGTTATTTACTTTATTTACTAAATTATGGCCCCAATGTTAAACTCACATTATTTTCAGCCAATGCAGCATAAACCATTGCCTGATATACGTAAGTACGACCTACTTGATATTTACCCAGGAGAGTTTATGACTTTAGCAAAGCCGACTGGAATAGACGTATATATCCAACGAGGAAAAATATACGATTTTAATCATAACGAATTGAAGAATCAAAGTCTTCTGTTCCATTTTGAGAAACTTTTACAAACTTCAATAAATCTACAAGTTGTAGTTATTGGAATACTTATCTGTGATGTAGTAGCAGGAATGCTAGCACATAGATATTCTTTATATTCTCCCAACAAATTATTTTTTGAGGGTACTAAAATACTTGTATATGACCTTACATTTCCTGTATTTAATATTGATCATGACTATAAATGGAGATATGATATACTTGAAAAAACAATAGGTATATTACCTAATTGTGAAACCTTAAAAATAACAATAACAAAAGGAAGTATTGATTTACGTAATTTTGTACGTGATACTTTCGAACTTAATGTATCTTCGGAAATTTTAGTTTACAGAACAGATGGTAAATACATTCAAGGCGCTTCTCAATTATATTGGGAAAATGTAGATCACGTGTCTTTTTCTGTAAAGGCTACACAATTGTATAGAGGACATATAAAGAAAATAGTGTCCACTACTGAACAACATTCTAATGGAGATAAGACCGAACTTGCCTTGTATATTATAGCAAGATTTAAAAAGGAGTATATAAATATTCCTATTCATTCAAATAATTTTGCTTTAAGAAGTTATCTATGGAATTATCGCAGCCGCCTAAAATCTTTTCCTTTCTGGTTTACTGGTTATACTTATTTAGATGATGTGGTTGGAACACTAGATTATGTCACAGTTGTAAATGAATTCGTTGCTTTTATACCCACACAAGATGCCTGTAATTAGTCCAGTTTTAGATTTAACTGGTACCAAATTAGTTAATTTTTTCTACCCTTATTTAAAACAAACAGAAGTAAATATTTGTTTTACACCTATTGATTTAATCAATAGAACTGTTATACAAAACTATTTATCTACTTTTAAATACACTAATAAAGAAGGTGAGAATAAAGAATTAAATGTATCAGAAATTGGATTATTTATGAATATATTCAGTAAAGATAATCCAGCAATAAATAATATTTTAAATATTACAACCGGAACTTCAAAGGGGGTAGAAGAAAATCAACAATTCGTTTGGATTAAACATACTTATGATAAAGAATTGTCAACAGAAACTTTTTTAAATTTTATTTACTATAAAGAAGATTCTTTCTATGCTATCAACCCACAAGCATTTAGATCACAACTACGTTCATCTACATTAGATGAAAAAACAAAGAAGATAGACAGAGAAGTATTAGAAGAATTAATAAAACTTTGTAATAAAAATGATATTAAAGGATGGAAAGAAATTCTCAACTTTATTCATTTTAAAAGCAGTGTAATAACTATTTCTAAAATACTTATAAGTTTATTTCCATATATACCTATGAATGGTATTACAACGTTAAGTGATTTTATAAAATCGGAAATATTAAGTAATAAAGAAAAGACAAAACCTAATAGTAATATATTAGAATTAAAAGGTGACTTAATTACTTATTTTTACAATTCTCACAATTACCATAACGATAATGGTCCTCTTGGGTGCAGTTGTATGAAAAACCATCAAAATACAGAACAGATAAAATTTTATGCTAATAACCCAACTAACGTTTCTTTATTAACCTATATTAAAGATAAAAAATTATTAGCTAGAGCTGTTTTATGGACTACACCCCATGGTAAAAAATACATTGATCGTATATATTATTCATCTTCTAATTACGCAAATGATTTAGTTGCTTATTGTAAACAAAATAATATAGATACCGTATATTCTAGTAATACAGATAATTATGGTTTATCATATAGTAACAGATGTGTTGTAAAACTTGACACCTTTGAAATGGCAAAAAACAATTATCCTTATTTGGATTCAATGTGCGCCATAGATATTATTGGGAGTTATATAGCTCCTGATTATGAAGTTTTAACTAATTATTTAAATTCCTTAGGTAGTGATTATCTTATAAAAAATCTAAATCGAAGTGGTTATGTCGGGTATGACAGAGACAGACAAATTTTTATACAAAAAAATAAAAATAGAACACACGAATTAAAATTTCCTAAAGATATTAATGGTAATTCCATAGATAGTAGTTTAAATAATTATGCTCTTGTAAATAAACCATCGACTTCTTTAGTAAGCAAAAAAGAAATAGTCACTATAAATGGAAATTGTAAAGTAGAAGGTAAATGGTGTGAAAAGAATATTATAGAAAAATATAATTCTTTACGACCAACTTTGCTATATAATAATAAGACCAACATTTATAATATTGAATACTATGATAAACAATATGTTACATATTCAACATATCATAAATGCTACATACGCAACTGTGATGTTTTTTATATATCTGTTTTAAAAACAAATGTTATTAAAGATGTTACAAATACTGCAGAATTTCATAATACAATACGTTTGTTAAAACTACGTAAAATGTATAGTAATAAATTAGTAAATATTACATATGAAGGATTATCGGAGATAAAAGAACAGGTTAAGTTATTACCTTTTAAAGAATCTTTAATCGACATGCGAAAATCACGTGTATATAATATAAATACTAAAAATATTTTCTCGTCCGGTGTCAAAATTAAAGGAATTATGATACCTTTTAAACACTTAAGATTTGTCAAACATGAGTCAAACTAAAATCAAAAACAGAATTGACCCTACAATGTTGACTGCTACACTATCAGTACAAACACAAAGTGGTAACGATGATGCGATGATTGTTTATATAAAAGAACAATTAAAGTTTCTTGATGTTACTGTACAGGAAGATGGTTTTGGTAACATTTATGTTATTAAAGGTAAATCCAAAAATTATCCTTGTGTCATAGCTCATACTGATACTGTTCAGACCATCATAAATAAAATGGAAATTTATATAACAGGCGATACATTGTTTGCTTTTAATCCCACTAAACGACATCAACACGGTATTGGGGGAGATGATAAAGTAGGTGTATATGTACTCTTACAACTATTAACTGATATACCAATCATGAAAGGTGTATTCTTCAGAGAAGAAGAAGTTGGTAGTAAAGGTTCCTATTACGCTATCACTAATCACAAAGAATGGTTTCAAAATTGTAATTATGTTATGTCTGCAGATCGCCGTGGTAATCAAGATGTTATCACAGTATCAGGTAATATACTTATTACAAGTGATGATTATTTGGATACAATGGAAGAAATACATACTAGATATGGATATACAGACTGTATAGGTCTTTGTGCCGATGTAGATACTCTTGTTACAGGGGGTATTGGTATAAGTTGTGTAAATTATTCAAGTGGTTATCATGAACCACATTCAAGTAAAGAAACTGTATCTATTTCAGATGTAAATAGGTGTTATAATTTAATGTACGATGTTATTACGGAGTACCCTGATAAAAAATTCAGTTATGATGCACCAATACCTAAATATAAAAAATATTCTTCAAAGTACAAAGGTAAAGGAAGAGAAAGTTATTCAAATCTAATTAACTTTACCGGTCCATATTTACCAATCAAACCAAGACAAGGTAAATTTCACCCACCACTATACTTTAAGAACGCTAATAACGATTTCGATAATTTTATTGAAATTGATGTAATGAAATACAACAAGAAGATATACAGTTACCGTGGCATACGGGCAATTGTATTTACAGGTGATGCAAAGTGCAAGACTTGTACTACAGAAATTGCAGACAATTACTTCTTTCTACCTTATGAAGGAAGAGTATTTTGTACCAAGTGTAATAATTATATAAAAGAAGATGAAACAGCTGGTTATTTACAATTTCTTGAAATTGAAGATAAAGGTACCGCCTTTGTATATAGTTTATATGCAAATGGATGGCTACTTAAAAAACATGCTGTGTGGAATTCTAACTTAAACACTTGGGTACCTGATGAAATGCCTTTTTAAATTAAAATAAATGAAAAAGAGTGGTAACAAAAACCACTCGACGTCCAATAAAAAGGTAAAAAATGCCACACCCCTTGAATATGACAATATATCTTTTAAAAGTAAATTAGAGATGTATTGTTATAAGCTCTTTAAAGAAAAAAGCATACCTGTCGAATATGAAAACGTTAAATTTCAAATCTTAGAGCCTTTCTCCTATAATGGTGAGAAAATTAGAGGCATGACGTTTTTACCAGATTTTGTTGGGGATACATTTATTGTAGAATGTAAAGGATTTATGAATGATGCGTTTCCACTTAGGTGGAAAATATTTAAACATTATTTATATATTAATAAATTACGTTATACATTGTATCTCCCACGAAATAAAAAAGATGTTGAGACGGTTGTACAAAAAGTAGTAAATAACTTAAAAGTTAGATTATTATAATGGAAATTAAGAAGTATTTTTCAATACCTGCTGTATCTAATTCAGTGATACGCTATTTTCAAATATCTCCCAATTATTGTTGGAAGAGAATGAATAACGAAATAATAGATGAGGAGAAATCCTATACTTATCTCGGTAAGCAATCACATATGTATATATTAGAATCAGAAGAATTTGAAAAGAATTATACTTACTTAGATTTTAAAACTCCTACGAGTAAACAACAACAGACTTTCTGCGAAGATTATATTAAATATACAAAAACTGAAAGTGCTTTAGATATAGAAGATGAAAAATTCTTATCACATGAAGCATCATTAGTTTATGCATATCAAGATAATTATACTGCAGATAAAAAGTCTGCTGAATCCATACTAAAATCTGCTAAAATACTTTTCGAAATTAACTCAGAGTATATAAAATATCTCTCTATAAAGGGAGATTACCGTGAAGTACTAAGTAAGTCACGGCAAGAGTTATTAACAACCATCACACAAGCTATTAGAAAACATAAAAAAGCAAACGCCCTAATCTTCGAGGATCAAGTATCTTCGAGGACTCAGACGTTTAATGAACTGCCTGTATATTGGGATTTTCCTATAGTCATAGAGGGTACCGCATTAAAATGCAAATCACTTTTGGACCGGCTTATCGTCGACCACGAAAAAAAAGTGGTTACTTTAGTAGATTTAAAAACTACTTCAGTAATAGGTAGCCAAGTAAGTACTTTAGAAGAACGACAATATTATAGGCAGTTAGCTTTTTATATGTTAGCTGTGAAAAATATCAAAGAAATTCCGAACGATTACAAAATAGAAGCCTACATAGTTTTTGTAAACACTGTAGACCCCTTTGAATGTAAAGTGTATAAATTATCAGATGTTGAGTTTCAACGTCAAATTATAATTATTACAAACTTGTTAACTGAAATAAGTTGGCATTGGTTTACAAATAAATGGGAATACTCACGTGCTTACTATGAAGGTGATGGTACTGAAAATCTATAAGATGAATACAGTAACACGTCGTTTGAATGAAATCCCGAATCTTACATACACAACTCGTTTTGTGTTGCCTATGTTAGGTTCAAAAGATAGGAATGATAATTTCTTCATTACGAAGAATTTTGAGAACTGTTTCGTAGGTGATGAGAATCATCCCGAACTAGGTAAGAAGATATTCTTACTTTATGAGTATTTAATGAGTGGAGAATATGTTAAATTTGAACATAAACTTGAACTCATTCCTGAGTTTTCTTCAGATTATGATTACGCTGGGGAACGTCAAGTTATGTATATATTTGATATTCCAGATGAACATAAAGAAGACTTCCAACATTTCCTTAAAGGTGAATATACAAAATTCAGTAATGGATTGAAGGAAAAAATCCTACACTTTTGGGGAATAGAAAAAGTAAAAGAAAACAAGTTGTCAGATGCTTTGTACGCTACAAGCAAGGAAACAACAGAACAGAAAGATACTGATAAATTCGTGGTTGGTGAACATTGGCCTAAACCAGTTTTAGAACAAGAAATTTACATGAATCCGAAATAAGTATAAGTAAAGGGTACGACTATGAGGCCAACCAATGGTGAACTTCAGAAACTAGTTGGGACGTTTGGTGCGGTAGTAGCACGACCCTTTATTTTTTATTCTTTAATAAGTATAAATAGTAAGTATTGCAATACTCTTTAGATCGCTGTTAGTTTACACGTCAATTGGCATTGAATAAGGGTTTATATTAGATGTTCCAACTCCGCACGTGTAAAATCAGAAACCCTGCGCAATACATACTATTTTTTATTCCTTACGTATGAATAAATATGATCAAATTATGTTCTTTCTTTTAAATCGTTTACTACAACCATTTTGTATAAGTATAAAGAAGAACGAAGAAATTGTATTTCTATATAAAATACAATACGATATTTCTAAAACCAAAAGAATGTCATCAGCACATGTCATACAACTAAGTAAAAACATTAATGATGCATTTACATTTTTAAAAATGAACTACGAGGATTATAAAAAACAAGAATTTAAAAACATATTTGATTTTTCAAATTACCTTGTTTATAAATGTCCGTATATAACAAAACAATTTATATTAAGTTTAGAAAAAGGACTAGGCGTACCTAAAGAAGGACATGAAGAACTTATCAATCAATTAAATAAGTTTGTAAAATATGTAAAATTGGGACATATTATACTCAACGAGTTTAACTTTGTACCTATTATAATGTATGCAAATTTAAAAGAATCTATTATACGAAACTTTTTCAATAGTCCGGAAGTAAACAAACAATTTGTAGATTTAAAACTACAACATTTAAAAGATGTGGAATTACAAGATAAATTTTCTGGTAAAAATGTAGTAAATTGGATACATTCCTTGAAAAGTGACCCGGAATTGTGCGGTATATTTACAGATTCTTTTGTAAATTATGCTACAGCACGTTCACCAGAAAAGTTTCCAAGATATTTAATTGACCACGATAAAAATATTATTAAAAAAGAGGTGATAACATTCTATAACCACATGTTTCCAAAAACGGAAGCATACCTTGATTACAAGTTGTCGTTAACTGAGAAAGAGGAGGTTATTATTTAAGCGTTCCTGGTATTATGTTGATAAAAAAAAGGCTCCTTCTTTCGAGGGGGCCTTTTTAATTACTTATTGTTGGAACCAACTAAGTTGATCCCCAATATCTCGTATTCTATAGTACTGTTTAAGTACAGGTAATAAACTAGTAGTTGTCTTAGCAAGTTTAACTTGATCTTTCCAAGCACCTCGTTCGTACACATCAAATTCAAATGTACCACTTGTGACAGGATATACTAATTGACCAAACAATTTAATTACATTTTCTAATTGTGACATTGAAGCCATAGGTGATCTTAGAATCTTCATAGATTCGTTAGGATTCCAGAAAAATGCTAATTCAGAACGTAACCTTAAAGCTTGATACGCTAAATTATTCAATACCCAGTCATCTTTATCATCATCTTCCCCTTTCATTTTTAATGTAAGACCTACCATTATAATTGATATAATCAGAAAAGATAATTCACCAGTAAATCTTATAAGATTAGCACGTTCTTGCTTTGTCATTAAACGACCATGTGCTCTTACAGCTTCAAATTTAAAATTTAAAATATCTTTATACATTAATTTAGCAAAATGACCAAATGTTCTGTAATAACCTTCTTGATAATCACCAAGTAAATTGTTTATACCATCTAAATTATTTTTACGATCTCTACCTTGCCACCTACGTTTGAAACCCGGTACTATAAACTTACGGAATAATATCGCCATTCTGCCTAAAGCAACACGTTGTAATGCTGATTTACCTAATTGAGAATACTCACCATGCATACTTGCCAATATTCTATGCATCCTTGCAGAAAAGTCTGTTTGGTCTTCTTCTGTAAAGTTAACTACTTTCTCATCAACCTTTAATGTGTTAGTTACTTCATCAACAGATATTTGGCTCAACATATCCCCTAAATCAGTTCCTTCGGCATCATATGCTCTTAAATTTTTTAACATGGCTATCATAAACCTTGTCTGCATATAGTGTTCCCCAGAATGAGAAGTAAAGAATAAGGTATTAGTTTTCATTAAATTAGCAAATCTCGAATTTAAATTGATCTTGCCGTCTATTTCCTCACTCAAGGTATCAAAGCGGTCGTTTAAGAGACTTACTATATTTCTTGGTCTCCTAATCCCAATATCAGTTAGAAGGCCTCCTAGGTTCTTATAATAGTACCCAGTGGCATCCTTTAAATTTTTCAATGTAACATACTGACCAGCCATAGCTTCAATAACCTGAGTTATTTCACCCAAATTAACGTTAGCTATACCAGCAACAAAGTTAACACCAAGTAAATTTATGGCTGTAAAACCATTAATCGTATCAAGTAACTTAGCACGGTCTAAAGTAAAACCAAATATATTCATATCGGGTTCTTCATCCTTTTCCATACCATAAACACTTAACTTCATAAAGTCCATTACTTGCGCTGCAATCAAAGAATTTTTACCTGACCCAACGATAGCCTTATCTCGTAATGTTTCCCCTACCTTTTTTAATTTCTTAGTAGCTGCATCTATAAGTATATTACCCTTATTATCTCTACGTATAACATCCCTGTTATTTATAAAGTAGTTAGTCATTTCTAATTCCGCTAACACTTTGGATTTATTACCAAAGTCTATAGACATTTTAAGATAGTTAAAGTATAAAGATGCAATATCAAAAGATTGATCTTCAACCGACATCTTATGACTCTTGTCTTTAGCAAGATTTTGAGTATAATAGATAGGTAAAAAGAATATAGGTTCGTTAGCTTCGTTTACTAACGCCGTTCTTTCTACGCCACTTTCGACTTCACCTTCTTCCAGTGCTTCTTTCCCTATAATATTAAGTTCAGCGTTTAACAGTCCTCTATCTACGTCAGAAGCTTTCTTTTGAAATGTATCAGAAAACTCATGCTTAAGAAAATCCATCTTAGACATGCCCATTATCTTAGTAGCTCTGTAACGTTGACCTGTACCCTTCATCATTGAAGGAAGATCGTTATATAAAGAGTACTTATTAGGTAATCGGACAGCTGCCTCATCTATTACATTAGATATAAAATCGTAGAATATAACTCTCGCATCTGTTTGTTTCCCAGATTTAATTCCGTTTTCCCTCATGGCTTGCAAGGCATTCCACTTTTTATTAAGTTCCTTGTAGAACGGAGACAACTCTCTAAAATTCCAATAAGTTTGTCTTTCAAATCTCTTAACTTCTTCTATAGCTTCTTGATTAGCAAATATTTCTTCCAACGGTGTCTTTGAAGATGTGTACGTAACTTTTGAACTGCGTAACCATCTATTTTTTTCATCCGTTCTTATTATATTACGCTTATGTAAAGACTCTATAAATTCAGTAAATGCTTTTAATCGTTCTTCCTTATCTACTTTAGCGTTTTTATCCATCCAATCACGTATAAGCTTACGCTTTTCAGCATCACTTGGCTTTTTTCCATTATTGTCTTGATACAATTCCGACTTCACCATTTCCTTGTAAGCATTAAAGTCCTCTATCAATTGACTAGGAACAGCAGATATAATTTTTTGTATTGGTCTCCCTGTCTTAGGGTCAGTCTCAAGTATCCAGCCCCAAAACTTTTCATCAGCCATACCAACACTTCGACCAAGTTGTTTCTCTAGTGGTGCAAGTACATCTAAAAACTTATAGTACCATGCTTGTGCTTCCCTACGAGTTGCTTCGTGTATACCAAATACTGTACGAGCTAATGCCGAAGATATTACATCCTTACTATCTAATATAGTGTCTACGTATCTTGTAAGTATACCAATATCCCCTTCAGCTTTACCAAGTTCTCTAAGTATTAAATCCTTAGTATCTTGTTCAATAACATCAGTATTGTTAAGTATTTTTTCGTGTATATACTTATCCATAGGTACTTCGGCTCTTTTCTTATCGTCAAAAGCTCTCCATTCCTTTTCATATTCTTCACGCTTAGCTATCTCAATATGATGAACAAAAGGAAATAAGAAGTCAACCATCAGTTCTTTACCCTTTTCTATATAAAGAGATTGCATTTTATTTTTAACAGATATAGCATGATCCAATAAAGGAAGTAGCATATCTAAGATGTTATCTTTATTTTTTATGTGTTGTTTAAAAACTTTAGTGTCTATAACATGAGATAATAAATCTCTATTCTCTGATAATAACTTGTTCAATGCTCTCAGATCAGAATCTACACCAAAAACTTCTACTTCACTTTTGGTTCTATCTAACATAGTACGCAAGTCTTCCAGCATATCCCAAGCAGCAACAGACGTACGCCACTCACTTAATAGTTTAGCAGTATAGTTTTGTGTCTGTGTACCATGTTCTCTAGCCGCATTACGGGCATTAGCTTCATAAGCAAGATATGTGTCATTCATTTGCTTAGTAGATTGTACAGCAAAACGAATCATTTGTATTATACCTTTTGTTGGGTTAGCATTTTGCATACGTGGCAACATGTCCTCTAACGACTTATACTCTTTGGTGTCCTTGCCTTGTTTTGCAAGAACGTCAAGTTTCTTTTGCAGAGCTAACGTACCCTTCCTTTGGAAAATCTCCTCCTCGGTAATCATCTTATCGAGTAAAGTCATAGAATTTCCAAGATCTCTACTGTGTTGTGTGTATATAGAAGGTCTGCCTTGCTCGTAGAGGCCCTTTTTAAGCTCTCTAACGGTCGCTCTCTCCCTGCTTGCTAGTTTGGTACCAGATACAAGCTTTTCAGCAAGCTGTCTAGCTACTGAAGCTTCTATACCTAACTTACTACGTAACGCTCTGAAGAAACGTATGAGCCAACGCATCCAAGTATTCTGTTCTTCTTCTTCTTTAAAGATGCTAACTATTTCTAAACCTACGGCTGTAGCAAGTATTTCTTTATCTACACGTCCATCTTTATTATTAATTAAATCTGGGTAAGCTTCAAATACAGCAGTCTCCACATCCTTACCTTCTAATTGTGCTCTACCTTTACGTATGAGTGGGTTAGACATACCACCAAGTAAGTCTATAAGTATATGACCAAACTCATGACCAATGGCATCCTTCGTAAGTAAATCTGGATTAACACGTATAGTCCTACCTCCTGGATCAGCCTGAGCAATTGTAGGTAATGTTTTATCAAACAACACCATCTCTACATGGGGAACTACTTTCTGAAACAATTTCATTTGTTCCCTGGCTTGATCTAAGTCTCCTTCTTCTTGAGTAACTCCTATTAGTTTACGACTTTCATCTGTACGTTGCACGGGGTGTAATACCCAGTAATTACCAACACTGTTGTAGCCTGCCTTAGACGCTTCTTCATTGAATACATCTTTAGGTAACTGTGCTACTTCAGAACGCATTTCTTCTTTAACTGATTCGTGAAGATCAGAAATTAGACTTTCAATAACATCTTGTTTGTTAAACACAGTCTTGTCAGCATACGGTTGTGTTTTGTATGTCATAGTACCTGTGCTTTCAGTTTCAGCTACACGAGCAGCTTCATCAGCAGCAATGTCGGCACGTTGTATATTACGTGTTATATGTAAGTTATGTAATTCGTTCAAATCTCCTACAAAACGTTCGTCTATAGGACGTATAGGAAATTTCCTACCTTTGGGGGCACCCCTTTCAAAAGTAATATCTTCATCTTTATACTTAATGTTAAGATCACGCACCTTATCAGCAGCTTTCTTTTCAAAGTAGTAGTTCAACCCTACAACAGGTAAGTTATCTTTACTACTCCACGTCTCCTTATCTATAAGATTCTCCGCTACATTAGTATCCCATACTCTTTGATTATGGTATTTATCAAGACTACCTTCTTTAGCAAGTACATTTAATTCCCCTTTAGAAGGAACACGACCACCTAACTGGTCAAATATGACAAGAGCAGTGTCTTTATCGTAAGTACTGACAGCCTGCTGCCATTCTAGCAGATTTATATTTGGACAAATCATAGTCGTTATAAATTACATTCTTTGTGTTCATCTTTTACTTCATCAATCTTTTGTTGTGTGAGACCTTCTAATAACAAGGGCTTCTCTTCAACAACTTCTACTGGTTCTGCATACTTATCTTCAAATTCCTCTAAAGTATCATCAACATCACCTTCAAACAGTTCAACTATTGTCATATTTTCTGGTAGTACCCTCTGGAAGCCTGTAAAATCATAAGTTATCTGTGTCTTTTCAGGTTCACCTTCAAAGGCAACAGTACCATATATACTACGTGTCTCCATCTCATCAGTCCAACCACCAGGTAGTTGTTTAGTTCTATTTGTAGGTATAACACTTCTTCGCAACCCGTGTTCTTTTACTATCTTACCTGCGTCAGAGTAACCTTTACGTTGTGATAGTTCATACACCGGCTCTGTCTTTCCATTCTCATCTGTAAGATAACCAACAAACTTATAAAGTAATCTTGTTTTACTTATAACTGTCTTGATAAAAGGTTTGTATATAACTACACCAAATTCATTCAAGCCTAAAGCTAACTCCTCTGATGCCTTGTTAGATATGCTAACGTGTGTTGGGTACTTTTCACCCCAACCACTTTTAACACCTGGTCTGCGCTTGTTATTAAAACTTTCGTATGGTACATTAGGAACAATATCATCTTCTGTCCACAAATTTTGGAACACGTCATCATGAATACTTTCTAACAAATCATAATTACTGGTGTCATTGAACCCATTACGCATATTACCTATATACTCAGAGAAACCTACTTCTTTCAAATAAGCTGGTGGTATATAGTTAAATATTGAGTACAAGGACTTTCTAAAACCTGAAGTAAAGAAAGAATAGGTTACTAAATCTTTAGCAAATCTTGATATCTCAGGATCACTAGACGTAAGTAACTCAGACCAACCATCTATTATACGATCTTTCGACCATTTTGTTTTAGTGTCTGTGGCTGTAAAGGTTATAATAAAGTTAGGTACAACATCTTTAAACGACATGGAAGGTTGTAATAATTTGATAAGAGGGTTACCAGCATATTTTGGGTTGTTTTTTACATTGTTAAGCCTTGATACCATAGAATCATTTCCGTATAACATACCTTCAAGTACATCTTCATCAACACCTAGCTCATTAACCATGAACCTACCTGTAATTGCAGCGAATATTTCATCGTTTATACTATTGAGTTGATAAACTGCGTTCTTGCTTATATCTGTTCTTCGACCTATTTCATCCATTATACGGTCACTTAATGCAACAATAGCATCACTAGCCATCACTGTAGTGTCCTTAAATAGAGTAAGCCCAAGTACAACACTATTATCAAAGTATGCGCTAAGAAACGTATCCTCAAACATAACATCCATATTCTTTATAACATTGTCGTTAAGAACTTTGTTTTTAAGTCTGTTAAATCTACGTAACTCTGCTAAGTTTTTACCAGTCTTCTTAGTGTCTATCTGTACAGCTTCGACTGCTTCAAATAAGAACTGCCCAAGTTTGTTTAGTTCGCTAAATTTATCTAATATTTGAAGTTGTCTTGCATAGAAATCTGCATCCTTTAAAGTATTACTGTGTATATCTTTCTTAAGTCTAGTAGTATTAAATATACCTTCCTTAACAAATACCCTACCTCTTCGTTTCTCCTTACGTATAGCGTTGTTTAATGAATTCTTATACGCAGTTTTAACCTCTGAAAGTGGTTTTGTCCTAGAAGGACGTATCTTACCACGTGAATTGCTATGTGCTTGTGCGTAGTCTTTCAATATCGGTTGTGCTAAGAATAAGAAAGCATTCTCACCAGCACCTGCTCTAACAAGTAACTCACCTACTGAATAGGTAGAAGGGTTCACGTTAAGATAAAATATATAAGGTTCTTTAGCAATGTCAACATGTGCGTTAATAAGAGCTGATAACCAATCAAGTATGGCCTCACCATCCTGACCGTATATCTGTGATAAATCGGTGACTTGTCTGCCGTCGAAATCTTTAGTATTACCTACTCCTATATAGTTACCTAGGTGTATGCCTGCTATCTGACCTAAAACGTGATGTACGTTAGCTCTAGCAAAAGGACCTATACCTTTTATACCCCACAAATACTTGTGCTTCACTTCCGATTGGTACATAAACGACGCACTATACAAAGAGGGTAATTCTGTATCATTACCTTCCCATTTTGATACATCGTCAGCTAAACCTTTCAATAAGGTAGTCGTTGCATCAAGCGGTTGATAATTATCTATAACATGATCATTAGACTTAAGTACAGCAAAGTAAGAATCTACTAATCTATTTTCTAAAGCTTTCTTAGTATTTTGTTTTATTTCAGAAAGTTTACCGAAAGATTTATAATTACTTTTTATCCAAGCTTTACGTATTGCCTCAATCTCATCTTCAATTTCCTGACGTGTATTAGAAATAATATCTTTAATATTGTCTCCCTTTTGTATAGCCTTGTTATACTCTTTTCGAAGACTGTCTCTTTTTTCAATGAACTCTGGTGAAGACATGTCTGTGTCCTCTTCCGTATCAAGTAAATCATCTGTTTCTGATTTGATACTTTTTATCTCATAAGAGGCTTCAGTTCTTCTACCAAACAATTCTGTTAACACTTCTAAATTTGCTTTACGTATACCCTTCGCTTCAAAAGCTATTGCTTCGTGAGAGTATACTTCTAATCTTTCTTCTAGTGTTGAGTTATCAGAAGTTAGGAAGCTTATACGTTTAGGTGTACCATCTATTATACTATAGTTATGACGAATAAAGTATAATTTATCAATGTCAAAGTCAGAGCCTGTTAATTTAGTAAATTCTGAAGGTAACACTACAGTAGCTGTCGAAGTTTCTGGTAAAAATCCTACAATCTTTAATGGTACTGTTGAAACTAAACCCTGAGTTGGAATACGATAACCTATGCCTGTAAACTGTGCATTTATATAATCTTCACGTTGTTTATGTGTCAGGTTGTTATAGTTAGGTATTGCATCTCTAAATATTTCTATGGAAACTTTAGCTTCCATGAAACCGTTCTCATCAATCAATTTTAAACTGTCGTCTTCTTCCACCTTACGTAAACCAAAGTTAGTCATCTGTATCAGAGACGTACCTGGTAGGTGTAATTCAACAGACTTTTTAGCAAGCATGGAAAGTAACGAGGACTGTACCCATTTCCTATCAGGTAGGGCATCAGGTTCGTAACGTTCCCCATCATCTTGTTTTGCAAACGCATCTATAAAAGCATCTGGCATACCTGATAAACGCGCTTTTGAACGTATCATATCATACATTTTATCAGGATCATCAGACAAATAAGTTTCATCGTCTATACCTAGTACCTTTAAGAATTCTTCTACACCTCTGTCAGACAATTCAGACATAAGGTCTTTATTATCTTCTTTAAGTTTATTTCCTTTTACTTTCTTGTTACCTACAATATACGTCTGGTCATCTATAATATTAGACAAAGCTATTTTTCTGAACTGTGTACCTACCAAAGTCCTTAATTCATTATGGGGGTCAGTTACTACTTGTTTCCTTAAGTATTGGAAATTGGCAGTACTTGATGGCATGTCTACTATATCAGCTACATTGGGGGAATCTGTTATAGGTTGTCTGTTAGCGTCTTCAGCATAGTATGTAGTTTTCTCACCTATACCTACCTTCACAGCTGTGTCAAACAATACCATATCTTTAGGACTGTTACTATCTGTCATAGAATCATACAGTGCTTGTAACATTGTACCTTTAACTAATCTAGGAGTAAGTGTGGCTAAGGACATTTTAAAGTACAAAGGTGACATGGTACCAGGATTAATTACAGGTCCAAAGTAACCAAACTTTAAAGGTTGCATAAACAAATCATCCATAACGGATTGTTCTTTCTTTGTAAGTTCCCTTTCCGTAACGCTTAGTAATTTATACGCCTCTTCTTTAACATCGTTCCATTCACCTAATCTTATATGTAAAGCTCGAAACATTTCCGGTGTAATATAAGCCTGACCGTCTGATGGGTCCACTTCCATGAAACCTGATAATGCTCTATCTGCCCTTTTTTCAGCTTCAGCTACAGCCATACCATTACGCATGTACTTCGCTACAAATTTAGGTCTTAAGTCCTCACGTAGTTTTTTAGCATCGTAAGTTTGAGTGTTTAGTATACTATAATTAAATTTATCATTGTTGTGAAGTAGTCTATCACCCTTCATTGTATCTCGTGGTATAGATAACCTACTTACCGTACCTGTAGATGCTATAACTGTATACCTTTTAATCTTATCTTCAAGATTCTTATAGTATACCGGTGACATAAATATAATTTTTTCTGCTTCTATCGTAGCCATTATACTGTTAAGTGTAAAGTTAGCCACTTTGTTACGTATAGCAATTGGTTGAATATTGTTAAAAGATTCTTTAGCTTTCTTCTTAATAGCCGTCTCATCAAACATGCGATTAGTTACGTTGGTTATAACACCTTTCTCGTTTTCAAACACATTAATAAGTTTAGCATCATCTAAAAATCTTAAACCGTCTTTTATTCTATCTTTTAATACTTTTTCAACATGACCACGTAAGCTACCTTCTGTTATATTTTTACCGTTAAAGTCTGTAAAATGTTGCCATTTATAACCATTAGCATCAGCATAGTTACGATTACCTGTCTTTGCATCTAACTTATAGTGTATGTTTTCTTTAAGAGAATCCTCTGTTCCATGAGTGCGTGCGTAGTGTATCTCATTAGTAATACGTCTAATTTGGTGTAACTCGTCGATAGCGTAACCCCAGAATATATCAATTATATCTTTAGGTAATGTAAGACTACCATCAGCAGCTACTATATAATCGAAGTCAAGTGGTTTTAATCCAGCTAA
>Ga0307377_10001339_pt1 | contig 31669 bp, 43 predicted proteins | sample TR3MG_FD_202535 | JGI IMG/M metagenome (GOLD analysis project Ga0307377, IMG submission 202535) | Soil microbial communities from Risofladan, Vaasa, Finland - TR-3 | ecosystem: Environmental > Terrestrial > Soil > Coastal area > Acid sulfate soil | place: Finland: Risofladan, Vaasa | collected... | reverse complement strand
CGCGAGGAGCAGAGGAAGTCCGCGAGCGAGGGGCGGCTCAAGGAGATCGCAGCGAAGCTCGTGTTCCCCAAGGGCGAAGCGGAAGACGCGGGGTAACTACAAGGAGGACTGATGCCGAAGATCGTGGTCGAGGGCTGGACCGTACACCCGCTCCGTCGGGGGCGGGACAAGGGCGTAATCGACCCCACGGAGCCGACGTGCAACTACCTCCGCACACGCATCTGTTCCGTGTGCCGCCGCCGATCCTGCGCAGCCGTGAAGGGATACGAGGAGGGGGCCAAGGGTCTGTGCAGGTACGCTATCCCGAATTGCTCGAACGACACGGATACACTCTGTAAGGAGTTGGGTGCTCCGAGCAGGCCCAAGTGGGACAGCAAGCAACCCAGAGCGGGGATGAAGGCGTATCACGCGCGGGCAGTCGCCGTCGAGCGGTTCGCGCATCGCGTCTTCCGGAAGTGCCACAAGGTGAAGCTCACGGTGGAGAGGTGACCCATGGCTGAGGACCGGTCAAAGCTGCCGAAGTGGGCTCAAATGAGGATCGCGCAACTCGAATCGTCGGTGGCCTACTACAAGGCCCAAATGCAGGAGATGGTGGGGACGGAGGAGGGCAATCCGAAAGAAGGACCCCCGATCATCGCGGACCCGTACGGGGAGAAGCTCCGGCTACCCCGGGGTACGAACGTGGAGTTCATGCTGAACGAGGGGGGCGAAGACTCGATCACGTGTGGGGTCGCCCAACTCTCGATCCACGGTCCGTGGGTCCTCACAGCGCGCGCGAAGGCCGGACTATCGTCGACTACGTTGGTCATCATGCCCGAAGCGTGCAACACCGTGCGGATGCGCGTGAAGCCGTTGTCGGGGTGTTTCTAAATGAACAGGGGAGAGCGCGAGGTCTACATGGCGCGAGGGGCCGCGATGGTGCTGCGGCAGGAGGACGGGGTCAATCCGCTAGTTGACGAGTCTGCCCGGCGCACGCAGGCGTTCGCATTCCTGTCGATCTTTCATCGGGAACTGTCGCTGGTGCAACGGTGCAAACTGGCGAACGAAATCGCCCGAAAGGAGTAACCATGCCGGAGTCAGGGAAGAACATCCGCGTCATCGTCGAAAAGCCGGAGGAGGGGGAGATCGCGCTCCGACACACGGGGGCCAGCAAGGATATCCGCCTCCCGGTCGAGGTGACGGACAAGGCGTCCGCTACGCCCGCGATCACGAAGCTCGCCGCGATGATCCTCGACAGCCTCATGCAGGCGTCGGCGGACCCCATGCTCAACGCGGGGCCGACGTCGTACTCGCAGATGGTCCTGCAGGGGGGCGGGCGGATCATCGGCATCGAGGTGACGGGGCTGAAGTTCAAGCTCCTGTACGCGGTGCCGGAGGGGGGTCCGAAGTTCGACGGTTACGTTCCCACGGAGGTGTGACGTGAAGCTGGGCACAACGCCGAAGGTCTTTCGTTGTTTTGACCCGCTCCCGAAGAGTCGGCGGTTGATCATGCACCTGCACGACATCGAGATGCCGCTCTCCCACTACCTCTTGGAGCAGGTCGGGCTCACCGAGAAGCAACTGGTGAAGCTCGCCAAGCTCCTGCAGGCATCCGTCGTTGACACAGTACCAACGAAGGAGAGTCGCTTCCGGAAGGCATACGGCAGGGTGGTGGGCGTGGTCATCCACGGGTTCCAGTTCAGCGTCATCGGGAGCATCCCACAGAAGACAAAGACCCCGATCATGTGGGTGGATGTGCAGACGCCCAAGCGGTCGAAGGGGAAGGGGAAGCGATGAACACTGCCAAGCGCGTCCGACGCGGTGACCCGAACGCCAAGAGTGAAGCGTACCCCCCGGGGGCGGAACTCAATCTTCCGCTCACGTGGACCCTGACCGGCGCGGACGGGATGAAGGGTTCGCAGTGCATGTGGTTCCACACGGGCGACTGCGAAATCTCCGACCCGAAGACAGGAGAACCGCTGGGGGCGATCATGCCCGGCATGGGCGGAATCATCTCCATCCGCGACACCCCCCGGGGAGAGACGTGGTCCATCGGCCCCGACGTCCTGTGGTACATGTACCAGCACTACCGGGCGCAGCTTGACGGTGCGTATGTCGAGCGGATGAAGCAGGACGACCGGGAACGGAAGAAGTGGCACGATACGGTGGACAGGAAGCGTCGGTCAAAGCAGCAGAAGGCAGAGACGAAGGTGGCGAAGAATCGGGCGCGAAAGGACCGTCAGCGGGTGAAGGAGCCTGCGGTGAAGGCCCCCAAGGCCATTCCGGAGCCCGTGGACGAGCCAAAACCGTACCCGAGGGGTGCAACACCCTCCGCCCTGCATTCGGCCCTCCACGCGCTTGAGGAGGTCAATCGGGCGGCTGCTGCAGAGTTGGGCATTCATCTGGGTCCCGGGGACAACACCGGGGACCTGCTGGACCGGTACCTCGCCGACCCGGACGGTACGATGGCTAACATGACCAAGGAGGTCAACCAGTCGATATCGGGCGACCCCGACCTGCTGTACACCATCTTCTACAACGGGTGGCTGAGCCCGGGGGGAGAGTTTGCTCCGTGCCTGTACGGCAATCACATCCCGGCGGCGCACAAGCTCGCGAGTGCCGAGGAACGTGATGCGCACAACGGCAATGCCGAGCACGCACTAGAGCAGACGGGGTGGGCCAAGGTCACGAAGGGGAAGTGGGAGTGGGTGCAGCGCCCCACGGAAGCGCAGCGCAACTACATCCTCTCGTGGTACATGGACCGCAAGCTGAAAATCGATGAAGAGATGCCGGACGACAAACGGGTTGACTTGGAGGATTGACATGGCGAAGGATACACCGCCGCAGGATATACTCACCGTGAGGGAAGCTGCCGAGTACCTCCGACTCTCCTCGTGGTCCGTCTACAAGTTGATCCAGGCGGACAAGGTGCCGTACCAGCGCGTGGGGGGCGCGATCCGTTTCTCCCGCCGGGCGCTCCTCAAGTGGATCGAGCAGGGCCACGTTGAGTAAATGGAAGTGCTGAAAAGATGCGCGTTCAACGAAGTTTTTTCTTGACGCCGTCACCCGTGGGCTATAGTCTCCGCCCGTTGGGTGAAACGGAGGGCCGCATGGCGGAGCAGAAGCTCTCTTCCATCGGGGTTGTCCTAGACGACATCCTCGACGAATCATACTGGCGTGGTGCGACACACGAACTGCAGGAGCAGGGATACCTGGAGGCGGTGGGAGAGCCGACGGGGCTGTACAGGATCATCCGCCCCCTGCCTGACCCCCAAGACTTCGAGGCCGAGCTACGTGCCCGGTGGACCCACGACGTCGGCGACTGGCTGACCGCGATCAAGACGGACCTCACAGAACTGATGGAGCAATTCAGCACACAAGACGACCCCGAAGAAAACGAGGCCCGGACGTTGAGCCTCGAACTCTTCAAGCATCTCTGTGGGACGTATCCCTTCGACATACCAGAACCGTATTCCTCCGAGAACGTATACGTCACCCCGAAGTCCCTGCCTGCGACCTGCGCACATCGCTTCGAGGAATCCCTGCCGGAGGGGTCCGCGCGATTGCACGAGGCCAGGAACATCGCCCTCGCGTGTGCCACACGCATCGAGAAGTTGTACCGGAATGTTGACGGTCAAAACCTCGTGACGAACCTGCGTTCCCTCGCGGGTGACATCAAGGACCTTCTCCATTACATTGAGTAAAGGTTTTCCCATGGTGGCATTCTTTTTTTCTGTACTCTCAGTGTCCCAAGCACTTATGGGATTTCCGGGTTTTGTTGGCACGAACTGTGCTCCGCTAGCGTTAAGTTGTAGTAATAGAACAATAGAACAATATTGCAATACTGTTCTAGCGTTGTATTCAATGGACCAATATTGCAGTAAGGACAGCCGCAGTCGATCCCCGAAGAACAAACGCGGCTTCGCCGCGCACGTCGCTCCGCTTCGCTCCGCTCCGTCCTTGAGTCTTGAGTTTCTCCCGGAAGGTATCTCGAACAAGAACAAGAACTCCGAAAACGAGGAGCGCGCGGTGGACACCCATATTCTAACCTGGGAACGTGGAGAATCACTCGATGGACCGGAGCGGTGGTACCCCGTCCCGGGATATGAGTCACTGTACTTCGCAAGCACGTTGGGTCGGATCATACGGATCACCGGTGGACAAGGCACGCGCGCCGGGCGCTACCTGACACCGAGTCGGAATCACAACGGGTACATGACGGTCCGGCTCACGAAGGGTGGCATCTCGAAGACGTTCAATCTGCATTGGCTGATCGCGCGGACTTTCTTGGGTGAGCCGCCGGTTGACGTCGCTGGCAATGCACAGATTCACCACAACGACGCCGACACGCGGAACAACGCCGCTGTGAATCTCTCGTACACGTCGCAGTATGAAAATCTGATGGAGCAGCAGGCCCGGTATCAGAAGACCGGGCATTGGCCGGGGCGGTAGCTTTACACAGTGTCTTTGAAAGGAGTATGTGATGGACCTGCAGCCGAAGATCGAGCGGACGAAGCTGATCGAGATGGTTGAGAATCAGCGGGTGGAACACCTCGCGCAGTATACGGCGGCGGTGGCGAACTGGAAGAAGAAGGTGTTGGCCGTCGCTGCGAAAGTCGTCGAGGTGGGGGAGAAGCTCAAGAAGTTCCCCGCCGCCTTGCAGCAACTCGCCAGCATGCCCAAGTGCTGCGTGGGGGATATCGACCGCGCCCTGCAGATGCTCAAGCTCAGCACGGAGGACATCATCACCCTCTCTGAGCGGGACTTCGACAGACTCGTGCTGGGTCGGTGGAGTTGGGCGAAGGATTTCCTCTACGTCAACGCGATGTACGGCGTGACCGGTGCCACAGGTCCCACGGGTGCCACGGGTCCCGCAGGTCCCGGGGGTTCGGATTACGCGACCACGGCGAGCTACGCGATGGACGGCGAGGGTGAGGGCGAGGTGCAGATGCCGGGGGAGATCGCGGCGGACCTCAGTACCGACGAGACGGATTAGCACGGGAGCCCGTCACCCGTACCTGACTGGTATGGTACGGGTGACGGGTGGGGTGGAGTTTACACAATGGAAACCGTGTGGCTGTTGGCAGAGTGGTGGGTGGCGCTGACCCTAGCGTTTCTGAGCGGCCTTGCGGTTGGGCGGAGGTTCGAGCGGAACCGCTGGCTGACCTTCCTGTCGGACAAGCCTATCAACGGGCCGGAGGAGGAGCGATGAACACTGTCGAGATCGTGATTCGAGGGCAGGCGAAGTCCGACAGGAGCGCGCTCGCGGTGATGCTCCTGCGCCTGTGCGAGACGTACGGGATCAAGGTGAACCTCATTCCCGACGCGGGGGAGAGCCAGCACGACCTTGACCTGCTGGTGCCGCGCGGCACCGCGTTCGCGAGTATCGCGGAGGAGCGGTTCGCACTACCTATCCCGATACGGACGGAGCAGGTGAAGGGGGTGGGCACGAATGGCTAAGAAGAAGGACAAGAAGGCCGAGGGCACCCCCGTCAAGCCGTATGGGGTGATGTACCCGTCGGTGGAGGACGGAGGCCCCATGTTCCTCCGCTTGACGGTGGGGACTGCCTCTTCACCGGAGGGGACGACGTACGAACTCACGCTTCACGCGGGCCGGTCCTTTCCGATAATCATGAGCAGCAAGACCGGCAAGAGGTTTATGCTGACATGGCAAGACGTGGTCGACATGGCGCGGGCCGGGGGGATTGACCAATGAGACTACTCGAAGCGGGTCGGCCTCAACAGGGTTGGTCGATGCAGAAGCGGTGCACCGGTAGGGGCAACGGTGGTGGTGGCTGCGATGCGCTTCTGTTGGTCGAGCAGGGAGACGTCTTCTCCACCGAAAGCCATGCGCGGGACGAGACGACTCAGTACGCCACATTCGAGTGTCCGGGGTGTGGGGTCCTCACGGACTTCTCGAATGGTGAGGTCCCCAGTCACGTGCTGGGTGCGATGAAGTCCCACAAGGAGTGGAGGGCAGCACGGTGACGCGGCTCCACGAACTACTGAGCGTGCTGGGGGTGCTGGGGGTCTGGCACCTGCTGAACGCCCTCGTGCTTGGGTGGGCGTGGTGCTCGCGCCAACTGATCCCGGCGGACCGGAGGATCGTTAGGTACCTCATGCTCACTTTCCTCGTGACAGCCAGTGTGGTGGGCTGTGTGATCTTCGAGCTTTGGAGGATGCGGTGAATCGTCCGAAGGTCGCTGTTGCTGCTCTGGTAATCAGCGGGGAGTACATCCTGCTCGCGGAGCGCCACGCGGGCAAGCTCCAAGGTCAGTACGCCGCTCCGGGTGGGCATCTGGAGTGGATGGAGAAGTTCGAGGACGCGGCCATTCGCGAACTACACGAGGAAACGGGGATGACCGCCAAGCCCGAGGACTGCGAAGTCGTCGGGGTCGGACAAGGCTTCGCGCCCGAGGAGGATCACTGTTGGGTGGTTGTCTTCGTGCGCATCCGTGCGTGGGCAGGCAAACCCGAGGTAATGGAGCCGGAAAAGCAGGGGTTGTGGGGGTGGTATCCGCTCGACGCACTGCCTGCAAACGTGCTGGAACCGCTGCGTCAAATCAGCCTCAAGCTGGTCGGGAGGGCACGATGACGGGGGAGAGTCAACCCAGTGGACTACAGCACAAGGTCCATATCTCCGGACAGGAAGATGATATTGAGATGGAGACCGTCTGCCTGAACATTGGCGACATCAAGATCACTTTCCTCGACGCGTGTGGCAACCCGTCCCGCCATGGTTCGGGGAAGACCCTGCGCCGGAACATGTTCACCATCGAAGGTCCGGGGATCGACCCGCTGCGGGTGAAGCGGGTAACGATTCCCCCACTCGATTATTCCAGCGGGGAGTTGCTGATGGTGAAGATCGAGATGTACCCGTGGAACCCGGCGGACTTCGTCCCGCAGGGGGGGACGCCAAAGTCGAACACCGAGAATCCCACGGAATATACATGTCCCACTACGGGAAAGGATACTGAGATGGCACAGAAGCCCGTTGAGTACCTCTGCCGGTACAAGATCGGCGACCACGTGAAGGTCGGTCCTCTGTACGACGAGGACGCGGTCGTCATCGGAATCCTGATCCGCAGTGGGGGGATCACGTACGAGTGCGCGACCATCAACTCGTTCGGTGAGCGGAAGTCGGACTACTTCAGCCCGGCGGAGATACACTCGAAGGGCACGGTGCGGTCGGTGTGCCGCGCGATGGAGGATGCGTGACATGCTGTGTGCGATCCACGTCGGGGGTGAGTTGTACAAGAAATGTGACCTTACCCCGTTGTGCGAGGACTACTGCGACTGCTGTGGTGACTGCCTGTCGTGTAACGGGGAGGACCCGTGCCAATACACCGATGATGGCGAGCACATGTGGGTCGAGGAGTTTGAGATGGTTGAGCAGGCCGATGCCTTTGTGGCAGAAAGGGGACCCGGCTGTGGACCTTGAGCGTGAGAAGGTGTTGTCGGCGCAGTTGATGGACCTGCGGGGCAGGGGTATCCGCGATGTGACCTTCGCGCCGAAGAGCGCGATGTTCTTCACCCCCATGCACGGGTACTGGTATACGAACGCGGAGGGCGAACTGCTGGAAACAGACAATTGTCACCAGCGTATCTCGTTGATCGGGTCTCGCCTCAAGGCGTTGTGCTGGCGTGTCACGTCGTTTGGTGCGGTGATTGTACGAGACTACACAGGGGTGCCAGATGCCACACATGCGAACATTCGCTGACCCGGGCACAGTCGAAGCGGTGTTGGAGTTCGCGCGGAACGAACTCGCGCGGGAGGTCGTGAAGAAGGGCAATGCCATCTTCGTGAGTCGGCACGAGGTGTTGGGCGTCCTCGCCGAGGAGATGGGGGAGTTGGAGGACGAGGTTCGGAAAGGTGACCTGAATAGGGTCGGGGAAGAGTTGCGGGACGTGCTCGTCGCGGCCCTGTGGGGGCTCGTGAGCATACGAGAGGGGATGGACTGGTGAGTGAAGTGACAACGGGGATGCCAGTGGCGTTCACGCGGATGCCGCACGCGGCAGGGGAGCCGTCGTACGCGACCCCGGGATCATCCGGTGCCGACTTGCATTCGGCGGTGGACATCGGTGTCTTCCCGGGTCGGTTCGTGTTGGTCCCGACGGGCATCCGGATCGCATTGACTCCTGGTTGGGAGGCACAGGTGCGGTCGAGGTCGGGCCTCGCGGCCAAGCACGGGGTCTTCGTCCTGAACTCCCCGGGGACCATTGACTCCGACTACCGGGGGGAGATCAAGGTGATCCTGATGAACACCGATACGGAGGTGTTCAAGGTGGCCCGAGGGGATCGGATCGCGCAACTCGTCTTCAGCCGCGTGCAGCAGGGAGTCTTCCATTCATACTCCGAAGAGAACTTCAACAAGAGGTTCGACACCCAGAGGGGATCGGGCGGCTTCGGTAGCACGGGGACGTGACCACGGGAGGGGGTGCAGTACCGCGTAGACAGCGGGGTGCCCGGTGCCGTTCTCCGCTCCGCACCCAACAACCGGGCACCCCTTCCTCTTTGGAGCCAACATGAAGGCGACGATCACCGTGCGGGGTTCGTGGGCGGAACTGTACGGGCCGGTTGAGGTCCTGCAGACGATGCTCACGATTCCGGACCCACAGCGGTTCCATAGCCTCGCGTTCCGCGAAGAGCGGTGGGATGGGATGGTCAAGCTGTACGATGGCAACCGCTTCCCGGCGGGGCTCGTAGAGCGGGTGTCGGACCGGCTGGCCGAGGACGGTCATACGGTTGCTATCGTGTCTCCTGAAGAGGTCAAGCCTGTCGACACGAGTCGTATGGGGCCGAAGTACCTCATGTGCGGCCCGAAGCGCAATCAGCCACTGTGGGATCACCAACTCAAGGCGATCATGGCGATGTTGGAGAACTCGCGGGGAATAGTGAAGTCTCCTACCAGTTCCGGGAAAACGGAAATCATCGGGGCCGTTGCCCAGTACCTGTGGGAGGAGCGGGGTTGGCGGTCGTTGATCGTGGTTCCGAAGAAGGGGCTCGCGTCACAGACCGTGAAGCGGCTCCGGGGCTATTACGGCAATAGTATCACGGTGGGCCAGTGCGGTGACGGATTGCGGGAGGTGGGCGACGTAACCGTTGGTACTGCGCAGACGGTGATCCACTACCTTCCGCAGATGCGGAAGAATGGTGTCCTCCCCCCTGATCCGAAGTTGCGGAAGCTCGTGCGGGAGACCGAGGTCCTGTTCCTCGACGAAGCACACCACACGTCGGCGGAATCGTGGTACCGGATTGCGATGGACAGCGGGGCACTCCGGAAGTTCGGCTTGTCGGGGACTCCGCTCAAGAACGACGAACTGTCGGACCTGAAGCTGATCGGTGCAACGGGTGAGATCATATGCACGGTGGTTGCCACGGAACTGATCGAACTGGGGATTAGCGCCAAGCCGAAGATATGCGTGGTGTATTCTCCGAAGGTATCTGGCCCCGACCTTCCGTCTTCGACCTACCTCAAGTGGGTCAACGGGAAGCCGGTGCAGACCCGGAGGTACCTCCCGTATCCGCAGGCGTACCAACGTGGGATTATCGGCAACGTGCACCACAATCGGGCAGTGATCCGGGCGGTCGAATGGTTCGTGGACCACGACCGGCGTGTGCTGATCCTCTGCAGGCGGCGTCCGCACTGGCAGACGCTGCATCAGATGCTCGACGATGCCGGGTTAGACCACATGGCCTTGTGGGGCGCGACCGGGATGTACGAGCGTGAGGACGCGAAGAAGCTCTTGGATGGGGGAAAGACCAAGGTGATCCTCGCGACTACCATCTTCGACGAGGGCGAAGACGTGCCCGGGGTGGATGCTCTCGTACTCGCGGAGGGTGTGAAGGTTTCGGTGAATGCCCTGCAGCGTATCGGGCGGGGGATGCGCCGGAAGGTCGGGGCAAACGAGGTGTGGGTGGTCGATATCTGTCCTACCTGTCACCCGACGCTGTCGAAGCATGCCCTCAACCGGGTACAGGCGTACGAGGGCGAGGGGTATGATGTACAAGTATGCGAGAACTGGCCTGACTATAATTCTGCTGAGGAATTGCTCCCGTTCCTCAACTGGGACTTGACCTCCGCCGGAAAATGACGAGGCTATCGTGGCGGGAACGGGTGGGTTGATGATACCGAGCGTTGGAAAACCGCTGCCATGCGGGACACCAGATTATCGGCAGGGTCGGCGAAAGTGCACAACCTGTGATTCATTAGTCGCGTGCAAGTTGGCGACGGCCCGGTGGGAGACCCGGCTGTCGTTGGCTGAGCGCCTTGCGGCCCTTGAACGGACCTTCGAGCCCTCTCCGACTGAAGATATTCAGCAGACGTATAGGCGCGTGCATCGGCAGATGTTCGGGCGCGAGTCCTACTACCGGATGCGCAAGCGCAATCGTGCTGCGTTCGACTGGGTCGAGCGGCTGTGCGCCAAGTGCGGGATCGAGCCCGAGTTGTACATCCGCGCGCAGATGTACAGTATGTCTTTCTGGCTGAATGATCCGGTGCAGAATCCGCGTCGGTTGGGGTTCCTGCCCACGATGATGACGGGGTCGGGCGCGAAGCGGCGGTACAACATCTATCTGCGCTTTCGGTATCGCGAGTTCCGGAACGTGTACCGCCCCGCGTTCAGCACCGAGACGTACGAAGGGCGGCTCCGGTCGTTCGCGTATGAGGATGAACTGTCGTTGGGCACGGACTACACGAACGGGGTGTACTCCCACATGCCTGTTGATTTCTCCGTGGTCGTACAGCAGGAGTCACCATCGAGTTCGTGGTGGGCAATCATGGGTGAGGCGATCCCGGCGGACATGGCACACGCTGAGACGTTGCGGAGTAAGCTGGTGGGCCTGTACGGGCTTGAGTGGATTGCCCGCGTGCGTGAACTGATCCGGCTGCGGGCGGCGTGCGAGGTGGCGGAATCGTTCAAGCACGGGCTGGCAGACAGGGTCGGGTTCAAGGGTTCTTTCTTGTGGTCCTCGTTTGCCCAGTTGGTCTTGCGGGCGGTCCCGCGACGGGAGCCGAGGTTGTCCGAGGACCTGAGCGACGTACCGGGGATTCTCTATGGACAGTAGTAACAACATAGGTACATACGGTGAGCAGTTCGGCGAGGAGTTCCAGGAGCACATGCTCGCTGTTGCCGCGCGGGTACCGGGGTTCATCATTCGGTACCGTACGGCCCTGGACTCCTCGTACTTCGGGTCGGCGGTCCTCCGCTCGATTGCACAGGGACTGTTGGGCCACGTTGACAAGAATCAGAAGCTACCCACTCGCGTGACGCTCTTTGAGGAGGTCAAGGCGCAGACGGACGAGAAGGTTTTCGGGGCGGCGGAGAAGCGGTTGGAGAAGATGTTCAAGCGGGATATCTCCGACGCGCAAGCTGTGATGGGGAAGGTCGTCGAGTTCGGCAAGCTGCAAGCGATGATCAACGCGGTGATGGAGGGCGCGGAGGAGATCGAGAAGGGGAACCGGGACATCCTCCCGTTGATCCACGAGGCGACTCTCGTGGGCGAGGACATCCTGAATGTCGGGATCGACTTCAAGGCGACCGCGACGGACCGGTTGTCGGGGTACCTCCTGCAGGACACCAGCGATGATGATCGGTACATGCCGACTGGGATACCGCACCTCGACTACATGCTGGGGGGTGGGTTGGGCCGGGGCGAGTTGGGTGTGGTGCTCGCGCCACCGAAGCGAGGGAAGACCACCACCTTGGTCAACTTCGGGTTCGGTGGGCTCGTGTCCGTGTTGGGGCTCAACGTCGTGCACTATACGCTGGAAATGTCAGACGCGAAGGTCGTTGGACGGTACGACGACCGCTTGGCGGGGGCGGCGGTCAAGTACAAGAAGTCGAACCCCCATAAGTATATCGGCACGCTCGACCGGCGGATCAAGCAGTACGTCCGGGGGCGGCTCTTCGTCAAGGGGTACCCGACCCGGTCAGCGAGTTCCTCGATGGTGCGGACCCACTTGTCTCTATTGGCGAGTCGCGGCTTCACCCCCGACACGGTGATCGTCGACTACGCGGACATCATGCGAGCCGAGCGGCGGATGGGCGAGATGCGTCATGAGCAGGCTGGAATCTATGAGGACCTCCGGCAGATCGCGGGTGAGTTCAACGCGGCGGTGTGGACAGCTTCGCAGGCCCCCCGGAGCGCGCTGGACAAGGTGACTCTGAACCTTGGAGACTTCGCTGAGGCGTTCGAGAAGGCGGCTATCGTCGACGCTGCCTTGGCATTCTGCCAGACCGATGATGAAAGGCTGAAGCAGGAGTGCCGCCTTGTTGGTATCGGACTGCGGAACATGGAGGACGGGCGGATGGTCCTGTGCAGTATCGCGCGTGACCGCTGCCTGATCCGGTCGAAGATGTTACTCGACTCGTCGTACAACCCCATTCACACTCCGTTCGATGACGACGAGGAAGTCGAGGAGGCCGTGAAGAAGGCGGCGGAGGTGAAGACGACAGTCAAGATCAAGGAGGCCGCGTCGAAGGCGAAGGCTATCGTGAAGAGCGTGAAGCCGTCAAAGAAGTTGGGGGTGTGATGAAGTACAACAACCTCCTCGACTACCTTGACAAGCGTATGGGATCGCACACGGGGTCTGGTCCGGAGTACCAGTTTCATTGTGCCTTTTGCATCGACCGGTTGGGCGACGAATCGAAAGATCGGAAGCTCTGGTTCAATGTCGAGAAGGGCAAGGGCGTATGCTATCGCTGTGGGTACGGGACCTCGTCCCTGCGGCAGTTATTCCTGAGCCTGAACGGCGGGCGGCTCTTGATGGAGGAATTGGCCCTCCTGAAGGGCGAGCGAGAGCCGCTCACAGAGTCCGTGACGAAGGCTGTGCTCCGCGTGCTGTATCCCCCTGACGAGGTGTCGGTTTCTCCTAAGCCCGTTCGGGTTCCGGGAGAAACCATGTGGTTGAGGGAGCACCTCGATGATCCGCCCCAACTCATGCGCAACGCGTTCAGGTATCTGCAGGAGGTGCGTGGGATCACGGAATGGCAGATCAAGCACTACAACGTGGGTTACTGCCCGACCGGCGAGTATGCTGGGTACCTGATATTCCCTGTGTGTATGGGTGGGCAGCAGGTGTACTTCGCCTCCCGCTTCTGCGGGGATTCCAGTATGAAGTCGAAGAACCCGAGGAATGCAGAGGGGTACCATACGCGGCGGACTTGCCTCCTGAACTTCGACGGAGTGGTCGGTGCACCGGTGGTGGCGATAGCCGAGGGTCCCATCTCGATGATGGTGCATGAATCGGCGGTGGCGACAATGGGGAAGTTCATCAGCGACGAGCAGGTGGGCCTGCTGATGGTACTTGCTGAGTATGGGACGAAGGAGTTCGTGTTGTCCCTTGATGCCGACGCGGGGCGTGAGACGAACGAAGCATACGACCGGTTGCGAGCGTGCTTGCCGAAGGTGACAGTTGTTCAGTTCGACCGGGGTGACCCGGACGATAACAGCAGCATCCTGCCTCAACTGATGGCACAGCGTGTTACCCCGGGTGTGACAGACCGCATACGACTACGTTTGTCGGGTGATGCGCTAAAAAACGCGCGGAAAGTTGTTGCTAGCGGGCTCACCGTCCAATATACTCGCAGGCGTAATCGACGGGGGAGCCGGTAACGGCTGTACCCCGACTAAAAGGAGCCTGCCATGTCGATGAAGGATCAGATTGCTGCCGCGCAGGAACAGATGAAGGCGAACTTGGAGCATGAGTTCGCTGGGTATACACTCCAGACACCACCCTCCGTGGGCTTCGGCTCGAATGTAGATAATCTGCTGCAGGCGTTGGTGGAGCAGTCGGAGGACACGGCACTCATCGACGGTGACAACCTCAACTCCCGGATCGGCATGGATGGTAGCGTCGAGGGTACGCAGTGGTATCTGACGAACGCCGCTTTTGGGGACCTGTGCCACTGGACGAAGACCCCAGTCAGTTTCTTGAAGAGGCTCGCGAAGATCAACGAGGAACTCGCCGGGGAGATCATGTACACGATGATCGAGAAGGCGTTTTACGCCGGTCCCGCGAAGCTCCTCGTCATCGACTCCACGTCGGGAAGGATCGAGGGCATCGTCGGCAAGGACACGTACAAGCCGCTCTCGAACCTCAACATTGTCGAGTGGGCGCAGTCCGCGATGCCCGGGTTGGGCGTGAGCGGAAGTTGGTTGTCCGGCCCCAATCTTCGTGTGACGTGCGTCAGCGAGAAGCTCCGGGTGGAGCCGGTGAAGGGCGACGTTGTGCAGTTCGGCATGTCGTTGGAGAACTCGATCCACGGTGACTGTTCCGCCAAGGTGTGTGACTACAACCTTCGCTTAGTATGCACCAACGGTATGACAGCCCGTGAGGGACGGTACATGGAGACTGTCCGGCACGTGGGCGATGTACAGCATGAGGTCCAGAAAGCCATCGTGAAGTCCGCCCAACGTGCGGAGGCTATCGCGCCGATGCTCGTGCAGTCCGCGAGTCGGGTGTTGTCTGCCAACGAGGTTCGGTCAGTGAAGCATTTCATCGCCGACCCCGCCAACGGCGGGAGTCCCAAGCTGGACAAGCAGTCCACGCAGATCGCGATGGTCGAGGCCCAGAAGGAGGGGCGCGCGCCGGACGAGGTCACGTTGTGGAACATGATCAACGGTGTCACAGAACTCGCGAAGGAGCACAAGAGCGTGCAGCGAATGGTGGAAATCGAAGCCCTTGCATTCAAGACGCTTCGGTCGAATCTGCAGAAGTATGGGTACAAGATGGCAGGCAAGGTATAGACAAGGGGGAACAGATGGCAGATGCAAGTCCGGCTGCGGTCAAGGGAGACTACCTCAAGAAGGCTGAGCAGTTGTTTACCGAGGCGGTGGAGTCCTCTGTGCGCACTGCGACGTTCAAGCTGAAGGAGTCCAACGACAGCCTCAAGGCGCAGGTGCAGTCTCTGCGAGCGACGTTGGAGGGGCGGTCGACGCTGTTCGACGGGCAGGTTGCACGGGCGCGGACCGCCGAGGCGCGGGTGGTGGAACTGGAGAAGAAGGACCGCGAGCAGTTCGTGACCATCTCCGCTCTGCAGGCGCGTCTGGTGGAGTTGGAGTCCACCAAGAAGTCGTGACGTGGTCGTTTACACAATGGAATGCCAACGGTTCGGGCACCCGGCACTCACACGGGAGTGCCGGTTGTGCTCGCGTCGAATCGAATGCTTCGAGCGTCAGGCACTGACTGGGTCGGTGTTTCTGCTGCTGGAGCACCGACCCGTCCCGCCGCGCAAGCCGCCGACTCAGACCCGGTACCTCGTCGAGGACCCGGTGAAGCCGAAGAAGTTGAAGAAGCCGGTGAAGCCTCGGAAGCGGAAGAAGGCGGAATGAAGGGCATCAAGATCAAGATCAAGTGTGCCCCTGCGAAGCCGAAGGTCAAGGTCGGCCCGAATCCCAAGCGGTCCACTGCTATCGCCACGAACTACGAGGCCGCGTATGGTGGGAATGTAGTTTCGCCTGACCCGGGTAACTCAAAATCCGGGTGTATGTTCTGCCCGCTTATGCCCTTCTCCCACGACTTCGGCATCTACAAGGAGCAGTACCAGCGTAACTGGGAGAAGATACTGGCGAAGGAGAAGGACGAGCACGTCATTCACACCCGCAACATCTCTGAGGAGCCGTGGGGACACGTCCGTGTGCTGTTTGTGGGCGAGGCTCCCGGGGCGGAGGAGGACAAGAAGGGCAAGCTGTTCCTGGGGAAGTCAGGTACGCTCTTGCGGGGCGTCATACCGGAGGTGACCGGGCTCAAGCCGGAGGAGTACGCGTTCACTAGCTTGATCCGGTGTCGTCCTCCGCGCAACCGCGACCCTCGCGCCACGGACATCCGCTGCTGTTCCTATCAACTCGTGCGAGAGATCGAGGCGAGGCAACCGGAACTGATCGTGGTGCTGGGTAACTGTAGCCTGGAGTTCCTGACGAACCAAACTGGTATTACCTTCTTCTCCCGGCGCTTCTTGAAGAGCACCCATCCGGCGTGGTACGGCAAGGACATCCTCGCCTGTCTGCATCCGGTGTACGTGCTTCGGATGGACTACAAGACAGACGAGTTCCTCGAAACGATAGCTCGTGTCGAGGAATACCTATCGGGTAATTACAAACCACTGCCCGGGGTGGGGGAGTACCACGTACTGCAGACGCTCCCGGCGGTGGAGAAGCTGGGGGAGAAGCTCCTCGCGGCTAGCCAACTGTCGTTCGACACTGAGACCGGTTCGCTCAGCCCGTTTCAGAACAAGTTCCCGCCCCTCCTGTGCTTCAGCTTCAGTTGCGAGGAGGGTAGTGGGTACACGGTGCCGTTCGATCACCTGGAGTCGCCGTGGCGGGTGGGCGGACCGGAGGAAGGACAGCGGCAGCAGGTCGTCGACATTCTCCGGAAGGTCTTTGAGTCGGACGTCCCGAAGATCGCACAGAACGAGAAGTTTGACCGGCAACACATACGGAAGGCTCTTGGTGGGTGTGTCATTCAGGGGCTCCGGCGCGACACGATGCTCACGCATCTCTGCATCGACGAACGACGTGGCACGCACGGTTTGGGGACCATTGCCTTCGCCTATACCGGCATGGGCGGGTACGAGCGTCCGCTGGAGCAGTACATCAAGACCCACCCGGAAGCGAATCCCGACAAGGGTGGTAGTTACGCGAACATCCCGGCGGAATTGTTGTTCCCGTACGCCGCGATGGACACCGACGTGACGCTGCGGTGTGACAGCGGGATGCTCGCGGAACCGGGGTATGCGGAAAATAAGCGGATACAGGCTCTTGCGAACACCTTCCTGCCCCGGTTGTCGGAGACGCTTGCGGACCTCGAATACGCTGGGGCGAGAGTAGACGTTGACAAGGTTCAGGCCCTCGACAAGGAGTACACGCAGAAGATGGCGGACCAGATGGCGGCGGTACGGAAGCTGCCGAGGGTTCGTCAGTTCGAGATCGCGCGGGAACAGAAGAAGAAGTCGGGGGAGCACAAGTTCAACCCGGGGTCTCCCACGCAGCTTCGCGAGGTGCTCTTCGATGGGTACGGGCTCAAGCCGCTCGAATTGACAGATGCCGGGTTCGAGCGAATGGTCTCGCGATTCACCCGGATCAACGCGAAGCTCAAGGCTCAGAACAAGCCTCTCGTCGAGTTCACCGCGTTGTGCGAGCAGGCCATCGAGCACAAGGAGTGGGACCTCTTCACGACGAAGGCCGACGTGCTCCACGACTACGAACGGGCAGGTAATGACCTTGCGCCCCTGATCATCCGCTATCGTGAACTTGAAGTGGTCCACTCCACGTTCATTCAGCCGGTCTTGGGTCGGCTCGACCAGAACCTGTGCGTGCACGGATCATACCTGCCACACGGGACTGTGACTGGCAGGCTATCGAGTCGAGAACCCAACCTGCAGAATATACCTCCCGAGGCTAAGTGTGTGTACATCTCCCGTTTCGGGGACGACGGGGTGATTCTGCAGGCGGACTACTCACAGATCGAGCTTCGCATCGCGGCGGCGTGGTTCGGGGACGCGTCGATGATCGCGGCGTACAAGAAGGGGATCGACCTTCACACGTTGACCGCTGCTGATATGCACCACATGACGCTTGAGAAGTTCCTTGCGCTCCCGGAGAAGGAACGCAAGCCCATGCGAACGCGGGCCAAGCGAATCAATTTCGGTGTCCTGTACGGTGGGGGTCCGAATGCCCTCGTGTCGACGCTCCGGAAGGACGGGGTGTTCATCACGACGGAGGAGGCACAGGAGTTCATCCAGCAATACTTCCGGGTGCGTCCGGGGCTCAAGGCGGGTATCGAGCGAACACAACAGCGGGTCCTCAAGCAGGGGTACCTCGATTCGTTCACTGGTCGACGCAGGCGCGTGCCAGAGGTCTTCAGCGAGGACAAGGAGATTCGTTCGAGGGCACTACGCCAGATCATCAATTTCCCGATCCAGAACGGCGCGTCCGAGATGACCCTCATGTCACTCGTCCTGATCATGATGGAGATGAAGGCGCGGGGGTTGAAGTCCCTGATCATTCTGACCGTGCACGACTCCCTCGTGTTCGACTGCCTCGTTGACGAGGTGCTTGAAGTGGCGACCATCGCGAAGCAGATCATGGAGAACCTGCCCTCGCTGTCGGAGGGCGTGCTGCCCGGGATCGACTGGAAGTGGCTGAAGGTCCCAATTGTGGCGGAGATGGAGATGGGATACACGTGGGGACATCTTGTTGAGTTCGATCCGTTCGTGGTCGTCGAGAATGAGTCAGTGGAGACAGACCTGTTTGTCACTGACGCGAAGGGCAGTGTGTCACTTTCACGCACACCGTCGAACGTCGACGAACTGTGGGAGGCTATGGCGTGGAAGGCATCCACGTGAGCAAGGTCCGTGTTCGCGTGAAGCGACGAGAGCGGTTTGCGGACATGAATCGCGACTACCCGAAGCGCAAGGATGCCGAGGGTTATTGGCTGTGTCGGTGGTGCGGTTGCCGTCTTGTTGCGGCGCGCCGCACGAGCTTCTGTAGTACGCAGTGCCGGGACGAGGTCCGTATCCGTTGTGGGTTCGGCGTACGTTCGATGGTTCGCTGCCGAGACAAGGGTGTCTGCGCCCAGTGTGGTCGGGACACGAATGCTATCCGCAGGCAACTCACCCGCACCCGGAATCAGGAGGGGTGGAAAGCCTTCTATTCTCTCACTGAAGCATTGGGAATATCGAAGGACCGAGCTTTCAAGTCACTGTGGGACGCGGACCATATCGTGCCTGTGAGGGAAGGTGGGGGCACGTGTGGGATTGAGGGGTACCAGACCTTGTGCGTATGGTGCCATGCGGAGAAGACAAAAGTGCGGAAAAGGTCTTGACATGCTCGTAGTGGTGTGGCAGATTTTACCGCATTGGGCGACTACTAAGGAGTAAGGGACCGGATGGTTCCAGCAGAGTGTGAGCCCGAGGGTGATGACCTGCCTCGCAGTGAGAATCTCCTTCCAGAGACGATCACAGTCATCCTTGAGAATAAGTCGGTTGTCGCGATGAACGTCGCGGCGGAGTTGAGCATCCCGGACGATCCCGATGGGATGGTCAAGGCTGCTCTCCACGCGCACGAGCGGTATGCGTTTTGGGCATATCAGTGTGCACGAGCTTCTGCCAAAGCAAATGCGGCAGAGTTGAAGCACAAGCGGGTGTGGTCGGAGTACCACCTTGGGTACCGATCCTCACTGCGTAGCGACAGCGATTTCATGCCGACCGAAGCTGAGTTTAGAGCCCACACCGACCTGGACCAGCACGTACAGTCCTCGCTCGCGGGTTGGAACAATTCCAAGAGAGTGCACGAGATTCTCAAGGTGATGAAGGAAGCCATGCACCACAGGTGCTTTGTAGTTACCCGTTTGGTCGACCGATTCGTGGATATGCATGAATGAGGGATAGGTCCCTCAGCAGAGCCAGAGGTCAGGACCGGCGGGAGAAAGGAGTCGTGCTATGCCGAAGATTTCCAGTGAGTTGATGGAGAAGCTCAAGGGGCAGGTCGCGTCGATGAGGGGTGGGGTCTTGATTGACAACAAGACCCTGGTCAAGGCGCGTTTCCGTCTGCTGCCGTGCTTCGACGAGCTTCCGGGCAAGGAGTACGTGAGTGTTTACTACGTTTCGGCCAAGAAGTCGACGACGAGTCCGAAGACGTGGGGACTTCCGGACCCGATCATTGACATCCTCGACGAGGCCCGCCGGGAGAAGTCCAAGGAAGAGATCGAAGCGATCAACAAGGTCGTTCGCGTCCAGCGCGAATACTGGGTGCCGGTGATCGACCGGGCGAACCCAGGCACGCCCGAGAACCCCAACATCCGCATTTTCCGCGCCAAGCCGAAGTACGTGTATCAGCCCATCGTCGACGCGATGCTGGACGATGACGACGGCGAGGACATCACCGATCCTGTCGAGGGGCGCGACATCAGGGTCAAGAAGGAGGGCAAGGAACTCAGCACGGAGTGGAGCGTGAAGTTCCTCGACCGCACGCCGTTGCACGACGACAAGAAGATGCTGGATGCCATCGTAGAGGCCGCGAAGACCTTCGACGTCGCGCGGTATTTCTACGCCGTCAACAAGGAACTCATGCAGCAGATGTACATGCACCTCACCGGCGAGGACATCCCGGAGAAGTACATGGCCGTCTTCAGCCAGATTCCCAAGTTGAAGAAGCCGGAGGACGGCGATGCGGGTGACGATGACGACGCCCCCGTCGCGGCGACTGCCAGCGATGATGACGCGACTGCCGCTGCGGAGACCTCCAGCGATGACGACGCCCCCGTCGCGGCGACTGCCAGCGATGATGACGAGACCGCCAGCGAGGAGACCGCCAGCGATGACGACGCCCCCGTCGCGGCGACTGCCAGCGAGGAGTCGGCGGAGGGCGAACTGAAGAAGGGCATGCTCGTCAAGTTCGAGTACGAGGATGCCGAGGTGGTCGGGGAAGTGCAGTCGACCAGCGTGGACGAGGAAGGGGACAACGTCGCCGACGTGGTGGTTGCGGGGGTGGCGGGGGTGGCGGACGGTACCGTCTTCACGGTCGGGGTCGAGGGTCTGACGGTAGTGCCCCCCGAGGAGAAGAAGCCGGTGAAGCCGAAGATCGTCACGAAGCCGAAGCCCGCTCCGAAGCCCGCTCCGAAGCCCGCTCCGAAGCCCATCGTGGGCAAGGCGAAGCCGACGGCGTCGAGCACGCTGAAGGCCAAGATGAGCAAGAAGTGACGGGTGCTGCGGGGGTGTGAAGAGTACGCAGGTCAGGTGGATAGCTCCGTTCGTGGTCCCACGCGCGTACCGCCACGACGGCCCTCCGCACTACTCCCTCTTGATGGGAGGGATGGGCGATGTTGAAGGAAGGCGACCGAGTTGAGATCGGGTCGAACCCCACGATCAAAGTCGGGGAAGGATTCATGTTCTTCAAGCCGTACGCGTCTGTCAGTCGGACGTTGAGTGACGACGTGGCGGGTGACATGACAGCCCTGGCGGGCGAACTCCGGAAGCAGTTGTTCCGGGTGCTCCGGGGCGAGATCGACTTCGTGAATACGGTCTATTCCGCATTGGGGGCCGATGCGGACGTTGAGGCCCTGCAGAAGCTGTGCGAGAAGGAGTTAGCGAATGGCGAAGGCAACGTCAGCTTCAAAGTCACCGGTGCGGGTGAAGGTTCCAGCGAAGGCGACGATCAAGGTGAAGGGTCCGTCAAGTCAAAGCCCCAGTCCCAGCCCAAAATCAAAGTCGGAAAGCCCCCCAAGTCCAATCTCTCCGGACTCGTCAAAGTCGGAGACAAGTATACTAAGCCCGTCTGCTGAGGTGATCGCGGCGAGCGCCGCGTTGGCGCGGAAGCTCGTGAAGTCCACGCGGGCGCTGTGGGTGAAGAAGAAGTACAACCCGAAGAACGTCGGTCTGCTGGCGGACCGTGACGTAGTGTTGTCCGACGTGACTGAGTGGATACCGACGATGCTCCCGCAGGTCGATGCGATCTTGGGCGGGGGTCTGCCGGTCCGGCGTGCGGTCGAAGTGTTCGGTCCGGAGGGGGTGGGGAAGAGCGCACTGACGCATCTGATGATCAGGGGGTGCCAGAGCATCGGCGGTACAGCGGTGATACTCGACTACGAAAACTCACTGGATGTCGACAAGCTGATCCAGTTGGGCATCGACGAGGATCGGTTGATCTATGCCAACCCGGATGATATCGAGGAGGGTTGGGACCTCGTCTGGAAGTACATGGCTGACCTCGAAGACCCGGAGTCTCCACCCCCGGCCCCGTGGTTGTTCGTTTGGGATTCGGTGGCTGCGAGCGTGCCCCGCGCGGAGCGGATCGAAAAGTCCATCAGTGACAGCCATGTTGCGCTGATCGCGCGCAGTATGAGCAAGGGATGCCGGAAGCTCTACAAGGCCATCGCGAAGATTCGGGCGTGCATGGTTTGGGTCAACCAAATCCGCACGAAGGTCGGCGCGATTGGATTCGGGAAGAAGACGGAGACCGTGGGGGGTTACGCTGTGCGGTATGCCGCATCAATCCGGATCAACGTCGCATACCGGAAGGCGATCAAGTCGGGGGACGTGACGACGGGGTACGAGTCTCATTTGCGGACCGACAAGAACCGGCTGTACCCTCCGCACAGGGAGGCGTCATTCGTGATTGACTTCGAGCACGGCCCGAGCCCGGAGTTGAGCATGTTCGACTACCTCATGGATGCGAAGAAGATCAAGAAGGATGGCAATTCCGGTGGGTACAAGGCGGATTGGTCGAAGGTTGGCTTCGCGGATCGGGACGGTTGGTTGAAGGCCATGTGCGTGCCGGGGTTCCGCGCGCACGCCCTGCAGGCGATGCAGGACGTTTGCGCGCAGGCGCAGTCGATTACTGCGGTGGACGAGGACGCGGAATAATTCCTGCCACGCGGGATTTTTTCTTGACACAGCGGATTGTTTACACTATGTTTTGTGTGTTGGCGGCGTTGCCGCCACTGAAAAGGAGGGCGCAATGCCCAAGAGCGTGAAGGTGAAGTCGGAGGGGGCCGCGCAGGAAGCGGGTGTGCAATACCTCCATGGTGTCCCGCTGACCGTGGGCGACGTCGCGAAGGCCACGAAGGGGAAGGCCATGGTCATGTCCGAGTTGGCGCGGGGGGCCATCGAGGTGACCAAGGGCTTCAACCCCAGGTCCTTCGTCGGGGACGTCGAAGTCCTCGCGGACGGGATCAAGCGGGACGGGTTGATCAATCCCATCACCGTGAGACCCAAGGAGGGCGTGGAGGGGAAGTTCCTCGTCGTCGCAGGCGAGCGGAGGTTGAAGGCGCTCGATCTGCTGGGGTGGGAGACGGTCCCGGTCACGATCCGTGTGGACCTCGAAGGGGACGACTACAAGGCGAGGGCGGTCGCCGTCGCCGAGAACGCGGAAGAGGGCCGGATCAACCTCAACCCCATCGAGATCGGGCGGGTCGCGATGCAGTTGCGGGACGCTGGGTGGGCGGTGTCCCGGATCGCGCAGGAGACGTCGGTCCACTCGCAGAAAGTCAGGCGCTGTCTCGACCTGATGGATGCCCCCAAGGACGTCCAGGCGAAGGTCGAGAGTGGAGAACTCGCGATGATCGCGGGGCTCGAACTCGTGCACGCGGACGACGGCGCGCGCAAGGCGATCCTCAAGGACCAACTCCACCCCGGTATCTCCGCCGCCGAGATCAAGAAGCTGATCAAGGGCGTGGCGAAGTCGGAGGGCGCGACCCATCCGAAGGAGGTCACAGCGAAGCACCTGACCGGCAAGGCCCGGGACGCGGCGCTCGTGGTCTGGAAGTCGGGCAAGGCCAAGCAGTACGTCCTCCGGGTGGGCTGCAACATCCTGGCTACCTCCACCGAGGACGACAAGCAGTACGAGCGGTACCACAACCTGCGCGGCGGTATCGCGTGGGCGCTGTGGGACCGGGGCGAGTTGGAGACTCCCTACGCGCCCAGCACCAACCCGGAGTCGGAGGACGATCCGAAGGCGGCGAAGGCCGCGCTGAAGTTGTTCGACGAGTTCGTCGCGGGCGAGAACGCAAAGTACCTCGCCGAGAAGGATAAGGCCGACAAGGCGCAGGCCAAGAAGGCGAAGGCCGAGTCCGGTTCGGAGACGGCGGAGGTCCCGAAGGTCAAGGTGGGCAAGAAGGCGAAGGGCTAGCTTCACGGGTCCGGGAGGGGGGCGGGTGACCGCCCCCTTCTTTTTTGGTGGTTACGATGACTACAGCATTGGTCCTCGACGCGAACTCGCTGGTCAAACGGTGTATCATGGCGTCGGCCCTCGACGACCTGAAGTCGGGAACCACGTTTACTGGTGGAGTATACGGGACCCTCAACACCCTGCGTTCCATCCTCGAACTCCCCGAGGCATGGACTATCGGCCCGTTGGTAGCGTTCTTCGATGGTGGTATATCTGCGAAGAGGCTTGAGCTTCTCCCCGACTACAAGTCGGCTCGTGCTGATCGTAAGAAGCTGTTGTCTGACGAGGACAAGGAGAAGGCATTCGCGCAGATGGGGCTCGTTGAAGAGATGCTTCCGTTGCTGGGGTTCCGGACTCGCCGGTACGAGGCCACTGAAGCGGACGATTGCGTGGTGGCTGCGGCACGCATGTTCCTGCAGCACGACGTACACGTGACTGTGGTGACCGGGGACAAGGACCTGTGGCAGGCAGTGCGGTTTGGGGCGGACGTGTGGGACCTGAACCAGAAGCGGTTCGTTGAGCAGGGTAACTTCGGAGCGGTTGCGGGGGTGAGCGTAGCGGCCTATGTGGTGTATCGCGCGCTTGTGGGTGACCATTCGGACTCCATCGCGGGGTGTCCGGGGTGCGGCCCGGTGCGGGCGTCTGAACTGATTATCGAGGCAACAGAGCGGTTTGCCGATTTCGAGAGCCTCGCACCTGCAGATCAGCTTTCGCGGCTGCGGTTGCTGGCGGTCACACGGAAGCCGAAGCCCCGGAAGTTTGAGCAGTCCCTGTTCAGCAACTTCGACTACCTGCAGCGGGTGATCAAGGCCATCGACTTGAAGGAGTCCTTCGATCACCCACTTGAAGAACTGCGGGCATGGATTTCAGAGTCACCGGTGGCAGTCAACAAGATGGGGTTCCTGCGATTTTGCAAGCGGGTTGGCTTCCGGTCGGTCCTTTCATACCCAGACCGGTTTTTGAAGCCGTTTGAGCGGTGCGCGGAAAAGGCAAATACTTGCGCGTTGCCCGGCGAAAAGTCTTGACACGGCGGGTGTACGTCCATAGAATCCCCACGGCGCAGGAGGTACTCAGGAGGTACAGATGATTTTCGATACGGCTGCTGCGATTGTGGAGCGGTACATCACCCCGTTGGCGGAGCGGTTCCGCAATGCCCGGCTGTTCGTCTTTCCCGGAAAGGCCCACGAGGTACTACCGAAGGAATACAGCCCCGAGGAACGACAGGTGCTCTCCGATACCTTCTTCCTGCCCTTCAGCACCGTCGCAATCGAAGACAGCGTGTCCTGTACCATCATGTGGGACATGGAGCCCGATCAGCAGGGTCTGCAGGGTCGCCGGGGGTTCATCGAGGTGCAACCCTTCTCCGCGAAGAGCCTGATGGACGCGGCGGACGCGAAGGAGACTGACCGGGGATACATCGAGCAGGCGTGTGCGAAGTACCCGCCCGGCACTGTCGCTATCGCGGAGGGGTGGTTCGGGCCGTGCGATACCACGAGCAACGTGAAGTTCGAGGTGACGGGTGGCGTCGATTGGGTCGCGGTCGCGACGAAGGATGGTGGTGTGCTGGGGATGGATGCGCTCCGCACCGCCAAGAAGGAAGACTACGCACTCCTGTCCGAGCCGATCCTGCGCAACGTCCACGCGTCACTGCAGGAGTTGTTCTACTTCAACTTGCCTGACCGGTTCGTCCTCGAAGAAATCCCGGACGCTGCAGAGCGGCGGAATAAGTCGCGGAAGTCCCCCAAGATCGCGCGCTCGCACGAGCGGCCTCGATACACACTCCTGTTGCCGAAGCAGATTCGGGAGCGTATGGGGTTGCCCCCGTTGAGCAGTGGAGGACCGAAGGCTCCGCACGAGCGGAGACGGCATTACCGGTCGTACCCGGACGACGAGGCCCGTTGGCCCCAGGCGCATGGGAAGACCATCGTGATTCCAGCGCGGTGGATCGGCACGAGCGAAGCGAAAATCGGGAAGACGCGGTACCGTATCCGGTTGGACCTGTGATTTACACAGTGTCAATGTAAGGGGTGCTTACATGGGGTTGGGCGAGTTGGGCAAGGACCATCTGGTGTTCATGACCTCGCACAAGGGCATTCCGTGCGAGGTGTGGTGGCGGACGGTGGAGCATGGGTACGGGGAGTCCAAGGGCCACTACTGGCTCAAGGTTCCCGAGGAAATCGCGAAGAGCAACGAAGTGGTGTGGATGGGGTACACGGTGCTGACCGGTACCCTGGTGTGCCCCACCCGTCCCTTGTGGGGGCTGAAGGTCGAGCAGGATACGGACCTTCACTGGGAGAACTGGAAGTACGACAACCACGTGAGCGGGACGACGAACATAGAGATCACCCTGAACGGTAAGCCGGTGTGGCGGGGGGGTTCGTTCAACGACCTTTTCCTCGCTGTTGCCTTCGCGCAGGCGAAGATACTGGAACTGGGTGAGATTCCATTCGATTTCGCGGAGCCGGAGAAGGAGAAGGGCAGGCGGGTGTGGTACTACGACCAACCTGCCGTGGTCATCGGGTATGAGTTGCCCGGTGACCGGCTGATCCTGCAGTACGATGGGCCACCGCAGGTGATACCCGGCTGCGGCATCGAGCCCCGTAAGGGGTTCAATATGCTGGTGGCGTACAAGCTCACGGGTAAGGATACGATCCCTGATTCGTGGCACGGGTCTGAGGTGGTCCACGACAGTTTCTTTTCCGACCGTCTCTGGTGGTACCGTGGCGAGGGTGAGATATGCCCTCCGAGGATGACAGGGCAGCAATGATCCCGACCTGTCGCTCGTGTGGGTGGTCCAGGGGTAGCGCCGTGGTCGGCATGGCGATCTGCCTCGCGGCGGGGATTACCCTCGTTGGTATGAGCCAACCGTGGTGGGCGGCGTTACCGATGGGGTTGTCGGTATTGTTCGCGGGCATGGCTATGTACCGCGACTCGAAGAAGGAGGACGAGTGATGGCGAAGAAGCAGGCGGAGAAGAAGCAGGCGTCGGTGGTGGGGCGCGTCGAGATCGGCCAGACGGTTCGGGCGCTCCGGGAGAAGAAGGGGCTCACGACTACGTCCTTCGCGGCCCTCGTCGGGGTCTCGCAGGCGCAGGTCTCGCGGTTGGAGAACGGTCAGCAGGGATTCCGCTCCGACGTGATCATACGGATCGCGGAGTCGCTGGGGGTCAAGCCGTGGTTCCTGTTCATGACGCAGAAGGAGCAGGACAAGGCGGGGAAGGCAGCGAGGGCGTGATGGTACCGGCAATCACCCTCAGCGAGGGGCAACAGCGAGCGTACGACGTCGCGCTCAGCGGCAAGAGCATGTTCATTACCGGCCCCGGGGGCACCGGCAAGTCCGAGGTGCTCTCAACGATCATCAAGGGGCTGGGGAACGTGGGCCGGTCGGTGGCAGTGTGTGCCTCGACCGGCATCGCGGCGATCCGGGTGGGTGGTAGCACCATCCATTCGTGGTTGGGCACCGGGTTGCACCAGAACTCAGGCGAACTCTCGAAGGCCATCGCGCGGGGGGACGTCTTCCGCAACATCCGGAAGGTGGAGGAGCGCCTCAAGGGTGCTGACGTCCTGGTCATCGACGAGGTGTCGATGCTGTCGGGTGACTACATCTCCATGATGGACTTCTGGTTGAAGCGGTACCGGAAGTCCTCGATGAAGCCGTTCGGCCACGTGCAGATGATCTTCACCGGCGACTTCTTGCAGCTTCCGCCCGTGTCGAAGCGAGGGGAGGAGGCGGACTATCCTTACGCGTTCCAGTCACCCGCGTGGCAGAAACTCGCGATGGAGAACGTCGCACTGACGCACGTCTTTCGGCAGGACGACCGCGAGTTCATCGAGCACCTGATGCGCGTCCGGCGCGGGTACCTGCCACTCGATACACAGAAGTATTTCAACGCACGGGTGGGGGTGAAGCTCAAGGACCCGACGCGCCTGTATGCTCACAACGCAACGGCGTACAGTGTCAACTTTCAGTTCCTTCACAAGCTCGCAGGGAAGAAGTACGAGTTCGAGGCGGACGTGGAGGCTGACGACGATATGTGGGGTGAGAAGATCGTCAAGGACTGCATCGCTGATTTCTCACTCGAACTGAAGGTGGGCGCACCGGTCTTGTTCCTGCGGAACAACTACGCCCTGAAGTACGTCAACGGTGAGCGTGGAACTATAACCGAGGTCTGTCCACCGGTAATCACGGTGCAGAAGCTCGACGGTACGGTGGTGCACGTCGTCAAGGAGACATGGGAGGCGAAGGATGCCGACCAGAAGGTCCGGGCGACCATGGCCCAGTACCCGCTGAAGCTCGCGTGGGCCATGACGATCCACAAGTCGCAGGGCATGACCCTCGACCTACTGGAGTGCAACGTGTCCGAGTGCTTCGCCCCCGGGCAGACGTACGTGGCGCTGTCGCGGGTGAAGACGGCTGGGGGGTTGGCCCTCACTGAGAATATCGAACCGGAGCACGTGAAGACGGATAGTGTGCTCGTGGAGTATTGCCAAAAGCTGGGAATCTGAGGGGAGTGCAGTCGGTGCGTGGAGCGGTAACGCCCACGTCTCCTACGCAGAAAGGCGGTACGGGTACTTGAGCCGCCCTGAGAGCCGGTCGGGAAAATGCGGGGGCTGAGGGCCTTCCCCTGAGTCCGATGAAGCCCATTGCGAAGCCGAATAAGCCCAACGGCAAGACCGGCCACCGACTACTGAACGGGGTGAAGCGAGGTGAATTACACTAGATACACGGCCCCGTCGTCCGGTGTGTTCGATGACGAGGGTGGCGAGACGTTCCCTCGATGTGTCGATTGTGCGCAGAGTGACGAGATGTTTGAGGCGCAGGCTTGCGACTCTGGCGTACACTTGTTGGACAAGCGGATCGTGTGCCCCGACTTGTTTCTCAGTTTGGTGGAAGGTAATTTGGAGGCGGACGAGTGGCCGGAGGGGTTGGTAATACGTTTGGAACCGTACCCGTCTGGTGGGTGGCTGTGTGTCGTTGCGTACCCGCCGGAGCAAGTTGTGCGGTACCGCGCGGTGGGTGTGCGAACTCCTTCGTTGGTATTTCGCGGTGATGACATCGAGGATTTGACGATGGAGTTCTACGAGTGTTCGCAGTTAGAGCGTATGTTGCCGTTTGAGTGCCCTCCCGAATCGGTGGTGGCCTCCGACTTCTACCCCGTCGACAAAATCGTGGCTCAAGCACCGGCAGTGCTGGGGGAAAATAAATCGAATTGGGCCGCGTATGGTCCCGTTCCGTCTATCGGAAACGTGCGCGCCCGTCGGGCACAGCGTTTACGGTCGGGGGCGAACGTGGTTGACCGACAGGCACGTAGACGCGAGCGGAAGCGGGAGGCACGGCGTGAACGGAGAAGGAGTCGAAGAGACTACAGGGATAATTAGCGACCCGTCGGGAGGCCGTTGAGGAGCCACACATGAAGTACGGCGTCACCGCAGACTTGCAATTCGACGAGTACGCCCGCCTCTCCACCCTCACGGAGAAGGGGGTGACGTCCCGCCTGTTGGACATCATCACGTGCTTCCGCTGGATCGTCGAGACCTGTGTCACGGCGGGGTGCAATGGTCTGATCGTCGCGGGTGACGTCTTCGAGGCGCGGACCTCCATTGACGTGTCGGTGCTGGACCTCGTGTGCCGGGAGTTCGCGTGGGCCTCGACCAAACTCGACACGATCATTGTGATCCCGGGCAATCATGACTGCCACCTCCGGACGGCGGGGCTCAACAGCCTGCAGGTGCTCGCGGGGTACGTGACGGTTGTTGAGAAGCCGACGGTCATCGCCCCGTTCGCCTTGATCCCGTGGAGCGCGCACGAGGAAGACTACGCCTCTGCTGTGGTGAAACTGGCGAAGGACCCTGCGGCGCGGTACCTCGTGACCCATGTGTTGTTGGAGGGGGCCGGGTATCCAGGGAGAACCGTCGCGGTCGATACGCTGAAGCCGTCACGGTGGAAACGCATCCTGTTGGGCGACGTCCACTGCCCCATGCAGTTCACCGTCGATGGATGGGACGGGGAGATTCAGTACGTGGGGTCCCCACTGCAGATCGACTTCGGTGATGCCGGTGAGTGGCGGGGATTCAGCATCCTCGACACGACGACCGACGCGTTGGACATGACTGAGAACACCATGAGTCCACGCTTCCACAAGGTGACCGACCCGGAGGACCTGACGGACGTTCGCGAGGTTGACTTCGTGGACGTCCGGGGTGACGACCCGGTGAAGATGCTCAAGGTCCTGAAGCAGGCCGAGGAGGTCGCGGCGTGGGTGGGTGGGTCTGCGGTCGAGGTGGAGAGCACCGAGCCCCGGATCAAGGCTACCACCAGCACCAAGCGCGAGGACCTGTTGAAGCGATACTGCGAGTACATGGGGGTTTCCAACGTCGATGCAATGGTGACGTTGGGTGCCGAGCTTCTCGCGGAGGCAGAGGAATAAGTGCAGAAGGTACGGGTAAAATCCAAATGAGCCTTCGCATCACTGAGACTACGTACACGAACTTCGGCCCGTTCGAGCACGAGACCTTCGACTTCGGTGTCGAGGGTCTGACCGTAGTGGAGGGGCTGATCAAAGGTATGGTCGGCTGTGATTCTAACGGGGCAGGGAAGTCATTTCTGTTCGACGGTGTGGCATGGGCGCTGTTCGGGCGGTGCATACGCGACAAGTACAAGGGGGACGACGTCGTCAGACTTGGGTCATCCGGTGGGTGCAGCGTCGAAGTGCGGCTCGAAGACGAGACCCGGAAGATCGAGGTTGCGCGGTACCGGAAGCATCCGGTGCACAAGGACGACGTCATCCTCCAGATCAACGGCAAGAACGTCACACGTGGTACGAGCACGGCGACTACCCTGTGCATCGAAGACGTCGTTGGTATGAGCTTCACCGCCTTCTGCAACTCCGTTGCCTTCGGCGTCCGGGAGGACGTGAAGTCCTTCTTCGCTGCGTCTGACACGGACCGGAAGGAGGTCCTCGAACGGATACTGGGGCTCATGATCTTCACGAGCGCCGAGAAGGTCGCCCGGAAACGGGTCGGGGCGTTGATCGAGACCCACACTAAGGCCGAGCATGAGGTGGAGACCCAGCAGGCCATCCTGACGGAGCGTGAGGCTATGCTGTTCGACCTGATCCACTCCGAGGATGTGGAGGAGGTCGACCTACAACTCAGCCTGCGCCGGTTGACTGCCAAGCGGTTGAGGCAGAGGGTGGCCCGCGAGCAGGGGGTGCTTGCCGACCTGCGGGACGTGGAGGCTAAGGAACTCGCTGCGTACGAGGAGCGCGAAGCCGTGTACAAGCTGGCGCTCACACGGTACGAGGAGAAGCGCACGAGTTTGGAGAAGGACCGGCGGAAGGTCGAGCGGGCGTTGGCGGAACAGCAGGGGGCGCGAAAGGTCGAGGAGCAGAGACTCGCGAAGTTCAAGAAGCTCGCGGGAACGGTGTGTCCGACCTGCGACCAACCGGTGACTGAGGCGTGGTTTGAGAAGGTGCGTCTCGTAGTCGATACCATGTTGGGTGACATCGACGACAGCATCAAGAATCTGTTCGAGCAGGTGAAGCAGGTGGAGGCGCAGTTCACTGTGGGGCTGGGGAAGAAGCCCGTCCCGATTGCGGTTCCCGAGAGTCTGCAGCAGGCGGCGGACGTGGTGCGGGCGAAGGAACAGGTGCTCGTATCGGTGGAGAAATCCCTTGCTACTGAGGAGGCCCGGGTCGAGGAGATGCAGGCGTCCCGCCAGATGATGGAGGGCAAGGCCGAGGCGCTGCGGTTACAGATCGAGCAGGCGCACGCGATTGTCGAGGCCCGCGAGGCTGTGGTCGCTGACGCCAAGGCACAGATAAAAGCCCTGGAGTTCTGGATACAGGGATTCGGAAATCAGGGGCTCAAGTCGTTCCTGATCGAGGCGGAGATACCGGAGATCAACCAGAGGGCCACGCGCTACGCCCAGCAACTACTGGGGAAAGGCGCGGTGGTGCGGCTGTCAGCGACCTCGAAGCTGAAGACCAAGGACCTCACGCGAGAAAAGCTCGAAGTCGAGGGCA
>Ga0307377_10001337_pt1 | contig 31689 bp, 31 predicted proteins | sample TR3MG_FD_202535 | JGI IMG/M metagenome (GOLD analysis project Ga0307377, IMG submission 202535) | Soil microbial communities from Risofladan, Vaasa, Finland - TR-3 | ecosystem: Environmental > Terrestrial > Soil > Coastal area > Acid sulfate soil | place: Finland: Risofladan, Vaasa | collected... | reverse complement strand
GTGTTGTGAAGTTTTGGCATTCATACTGTGGCAATACAGCAGTTGATAAGATAGACAACGGCGTGCTGCAAAACTTCATCATTTGGCGCAAAGAATACTACCACCGTATGCCAAAAGAGAGCATACCGAAAAACGCCAAACTCAATCCCGCAGACAAAACGTTAGAGTGGGAAATGACGCTGTGCAAAACCATGTTGAAGTACGCACACGAACGCGGCTACAGAGGACAAAATCAATTACCAACATACTCATTTACATCAGCAACGAGAATAGTACGGCCAGCATTCATATTGCCAGACTACATCGTATTGATTAGGGAAATGCGAAAGTGGATCAGAGAGGCAACTAATGACAGAGAACTTTATCCCAGACTGCTACTGCGTGACTACGTATTGATATTGGCAAACTCTGGCATGCGCGTAGGAGAAGCTAACAGTTTGCAATGGCGTGACGTAATCGAATTCAAAGACGAACGCGACCGTAAGAACTACATGTTCAACGTGAAAGGCAAAACTGGAATACGAATGGTTATTCCTAAGACAAATACAGTGCGTTTTTTAGAACGTTTAGAGAAAAGAGCAATTGATAAAGAGCCTACGGATTACGTATTTAGAATGCGCGATGGCAGCAGAGTTATTACGCTAATCGACCAGTTCCAGCACGTATTACAACGCGCAGGAATATTGGAAAACAGACATGGGCAACGTTACACGCTGTACAGCTTAAGACATTGGTATGCAGTGAGAGCACTGCAAAAGAGCATCCCAGTGTTCGATTTGGCTAGAAATATGGGAACGTCAGTAGCGATTATTGAAAGCTACTACGGAAGGCAAGCAACGTCTGAAGAACTGGCAACAAAGCTTGGTGGATAGCGTAGAGAAGATTCAACGTTCGCTAGCGGCTGTTGCGAGCAGTTTTCCCGCCAACACTAATGATCCACCTTCAGTTAGATGGCCGTAGTCCCAAGCGGTGAGTGTTAAACGATTCCTAAACGTCGTAACAGCTAGGCATCTACTATCTTCGCACAAGCCTTCAAGAGGGGAATAAAATTCCACGCGATCATTCTTTGCTACAACATCGAACTTTTTATCAATTGAAATCAAATCGCCGAAGACAGATGTTTGCAATTGCAAATATATCGGCTTGCCTATTCCTATGTGCCTCTTAAGCATAAAAACCGGAAGACTTGGGAGCCATTGCGGTGCAGGTCCCACAACCGTAATTTTACTTAAGGGCGAGACAGTATGGATGTAGTCGATTGTGCCTGTTATGCTTGTCGTAGGCTTTTGCTTATTATATAAAAGCCAATTGGCATCTAAGAATATTGATTGAGGCTGAATGCGCTGTATTTCTTTCATTACGAAATCATTTATGCTCTTACACTGAGGGCGCCAGCTAATTACAGCGTCCTTGATCGGCGGGCAACCGCTAGCGGTGTATTGAATTACACTTGGAAGTAGCTGTCTTAGCCCTACTGATAGTGCCGCCGCAAAGGAATCACCCCAAATTAGTGCGCTTGCGGAGGTCGGATTAATACCTTTGCACTGATCAGAAAACTCAGTGTAGCCCTGTTCTGGATCCAAAAAGCATACATGTTCCCTATAAAGTGTTTTTATATCATAGGTCCCATACGAGAGAATTTCTCGCTGGGATGGTGATAGTCTGCCAACAAAACCTTTGGTAAGGTGCCCGACTAGTCCAATGCCAACAAACAAAGCGCTACACAAAGCGCCAAATACGAATACGTAACTGCGCTTAATTCTCCGCCTATTTCTAAATGGCGTCTCCACATACTTCCAACTCAAAAACGCAAGCACTATAGCCGCCAGTGCTAGCGCAACTAACAATAACTTACTTGGTTCGTTATAGCTCCTCTGTCTCGCAAAAGCGAAAATAGGTTGATGCCACAAATATGCGCTGTAACTAATTAGTCCAATTCCAACTAATGGTTTGCTGCCAAGCAATCTACCAACAAATGTTTGCTCTGTTGCATACAGAATGATCAATGCAGTGCCGATGGTTGGTATCAGGGCGTAAAAGCTTGGGAAAGGTGTTTCCTTGTCAAATGCGAAGACTGCGTATGCTATTAGCAGTAACCCTATGACGCCGAATGCTTGTGCAAGGTTTTCATTAATAATGTGGCTTTTATCGTGTTTAAAGAGGTAAAAGGCCACAAATGCGCCAACCAATATTTCCCAACCGCGTGTTGGTAACAGAAAGAACGTGAACGCTGGATGTGTAAGCGAACCCCATTGTGCTGCTGCTAAACTGATGATCGCCACTGAAGCAAGCAGCGCAATAATCCATCGCTTACCTAATCGCCACGTAAGCAACAAGAAAATAGGAAACAGCACGTAGTATTGCTCTTCTACTGCCAAACTCCACGTGTGCAACAGTGGCTTTAGTTCAGCAGCGGTTGCAAAGTACCCACTCTTCAAATAAAATAGCAAATTTGAAGAGAAGACAGAGACTGCCACTAAGCTTTCTGAAAAGTTGTTCAAGTCTCCGGGCAGTAGCCACAGCCAAGCAAACGGCAGGCAAGCGAACATTACAAGAAACAACGCTGGTAAAATCCGCCTTGCCCTGCGTTCGTAGAAACGCATTAGGGAGAAGGTGCCAGCTTGCTTCTCAGCAAGTATGAGTGATGTAATTAGGTAACCGCTGATTACGAAGAAGACGTCCACGCCAACATAGCCACCGCTAAATGTGCTAAAGCCCGCGTGGAAAAATATCACTGGAATGACTGCTAACGCACGGAGTCCGTCTATCTCCCGTCTGTATTGCATTTGTGGATTGCCGTTTTTTTGTGAAGCGTTTATTCTGACTCAGAAAGGTGGTCTTGTCATCACGTCTTTCCCTACGCGATGGCGACTTAACGCGCTACCATCTCTGCATTAGCAAGCTGCTGTCGTAAGCGCTCAGCATACGCCTTATCAGTGCGCTTTCGCAATTTGCGAACGTTTCGCATCGCTAACACCTTTTCCAACTCCGTCGGTGGCTGCTGCTGATCGCTGGCCGCAATGTTCGCCATTACCTTTCCCACTTGCGTCTGTTGCTTCACAACGCTTGGCTGAACAGCAACGGGCTTCTGCGCTGTGTTGTCAATTATTTCGTATACCTTCATCTTCGTCGTCTCCTCATAGTATTTATTGGGCGACGATTTGAACAAGCACTGAGCCAAGCGATAGCGTCTCTGTAAGACCCTATCGAAGCAAACGATAGGCCAGCACGCCTTCAGCGACCTGGCCGACCGTTGTAATGCTCACTTCTTTTTGAACGCTGCTTTCGTAGCAGTCGCCACGCTTTCGATTTGTGCGTCCAATTCACCGCTTTCGACGGCTTGCTTCAGCGTCTCCAACGTCTTTACCAAATCAGCGTTGCTTGCCACTTCAACTGCCGATTTGCCTTTCGCCAGTTCAACCACCTTCGCACCGTAACGCAACGATACACAAAGCTTACCGTTTTCACCAGCCCACGCCCAACTTTTGACGCGCTTGGCGACCTGCACAGTTTTGGTTTCGCCAGTTTCAGCGTCCTTCACCTTGCGCTGCTTGGTCGGCGCATAGGTGCTTCCGTCCTGCGCCGCTTTCGCCAGTTCGATTTGTTCGTTGATTCGCTTGGCGACTTTTGTGCGCCGCGCGACGACAGGCGACATTTGGACAGGCCGTTTCGCTGCGATCAGTTTCAGATTTGCCAGTGCGTTGCTCATTTTCGATTACTCCTACAAGTTATGGATGAGCCATAACTGTATTGTCAGACCTTCGGTTTGGACAACCGAAAAAGGCAGAAATCGCGCTTTCCTCAGCAGTTATATATGGTTATTACGCCCCCAAAAGGCCGATTTAGCCCCACAACCCCACAAGTCCCCTATTTAGGCTGGCTGTGCTGCACCCAAATATTTCTCCCCTCTTTGACTATCACTAAATAAAAGTAGCGCAACTAGTTCAGACGCAGGCAAAACAGCTAAATCTGGCAAAAGTAGCGCAACTAATAGTATAGAAGACGATAGAAATACATAACCAAATAAGTACGGCAATAGGACAGCTAGGGGATGGGCTTCTAGTAAGTGCTACTGCTTGCAGATTTGGAGGAGAAAGAAGAACGAAAGGAACGAAAAAATGGAATCAGAACTAAAAACGCGATTGCGGGACGCATTGAAGCTAGCTGCACCAAAAATTGGAAAAGATTATCTGTATGAGCGATGTGTTGCCAAATACATCAACGCAATGCTGCCTGCGATCAGCGCGGCGATCTCACTTAAGCACAAAACCAATGCGCTTATGCCAGATCAGTTTTATTTTTCGCAATCCAAAGTGCGCGAAGAAATTGGAACAATCGGGAAGCAGCAGCAATACATCTACCAGTTAATGAAAAGCAACCAGTCCACCAGTTTGCTGTTTGTGAAAAGCAAGGGGTTCAACAAAAACGGGGTAAGTAAGCTGAGCACAGTTACGCTCAACCCAATATACAAGGACCTGGTGATGGAGGAATTGCTAAATTTACGCATTGAAGCAAATCAAAAGCTGCTGGATGATATAGAGGCGACTGCGAACTACACAGTCAATGTCGATCCCGTTTCACTGGCCCGCTTCATCTCCAAAACAACGGAGACACTCAGAACGACAAGCAATGGCAGCGCATATAAGCAAACGCTGCTGCGTAACTTGACGGCTGCGAAGCAGATTCAGTCGATGATTCACAAAGCAGACAACACCAATGCAACGCCATACATCAGAGAGCGATGGGAGATGGCAGACTGCGGACGCATATACGGACAAGGCTACAGCTTGCAGAGAATGCCAAAGGAAGTGAGGCACGCAGCGTTGGGCGTTTGTCACAAGTACGACTTTAAAGCTAGCGCATTTGCGATTATGGCTGGACTGGCATACGCGATCAATCCAGCAATCAAAATCGGCGCAACGCGGGACTACATAAAAAATCGCCAAGCAATTCGCAAACGCATCGCAGATGAGCTACACATCGACGAATCGGTCATCAAAACGATCTTCACTGCACTTGGGTTCGGCGCTGAGTTGAAGAACAACCAGCACAACGCGATACGCGGCGCACTGGCAAAGGCAGCACGGATGCAGCACGACGCCACTGAGAGATTGCCACGCGACGTGTATAACAATTTGGGCGCAGAGGAATTCAAGCGGCTGGTGGAAAACAGAACGTTCGGCTACATCTACGACGAAATGCAGACGATCAACAGCACCATACTGCGCTACTTCAAAACACGAGTGCCTGCGTTTGGTGATGTGACATACAGAGAACTAGACCCAAAAACAGGCAAGAAGCGCAACGAACGGCAAAAGCTGGCGTGGATATATCAAGCACTAGAGGCAATGGCAATGAAACAGTTTGCTGAGCTAGCGCAGCAAGAGCCGCTGCTGACAACGCACGATTGTCTGTATTTCAAGCAGAAGCTGCCAGCAAGCGTGATACTTGATGCAACGGTAAAGCTGCAAGATACGTTTCAGTTCTTGCGCTTCGAGCATGAGGCGATTTATCCTATTGCTGAGCAAGACCAGTTTGAAGCGCGGTTTGATGACGTGAGGCTATTTGAGGCAGAACACAAGCAGCGTATCGCTGAGCAAACGGAATTAGGCGTAATCTACTGTGCGGCGAAAGCGCAGAGACAGCAAGGGCAAGCAAACCAAACAAACGCTATTACACATTGAAAGGACGAACATGACTTACGACGACGAAATAGAAAATGAAATTGGCTATCTACGGCATGTCGCTTTGCAAAATGACACAAGTGAGGAAATGCGCTTGGAAGCATACTTGAAAATGGAAAAGCTAATCGCTGAACAAATGGAAAGGGCGTGGACCGTTATTGGACAGAATTTCAACGATTTCGAAGAGGCGTTGAAATACGACATATTGGAGAGGTATTTGGATTTCGGCTTCGCTGAGCACAATTATGGAACTGCAGAAGGCTTGGCGCAATTACTGCAATTGGACGCGGAATTGAAACGCTACTGTGAAGATCACATAAATGGCGAAGGCTTGTTTGGAATGATCAAATACAAAGAGCGAATTGTGAATAAAAGGGAGCTCATAAAGGACGCATTATTGCTCTGCAAGTAAAACAGTCAATCTATCGTACCAGCGAATTAGCGAAAGGCAGCCACGCTTAGACCTTCAATTACGCTAATTGGTGAAGAGAGATAACTGACTGCATAATTGGAATATCGAAAATGCCACCCAGCGGTAACCAGCCGCAAATGCAGAAAAAGCTGAATTTCAATAATTCAAAACACGTCAAAAACCGTTCATCGGCTAAGTACGTTGAATTTCCACAAATCCACGCGATCAACGCTGTGGCTCTTACGCAACAGCGCAGCAATTAGGGAAATTCAGCAGAGCGCAGCGCAGCACAAACCAGTCCTGCGATGCGCTAGATCCCCGTTTGCAGCGTTTTGCGCTGTGTCCGAAGCTCAACACAGCTGGACGGCGTAAGCGCAGCTTGTAGGGCTTGCATTGCAATTGCCCCAAATCCGTAATCAAAGAGAATTAGCATTCTCTTTGGTTATGCGCTAACCGTATGAAACACGGAGTCTCTTTCACGCAGCCAAAATCGGTTGTCCTTTGAAATACAAGAAACTAAGCTAAATGCACATAAATTATTTGGTTATTAGGAGAAAAGGACATGTCACAAGCAAAAACGCTTACGGAACGCGAATTCAAGCAGTTGATGCGCTACGCACTGGGATATCGGCACTCACTACGCAATCAGACGATGATCCTATGCACACATTGGGCAGGAATGCGTGTGGGGGAAGTATCCGCTCTCCGTTACTGCGACGCAATTGACGCAAATGGGGCGGTCTTAGCAGAAGTGCGTTTGGCAGCGGAGCAGACGAAAGGGAAATACGGACGCACGATCTACTTGCCAGAACGGCTTAGAAAGGCGCTGGCGACCTATGTTGCGTCGCATCCAATGCGAATTCCAACAGCGCCACTGTTCTACACGCAGAAGCGCATGGGATTCGACCACAATACCTTGTGCCAGCTATTTTGGGAGATGTACAAAAAAGCTGGATTGATCGGCGGCAGCAGCCATTCGGGGCGCAGGTCGTTTTTGACACACCTCAGCACAAAGGGAATTGGCATTAGGGTGCTGCAAAAGCTGGCAGGTCACCGTTCGATAGGGGTGACCGCCAGGTACATCGAAGTGAACGACAATATGCTGCGCCAAGCGGTGGAATTAATCTAATCGTATCAACGACGATATGCTGCGGTCTGCGGTCGCGCTGATTTGACGCACTGTAAACTGTCAATATCCGCGCTTATGTAATGGCTGAAATGTATCCGCAAGCAATTGCAGTTCAGTAAGTCTTGTGGTTACAAGCGCAGTTATGTTATCTACTTCGGGGGTGTTAAATTGCGATGCATATCCAGTCTTAGCACCTTTCCATACGCCGAACTGTTTTCCTATTGCTTTTGCAACGCGCTTGAGCTGGTTAATTGCAAAGCGCGTCTTCAGTTGTGACTTGAGCAAATCTAAGTCGTCCTCGAAGACAGTACCTACGTATTGTTTGGACTTTGTTTCGATCAGCAAGTTATCGGAGCTGATGGGGTTTGGGAGATAGAGAACGTCGCAGTAAGAAAGGCCTTTCGTAAAGGCGCAATAGTCGCACACATAATCAACATCCGTTATCTTGTCTGCATAGTCTGCGCGATAGCCAATACTACCTTTATAGACGCTACGTTCGAGCGAAAGTGTCTCTGGTGGAATTAGGTAGGAAAGGCCGAAGGCTTGCAAAAATACGTCTCGTTGTTCTCGATAGCCGGCGGCGTTGTTGAATTTTAATAGTATGAACGGCATGAGATTGTGTTATCAAGAAGAGAGGAACTGAATCAATTACTGTGCTGGCTTCGCCTTGCGCTTGACAGGCGGCTTCTGTGTAATCTCAACACGCGCTAGTCCCGCCGCTTTTGCAACAGCGGTAATTATCATGATTAAGTTAACGCCTTTAATATTGGCCTTGATGAGATTGATTGACGAAACAATATTCTGTTTCTTGATAAGCTCAGCAAGTTCGCCTGCGTATGCCTTTTGTTCAAGCTCTGCTACACGCTTCTTAGCTTTTTCAAGATCCGCTTTTAATTCGGCAGCAGTTTTTGCTTTGCGGGTCTTCTTCTCAGAAGCAGGTTTCTTTGCAAGACTTGGGCGATCAGTAGTTTTCATTTTTCTTTCCTTAGTTTGTTATCCTTGATTGTCAAGCCTAATACTATCGCCTTTGCAATGCAAGATAGCGCAGCGGAGGGAGATATTTGCTGTTGCACTTGGCTTTTCGATGTATGCGTGTGCTGCTGAGATTGGACGTGGTGCAAGTAATTTTGCTGAATTTGCATTACACTGGCGATGAAGCACGGCAGCGCAAATAGCTATGTAAAACAACGCTGCTATGGAGATGTTATGCAAATGTTTTACAGCAGAAAAAGCGACAAAAAACATCAAATGAATCAATCAGCTTACAATTCTACGTGGCAGTACAAGCACTGCCACGGGAAGTTGACTTAAGCCGAGGGTAGTCATGGCCGTGAATCTGCTTGCAGCCAAGCCCGAAGACCTGCTGCGCGTGAAAGGCGTCGAGCTGGGCGTTGCCGAGGCTGGCGTGCGCAAGGCCGGGCGCAAGGATCTGCTGGTCATGCGGCTTGCCGACGGCGCGAAAGTGGCCGGAGTATTCACGCAGAACCGCTTCTGTGCCGCTCCGGTGATCCTGTGCAAGGATCATGTGGCAATCGGGCAACAAGTGCGCGCGCTGCTGGTGAACACCGGCAACGCGAACGCAGGCACCGGCGCAGACGGTCTCGAGCGCGCGCGCCGGACTTGCGCTGAACTCGCCGGCTTGCTTGGCTGCGAGCGCGTGCAGATTCTGCCGTTTTCCACCGGCGTGATCATGGAACCGCTGCCGGTGGAGCGCATCGTCGCGGCGCTGCCGCGCGCCCTCGCCGATTGCCGCGAGAACAACTGGGCGCGCGCCGCCGAGGCGATCATGACCACGGACACCGTGCCCAAGGCCTGTTCGCGCCAACTCAGTCTGGGCGGCAAGCCCGTGACCGTGACGGGGATGGCGAAGGGCGCAGGCATGATGCACCCGGATATGGCGACCATGCTCGCCTACGTCGCAACCGACGCCGCCGTCGACCAAGCGGCGCTGCAGAAAATGCTGGCGTCAGCCGCCGCACGCTCCTTCAACCGCATCACGGTGGATGGCGACACCTCGACCAACGATTCCTTCATGCTGATCGCGACCGGCGCCGCGGGCACACAGACTATCACCGGCGAGAGCCACCCGGATTATGCGGCGCTCGCCCGGACTGTGGCGGAAGTCGCCGTGTGGCTGGCGCAGGCGATCATCCGCGACGGCGAGGGCGCGACCAAATTCATTACCGTACAGGTGGAGGGCGGCGGGAGCGAAGCCGAATGCAGCAAGGTCGCCTTTGCCATCGCGCATTCGCCGCTGGTCAAGACCGCGTTCTTTGCCTCCGACCCCAATCTGGGGCGGCTGCTTTGCGCGATCGGCTACGCCGGCATTTCCGATCTCGATGTCAATCGGGTGCGCCTGCATCTGGGCGATGTTTCGGTGGCCAAGGACGGAGGCCTGGACCCGGCTTACCGCGAAGAGGACGGCCAGCGCGTGATGAAGCAAAGCGAAATCACGGTGCGTGTGGACCTGGGCCGCGGTTCGGCCCGGACCACGGTGTGGACCTGCGATTTGTCGCATGACTACGTATCCATTAACGCGGACTACCGCAGCTAATCCACATCTGAATCAAATGAGCGAATTGTCCAAATTTCTGGAACGGGCCGAAGCGCTGGTCGCACGCCTCGAAGTGCTGTTGCCTGCGGTGCAGCCGCCGGTGGACTGGAACGCGAGTATCGCCTATCGCTGGCGCAAGGCGGGCGGGCAGGGCCATCTGCAGCCGGTAACCCATCCGCACAAGATCCGCTTGTCCGATTTGCGTGGTGTCGACAGGCAAAAGCGGCTGATCGAGCAGAACACGCGCCAGTTCGTGACCGGATTTGCGGCGAACAACGTGCTCCTGACCGGGGCGCGCGGAACAGGCAAGTCTTCTCTGGTCAAGGCGGTACTCAACAAGTTCCACCGCCAGGGCCTGCGCCTGATCGAAGTGGACAAGCACGATCTTATCGACCTGCCCGACATCGTCGATCAGATCTCGGTGCGCAGCGAGCGTTTCATCATTTTCTGCGACGACCTGTCGTTCGAGGCGGCCGAGGCCGGCTACAAGGCGCTCAAGGTGGTGCTCGACGGCTCGATCTCGGCGACTTCCGAAAACGTCCTGATCTACGCCACTTCCAACCGGCGCCACCTGATGCCAGAGTACATGCAGGAAAACCTCGAGTACAAGCATGTGGGCGAGGAGATCCACCCGGGCGAGACCTCGGAAGAGAAGATATCCCTGTCTGAGCGCTTCGGCCTGTGGGTGTCATTCTATCCGTTCGACCAGGATGACTACCTCGGCATCGTCGAACACTGGCTGGCGGAGTTGGGCTGCTCGTCGCGGGAGATCGCGGCCACGCACGAGGAAGCGCTGCAATGGGCGCTGTCGCGCGGCTCGCGCTCGGGCCGCGTCGCCTGGCAGTTCGCGCGCGATGTGTCGGGTCGCCTGCGCGCCGACGCAGCGCCGCGCAGCAAGCGCGGTTGAATGCGCGCTTATTACGATATGAGGGGATATGCCCCGGAGGAAGTCCCCTTGGGGAGCCTCTGCGGGGACTCTCCCGTCTCCCGTCTCCCGTCAAGCGGGACCGAGGAAGCCGTATCGAGATCTTCGGGGCGCTTCCCCTGATACGCTCCTGAATCAGGCGATTTCGATATTTCTGAAATGGCCTCCAAGTCCTTAATTGCTCCTCCCGTCGAGGTCGTCGCAGCGGTGATCGAGCGGCCGGACGGCAGCTTCCTGCTGGCGCAACGCCCGCCGGACAAGGTGTACGCCGGTTACTGGGAATTTCCAGGCGGCAAAGTCGAGCCGGGAGAGCAGCTGACAGATGCGCTCGCGCGCGAGCTGCACGAAGAGCTCGGCATCGAGGTCGAAGTCGCGTATCCCTGGATCGTGCGCACCTACACTTATCCACACGCCCATGTGCGGCTGAATTTTTTCCGCGTGCACGCCTGGCATGGCGAGCCGCATGGAAAAGAGCAGCAGCAGCTCGCGTGGCAGCACGCGTGCGCGCTCGAGGTTGCGCCGCTTCTGCCGGCCAATGGGCCGGTGCTGCGCGCGCTGCGGCTTCCGTTCGAGTACGCGATTACCCACGCCGCTGAGATCGGAGCGCAGCAGCAGCTAAGCCGTTTGGAGCGGCGCCTGGTGCAGGGTCTCAGATTGATCCAAGTGCGTGAGAAAGACATGCAGGCGCCCGCGCTGGAGCGTTTCGCCGCGGCAGTGATCGCGTCGGCGCGGACGCACGGTGCGCGCGTGCTGATCAACTCCGACATTGACTTGGCCGCGCGCCTGGGTGCGGACGGCGTGCATCTAAGCGCGGCGCAACTCGCTCATTTGGATCGGCGGCCGGCGCTGGATTGGTGCGCGGCTTCCTGCCACAGTGCGGAGGAACTCGCGCGCGCCGCGCAGTTAGGCCTCGATTTCGCGGTGCTCGGTCCGGTGCAGTCGACGCCCACGCACCCGCAAGCGCAGCCGCTGGGTTGGGAATCCTTTGCAGCGCTGGCCCGGGGAGCCGCTCTACCGGTATTCGCACTGGGCGGTATGGCGCCGGGCGACATGGAGACCGCCTGGCGCAGCGGCGCGCACGGTCTCGCCATGGTGCGCGGGAGCTGGTAGCTCGCGGCCTCGCAGCCTCGCGGTCCGGAGCGTGCCGCGCCTGGCTTATGCCGACGCCGCGTCGGCATCGTCTTCTTCGCTCTTGGCCGCCACGCGGTATTCCTCGCTCGCCCAAGCGCCCAAATCGATCATTTTGCAGCGTTCGGAGCAGAACGGACGGAACGGGGACGTGGCATCCCAGCGCACCGGCGTGCCACAGCGCGGGCAAGCCACTGTGCGGCTATTCTGGGTCACAGGTTGCACAGGGTAAGCTCGAATTCCACGTCCGAAGTGCTGCTGTGCGGACGCACGTCGTCACCGAATATCGCGAAGCGGATATTGAGCGCGTATTTGTTGGCGCTGATCTCCGGAATGAATTCCGCATCCCGCGGCAGGCGGATGCCCACCATCTGCACCACCCTGCCGCCGAGCATCTGCTGATAAATGCCTTGCTGGGCGACGATTTTCGATGGCTTGCCGCTCTCGCGCAACAGTCGCAGCACGATAGCGGAGGCGTCGCGGACCGGGTATAGCGGGTTGATCCAGCCGTGCAGGTCGAAGGCGCGTGAACCTGAATCGCGATGCAGCCAGTAGTGATACGAGGGCAGATCGAACTCGCATACGCCGCCGGGAATGCCGGTGCGCTGCTTGATCGACATCAGCCACTCGTTCTCGCGCAGATACTGGCCGATTTTGCCTGTCATGTTGAACAGCGCCGAACTCGCCTGCTCGATTTCGGAGATTATCTGCTTGAGCGCGTCCTCGGAGATTTCGGGGTTGTTGCGGAACGACAGCAGCACCTGCTTTTGCCGCTCCAGTTCCTGCAGCAGGTCCGATTTAAGGTCGGCGCGGCTTGCGACCTCGAGGATCTCGAACAGCGTGAGCAAGGCAGCGTGATGATCGAGCGCATCCTGGCGGGCGAGAAAAAAGCGCGCGCGATCGAACAGGTCCTCCAGGCGCAACAGCGTGCGGATGCGCTCGTTGAAGGGATACTCGTAGGTGATCACTATCGCAGCAGTCCTCCAGGATGAAGCCTCGTTTCGAGGATTTTGACCGATTCGTCAGCAATTTACAACTTCATTTCCCTGCTGCGGCGAGTCGCAGGTAGCGCCGGTGCAGCACCTCGGCTTCTCGGCGCAGCTGCGCGAGGTCGCCGCTGTTGTCGATCACATCGTCGGCGGCCGCCAGGCGCGCTGCGCGGGATACCTGGGTTGCCATGATGGCGCGCACCTGCGCCGCAGAAATCCCACTGCGCGTCGCGACCCGCTCGATCTGCAGTTCCTCGGGGCAGTCTACGACCAGGATGCGCTGGCAGCGGCTGCGGTAATCGCGTGACTCGATCAACAGCGGCACCACCAGGATCACATAAGGGCCGCGTGCGTCCCGCACCAGCTCGTCCGAGCGACGGCGAATCAGGGGGTGCAGGATGGCCTCGAGCATGCTTTTTCTTGCGGCATCGGCGAATACCAGTTCGCGCATCCGGGCGCGCGCCAGCGCGCCCTCGGCGGTGACGTAATCCGCGCCAAAGGCGGCGCGGATGGGTGCCATCGCTGCGCCGCCGGGACCGGTGAGCGCATGGGCGATGGCGTCAGTGTCGACGACCGTGGCGCCGAGCTCCTCGAATATCCGCGCCGCGGTGCTCTTGCCGCTACCGATGCCGCCGGTCAGGCCTACGACGAAGGGCATCGCTCTACTCCTGCTGCGTTCGGGCATGGTCCGGCATGCATTAGAGCAGCTTGAGATAGGCGTAAGTCAGCGGCTTGCCCCAGAGCAGCGCGACCGTGCCCGCGATGGCGAGGTATGGGCCGAACGGGATCGGGACATTGCGCCCGTGCTTGGCGAACAGCATGAGCGAGATACCGACGATCGCGCCGACCAATGAGGACGCGAGCACCACCAGCGGCAACATTTGCCAGCCGAGCCAGGCGCCGACCGCGGCAAGCAGCTTGAAGTCGCCGAAGCCCATGCCTTCCTTGCCGGTGACGATGCGGAAACCCCAGTACACGCACCACAGCGAGAGATAGCCGGCAGACGCACCGATCACGGCCGAACCGAGGTCGACATAGGTGCCGGTGAGGTTGAGCAATAGTCCGGCCCAGACCAGCGGCAGCGTGATCGAGTCGGGAAGCAACTGGGTGTCGAAATCGATGAACGCGAGGGCGATCATGCACCATAGGAACGCCATTGCAGCGAACGCGGCGAGTCCGAAGCCGAAGTGCCAGGCCGCGTAGGCGCCGGCGAGTCCGCTCAGGGCTTCGATCATCGGATAGCGCGGGCTGATGCGCGCGCCGCAGGCGGCGCACTTGCCGCGCAGCACGAGGTAGCTCAGCAGCGGGATGTTCTGCAGCGCCGTGATCGGTTGCGCGCAGGCGGGGCAGCGTGAGCGCGGCACTGCCAGATTGAACGGTTCCTGCACGGGTGGCTGCTCGCCGCGCAACTCGGCGCACTGCAGCTCCCAGTCACGCTGCATGATTTTCGGCAGGCGATAGATAACTACATTCAGGAACGATCCTACGCACAGGCCCACGGCGAGGCACAGCCACGGAAAAACGGCCGGGTCGGTCAGGGACCCTAGGGACGCCATATACGCGGAGGCGGGAGCAGCGACGAGTGGGGAGGCGCGCGCACCGGACGCTTCGTTGCGTCCTGCTCCGTTCCTCCGCCTTCTGCTCTAGACAGCGGCACCGAGTTTGAAGATCGGCAGGTACATCGCGATCACCATGCCGCCGATTAGCGTACCCAGTACGACCATGATGACCGGTTCCATCAGGCTGGAAAGCGTTTCCACGGCGGTGTCGACTTCGGCTTCGAAAAAATCGGCGACTTTGGACAGCATACTGTCGAGCGCGCCGGATTCTTCGCCGATCTGCACCATCTGAATCACCATGCTCGGGAACTCCCCCGTGTCCGTCATCGCAGCCGTAAGGCTGGAGCCGGTACTGACCGCCTGCTGGATTTGCTTGGTCGCGACCAGGTAGACGTAGTTACCCGAAGCGCCGCCCACCGAGTCAAGCGCCTCCACCAGCGGCACGCCGGCCGCAAACATGGTCGAGAGCGTACGCGTCCAGCGCGCGATGGTCGAGATGCGTATCATGTGGCCGAATACCGGGGCTTTGAGCAGCAGTTTATCCATGAAGATCTGCACCGCGAGCGAACGCTTCCATGCGTACATGAAACCGTAGACGCCGCCGAAGACCAGCGGGAAGATGATGTACCAGTAATTGACGAACGCGTCGGATATCGCCATCACAAAGAGGGTCGGCGCAGGCAGGTCGGCGCCAAAGCTGGTGAACACCTTTTTGAACGTAGGGATCACAAAAATCATAATCACCGCGGTGATGATGAAAGCGACCGCAATAATGGAGACGGGATAGAACAGCGCGGATTTTATTTTGCTTTTGATTGCCTGAGTCTTCTCCTTGTACGTCGCCAGCCGGTCGAGCAGGGATTCGAGAATGCCGGCCTGCTCACCCGCACCCACCAGATTGCAGAACAGGGGGTCGAAATACAGCGGAAATTTGCGGAACGCTTGGGTCAGGCTGGAGCCGGTTTCTACGTCGGACTTGATCGACATCAGCAACTGCGCAACCGCCGGGTTGCTGTGGCCCTTGCCGACGATGTCGAAAGACTGCAGCAGCGGTACGCCGGCTTTCATCATGGTGGCGAGTTGGCGCGTGAACAGCGTGACATCCTTGTCGGAAACTCTGCCGCCCCCGCCGGCGCGCTGCTTCTTTACCTTCGTCACCAGGATGCCCTGGCGCCGCAGTGTCGCGTTGACGACGGCCTCGCCTTGGGCGCGCAACTCGCCCTTCACAAGCTTGCCCTGCTTGTCCTTTCCTTCCCAGACGAAGGTAAAGTCCTTGATCTTGTCTCTTGCCGCTGCGGCTGTGGCCATGTTTACCTCCGACGCATTCCGACCGCGCCTATTGTATTACCGGTGTATGCGTCATGATGCACTGCCCACGGTCTTTTGTAAAGCCTGAGGTTATCGGCGTAATCTGTTGAAGATAAAATGTTTTAACTTCATCATTGTGTGTAAAAGTGCCTTGATTCGAGCGCCGCGATCAGGGTCTTTCGATTACGGGAAGCGCTTCGGCCTTGGGCTTGAACAGGCGCACGGTCCTAACTACGCGGTCCTGGGTCTGCACGATTTCCATCGGCACGCCGGCGATCTTCAGGCTGACGCCCGCTTCCGGAATGTCCTGAAAGTGTTCGATGATCAGGCCGTTGAGCGTCTTGGGTCCCTCTAGCGGCAGTGTCAGGCCAAGCTTGCGATTGAGCTCGCGCAAGGGGCTGGTGCCTTCCACCAGCGCGCTCTGGTTCTTGTCCCAGGCGCGGATGGTGGCGACCGATGGGGCGTTGGTGGTGAATTCACCGATGATTTCCTCGATGATGTCCTCCAGCGTCATCAGGCCCTGCAGTTCTCCGTATTCGTCCACCACCAGCGCGAGACGCTGGCGGTTTTCCTGAAAGTACTGCATCTGTGCGAACAGCGGCGTGCTGGCCGGAATGAAATAGGGCTCGGCGAGCAATTCGGCGAGCTTGTCGCGGTCGAACTCGCCCTCGCGCATCAGTGCCAGCACCTTGCGCAGGTGCAAGATGCCGGCAATGTTGCCGAGCTCGTTGCGGTAGACCAGCAGTCGCGTGTGATAGCTGGTGGCGAGCTGCTCGACAATGCGTTCCAGCGGCGCCTCCAGGTCGACGGCTTCGATTTGCGCGCGCGGCGTCATCACGTCCTCCACCGTGACGCGCTCGAGATCGAACAGGTTGACCAGGATGCTGCTGTGCTTCTTCGGCATGTAATGCCCCGCCTCCAGCACAAGCGAACGCAGCTCTTCTGCGCTGAGGCGCTGCGGCTCGCCGCCTGCGGGCGGCTTGAAGCGCAGCAGCGTGAGCAGTGCCGAAACGAACAGATTGACGAACCATACCACCGGATAGAGGAGCTTCAGCAGCGGCGTGAGCACGTAGCTCACCGCAAAGGCAATGCGCTCGGCGTGTGCCGCGGCGATCACCTTGGGGGTGATCTCGGCAAACACCAGGATGAGGAAGGTGACCGCGAGGGTGCCCAGGCCGAGCGCGATCTTGTTCTCGCCGAAGAGCTGAATGGTGATCAAGCCGACCAGTGTCGCAGCGGCGGCGTTGACGAGATTGTTCCCGAGCAGGATCACGCCAAGCAGCCGGTCGGTGTGGGCAAGCAGCGCGTGCGCCAGCCTCGCGCCGCGGTGTCCCTGCTTGACCAGATGCTTCAGCCGATAGCGGTTGAGCGCCATCATGCTGGTTTCGGCGAGCGAGAAAAACGCGGCGAGGATGAGCAGGACCACCAGCGCGCCGAACTGCGCCGATAAGGGGATATCTTTCATAACTGGGGCAGCGCCGGGCGCTAGGTCTTAAGCTCGGCAGGGCAAGTGCGCCGCGCAAGGCGCAAAGCCATGCAGTGTGTCCGGCACTCGGCGTTCGGCGTACTGAATCCCGTATCCGGCGGTTCGCACGCGAGCACCTATACCCTTCCGAGGATGACCTGGAGCACGAACATGCTGCCGACATAGGCGAGCAGCAGCGCGACGAAGCCGGCGAGCGTCCAGCGCAGCGCCGTGCGTCCGCGCCAGCCCCAGCCGTGGCGGCCGATCAGAAGCGCGGCGAAGATGATCCAGGAAATGACGCCGAACACCGTCTTGTGATTGATACGGGCTGCCCGGCCGAACAATTCCTCCGAAAACACGAAGCCGGAGACCAGCGTCAAGCTCAACAGCACGAAGCCGAGCGCAAGGATGCGAAACAACAGCGTCTCCAGCGTCATCAGTGGCGGCAGCGACGCCCAGGGTCCGGCGAGCGACCCGCTCGATGTGCGTGAATGCAGCCGCCGCTCCAGCACCGTCATCAGCGTGGCGTGCAGCGCGGCGATGGTGAACAGGCTGTAGGCGAGCATGGCGACCAGCAGGTGGATTCTGAATATAAAAGTCTGCGTATAGGCCGGGGTCTCCGGGCCGGGGAAAAAAGCCGGCAGCAGCGCGCACGCTGCCGCAAGCGGCAACACCAGCGCCTGCATGCCCTTGACGTCGTAGACCAGGCTCTCGACCCAGTAGATCAGCACGGTCAGCCATAGCGTTACCGACAGGGCCTGGGAAAAGCCGAAGTGCAAGTGAGCCTCGGCGATCAGGCTGGAGTAAAGCAGATAGGAATGCAGCGCGAACGGGACGAGAATGGCCAGGCGCGCCCATGAGACGCCGCCCCCGCCTGCGCCCTCGTTCCGCACCGCTGCGCCGGGGCGCCAGCTCGTGTGCCAGAAATGCCATCCGAGCGCGGCATACAGGAGCGAGGTGACGGCATAGAGTAAAATGGCGGGCATGGCTAAATTTTACACTACAGAATGCTAGATAACCTGACCAACCGCTTGTCCCGGGTCATCAAGACCCTGCGCGGCGAGGCGCGCCTGACCGAATCCAACATCGCCGACGCGCTGCGCGAGGTGCGTATGGCCCTGCTCGAGGCCGACGTCGCCGTGCCCGTGGTGAAGGATTTCATCGCCGCGGTCAGGGAAAAGGCCATGGGCGAGGAGGTGATCGGCAGTCTTACGCCGGGCCAAGCCCTGGTGGGTGTAGTGCAGCGCGAACTGGCGCGCTTGATGGGTGGGGAAAACGCCGCGCTCGACCTCGCAGTCACCCCGCCAGCGGTGATCCTGATGGCCGGCCTGCAAGGCTCGGGCAAGACCACGACCAGCGGCAAACTGGCGAAATTCCTCGCGGAGCAGAAGAAAAAACCCCTGCTCGCGAGTTGCGACGTCTACCGTCCGGCCGCGATCGAGCAGCTGCGCACCATAGCCGGGCAACTGGAAGTCGATTTCTTCGAATCGGCACCGGGGCAAAAGCCGCTGGAGATAGCGCTGGCTGCGCTCGATTACGCAAAGCGGCATTACAACGACGTGCTCATCGTCGATACTGCCGGGCGTCTCGCGATCGACGCGGCGATGATGCAGGAGATCACCGAATTGCATGCCGCGCTCGGCCCGGCCGAGACGCTGTTCGTGGTCGATGCGATGCAGGGCCAGGATGCGGTCAACGTGGCCAAGGCGTTCAGCGAGGCGCTGCCGCTCACCGGCGTGGTGCTGACGAAGCTCGATGGCGATGCGCGCGGCGGCGCGGCGCTGTCGGTGCGGCAGGTCACCGGCAAGCCGATCAAGTTTGCCGGCGTCGGCGAGAAGCTCGCGGCGCTGGAAGCGTTCCACCCGGAGCGCATGGCCGCACGCATCCTCGGCATGGGCGACGTGTTGTCGCTGGTGGAGGAGGCGAGAAAGAGCGTCGATGTAGAGGAGGCGCAGAAGCTCGCCGACAAGATCAAGAAAGGCAAGGGCTTCGACCTCGACGATTTCAAGCAGCAGATCGCCCAGATGCGCAAGATGGGCGGGCTTTCGTCGATGATAGACAAGCTGCCGGCGAAGCTGGCCCAGGCGGCACAGGCGCAGTCGGCGGACATGGGCGAAAAGCAGATGCGGCGCATCGAGGGCATCATCAATTCGATGACGCGGCAGGAGCGCTCGCGTCCGGAACTGATGAAGGCTTCGCGCAAGCGTCGCGTCGCTGCGGGCGCTGGCGTGCAGGTGCAGGAGGTCAATCGCCTGTTGAATCAGTTCGAGCAGATGCAGAAAATGATGAAGCAGATGCAGAAGGGCGGAATGGCGAAGATGATGCGCGGGATGAAAGGGATGATCCCCGGCATGCGCTAGGGTCTGTCGCTCCCTTTTCCCTAAACCGGACTAGCCGGACCCAAGCAAAGTGCCGTCGGCGGGGGAAAAGCCCTTATCCCACGAACAAGGGGGATGCATCCCCCTTGTCCCCCAATGGGACTTCCTTCGGGGCGTTGATCCTCCCGCGCACGCGTCCTCGCCATTTATCAAAATTTTTGCCATTTCCGTCAACGTCAACTCTTGCCTGATAAGAGACTAATACCCTATTGCCGCCCCGTCGCTGCGCGGGTCCGAGCCGCCCGCGCGGGTGCCGCTGACCGGATCGATGCTGATGCCGTGCGCATGGCCGGCGAGCTCGTTCCACGCGCCCCAGCGGTTCAGTACATGTCCCCTGCGCTCGAGCTCATGCAAGGTGCTCGGCGCGTAGCGCCCCTCGATGTTGAGCAAGTCGCGTGGCTCGCCCAAGGCGAAGCGGCCGGAGAGCCAGCGCGGTGACTCGATCGCCTGCTGCACGTTGAGGCCGAAATCGATCATGGCGACGTAGGCTTGCAGCTGGATCTGCGGCTGACCGTCGGCGCCCATGCAGCCGAACACCTGCCACAGCTTGTCGCCGCGGAAGGCGAGCGAGGCGATCAGCGTGTGCAGCGGGCGTTTCCCGGGCTCCAATCTGTTCGGATGCGCGGGGTCGAGCGAAAAGTAGGCGCCGCGGTTCTGCAGCACGATGCCGGTCCTGCCCGCGACCACGCCGGAACCGAACAGGCCATAGAGGCTGTGGATCAGCGAAGCCGCGTTGCCCTCGGCATCGACCGCGCAGATGAATACGGTATCACCGGCAAGGCTGCCGTACGAGGGCACTTTGTCCCATGGCAGTGCGCGTGCCGGGTCGATCAGCCTGCGCCGCTCGTCGGCGTATGCGCGCGACAGCAGGCGCTCTATCGGGACCTTCACAAAATCCGGATCCGCGATCCAGCGGTCGCGGTCATTGAAGGCGAGTTGTTTCGCCTGCACCAGAAGGTGCACGTGGTCCGCGCCGAGATATTCCATCGCCCCGAGGTCGTAGGCTTCGATCAGGTTCAGCATCTGCAACAGCGAAATCCCCTGGGTGGGCGGAGGCGTCTGGTACAGCCTGACGCCGCGGTAATCGGTAAAGACCGGCTCGCGCCACTGTGCGCGCTGCGCGCGAAAATCGGCTTCAGTGAAAAATCCGCCGTTTGCGGCCGCATAGCGCGAAAGCTCCTGCGCGATCTCGCCTTCGTAGTAGGCTTCTCGCCCGGCGGCACCGACGGCTTCGATGGAGCGCGCTAGATCGGCGTTGATCAGACTCTGTCCCGCGCGCGGCGCCTCGCCGTCTTTCAGAAAGATTGCGGCGGCTTCCCGGTTCTGCGCCAGTTCCGGCGTGCTCGCGGCGATCCAGCTGGCGAGGCGTTCGGTCACCGGAAAACCTTCGCGCGCGTAGGCGGCCGCTGCTGCCAGGTTGCGTGCTAGCGGCAGGCGTCCGTGCGCCGCGTGCGCTTCGCACCAGCTTGCCACCGCGCCGGGCACGGTGAGCGTCGCGGGCAGGATGCCGCGGAACGGTATCTCACCCATGCCGCGCGCGGAGAAAGTTTCGATCGCGGCGCTCGCGGCTGCGCGGCCGCCACCGTCGAGACAGCGCACGCGGTGGCGTGCGGCATCGTAGATCAGCCAGAACGCATCTCCGCCGAGTCCCGTCATATGCGGGTAGAGCACGCTGAGGGCGGCGCTTGCGGCGATCGCGGCATCCACCGCTGAGCCCCCAGCCTTCAGAATTTCCACGCCGGCTTCGGAAGCCAGAGCGTGGGGGCAGGCAACCATACCGTGCGGGGCTAGCGTCGGCGGCCGGCCGATGTGCATATCGATCATGGAGTTTTCGTTCTGGCGCGAGAAAGGGTTGTATAGGAACACAATCGAGGCAGGCAGGCAATGCGCTCATGTGGCAGGCCTGCCGGGGCGCGATTGAAGCATGCAACCCGGGAAATGCCGGCGCGAGCCGAAGTGTCCGAAACGCAGTCGCTGCTCGCCAAGGGCCGCCAGCCAAAGGTATTCTATTGAAAATTCTAAAAAATTCACGTCGTCCCGCCCGCATCCGCCCTCACAAAGCGCTTGCCAATAGGCGTCAAATCATCGTAGAATCTCGCTCTTTTTCAAGTTTCGGGACAAAGACATGGTTGTGATTCGCCTCGCCCGCGGTGGTGCACATAAACGCCCGTTCTACAACATGGTGGTGGCGGATTCGCGCCGGGCCGCCGGCGGCAAGTTCATCGAGCGCGTCGGCTTCTATGATCCCAAGGCGCCCGAGGGTCGCGAAAACCTGCGTGTCGCCATGGATCGGCTGAGCTTCTGGCAAGGCAAGGGCGCACAGCTTTCCCCGACAGTCGCAAGGCTGGTCAAGCAGTTTGGCAAGAAAGTCGCCGGAACTGTCGTCCCCGCGGCCTGAGCAGCCGATCCTGATGGGGCGGATCGTCGCCCCGTACGGCCTAAAGGGCTGGGTCAGGATAGAGCCCTATAGCCCGAATCCGGACAGTTTGAGCGCCTACCGCGTGTGGTGGGTGGGCAGGAACGGCGACTGGCGTGAATTGAAAGTCGCCGAGAGCGTAGTGCAGCATGGAGCCAGCCTGATGGCGCGCTTCGAGGGCTGCATGGAGCGCGATGCGGCACTGGCGCTGAAGGGCAGCGAGATAGCGCTGGAGCGCAAGGCGCTGCCGCAGAACGCCAAGGGCGAGTTTTACTGGGTCGACCTGGTCGGCCTGAAAGTGGTGAATATGCGGGACGAGGAGCTCGGTGTGGTCGCCGAACTTTTCGACAGCGGCGCCCATCCGGTGATGCGCGTCGTTGAGGGCGAGACCGAGCGTCTGCTGCCGTTCGTGGAGCAGGTGGTGCGCCAAGTGGACATGGCCAAGGGCCGGATCCGCGTGGAGTGGGAGCTGGACTGGTGATCCACTTCGATTGCGTGACCTTGTTTCCGCAGATGTTCGCGGCGCTCACGGAATCGGGTATCACCGGCCGCGCGCTGAAGGCGGAGCGCTACAGTCTGGAACTGTGGAACCCGCGGGATTTTACCAGCGACAACTACCGCACGGTGGACGACCGGCCGTACGGCGGCGGTCCCGGCATGGTGATGCTGGCCGAGCCCTTGGAACAGGCGATAGCTGCGGCCAAAGGCCGCGTCGCCGGTAGTGAGCGCAAGGTAATATACCTTTCGCCGCAGGGCGGAGCGCTGGACCACCGCAAGGTGATGGAACTCGCGGCGGGGCCCGGTGCAGTTTTGTTGTGCGGGCGCTACGAGAGCGTGGACGAGAGACTGATCCGCCGCGCGGTCGACGAGGAAGTATCGATCGGCGATTATGTGCTCTCCGGCGGGGAGCTCGCGGCGATGGTGCTGATCGATGCGGTGGTGCGGCAGTTGCCCGGCGTTCTGGGCGACGAGGATTCGGCGGCGCAGGATTCGTTTGTGGGCGGACTGCTGGATTGTCCGCATTACACTCGGCCGGAGGAGTATGCGGGCGAGCGCGTGCCGCCGGTGCTGCTCTCGGGCAACCACGCCGAGATTGAACGCTGGCGCCTGAAGCAGGCGCTGGGCAGGACTTGGCTGAGACGGCCGGATCTGCTGGCAAAGCGCGCCTTGAGCGTGGCAGAAGCGAAGTTGCTTGAGGAATTCAAGCGGGAAGAAAATACGTAGAGGCTGTGGCAAGGGCGACAGCTGCAAATGATACTAGGAGTCGAGTCATGAACCTGATAGAGAAACTGGAACAAGAAGAGATCACCCGCCTGGGCAAAACCATTCCGGTGTTCGCCCCGGGCGACACCGTGATCGTGAGCGTCAACGTGGTCGAGGGCGAGCGCAAGCGCTTGCAGGCCTACGAGGGCGTGGTTATCGCCAAGCGCAATCGCGGACTCAGCTCCTCGTTCATCGTGCGCAAGATTTCAGCGGGTGAAGGCGTGGAGAGGACCTTCCAGACCTATTCACCCCTGATCGCCTCGGTCGAGGTGAAACGCAAGGGCGACGTGCGCCGCGCCAAGCTCTATTATCTGCGCGAGCGCTCCGGCAAGTCGGCGCGTATCCGCGAAAAGCTCAGCAAGCGCGTGGTGGAGGAAACCGTTGCGGAAGTCGCCGCGGCAGAATAGCCGCTGCTGTTCGCATCGAAGCGGAACGGGACGCCTTGGCGTCCCGTTCGTTTTTGCGGGGTGAGGCGCCGGCTACGCGGCACTCAGCTGTTCGAGCAGCCGTTCCATGAAGGACTCGCACAGCGCTACCTGTTCCAGCGTCACGTATTCGTCGGGTTTGTGCGCCTGCGCTATCGAGCCCGGACCGCAGATGATTGCGGGGATGCCGGCACGCTGAAATAGTCCGCCCTCGGTGGCATAGGCGACCTTGGCTGCCGACTTGTTGCGCGATAGGTCTTGTGCGAGCCGGGTGAGCTGCGCCTCTTCTGTTGTGTTGAGTCCCGGGATCTCGGCTTTGGTTTCGAAGCTGATGCCGGTCGCCGGGTCGGTCCTTCGCATCTCCGGCACGATCACGCTTTCTGCGTAGTCCTTGATCTCGCGCTCCAGCGCTTCCGGGTCGGCGCCGGGCAGGTAACGGAACTCGAACTGGAATTTGCACTCGCGCGGGACGATATTGCCTGCAGTGCCGCCCGCGATCACGCCGGTCTGAAGCGTGGTGAAGGGCACGTCGAAGCCGTAGTTGCGTGGCTCGCACGCCTGCATGCGTTCGGCCATGTGACGGATGTAGCTGATGATCCGCGCGGCATACTCGATCGCGTTGACCCCCTGCGGTGTCAGCGCCGAGTGCGCTTCCTTGCCGTGCACGCAGCACTGGTAGGAGCGCTTGCCCTTGTGCGCGATCACCGGCTGCATGCCGGTGGGTTCGCCGATGACGGCGCCCGCGGGGCGAATATCGTTACGCGCCAGGTCTTCGAGCAGGCGGCGCGCGCCGATGCAGCCGACTTCCTCGTCGTAGGACAGAGCGAAATGGATCGGCGCCTTGAGATTCGCCGCAGCGAAGCGCGGCGCCATGGCGAGGATCACCGCGAGATAGCTTTTCATGTCGCATGCTCCACGGCCGTAGAGCTTGTCTTCTATCAGTGTCGCCTTGAACGGATCGCTGGCCCAGTTCTGGCCGTCGACCGGCACCACGTCGGTGTGGCCGGACAGCACGATGCCGGGCTTCGCGCCCTTTTGCACCGTGGCGAACAGGTTCGCCTTGTTGCCGCCGGCGTCGTAAGTGAGGCGCGACTCGATGCCGTAGCCCTTGAGGTAGTCGCGCGCCCACTCGATCAGGCCGAGATTGGAATCGCGGCTGGTGGTGTCGAAGCCGATCAGGCGCTCGATGATGGCTAAAGTTTCGGTTTTGATCGGCGGCTGCGTCGTTTGATTCATCATGAAACTCCGTCATTCAGATGGCAGGCGGAGAAATGCAAGGGCGCGACCTCGCGCAAAGCGGGCTGTTCGATTCTACACCGGGGCGTGGCATGCGGGCAGCGCGGATGGAAATGGCAGCCCGGCGGGGGGGCCAGCGGCGAGGGAATTTCGCCGACGATCGAAACGAAATGTTTTCTGCGCAAATCCAGGCGCGGCACCTCGGCCAGCAGCGCCTGCGTGTAGGGGTGGTTGGCCGCGGCGAAGATCTCCGCGGTAGTCGCGGCCTCGACTATCCGCCCCAGATACATGATTGCCACGCGGTCCGAAAGATGCTGCACCACGCCGAGGTCGTGGCTGATGAAAAGATAAGTGAGCTTGAACTCCTCGCGCAGGCGCATGAACAGATTGAGTACTTGCGCCCGGACCGATACGTCGAGGGCTGCCACCGCCTCGTCGCATACCAGGAATTCCGGTCTGACCGCCAGCGCCCGGGCGATGCCGATGCGCGCACGCTGGCCGCCGGAGAACTGGTGCGGAAAGCGGCCGAGCAGCGATGCGTCCAGACCGACGCGCGCGAGCATCTCTGCCGCATACTCGCGTTGTTCGCGCCGCCCGATCAGGCCGTGCACCAGCGGCGCCTCGCCGACGATATCGGCCACACGCATGCGCGGATTGAGCGAGGCATATGGATCCTGGAAGATCATCTGGATCTTGAGCTGGATCGCGCGCTGCTTCGAAGCGGGCAGCCGCGCGACCTCCTCGCCGCGCCAGAGGCGCTTGCCTGAGGAAGGCTGGAGCAAGCCGACCGCGACGCGCCCCAGCGTGGATTTGCCGCAACCGGATTCTCCCACCAGGCCCACCACTTCGCCCGCCTGCACCGCGAGATCGACTTGATCGACGGCGTGCACGACTTCCCCCTTCGCGCCGGCGCCGAGCAGATTCGCAAGCATGGCGGCGCCATCCAGCGATTTGACGAAGCGCTTGGATGCGCCGCGCAGTTCGAGCAAAGGCGATTGCAGCACGCTCATGCGATCAAGGGATGGAAGCAGCGCACCTGCCGGCCGGCGATCGGGCTGGACAATGCGGGGTCTTGCGCGCAGGCGCCGTCGGCGCGCGTGCAGCGCTCACGAAAGGCGCATCCCGGGGCGAGATCGAGCAGCGACGGCGTCATGCCCGGAATCTGGCGCAGCGGCTCGCCCCTGCGGCCGCGGCTGGGCACCGAATCGATGAGTCCGTGCGTGTAGGGATGTAGCGGGGCGTCGAGGACCTGATCGACACTGCCGTGTTCGACGATGCGCCCGGCGTACATGACGCAGATTGCGTCGGCCAGGCCGGCGATCACCGACAGGTCGTGAGTGATCCAGATCAGAGCGGTGCCGGACTCGCGCGCAAGCTTCTGCATCTCGAACAGGATTTGCCCCTGGATGGTGACGTCGAGCGCTGTAGTCGGCTCGTCGGCAATGATCAGCTCGGGCTGGTTCAGAAGGGCGATGGCGATCGCCACGCGCTGGCGCATGCCGCCGGAGAACTGGTGCGGGTAGGCCGCGAGGCGCGCCTCCGGCGCAGGTATGCCGACGCGCGCCAGTGCGTCGCGCGCGCGTTCGCGCGCGGCCGCGTGACTTACGTCGGCATGCGCGCGGATCGTCTCGATCATCTGCGTGTCCACGCGCAGCACCGGGTTCAGCGTCATCATCGGATCCTGGAAAATCATCGCGACGCGGTTGCCGCGGACCCGGCGCATCTGCTCCGGCGCCAGCGTGCGCAGGTCGCGGCCGCCGAGCAGGATGCGGCCGCCGACCACGCGCCCGGGCGGATCGACCAGCCCCATGATGGAGAAGCCCGTCATGGATTTGCCCGAACCGGATTCGCCCACCAGGCCGAGGATTTTTCCCGGTTCGAGCGCGAAGCTCACGTCCTCCACCGCTTTCACCACGCCCTGCCTGGTGAAGAAGTGAGTGCGCAGGTTTTCGACGCGCAGCGCGGCTTCGCTCATTTCTGCAGCCGCGGATTGAGCACATCGCGCAGCTGGTCCGCGACCAGATTGATGCTGACTATGGTCAGCACGAGGGCGACGCCGGGGAAAAAGCTGATCCAGTATTGCCCCGACAGCATGTAGTCGAAACCGTTCTTGATCAGCAGTCCGAGCGAGGGCTCCGTGATGGGAACGCCGATGCCGAGATAGGACAGGGTGGCCTCCAGCGTGATCGCCGCCGCCACCTGCACCGTGGCGATGACCATCAGCGGCGGCAGGCAATTGGGCAGCAGGTGGCGCAGTACGATGCGCGCCGGCGGCAACGCGAGGCAGGCGGCTGCCTCGATGTATTCCTTGCCGCGCTCGATCAGCGCCGTGCCGCGCACCGTGCGCGCGTAGTAGGCCCATTGCACCGCGATCAGGGCGAAGGTCGTCTTGCCGACCCCTTGTCCCAAGATGGCGAGCAGGATCAGGGCGATCAGGATCGAGGGAAAGGACAGCTGGATGTCGACCAGGCGCATGATCAGGCTGTCGGTGCGCCCGCCGAAATACGCGGCGCAAAGGCCCATGGTGAGGCCGATGATCAGCGCACACAGCGTGCTCGCCGCGCCCACGCCGAGGCTGATGCGCAGGCCGTAGAAAATGCCCGACAGGATGTCGCGGCCCTGGCCGTCGCTGCCGAGCCAGAAAGTCAGCCCCGTGCCGGACTTCGAGCCGGGCGGCAGGCGGCTGTCGAGCACGTCGAGCTGCGCCAGGTCGTAGGGGTTTTGCGGCGAGATCAGCGGCGCAAACACGGCGACGAGCAGTATCAGCGTCAGCAGCGCCAGCCCGGCAAGGGCGAGCCGGCTCTCGGCGAAGTCCGCGGCGATGCGCGCGAAAGGCGTTGGTTCGCGTTGCATGGTTTATGCCGTTGCCGCGCCGATGCGCACGCGCGGATCGAGCAGCGAGTAGGCGATATCCACGGCGAGGTTGATCAGGATGACCAGACTCACAACGATCAGCAGGTAGGCGACGATTACCGGCCGGTCGAGCACGTTGATCGAGTCGATGATCAGCTTGCCCATGCCCGGCCAGGCGAATATCGACTCGGTGACGATGGCAAACGCGATCACCGAGCCGAACTCCAGGCCGATCACGGTGACGATCGGGATCAGGATGTTCTTGAGCACGTGCACGCCGATCACGCGCGCGTTCGAAAGGCCCTTGGCGCGGGCGAATTTGACGTAATCCTGCAGCAGCGCTTCGCGCGTTCCGGCGCGCGTCATGCGGATGAGCAGCGAGAGCTCGAACAGCGCCAGATTGGCAGCCGGCAGGATCAGATGGCGGATGCCGTCCCAGGAGAGGAAACTTACCGGAATGCCGAGCAGATCGGTGGTCGGGCCGCGGCCGCCGGAGGGCAGCCAGCCGAGCTGGACCGCGAACAGCATGATCAGCATCACGCCGACCCAGAAAGTGGGCAGCGAAAAACCGAGGATGGAGCCGGTCATGATCAGCTTGCCCGGCCAGGAGTCGGGCGCGAGGCCCGCCCACAGTCCGAGCGGAATACCGAGCAGCACCGCCATGCCGGTAGCAGCTAGCGCCAGCTCCAGCGTGGCCGGCATACGCTCCAGGATCAACTGCAGCGCGGGAACGTTGTAGACGAAGGATTTGCCCAGATCGCCCGCCAAGGCGTGCTTTAGGAAAATCAGGTATTGCTGCCACAATGGCTTATCCAGCCCAAGCGCGGCGATCGCGCGCGCAATGTCGGCCTGGTCGGCTTGCGGATTGATCAGGATGTCCACCGGATTGCCGATGGCGTACACGCCGACGAACACCAGCAGCGACATGACACCCAGCACCAGCAGGCTTTGCAGCAGGCGGCGGATGATGAATGCGGTCATCGGCAACCCTAACGCGGCCTGAAATCGTGGGCGAAAGTGTATTCGTCGGTGCGCGGCGTGTAGGCGATATCCTTTTTCATCGCCCAGGAAGCGAGCTGGTGATACAGCAGTATCACCGGCACATCCTTGAGCGCGAGTGTCGCGGCTGCGCGCGCCAGCGCTTCGCGCTTGTTGTTGTCCAGGGTGGCGAAGTCCTGCTCGAGCAGCGCATCCACTTTTGGATTCGAGTAGTGGCCCCAGTTCCAGGCGCCATAGCCCTTGGCGGCGTTGGGCGTGGCGAGCAGGGCGCGCAGCGCGAGGTCGCCCGAAAACGAACCCCAACCGAGCATGGCGAAGGAAAATTCGCCCGCGCGCGCCTTGGCGAAGTACACGCTTGCGGGCATGGTTTCCACCTTGGTCTGGATGCCTACCCGCGCCAGCATCTGCGCCACCGCCTGCGCCACGCGTTCATCGTTGACGTAGCGGTTGTTGGGCGCGTCCAGCGTGATCGCGAATCCATTCGGATAACCGGCCTCGGCGAGCAGCCGTTTCGCCGCCTGCGGGTCATAGGCTTCGGGCTTGAGCGCCGCCGCATAGCCGAACACCGGCGGCGACACCAGGTTGCCCGCGGCGGTGGCGAAGCCCTCCATCACGCGCTCGACGATGGCCTTGCGGTTGATGGCCTTGGAAATGGCCAGCCTTACGCGCGCGTCCTTGAACGGGTTTCGCGCCAGCGGCTTGCCCGATTTGTCAGTCACGTGCGGAGGATGGTTGCGGTACTGGTCCATGACCAGAAAAATCGTGCGCCAGGAGACCTTCTGTTCCAGGCGGAAATTCGGGTTCGCCTTGAGGCGGGTCAGATCGGCGGTGGGAATGTTCTCGATTGCATCCACGTCGCCGGAGAGCAGCGCGGCGACGCGCGCCGTATCGTCGGGCATGATGCGCAGCGTCACCTTGTCCCAGGGCGCGAGTTTTCCATTTTGTCCGCCCCAGTAGGCGTCGTTGCGCGCGAGCTCGATGCGGTCGCCCCGGATGAAGCGCACGAGCTTGTACGGGCCGGTGCCGATGGCCGCCTTGCCGCTGTCGAAATCCTGCGCGCGCGCTCCGGTGGCCGCCTTCTTCGATAGGATGAAAATCGAATCGAGGTCGTAGGGCAGCATCGCGTAGGGCGCTGCGGTCTTCAGCTGCAGCGTCCATGGATCGATGATTTTCTTCGCGACGATCGCCTTGACGAAACCGGTGAACGGACCCGGGCTCGCGGCCAGCGTTGCCGGTCGATCCAGGGAGAAAACCACGTCTTCTGCGGTGAAGTCCGAGCCGTCCTGGAACTTGACGCCGCGGCGCAGCTTGAATTCCCAGGTGGTCGGATCGATCGGGCGCCAGGACACGGCCAGGCCCGGAACGAGGCGAGCATTCGCATCGACGTTGACCAGGGCGTCGAATATCTGCCAGGCCGCGTTGTTGTTGGGTGCGATGTTGAGGAATTGCGGATCGAGCGTGGTCACCTCGGCCGCCAGACCGATGCGCAATTCCGCCGCGGCCGCGGAAAGGCTGCCGGCCAGCGACAAGGTCGCGCAAATCAGGCTGGTAATGATAAGTCTTGCCCTTTGAACAACCATGTAATCCTCTCGGCATAGGGGATGGAAGGCAGCTTTTCGGTGCGCGCTGCAGAATCGATTTCGAGTATAGCGGAAGGAGCGCGGCGCGGAGTCGCAGGATGCCGACGCGCCGCGCACGTTTTGTGGCGGCGTCGGCTACAATTCGCAGATCGCGGACAGGGGGTGCAATGGGAACAGTCGTCGCGTTGTCGGGTCAGGTTGGCGGCGCCAAGCTCGCCGACGGGTTGCGGCGACTGCGCGGGAGGGAACTTGCCGTCGTCGTCAATACCGGCGACGACCACGAGGTTTTCGGCCTGGCGTTCTCGCCCGACATCGATACCATGCTGTACACGCTCGGCGGGATTGCCAGCTCCGCGGCCGGCTGGGAACCCGAGGGCGAGACTTACGCGCTGCATGACATGCTGCAGCGCCTGGGTTCGGAGCACCGCGTCCGCGTCGGCGATCGTTCCTTTGCGCTGCCGCTGCTGCGCACCGAGGCGCTGCGGCAGGAGTACCCGCTCAGCCAGATTACGCTCGGACTCTGCAAGACGCTGGGCATAGACGCGCGCGTGCTGCCGATGAGCAACGACCCGGTGCGCACCGTGGTGGTGACCGAGGACGGGCACGTGAGCTACCACGAATACCTCACCGAGCTCGAGTGCGAGCCCGTGGTGAAGGGCTTCCTGTATGCCGGCGCCGACGTGGCGCGCATTCCGGATGAGGTGCTGGAAGCGCTGTACGCGCCCGACCTGGAAGCGATCGTGCTTTGCCCGGCGAACCCCTATCACACGATCCAGCCGATATTGGCGGTGCAAGGCATGCGCGAACTGCTGCGCGAACGCGGCGCACCGGTGATCGGCGTGAGCCCGATCGTCGGCGAGCGCGCGCTCAGGGGCGCGGCCGGGAAAATGATGCAGGAGATGGGCCATGAGGTGTCGGCGCGCAGGGCCGCGCTCGAGTACTACCGGCTGATCGACGGATTCGTGATCGACGCCGTGGACGAGGCGGCGGCGGACGGCATACGCGCCTGCGGCATCGAAGTCGCGGTGGCGCCGACGATCATGCGCTCGGAAGACGACCGGGTCGCGCTGGCGCAGGTGGTGCTCGATCTCGCCCAGGTGGTGCGTGCGCGCAAGCAGGCGGAACGCGGCGCCTGAAGCCGTGCCGGGTTTGTCGGTGATTGCGCATCCTGCGCTTAAGGCAAGTTGGTGTAAGGACGGTTGCGAGTGATGAGCCCGAGGCGCCAGCAAAATAGCGATTCGCCGCGCATCGGCTTCATCGGCGCGGGCCGTGTTGCCAAGGGCCTGGCTTGGGGCATGGCGCAGAGCGGGCAACGCGTCGTCGCCGTTTCCAGCCGCAGCCCGGATTCGGCCGCACAGCTGGCGGCGAGGATTGCGGGGTGCCGTG
>Ga0307377_10001335_pt1 | contig 31697 bp, 33 predicted proteins | sample TR3MG_FD_202535 | JGI IMG/M metagenome (GOLD analysis project Ga0307377, IMG submission 202535) | Soil microbial communities from Risofladan, Vaasa, Finland - TR-3 | ecosystem: Environmental > Terrestrial > Soil > Coastal area > Acid sulfate soil | place: Finland: Risofladan, Vaasa | collected... | reverse complement strand
CGTAAGCAACAGCACGCTCAGATGCAATCCGCACAGGATAAGCCAGTGCGAAATGGACAGATGCCGGAACAGCGACACCCCGATGGCATAAACCACAGCCACGGCGATGTGGCGAAGCCAGATGTTCGCACTGAGTCCCTTCCGCATCGTTCCACTCCGCATCTGGATTCCCCTGCCGCGATTTGGCCGTCCCGAACCTTCTTCCCATTCTGCGCGACCGGCCCGGCAACTGGCCTGGGCGATGAGCGCATCCTGCCCCTGTCGCTGAGTCTATCGAAAATCCTCACCATTGACGCAACCCGGTCATCCCGGACGTTTCAAAGATACGCCCCCGAAGCAACCGCATCCCTGTGCAGCATAACGGAGTTTTCAAAATGTGAACTGCTGCCGGGAATCCAGGGGATTCCATCCTGGCCCCAGCGCCATGAATCTGGCAGGCCGAGGCGATGCGGGAGCTTGCCGGGAACTTTGTCGCACCCTGCGATTCGGGTTAATGTTTGCCATGCAAGCGCATGCCCGACTCCACCGTGTGGTGGCTGCCCCGCCCGACAACACCGACGATGGTTGATGCATGGACATGAGAAGCGAACACATCGCCTCCATCAAGCGAAAGATCGCGTTGCTGGAAGCCAAGCTGGAGACCGCCTTGCGCCCCCCGCCAGGGCCCTTGAATGAGGGCGATCACGACATCACCAAGCGCCGGCATCATGGCGCCAAGGCGACGGTCAGGCGGCAGGCTCGGCATTACGTATCCCTATCACGCTGCAACGATGCCATCGTGCACAGCACCAACGCGGAAGCACTTTTCCAGCAGTTGTGCCACATCGCGGTGCAATACGGCGGCATGAGAATGGCGTGGGTCGGCCGGATCGATCCCGACACCCGATTGCTCCGCCCCGTCGCCCAGGCCGGCGATCAGGTCGGCGACTATCTCGATGCAATCGAAATATCGATCGATGCCGACAGCCCGTTCGGACACGGCCCGGCAGGTATCGCCGCCAGGGAGAACCGGCCGGTCTGGTTCCAGGACTTGCTGCACGACCCACGCACCTCGCCCTGGCATGAACGCAGCACCCGTTTCGGCCTGGTCGCGGTGGCGGCGCTGCCGCTGCATTGCAACCGGGTTGTGGTAGGCGTGATTACGCTCTGTAGCGACCTGACCGATGCCTTTGACGAGGCCATGCGCGACCTGCTGGAACGGATGACGACCGATATCGGTTTCGCGCTCGACAACTTCGAGCATGAGGCTGCCCGCCTGCAGGCACTCATCGAACTGCGCGAGTCCGAACAGCGCTACCGAGCCCTGGTCGAACAGTCGATCGCCGGTGTCTACCTGATCCAGGACCAGAAATTGATCTACGTGAACCCGCACATGGCCGAGATACTGGGTTATGACGACGCTACGGAATTGATCGGCCAGCATCCGCTGATAATCGTCGCCGAGCAGGATCGCGACAGGGTTGCCGAAAACATCCGCCTGCGCCTTGAAGGCAGCACCGATCGAATCAGCTACAGCTTCACCGCCCGCAGCAAACAGGGCGACACCATCGTGGTCGGCGCCAACGGAGCACGCGCAACCTACCAGGGTCGGCCCGCGATCGTCGGCCTGATGCAGGACATCACCGAGAAAATGCACGCCGAAGAGCTGACCCGGCAGCACATGGCGCAACTCGAATCGGCATTCATGAGCACGGTTCAGGTAGCCACCAACCTGACCGACGTGCGCGACACATACACGTCCGGCCACGCACGGCGAGTGGGCGAAATCGCGGCGCTCATCGGTGCCGAACTCGGGCTCGACGCCCGCCGGCAGCAAGGCCTGCTCGTGGCCGGCAGTCTGCATGACATCGGCAAGATCAGCATTCCGATGGAGATCCTGTGCACGCTGGACCCTCTCACCGCGCACGAACGGGAACTGATCCGCAAACATCCCCGTACCGGCTACGAGATCCTGAAGGGAATCGATCTTCCCTGGCCGGTGGCCGAGGTCGCCCATCAGCACCACGAGCGCATGGACGGCAGCGGCTATCCACAGGGCCTGCGTGGCGATGCGATCATCCTGGAAGCGCGCATCGTGATGGTGGCCGACGTCGTCGAATCGATGTCCCATGCCCGACCGTATCGCCCAGGACTCGGCCTGGACCATGCCCTGGCCGAAATCGAAAGCGGTGCCGGCACCCTTTACGACGCCGTCGTTGCGAAGACGTGCCTGCGGCTGTTCCGCGATAACGGGCGGGCCCTGCCGGAATGATCTGACGTGTTGCCGCCGGAGCGCCTCGAAACGGGCACCGCTGAACGGGATCGCACCCCGGCATCATGCCGCGCAAGGCGCCAACGGCGCCATTACGCTGCGGTCGTGTGCAACTGCGCCCGCTGAAAGCGGCGATGGTGGATCAGCAATCCGCTGAAGTAGACGATGTAGTAGCCGACCAGCAGACCGATCACCAGCATCGTCAGCGGGCTGGAGGCGTAGCCCATCGGCAGGCCCGCTCCCGGCGCGGACGCCTGCTGCAACTGCGGCCACACGACCAGCAGACGCCATGCCAGCCGGCCCAGCAGGAGCACGCTCAGCACGGCGCCGAACCATGGGTTCGGCACATAGCAATCACCGCGCAGGGGATCGACCTCGAAACGGGTCAGGCGCAGGCCGAGCAAGCCGATCGCACCGCCGATCAACGCGCCGCCGAGCAGGCCCTCGGCCAGCTCCACCTTGTGCAGGCCACCGAGCGCGAGCAGGCCGCCGAGGATCGCAAACACCGCGATGCGGGCAATCATCCGCTTGCGCCGGATCGGCTGGCGGCCGAACTGACGGCTCACCCGCCGCCACACGATCCAGGCGAGCAGCGGCAACATGATCAGGTAGTTGGTCAGGTGGGCGGGCATGGGCAGCTTCACAGGGTGGGCTGCGGCCAGTTTAGGCTGGCGCACCGCGCTTGACGACTGACATTCGTCACCCTTCGGACGGAGCATCCGTCACGCTTCGGCCGGCGCCCAGTTGTTCGGCCAGCGAGCGGGTCCGTTCCGTCACGATATTGCCGGTATGCCGTGTCGTCTTGCGCTCGATCAACAGCACATGACATTCCTCGCGCGCCACTGGATTGTGCCTGACGCCCCTGGGTACGACGAACATTTCGCCCTCGGCGAGCTCGACGGCACCGGCCTCCATCTCGATGCGCAAATGGCCGCTGAGGATCAGGAACAGTTCGTCCTCGTCGTCGTGGCTGTGCCAGCCGAACGTGCCGAGCACCCTGGCCACCTTGACATAGGCGTCATCGACCTCGCCGATCACGCGCGGCGACCAGTATTCGGCCAGAGCCGCCGCGACTTTCCCCGGTGAGATGACTGGTGACATGCCGGCTCCCGCAGTCCGCGCGCTATTTCGCCTTGCCCTGATTGGCCACCGCCGCGGTCTTCGCCGCGATCTGCGCCGCGTCGCCAAGGTAATAGTGGCGCAGCGGCTTCAGCTCGTCGTCGAACTCGTACACCAGCGGCACGCCATTGGGGATGTTCAGCTCGACGATCGCCTGGTCGGAAATGCCGTCGAGGTATTTCACCAGCGCGCGCAGCGAATTGCCGTGGGCCGCCACCAGCACGCGCTGGCCGGCGCGGATCGCCGGCGCCAGCACTTCGTGCCAGTACGGCAGCACGCGGGCCACGGTGTCCTTCAGGCATTCGGTGTCGGGAATGTCCTGCGGCCGCATGCCGGCGTAGCGCGGGTCATGCACCGACTCGTTCGCGGCACGATCCAGCGGCGGCGGCGGGATGTCGTAGCTGCGGCGCCAGATCTTGACCTGATCCTCGCCGTACTTGGCCGCGGTCTCGGCCTTGTTGAGTCCGGTCAGCGCGCCATAGTGCCTCTCGTTGAGGCGCCAGTCGGTATGCACCGGGAGCCACATCAGGTCCATCGTGTCCTGCACGCCCCATAGCGTGCGCACGGCGCGCTTGAGCACCGAGGTATGCGCCACGTCGAAGCTGTAGTCTTCCGCCTGCAGCAGCTGGCCGGCTTCCACGGCCTCGGCCATGCCCTGTTCGGTGAGGTCGACATCGGCCCAGCCGCTGAAGCGGTTGTCCAGATTCCATTGCGATTGGCCATGACGGATCAGTACGAGCTTGTGCATGCAGGCAGTCATCTTGATTGGGATAAGGAAGGGGATGAAGAGTCCGGCCATGGATGGACGGTCTCGATCTTCGCTCTTCGCGAAAAGGACTTCGCGTTGAACAATGGTGAGGCCCGCCTCCGCCATCGTCAAATGCCGCCCCTGCCACAGGTCATGCTAAACCGGCCGCGCGGACGGCGCATCCTATGGTTCGGCTACCACTCACGGAGATTGCCATGCATCGACTTTCGACGGTTCTCATCCTCACTGCCCTCACGCTCGGCCTGCCGTTGCTGGCCGCTGCGCATGACGGCGATATCGACAAGGTCAATGGTGCGGTGCGGGTCGAGGCCGGCCAGCACGTCGGCGACGTCAGCACGGTCAACGGCGCGGTGCACATCGCCGATGGCGCCGTCGTGCGCAAGGCCAGTACGGTCAATGGCGCGGTGGAGCTGGGCACCAAGACGCAGGCCAGCGAGGTCGGCACGGTGAACGGCTCGATCCGCCTGGGCAGCGGCAGCCACGTCGGCGGCGTCGTGGATGCCGTCAACGGCAGCATCCATCTGGCCCCGGGCGCCGATGTCGGCGGCAAGCTGAGCAACGTCAATGGTGCGATCGTGCTGGACGACGCGCATGTGGCCGGCGGCATCGGCACGGTCAATGGCGACATCACGGTGGGCGCCAACTCGCGGGTCGAGGGCGGCATCCTGGTCGACAAGCCCAGCGGCTGGTTCAACTGGTTCAACCACGCGCCGCTGGTGGTGATCGGCCCGCACGCGGTGGTGCAAGGCACGCTGGAGTTCCGCCGCGAGGTCGTGCTGAAGGTCAGCGACAGCGCGCAGATCGGCCCGGTCAAGGGCGCCACCGTGGTGAAGTTCAGTGGCGCGCAGCCGTAGCAACTCACCGTAGGAGCGCACCCTGTGCGCGAATGCTCTTTGCATCGACCAAAAACCAGGAGCATTCGCGCACAGGGTGCGCTCCTACCGGAATCCGCCCATCACACCCAGTCGCGCGGCTTCAGGTAATCGGCCAGCCGGGCTTCGGCCGAGCCGGGTTCGGGGGTGTACGCGTATTCGAAGCGCACGCGTGGCGGCAGGCTCATCAGGATCGATTCGGTGCGTCCGCCGGACTGCAGGCCGAACAGCGTGCCGCGGTCGTAGACCAGGTTGAACTCCACGTAGCGGCCACGCCGGTACAACTGGAACTCGCGTTCGCGCTCGCCGTACGCGGTGTCCTTGCGGCGCTCGACGATCGGCAGGTAGGCCTCGAGAAAACCCTCGCCGACCGCACGCGTGAACGCGAAACAACGCTCGAAGCCCCCCTCGTTCAGATCGTCGTAGAACAGCCCGCCCACGCCCCGCGTCTCGTTGCGGTGGTCCAGGTAGAAATATTCGTCGCACCACTGCTTGTATTGCGGATAGACATCCGCGCCAAAGGGCGCGCACAGCTCGCGGGCGACCGTGTGCCAATGCCGAATGTCCTCGTCATACGGATAAAACGGAGTCAGGTCGAAGCCCCCGCCGAACCACCAGACCGGCTCCACACCCTCCTTGCTGGCCTCGAAGTAGCGCACGTTGGCATGCGTGGTGGGGATGTGCGGGTTGCGCGGATGCAGCACCAGCGACACCCCGGTGGCGATGAAACTGCCGCCGGCCAGTTCCGGCCGGTGCGCGGTCGCGCTGGGCGGCAGCTGGTGGCCGCCGACCCGCGAAAAGTTGACCCCGGCCTGCTCGAACAGCGCCCCGTTGCGCAACACGCGGGTGCGCCCGCCGCCACCGGCTTCACGCTGCCACGCATCCTCCTCGAAGCGCGCGCCGCCGTCGATCTTCTCGATCGCGGCACAGATGCGATCCTGCAACCCGCGCAGGTAGGTTTCGGCAAGGTCGGCTTGCTGGCTCATGGCACTGCCCGTCGGTTCGATGCCGCAAGCTTAGCAAGGCGCGGCGGTTCCGGCCGGCACCGGTCGAATGTCCGTGCGCAATGCGACGGGCATGCGGTTCGCGGCATCTTCATGCCACTACGATCACGATGAACCTCCGCCTGTCGGCGCACCGGTCGCAGGCTAGGCAAGCTCCGGTGCGACCGTTAGGCTTTTGCGATGCCCATAATGACTCCGCTGGCGATCACCGCGTATACCGCCACCACAGCCCTGGGCTGCGGCCTCGACGCCCAGCTCGATGCGCTGCGCCACGCCCGCAGCGGCCTGCGCCCGAACGACTTCGGCAACGGAGCGCTGCCTTGCTGGATCGGCCGCGTCGACGGCGTGGAAGACAGTGCACTGGCCGCCGATCACGCGACCTGGGATTGCCGCAACAACCGGCTGGCCTGGCTGGGTCTGCAGCAGGACGACTTCCTCGCCAAGGTGCGCGTCGCGCGCGAACGTTACGGTGCCGATCGCATTGCGCTGATCCTGGGCACTTCCACCGCCAGCATCGGCGCCACCGAGGAAGCCTATCGCCGGCTCGATGCCACCGGCGACTTTGCCCAGGATCCTCGCCACCCGGAGGTTCATGCCCCCCATTCGTTGGCCGCGTTCGTCACCGCGGCGCTGTCGCTGGAAGGCCCGTGCATGACGGTTTCCACCGCCTGCTCGTCCAGCGCCAAGGTGTTTGCCAGTGCCGAGCGCATGCTCCGGCTCGGCCTGATCGATGCGGCGGTGGTCGGCGGCGTGGACACCTTGTGCGACAGCGTGCTGTTCGGCTTCAATGCGCTGGAGCTGGTCTCGGCCGAGCCGTGCCGCCCGTTCGACGCGACGCGCAACGGCATCTCGATCGGCGAGGCGGCGGGTTTCGCGCTGCTGGAACGGGCCGACATCGCACCGGAGGCGCCGCGCCTGCTCGGTTACGGCGAGGCCAGCGACGCGCACCACATGTCCACCCCGCATCCGCAAGGGCTCGGCGCCGAACTGGCGTTGCGCGATGCGCTGGCGCGTGCCGGCCTCGCCGCGGAACAGGTCGACTACATCAACCTGCACGGCACCGCCAGCCTGAAGAATGACGAAGTGGAGGCGGCGCTGATCGAGCGCACCTTCCCGGCCGGCACGCGGGCCAGTTCCACCAAGGGCTTCACCGGCCACACGCTGGGTGCGGCCGGCATCGTCGAGGCGGCGATCGCGCTGCTGGCGATCGAGCACGGCTTCATCCCCGGCAACCTGGGCGGCAGCGCGCCGGACCCGGTCTGCGGCCCGCAATTCGCGTGGCGCAACGAGCAGCGGCGCGTCGATGTGGCGCTCAGCAATTCGTTCGGCTTCGGTGGCAACAATGCCTGCCTCGTGTTCGCCCGCAGCGGATTTTCCGCATGAGCGCACTGCGGGTTTGCGTCGAGGGTGTCGGCCTGTGGTCGCCCCAACTGGGCAACTTTGCCGCGCTGCAGGCACTGCTTTGCGGCACCGCACCGCCACCGCCACCGGCGCGGCCCGCCGCCGCCACGTTGCCGCCGAACGAACGCCGGCGGGCGCCGGAGAGCGTGCTGCTGGCCGTCGAGGTCGCCGGCCAGGCGGTGGCGATGAGTGGCCATGACGCCGCCACGCTGGCCTGCGTATTCGCCTCCTCGCACGGCGATCAGGCAACCACCGACTACATGTGCCGCACGTTGGCGCAGGCCCCCGCCGAGCTGTCGCCGACCCGTTTCCACAACTCGGTGCACAACGCGCCGGCCGGCTACTGGACGATTGCCACCGGCTGTCACGCACCGTCCACCGCGGTGGCTGCCCAGCACGCCAGCTTCGGCGCCGGGCTGCTCGAAGCCGTGACTCTGGCGCTCAGCGACCAGCGCCCGGTGCTGCTGGTCTGCAGCGATACTGCCGGCAGCGGACCGCTGCGCAAAGTCACCGGCTGCACCCAGTCGTTCGGCTGCGCCCTGCTGCTGTCGCCGACGCCGGGTGAGGCAACCCTGGCCCGTCTGGCGCTGTCCCTGACCCCGTTGCACGTGGCCACCCCACTGCCCGAGCCATTGGCCCGCTGGTCCAACACCAATGCTTCGGCGGCTGCGTTGCCGTTGCTGGCGCTGCTGGCCGGTGGCCTCGGCTGCTGCGAACTGCGTGCGGCCGCTACACTGGGGCTTCATATCGAGCTGGAGAACATCGCTTGAGCATCGCCCCTGCACGATGGTGTGTGCTGATTCCCTGCCTCAACGAGGAGGTCGCGATCCAGTCGATCGTCGAATCCGTGCTGGCGCTCGGTGCACCGGTGATCGTGGTCGACGACGGTTCGGACGATCGCACCCCGGACATCCTCGCGTCGCTGCCGATCACCGTGCTGCGCCACGCCGAGCGACGCGGCAAGGGCGAGGCCTTGCGCCACGGCTTTCGCGAGGCGCTGCGGCAGGGTTACACGGCGGTGCTCACGATGGATGGCGACGGCCAGCATGCGGCCAGCGACATACCGCGCATCGCGGCGGTGGCGGCACGCTACCCCGAACGCATGGTGATCGGTGCCCGGCTGCTCGATCGCGCGCAACAGCCGAAGGGCCGGCGGCGTGCCAATGCGGTCGCCGACTGGGGCATCTCCTGGGCCTGCGCGCAGCCGGTAGCCGACACCCAGAGCGGCCAGCGCTGGTATCCCCGCGCGGCGCTGGATCTGGTCGACCTGCCGGCCGAGAATTTCGTGTTCGAGGCCGCCATCCTGATCGCCGCCTGCCGCGAAAAGGACATTGGCGTGGTTTCGGTGCCGATCGCCTCGCGCTATCACGGCGAGTTCCGGCACAGCTATTTCAATCCGGTGCGCGATGTCAGCCGCATCACCTTCTACACCATCGGCAGGATCCTTCATTACGGCAACGTCGTCGAAAGCTATCGGCGTTCCCGCCGCACCGCACTGGTGTTCGACGATACGGCGCCGATCGCCACCTGAGCGGGTCCGGCCAGCTTCCGCCCACGCCGGATGCGGTCGGCAAAAATGGCGGCCAACGGCTCGGACCGGGGCGCGCACACCGCATATCAGGTATTCAGGCCAGCGGATTCAGGCCATGCCGCCGTTGACCCCGATCACCTGACCGTTGATGTAGCCGGCGTCGTCCGAGCACAAAAACGCGACCAGCGCCGCCACTTCCTGTGGCCGGCCGGCGCGCTGGGCCGGCACCATTTCGCGCAGGCGTTCGGGTGGGAAGCCTTCACCGATCATGCTGCCCTCGATCACGCCGGGGGCCACCACGTTGGCGGTGATGCCGCGCGAGGCCATCTCCCGCGCCAGCGATCGGGTTGCCCCGTGCAGTGCGGCCTTGGCCGCGGCGTAGTTGGTCTGGCCGCGATTGCCGAGCTGCGCGGCGAGCGAACTGATCGCCACGATGCGCCCGAAGCGCGCGCGCGCCATCGGCAGCAGCAGCGGCTGGGTGACGTGAAAGAAACCATGCAGCGAGACGTCGATCACCCGGTGCCATTGCGCGGCCGACATGCCGGCCATCGGCGCATCGTCGTGGATGCCGGCATTGTTGACCACGGCATGGATCGGACCCGCGGCAAGCAGGCCCTCCAGCGCCGCCTGCGTGGCCACTGCATCGGTGACATCGAAGGCGATTGCCTGCGCCGTGCCGCCCGTTGCGCCGATCGCGGCAACCACCGCCTCGGCCCGGCCGAGACCGCCGTTGGCATGCACGATTACCTGCCAGCCGCTGGCCGCCAGTGCATGGCAGATCGCGCTGCCCAGATCGCCACTGCCGCCGGTGACCAGGGCACGTCGTTGGGGTCGGGCTTCGGACATGAGATGAGTCGCTCCGGCTTCAGGTTTCAGGGTTCGGATGGATCACCGCGGCGCGTCCGCTGGCCAGCAGCACGCCATGATGCTCCACGCGGAACGCGTACTGCGCGCTGCAGTGATCGGCGTGCAGGCATTCGGCCTGGACGTCCAGATGGCCATCCAGGCGATCGACATATTCGGCATTCAACCGTACCTCGCGCAGGCTGACCAGCAGACCCGGCCGTTGCGCCGTCACGCCCGCGGCGCGGGCGCGCAACGCGCCATGCAGCGCCATCGCCTGCGCGCCGTACTCGGCCAGATGCACCGCATGCAGGCCGTGCGGGCCGCGCAGGGGGTTGTCCGCGCGGGCATGGCCGGCGCTGATCGCATGGATCGAGCGATCGTCCCACGCCAGCACCGCATCCAGCAGGCACATCGTGCCGGCGTGCGGGATCAGGTGCGCCCAGTCAGTTTTTGGAAGCATGCGGGTGCGGTGCCATCAGGATCGAGAGGCAGAAGTGGAACGCCACGCCCAGGCTCACCGTGAGCCCGATCGCGCGCAAGACCGGAATGCTGGCCCACCCCAGCATGCCGAACACCAGCAGCGCGGACAACACGCACACGAGGGTGGCATGCAGGGTGCGCCGCTGTTCGGCCGGATCGCCGGTGTCGCGCTCGAAGAACAGCGCGTAATGCAGGCCGAGCCCGCCGGCGAGGATCAAGGCGACCAGATGGAACAGCGATATCTCGATGCCGGCCATGCGCTCCACCGCCAGCACCAGGAACGTGGCCAGCGTCATCGGCGCCAGCACGTGCCAGGTACGGCGCAGGCTGCGCAGGGCAAATGCGATGGTCAGCACCAGCAGCACGGTGGCCGCCAGCAACGCCTCGAGGATCCGCGTGCGATAGGCCGCCACCAGCGATTCCGAGGCGGCCTTCAGATCGAGCAGGCGCACCGTGCCGCCGCTGCCGGCACCCAGCGCCTGCAGCGCGGCCACATCGTGCACGCCGCTGACCGTACCCAGACCCAGCCAATGCCCGTCGCGCCGCACCAGCATCGCCGCGAGACGCTGGCCCAGCGGGGTCCGCGCGTAACGTTGCGGGGTCAGCGGCGGCAAGCTGCGCGCCATCCGCACGTCGTCGAGAAACGGCTGGAACAGACCGGGGCGAAACGGCAACCCCTGCAGCGCGGCATGCAACTCGCGTTGCAGCGTGGCTTGATCCGGCAGCTTGCGTTGCCGCGCAAGCTGCCGCGCGGCGCTGGGCAGGTAGCGTGACGGCAATTCCAGCGCATCGACCGCGTGCCTGGCCACCAGCGCATCCACCTTGGGCTGCAGCTGCTCGGACAGCGCCAGCACGCCCTGCGCGGTCGAGGCCTCGAGGATCAGCAGATACCGCACATCGGGCGCACCCAGCGCCTCGCGCAGCCGCGCATCGCGCTGCAGCAGCGGTGCCGGCAACGGGGTCAGCGCGGCCAGGTTGTTCTGCCAGAACGGGCCCGGCGCCAGGATCAGCATCAGCACGATCGCCAGCGCCACCAGCACGGGAAGCCAGCGCGGCCGAGGCAGACGATCGACCAGGTCGCGCGCCATCGCCAGCCAGCGCATGTCGGCCACGTCGCGCACCCGCGCCGGCAGCAGGCGCGGCAGCAGGTAACGCGTGCTGAAACCGGCCGCCAGCAGGCCGACGATGGTGAACACCGCCAGCTGTTTCAAGCCATTCACGCCGGACGCATAGAAGGCCAGATAGGCGATGCAGGCCGAAGCGATCGCGGTGAGCAGCGAGGGCCACAGCGCGCGCACGCTATGCAGCGCATCCTCGCCGGCGCGGCGATGGCTGAGCACGCGGATCGGGTATTCCTGCACCACGCCGAGCAGGGTGAAGCCGAACGCCAGGGTGATCCCGTGGACCTGGGGGAACGCCAGCGTCAACGCCGCGATGCCGGCCAGCGCGGCGCTGGCGATCGGCAACGCCGACAGCAGCAGCGAGCTCAGGCTGCGATACGCCAGCAGCAGCAGGGCAATGAAGCCCACGGTGGAAATGCGGCCGATCCAGTCGGCCTGATGCCGCGTCTGCGCCGCCGCCACCACGCTGAAATAACCCGGCCCGCTGAACTGCAGCTGCGCGAGCGCACTGCCCGGCAGCGCATGGAACGCCCGCTGGATACCGCCGATCGCCTGGCGCTGCGCATCCGGGTCGAAGCCCGGCGCCACCGTCTGCACCAACAACAATGCCTCGTGCTGCTTCGAAAACCACACGCCATCGCGTATCTCGGGCGATGTCGGCGGCGCCCAGCGCTCGGCCAGCTTCAGCACCTCCAGCGTGGGGTCGCGCGGCAGCAGGCCTTTCAGCAGGCTGGCGGCGGGCGAGGACAGGTCATCGAGCCGCTGCTGCAGTTGATCGGCCAGGTACGCCTCGTCCAGCGGCTGCGTATCCAGCGTCGGCGACAGCAGGTAGCGATACGGCCACAGCGAACTGTCGAGCGCGGCGAGATCGAAGCTGCCGTCGAGGACCTGGCTGTACCGCCCGTCGTGCTTGAGCGCCGCGACGAGCCCCCGGCTCAGGCGGGCCAGCATGGCATCGCGCTGGTCGGCCGGCAGCGGCGCGCACGGCGTGACGGGAGACAAGTCCTGCGCGGCGTGGTCCCGGGGAGGAGTGCAACGTGCGGCAATCGTCAACAGCAACAGGCGCGAACCCGGGCCGTCGCCGACCTGCTCCATCAGCAGACGCTGATCGGGGGTGGTCGGCGCCGGCATGAAGCTGCGCAGGTCCGTGCTGATCTTCAGCCGCTGCACGACCAGCAGCCCCAGCCCGGCCAACACCAGCAACCAGCCGGCCAACAGCAGCAGGCGCCCGCGTCCAGACATCGCTCAGGACCCGCTCTGGCACAGCGCCAGCAGCGCCTCACGGGTCGGCTGGGCCGGCATCCTTGCCGCCAGCGGCCCCAGCAGGTCGACCGCCAGATCGCCGTCGGCCTCCTGCATGCGCATGCAGCGCGATTGTTTGCCGCGACCGTCGATCTCGATACTGGCCACGCTGCCGGCCACGCCGGCATCGCGCGGCACCAGCACCAGGGTCCACTGTGCGGCATCGCCGCGGCGCTGGATCTCGAACGCCTGATCCAGTCTTGCGGCATCGCCGCTGAGCAGCGCCACGAAGCTGTCCAGCAACACCTGCAGTTGCGGCGCCCGCGTGAGCGAAAAACTATGCGCCTGCCTGCCCGCGCGTTGCACCGTCACCTCGCCGTCGGCGATGGTGGCGGTTTCGGCGTGCGGATGCTCCACGCGTCGCTGCAACCGGTTGCCGCCGAGCCATGCCAGTTCGCCGGAGACCACCAGCGGCCGGTCCAGCAGGTGCATGAAACGCGCCTCGGCGAACGCGGTGCGGGCCGGTGCCGGCTGGCCGAGCGAGGCAATCAGCGCCTGCGTCACCGATGTCGCCGTGGCCGGCGTAACCTCAGGCCCCGACGCGACTGCCGACAGCGGGACCATCAGACTCAGCAGCACGGCCAGCGTCTTGCCAGAAGTCATAGAAATTGAACCAGTTGTAGGGAGCGATCCGGACATAGTGTTCCAATCGTTGCGCGTAGCGGGCGATCAGCTCATCGAGTACCGGACCACGCCGCTGTCGTGGAATCTCGATCCGGTCGCTCATCGGCTCGAACACCAGCCGGTAGCGATTGCCGCCCAGGTAAAGGCCAAAGCACAGCACGACCGGCACCTGCAGCGCATGCGCCAGCAGCCACGGACTGATCGGGAACGGTGCCGGCGAACCCAGAAAATCGGTATGACGCAGCACTTCGTGCCCGCGCCCGCGATCGGCCAGCATGGCCACCACCGCGCCGTGCTGGCACGCCTCGGACATGGCCAGTGCGATCGAGGTACCGTCCTGCGCCGCGTCGATCACGCACGCGCCCATATCGGGCGCCAGTGCCTCCAGCAACTTGGTCAACGCTGGGGTTTTCTGCTTGTCCAGCACGACGCGCAACTGCAGATCCGGACACCGCGCGCCGATCACCCGCAACGCCTCGAAACTGCCCTGATGCGAGCCAAGCAGCAGCACGCCGCGACCGAGCGCGATGCGCTGATCGAGCTGCTCAATGCCCTGCGTCTCGATCCGGAACGGCTTTTCGCCGTGCGCCAGCAGAAAGACCCGGTCCATGATCGTGGCGGCAAAACAGTGAATGTGCTTCATTACCTGCCATGGCGTGACTGGCCGGTCGAGCACCCGTTGCAGGTATTGCTTCGACGCCCGCCGCTCCGGCCCACGCCGCAAGTAGAAATACAGCGTGATCGGGTACAAGCAGCAGCGGCCCACGCGACGTCCGCCACGCAACGCGATCGTGCGGATCAGCCACAGCGCAAAATGGCCGCCGCCCTCGGGCCGGCTTTGCCAATGCTCGTTCGCGCTCATGCCGTGCCCTCGACCAGGCCGCGGGCCAGCACACGGCCATCATGGCGAATCTCGAAACGGAACCGCACTGCCGGGCTGTCCGGACCCGCTTCGGTCAACCGCACGATGGCGGCCTGGGCCGGCAGCAGCGGCGCCGAGAACTTCGCCTCCAGCACGCGCCCCAGCCGCAGTCCGCGCCACGCGCGCAAGGCCTGCGCGACCTGTTCCAGCAGGATCACCCCGGGTACCAGCGGATGGCCCGGAAAATGACCCGCCAGCGCCGGGTGTCCGGCGTCCACGCACAATGCCTGCTCGAATCCGGCGCCGTTCATGACGTTGCGGCCCCGTTGCCGCGCAGCAGCTGCGGCCAGTGCAGGGCCAGCTGCAGCAGCATGCGATGCAGGGAGGGATGCCTCAGATGCCGCAGCCGCCAGCGACGATAACCGTACTCCAGCACGAACGCGGCGCCGAGCAGCGCATAACTGCCCACATGCTGCCATGCCGCGACCCAGCGGTCGGACAGCGGCAGCGGCGAAGCGAAGCCGAAGCGCACCAGCAAACCACGTTGCCCGGCCCATAACAGCAGCACGGCCAGCACCGACGCCTGCGCACCGAGCAACAGCGTCCAGCCCCAGGTGATCTGCCGGGCATAGCGCGCCACCCCGGGCTGCGCCAGTCGCTGGGCACCTTCGAGGATGACGATGAAACGTGCCACCAGCGGCTCGGACGTGGCCAGCGAGCGACCAAACCAGCCGGCCAGCAACGCATTGATCAGCACCGGCAAGGCTTCCAGCAGCAGCCCGGCCCATCCCTGCCGCCACAGCAGCCACAGGGCTGCCAGCAGCCCCAGCCACGCCAGCCAGGGTGCAACCCGACGCGCCAGCAGACGCGGCAGCATCGCCGCAGTTACCAGCAGCAACAAAGCCGCCAGCGCAAAAACCTGCCGGTGCGTCAGCACGCCCGCCATCGCCAGCAACGGGTAGGCCAGCAACAGCATCAGCGCCGAACGCCGCACCTGATTTTCAACGGGTTGGACGGGAGACGTCATGGGGGGTTCCGCGCTGGCACTACAGACACTGCGAGCCTGACACCCGGGACGGAATATTGCGTGACGAAAGGCGGCCACCGAATGCAGCGGTCAACTGACGCGATGCTGCTCGACATGGGCAGACAGCGTACGCAAACTGGTGAAAATTTGTCGGTTGTCCGGGTTGTCCGAACGCAACTGAAAACCATAGCGCCTGGATACGGCGAGTGCGATTTCCAGCGCATCGATGGAATCCAGCCCCAGCTCGCCACCAAACAACGGCGCGTCGGGATCGATCTGCGTCGGGGTCACGGCCTCGAGATTCAGGCATTCCACCATCAACGTGGCCAATTCATGCTGCGCGGGCGTCTGCTCAGTCATGCTCGATTCCATCATCCAGTTTCATCGCACCCGGGGCAGCGGCCGCGAAGTGTAACATAGCGCCCTCGCCATTCCCGGTTGCACGCAATGATCCAGGGTTGTGAAAACCCCCAGCTCGACCCGCACCCGCGCCGCGCACCTCGTGTCTCCTACCGGATGGCTGCGGCCGCGGTCGCACTCGGCGAACCCGGCACGCTGGCGGTGTTCGGTTTCGGTGCCGGCGCGCCGCACAACGATGACCCGCGCTGGCTCAGGGTCGAGCTGGAATCGTTCGACGCCCCGGTCCCGCTGGAGTCATGGCAGATCGATACCGACGTGAGCTGCGGTCGCGACGGGACACTGCGCTGGTCGGCCGGCGGCGGCTGGCTGTTCACCGCGATCGAACTGGACGAGCGCGAACACGACGGCCCCGAGGGTGCAGCCCGGCATGCCTACGCCCAACTGCGCGACTTCGTCGCTGGCCGCGCCGAGCGGCATGTGCTGCGCATCTGGAATTACATCGGCGGGATTAACTGCGGTGCCGGCGACAGCGAGCGCTACAAGCGTTTCTGCCACGGCCGCGCCGCCGGCATGGGCACGTTTTTTGCCCAGGGTTTTCCTGCCGCCACGGCGATCGGCCATCACGGTCCGCAACATCACCTGCAGGTCTATCTGCTGGCCTGCGACCGGCCCGGCATGCGGGTGGAAAATCCGCGCCAGGTCAGTGCCTGGCATTACCCACGGCAGTACGGCCGCACCCCGCCCAGCTTTGCCCGTGCCATGAGCCTGCCGGCACAGGATGCGCTGGCGATCTCCGGTACTGCCGCCATCGTCGGTCACGCCTCGACCCACCAAGACGACCTGGATGCCCAACTGGACGAGACCCTGACCAATCTCGAAGCGCTGCTGGGCAGCGCCGGCATGGCCACCGGCTTCGACACGCACTCGCCGCTGAAGGTCTACGTGCGCCACACCGGCGATGCGCCGCACGTGCGCGAATTCGTCCGCCACCGCCTGCCCGGCGTGCCGGTGCTGTTGCTGCACGGCGACATCTGCCGCCGCGAACTGCTGGTGGAGATCGATGGCTGGCGCTATGCCTGAGAGCGAGAAGTGAGTGCAGAGGAGCGAGAAAAGAGAGAAGGCGACGCGGCTCCGAATGGCACTTAACTTAGGCGCGAAATCATGTTTTTCGTCATTCCCGCGAAAGCGGGAATCCAGTGCCTTTAAGCGCGTGGAGGCCACGGAAGGCACTGGATCCCCGCTTTCGCGGGGATGAGGGCGTTTATGTAAGCACCATTCAACGCGGCTCCCGCTCGTTTCTCACTCCTCTGCACTCACTCCCCGTTCTTCAGCTCGCTTCTGCTTCAAGGCCGGTAGGCCGGATCCAGGCTGCCAATCAGCACGCTCATCTCGGCACGGATGTACTTCCCTACGTCGCTCTTGTAGGCCGCATCCTGCTGGTCGTGAACCGGCAGCTCCTGCAGCAATTTTCCGCTCGCGGCATCGACCACCCGGATCGTCGCGGTGTAACCGACTTTCGGCAGCGTGTAGCCCGCGGCCATGTTCCCCCCTGTACCCCCGCTTTCGTCGAAGCTGGGGATGATCAACGGAGCGACGCGGATCGCCAGACGGTAAGGCAACGCCGGGTTCTGTCGATGCGCTGGCTGGCCGCCGCTGAACACGGCATCACCGGGTTCGGCCGTCCGCAGCTCGACATGCCGGTCGCGCGCCCACGCATAAAACGCGTTCTCGACCGTGAGGCAGCTGGCATCGCTACCGGTGCACGCCAGGTCGGCGGCAAATCGCGGGCTTGCGTCCGGGTTGAACAGCGACAGCGACCGCAGCGACTTCTGCTGTGTCGGACTGAGTACCGTTGCCGTCCCTGCGCACCCCTGCAATGCCAGCACCACCAATACGCTCGCCACGACAATGAGAGAGAGCCACAACGGTGCGATTCGGCTTTTCTCTCACTTCTCACTCCTCACTTCTGTTTCAATGGCCGCTTCCATCCCTCGAACGTATGCTGCCGGCCGCGCGCCACCGTGAGCGTGCCCTCCGGCGCATCGTGAGTGATTACCGAACCGGCGCCGATGGTGGCTTGCGCACCGACCGTCACCGGCGCCACCAGGGCGCTGTTGGAACCGATGAAGGCACCATCGCCGATGCGCGTCACGAACTTGTTGACGCCGTCGTAATTGCAGGTGATGGTGCCGGCGCCGATGTTGACCTCGCGGCCGATCTCGCTGTCGCCGAGGTAGCTCAAGTGGTTCGCCTTGCTGCCCTCGCCCAGGCGGCTCTTCTTGATTTCCACGAAGTTGCCGACGTGCACGCCGGTAGCAAGTTCGGTGCCGGGGCGCAGCCGCGCGAACGGGCCGATCGTGCATGGCCCGTGGGTGATCACGCCGTCCAGGTCGCAATGCGCCTGCACCACGGTACCGGCGGCGAGCTGGACGTCTTTCAAGCGGGTGAACGCGCCGATGCGCACGTCGTCGCCCAGCACCACATGACCTTCGAGGATCACGTCGATGTCCAGTTCGACATCGCGCCCGGCTTCGACCATGCCGCGCACATCGATGCGCGCCGGGTCGGCCAGCCGCACGCCGTCCATCGCCAATGCACGGGCGGCGCGCAAGCGGTACTGCGCTTCCAGCTCGGCCAGCTGCCAGGGGTTGTTGGCGCCGGCTGCTTCGGTGGGATCGGCACAGTCGACGCTTTGCGCGGCGCGGTTCTCCTGCGCCGCCATGGCAAAGATGTCGGTGAGGTAGTACTCGCCCTGTGCGTTGTTGCGATCGAGCCGGCCGATCCAGCCACGCAGCGCCTGCACCTCGGCCGCGAGGATGCCGGTGTTGACCCGGGTGATCGCGCGCTGGCTGTCGTCCGCGTCTTTTTCCTCGATCACGGCGCGGATCTGGCCATGCTCGTCGCACAGCACCCGGCCATAGCCGTGGGGATCGTCGAGCCGGGTAGTCAGCAGGCTCAGCACGGCATCGGTGTGCACCAGCTGCCGCAACGTCGCGCAGCGGGTCAGCGGCACATCGCCATACAGCACCAGTACCCGCACGCCATCGGGAATGTCTTTGAGCGCTTGCTCCACCGCATGGCCGGTGCCGAGTTGCTCGGCCTGCCGCACCCAGCGCAAATCGGCCTGCCCGGCAAACGCCGCCTGCACCTGTTCGCCGCAGTGGCCGTGGACAATGTGGATCGCCGCCGGCTGCAGCGCGCGCGCGGTGGTCAGCACGTGGCCCAGCAGCGGTCGCCCGGCCAGCGGCATCAGCACTTTGGCCCGCTTGGACTTCATCCGCTTGCCTTCGCCGGCAGCGAGCACGATGACATGCAGGGCAGGAGCTTCCATATCGTCACCACGGCATTGGGCAAGGTTCATCATGCAGGATATCAGCCTGCCCGCCGGGCGGGCCATGCGGCTTCGCACCGCGTCGACCCTGGCCGAGGCGCAGGATGACCGGCAGTGGGCATGGTCCCGAAAAAAGCATCGCGACTGAAGTCGCTCCCACAAGCAATTCAGCAGCTGTGGGAGGGGCTTCAGCCCCGATGCCTTTTCACAGCAAAACGCCGGCACGTGGCCGGCGTTTCGTCAAGCTCTTTACTGGAGCCTCAGTGCTTGAGGTTCTTGCGCATGCGTTCCAGCGCCTGCAGCTGGGCCATCGCCTGGGCCAGCTTGGCCTGGGCTTCGGCGATTTCCATCGCCTCGGTGCGGTTGGCCAGTGCGTCCTCGGCTTCCTTCTTGGCGCGCAGCGCCGCCGTCTCGTCCAGATCGGCGGCGCGGGCGGCGGTGTCGGCCAGCACGGTAACCACCTGCGGCTGAACTTCCAGGATGCCGCCGGAGACGTAGAACTGCTGCCGCTCGCCGCTGGCCAGCAGCACGTCGACATGGCCGGGCTTGAGGCGGGTGATCAATGGAGCGTGCCGGGGCGTGATACCCAGCTCGCCCATCTCGCCGGTGGCAACGACCATCGTCGCGTCACCGGAAAAAATCTCGGCTTCGGCACTGACGATATCGACGCGAATGGTGTGTTCCATGACGATTCCAATGATGCCGAAGCGGATGCCTCGGGAGTTGTGTTGCCGGCGGATGAATTCTGAGTGTCAGTGGCTGGGGAGCGGGGAGGAGCGGGCTGCAAGCTCTCGCTTTTCTGGTCCCCGGTCCCTGGTCCCTGGTCCCACTAAAATCAGGCTGCCTTCTTGGCACCCATCTCTTCGGCCTTCTTGATCGCCTCGTCGATGCCGCCGACCATGTAGAACGCCTGCTCCGGCAGGTAGTCGGCGTCGCCGTCCACGATCATCTTGAAGCCGCGGATGGTTTCCTTCAGCGACACGTACTTGCCCGGCGAGCCGGTGAACACTTCGGCCACGTGGAACGGCTGCGAGAAGAAGCGCTCGATCTTGCGTGCACGCGACACGGCCAGCTTGTCTTCTTCGGACAGTTCGTCCATGCCGAGGATCGCGATGATGTCCTTCAACTCCTTGTAGCGCTGCAGCGTGCCCTGCACGCGGCGGGCGACGTCGTAGTGTTCCTCGCCGATCACGTTCGGATCGAGCTGGCGGCTGGTGGAGTCCAGTGGATCGACCGCAGGATAGATACCCAGCGAGGCGATGTTGCGGCTCAGCACCACGGTCGCATCCAGATGCGCGAAGGTGGTCGCCGGCGACGGATCGGTCAGGTCATCGGCGGGCACGTAGACGGCCTGGATCGAGGTGATCGAGCCGGTCTTGGTCGAGGTGATGCGCTCCTGCAGCACGCCCATTTCCTCGGCCAGGGTCGGCTGGTAGCCCACCGCGGACGGCATGCGGCCCAGCAGCGCGGACACTTCGGTACCGGCCAGCGTGTAGCGGTAGATGTTGTCGACGAAGAACAGCACGTCGCGACCCTTGCCGTGCTCGTCCTTCTCGTCGCGGAAGTACTCGGCCATGGTCAGCCCGGTCAGCGCCACGCGCAGGCGGTTGCCCGGCGGCTCGTTCATCTGGCCGTACACCATCGCGACCTTGTCCAGCACGTTGGAGTCCTTCATCTCGTGGTAGAAGTCGTTGCCCTCGCGGGTACGCTCGCCCACGCCGGCGAACACCGACAGGCCTTCGTGCGCCTTGGCGATGTTGTTGATCAGCTCCATCATGTTGACCGTCTTGCCCACACCGGCGCCGCCGAACAGGCCGACCTTGCCGCCCTTGGCGAACGGGCACATCAGATCGATCACCTTGATGCCGGTTTCCAGCAGGTCGTTCGCGGCGGCCTGGTCGGCATAGCTCGGTGCCTCGCGATGGATCACCCACTGCTCCTGTTCACCGATGGGGCCGGCTTCGTCGATCGGGCGGCCCAGCACGTCCATGATCCGGCCGAGGGTCTGCTTGCCGACCGGCACCTTGATGCCTTCGCCGGTATTGCGTGCCTCGAGGCCGCGCTTCAGGCCCTCGGTGGAACCGAGCGCGATCGTGCGCACGATGCCGTCGCCGAGCTGCTGCTGCACTTCCAGCGTGATCTCGGTACCGTCGATTTTCAGTGCGTCGTACACCTGCGGTACCTGCTCCCGCGGAAACTCCACGTCGACGACCGCGCCGATGATCTGAACAACTTTGCCCTGGCTCATGCTGATAACTCCGGATGGATCTCTTTAGGTTTCGTACAAAGCGCCGATGATGCGTCGCTCTTATTTGGAGTGCGGCCATGGATGGCCGCTTCTTGATCTTTCTCGCGATCATGGATGATCGCACCAACCGCATGCAGCCATGGATGGCTGCTTTTTGACTTTCGCGATCAGGGATCGATCGCACTAACAACATTCATGGATGATCGCATTCATACCGCCGCCGCGCCGCCCACGATCTCCGAGATTTCCTGGGTGATCGCCGCCTGACGGGCCTTGTTGTAGATCAACGTCAACTCGTCGATGACCTTGTTCGCGTTGTCCGACGCGCTCTTCATCGCGACCATCCGCGCCGCGTGTTCGCTGGCCAGATTCTCCAGCGCCGCCTGATACACCACCGACTCGATGTAACGGCCCAGCACATGCTCCAGCACGGTCTGCGCATCCGGCTCGTAGATGTAGTCCCAGTCGTGGGTCTGTTCGAGCTTGATGCCGGCATACGCCGATTCGCCCGCCGCCTGGTGTGCTTCCATTTCCGCCGCCACCAGCGGCAACGGCAGCAACGCGTCAACCGTCGGCTTCTGCGTCATGGTGTTGACGAAGTCGTTGTAGGCCAGGAATACCCGATCCAGTCCATTGGACTTGTAGCTGTCCATCATGACCTTGATCACGCCGACCAGTTGCTCCAGCTTCGGCCGCTCGCCCAGATGACTGACGCTGCCGACCAGGTTGATTCCGCTGAGTCGACGGAAGAACGCGATCGCCTTCTGCCCGACCGCCACCACGTCGACCTGCACGCCCTGCTTCTGCCACTCGGCGATGGCCGGCAGCAGACGGCGGAACAGGTTCGAATTGAGGCCGCCGCACAGGCCACGGTCGGTCGACACCACGATGTAGCCGACCCGCGCCACGTTGTCGCGCTGGGTCAGGAACGGATGGCTGAAATCGGTGCTGGCCTGAGCGACGTGTGCGATCACCTTGCGCATCGAACGCGCATACGGACGCGAGGCCCTCATCAGGTCCTGCGCCTTGCGGATTTTCGAGGCCGAGACCATTTCGAGCGCGCGCGTGACCTTGCGCATGTTCTGCGTGCTCTTGATCTTGGTTTTGATTTCGCGTCCGCTTGCCATGTTTTACTCGGGACCAGGGACCGGGGACCGGGGACCGGTTGCACACCGGCTCCGAACCCAGATCGTTGTCAATCGGGACTGGAGGCTCCGCAGAGCCGAGGCCAGCTTCGCTGGTCCCCGGCCCCTGGCCTCCGGTCCCGGCTCTACTTACCAGCTACCAGTCTTCTTGTATTCGTCCATCGAGCTCTTGAAGGTGGCCTCGATGTCGTTGTTCCAGTCACCGGTGGCGACGATCTTGGTCATCAGCTCGGCGTGGTTCTGGTACATGAACGCGTGCAGGCCCTTCTCGAACGGCAGCACCTTGGCCACCGGCAGATCATCCAGGTAGCCCTTCTCCGCCGCATACACCGACAGCGCCAGTTCGGCGATCGACAGCGGCGCGTACTGGCCCTGCTTCATCAGTTCGGTGACGCGCTGGCCGCGGTCGAGCTGGGCACGGGTGGCCGGATCCAGATCCGAGGCGAACTGCGCGAACGCGGCCAGTTCGCGGAACTGCGCCAGCGCCAGCTTCACGCCACCGGAAAGCTTCTTGACGATCTTGGTCTGCGCGGCACCGCCGACGCGGGATACCGAGATACCGGCGTTCACCGCCGGACGGATGCCGGCGTTGAACAAGTCGGTTTCCAGGAAGATCTGGCCGTCGGTGATCGAGATCACGTTGGTCGGCACGAATGCGGAAACGTCACCGGCCTGGGTCTCGATGATCGGCAACGCGGTCAGCGAACCGGTCTTGCCCTTCACTTCGCCGTTGGTGAACTTCTCGACGTACTCCTCGGACACGCGGGAAGCACGCTCGAGCAGACGCGAGTGGAGATAGAACACGTCGCCTGGATACGCCTCGCGGCCCGGCGGGCGCTTCAGCAGCAGCGAGATCTGGCGGTACGCCACGGCTTGCTTGGACAGGTCGTCATAGATGATCAGCGCGTCCTGGCCGCGATCGCGGAAGTACTCGCCCATCGCGCAGCCGCTGTACGGCGCGATGTACTGCAGCGCCGCCGACTCGGAGGCCGAAGCGACCACCACGATGGTGTTGGCCAGCGCACCGTTCTCGTCGAGCTTGCGCACCACGTTGGCGATCGACGAGCGCTTCTGTCCGATCGCGACGTAGATGCATTTGATGCCGGAATTTTTCTGGTTGATGATCGCGTCGATCGCCAGCGCGGTCTTGCCGGTCTGGCGGTCGCCGATGATCAACTCGCGCTGGCCGCGGCCGATCGGGATCATCGAGTCGACCGACTTGTAGCCGGTCTGCACCGGCTGGTCCACCGACTTTCGCCAGATCACGCCCGGCGCGACCTTTTCGATCGGCGAGCTGAGCTTTGCCGTGATCGGACCCTTGTCGTCGATCGGGTTGCCGAGCGCGTCGACCACGCGGCCGAGCAGCTCCGGCCCGACCGGCACTTCGAGGATGCGGCCGGTGGTCTTGGCGGTGTCGCCTTCGCGCAGGTGCTGGTATTCGCCCAGCACCACCGCGCCGACCGAATCACGCTCGAGGTTCAGGGCCAGCGCAAACGAGTTGCCCGGCAGCTCGATCATTTCGCCCTGCATCGCATCGGCCAGACCGTGGATGCGCACGATACCGTCGGACACGCTTATCAGCGTGCCCTCGTTGCGTGCCTGTGCACCAAGCTTGAACTGCTCGATGCGGCTCTTGATCAGTTCGCTGATCTCGGACGGGTTGAGTGTGGTGCTGGACATGGTTGTTATCCCAAAATCGAAAGCTTTGTTGAAGAGTCCGGCCACGGATGGCAGGTTTTGCCCTTCGCGAAATGGACTTCGCGTTTAATCAAATTTGTCCGGCCACGGATGGCAGGTTTTGCTCTTCGCGAAACGGACTTCGCGTAAAGCTCAATGAACCAATGCACTGGCCAGCTGCGCGAGACGCCCGCGCGCGGAGCCGTCGATTACCTGTTCGCCGGTATCGATCACCACGCCGGCAAGCAGCGAAGCATCGACCCTGGTTTCCAGCTCGATCTCGCGCTTGAAGCGCCGTTTCAACGAGGCCTTCAGCTGCTCGGCTTGCGCCGCATCCAGCGCCATCGCGCTGGTCACCTTGACCAGCAGCTGCGACTCGGACTCGCGCTTGAACGCTTCGTACAGCTCGGCCACCTCCGGCAGCAACGGCAGCCGACGCTGCTCGGCGAGCTCGGCAAGGAACTGCGCAAACGGCGCGTCCCCGGCCATGCCGGCCGGCAAATGCAGGGCGGCAAGTTGCGCTGGCAGCACGCGCGGATCGTGGGCCAGATCGGCCACCCGCGCGTCGCCAGCCACCGCTGCGGCAAAGGCCAGCGCCTGCGACCAGGCACCCAGCGAGCCGGCCGCATGGGCCACCTCGAATGCGGCGCGGGCATAGGGGCGGGCGAGCGTGATTGCCTGGGCCATGGGAAGGTTCTCCTAGATCTCGGCCGCGAGCTGGTCGAGCAAGGCCTTGTGCGTGGAGGCGTCGACCTCGCGCTGCACGATCCTGCTGGCACCCTGCACGGCCAATGCACCGACCTGCTCGCGCAACTGCTCGCGCGCACGCTGCGCCATGATGGCGATATCGTCCTGCGCACTGGCCTTGAGCCGGTTGATCTCGACGATCGCCTCGCTACGGGCCTTGTCGATGATCTGATTGGCCTGCTGCTGCGCCTTGTCGATGATCTCCGTCGCCTGCAGGCGCGCCACCTTGATCTCGGCGGCCACCTTGACGTCGGCACTCTTCAACTCGGCATGCGCGCGCTCGGCGGCATTCAAACCCTCGGCGATCTTGATCTGCCGATCTTCAATGGCCTTGTTGATGTGCGGCCAGATGAAGTGGACGCAAAACCAGATCAGGATGGCGAACGAAAGCATTTCGCCAATCAAGGTCGCGTTGAAATCCATCGCTGCGTTACCTGTAGATTCGGGGTGAAACGGACACAGGCATCACGATGCCCGTGCCGAACAGACAGCTGCGCCGAAGCGCAGCCGGCGAACTCAACCTGCGACCAGCTTGGACAACAGCGGGTTCGCCACGGCGAAATACATCGCCAGCGCCACGCCGATCAGGAACGCGGCGTCGATCAGGCCGGCCAGCAGGAACATGCGGCCCTGCAGCAGCGGCACCAGCTCCGGCTGACGCGCAGCGGCTTCGAGGAACTTCGAACCCATGACGCCGATACCGATACAGGCACCGAGGGCGCCGAGGCCGATGATCAGGCCCAGCGCGATGGCGGTGAAGGACTGCACTTGAGCAATGTGAGCGATGAGTTCCACGACGGTCTCCTGAGAAAATTGAAACTGGATAGTTGAATGGGTTGAAACAGGTGGTGCGAAACGGTGATCAGTGGTGATCGTGCGCCATCGAGATGTACACGATCGTCAGCACCATGAAGATGAAGGCCTGGATCGAGATGATCAGGATATGGAACAGGCCCCACACCGTGTAGCCGATGATGCCCGCACCATACAGCGCCCAGCCGGCCACGCCGGCACCGGCGCTGAACAGTCCGGCGATCAGCATGAATACCAGCTCGCCGGCGTACATGTTGCCGAACAGTCGCATCGCCAGGCTGACCGGCTTGGACAGCAGCTCGACCAGGTTCAGCGCAAAATTCGGAATCCACAACGCCGGATGCTTGCCGAACGGTGCGGTGAACAGCTCGTGCATGTAGCCGCCGAAGCCCTTCGCCTTGAAGCTGTAGAAGATGATCAGCACGAAGACCGTCAGCGACATCGCGAAGGTCATGTTGATGTCGGCGGTCGGCACGGCGCGGAAATGACCTACGCCGAACATCCCGGTGATCCACGGCAGCAAGTCGACCGGCAGCAGATCCATCGCATTCATCAGGAACACCCAGATGAAGACGGTCAGCGCCAGCGGACCCAGCACGCGGCGATCGCCATGGAACACATCCTTGACCTGGCCGTCGACGAACTCCAGCACGATCTCGACGAAGGCCTGACCGCGCCCCGGCACACCTGCCGTGGCCTTGCGCGCCTTCAGCCAGAACCACAGGCTGAACAGAACGCCCAGTATCAACGATACCGTGATCGAGTCGATATGCACCGCCCAGAACCCCCCTTTGCTCGCATGCGGCGTGAGGTGGGTCAGATGGTGCTGAATGTATTCGGTCAGGCCGCCCTGCTCGCTTGCCATGTCTCAACCCTTGAATCTGAACGCCAGCAGATAAACCGCGTAGGCAGCCACCAACCCCGTGATGGCGGCCAGCGGCGGCAGTTTGTAGTGGAACAGGATCACGACCAATCCCCCTACGATCACGATCCATTTCAGGAGCATGCCCGACAGCAACCGGCTCAACGCCATCCCCGCCCCATCCAGCCGGCTGAAAAACCGCACCGACAGCAGCGCCGTACCCAGCGCCACCAGCGTCGCGCCCGCCGCGGCAGCCATCGCTTCCCGACGCCCCAACGCCAGAAAAACGAGACCCACCAGGATAGCCACCGCGATCTGCAGCAACATGGTACGCAAGGCGAGACGTCGACCAGAGGCAAGACTGTTGAGCACGTAACGTCTCCGCGCGGTTTACACCAGGCGGCACCGATACAGCTACGGGCCACGATCCAATCCGTAAAAGTATATCAGTGCGCTCGCGGCACGAACAAGCTGCGCTGGCTGCGACATCTTGTCCGTACCTTACCGGATCCATGCGCACAGCCTTGCCTGCAGCGACTTCCATGCCAGGCATGTTCTTGCGATCGCACATGAAATGAGGGCCGGACACTCAGGTCCGGCCCTCGGTATTCGCGGCCACGGGGAGGGTGGCCGCGAAAATGCTCCGGCGGCTGGCCCCGAATTACTTGGCGGCAGCCTTCTTGGCAGCGGCAACCGGCGCCGCCACGGCTTCGTTGGCAGCCTGCTGCTGTTCCTGCACCAGCGCGCTCAACGACTCGGCGGTTTTCTGCGTGATCGAAAGGATCTCCTGCGAGACAGCCACGGTACGCTCGGCATTGTCACGGTTCAGGGTGGTGCCCTTTTCCCACAGGCCGCGCAGGCTGTTCACGTCGCGCGCTTCCATCGCTTCGGCGATGAATTCGGCGGAAACCTTGGCCTGCTGCTCGAGCGCCTTGAGTTGCAGCTCGGCGACCGATTCCAGACCCTTCAGGGCCATCGAATGTGCCTTGAAGGCATTGTCGGTCAGCTGCTTGGTGAAAGCGAAAATCTGGTTGTTGATCTGCTGTGTCATGGCGTTGCCCTCATTGGGGATCGGTTAGTGACAGCGACTCTATCAACAAGTTTGTTGCAATGCAATATATTTTTCCGTTAAGGGCAAGACCATTTTTCAAATATCGTGTTAAAACGCTTGTTTACGCCACTTCCATGACTATGGCGACGCATCATAAATATGATCTGTCTTGCACGGCGCCGGACGGATCAACCACCGTTGCCAGCGTGGACAATCGCCCGGGACGACCTCAATCCGAACGCTTCCGGTCGCTTCGGCGATAGATGGTGCTGCGGCTCACACCCAGCTGGCGGGCGGCCGCCGTCACATTGCCGCCGCAACTGGCAATGGCCTCGTCGATCGCCTGTTGCTTGAGCGAATGCAGGTTCCCCGGCGCAGCGGCGCAGGTGGCCGATGGCAGCGGGACCCGATCGTTTTCCAGGTCGGACGGCAGGTCGTCCATGGACAACGTCGCCCCCACCTCGCCCAGTGCCATCAGGCTGCGCAGCAGGCCGACCAGCTGGCGCAGATTGCCGGGCCAGCGCAGCATGGCCAGATGGTCGACGAGTTCGTGCCCCAGTTGCATGGGTATTTGCGCACCGCCCAGCGCGAGCCAGAGCTGACGGATCACCTTGGCGGGATCGGCATGTTCGCGGAAGGCCGGCAGCCGCAGTTTCGCTTGGGCAATGCGATAATAAAGATCGGCGCGGAATTCGCCGCGCACCACCAAGTCGGCCAGTTCCCGATGGGTGGCAGCGATCACGCTGATATCGAGCGCGTGCGCGCGACTGCCTCCCAATGGCGTGACCTCGCGCTCCTGCAGCACCCGCAGCAGCCGACTCTGCATCGCCAGCGGCATGTCGCCCAGTTCGTCCAGAAACAGCGTTCCACCATTGGCTTCGCGCAGCAGGCCTGGCGCACCCTCGCGCCGGGCACCGGTAAACGCTCCCGGCATGTAGCCGAACAGTTCCGATTCGATCAGGCTCTCGGGCAAGGCGGCACAGTTCACCGCCACGAAGGGCGACGCGGCGCGGGAACTGCGCCTGTGCAGCTCCCGCGCCACGATCTCCTTGCCGGTTCCGGTCTCGCCCTGCAACAACAACGGAATATCCGCATCGATCAGGCGCACGCTGCGATTGATCGCCACCTCCAGCTCGTCTGAAAAAAACGTCGCTGGCGAGTGCACCGGCTTGATTCGGGTGTGAGCTGGCGGCTTTGTCGCGATGCTGACCCGTCGTGGCGCATCGCGCCGGGCATGCACCATCTCGCCGCTCTGGCAGCGCATGCCGCCGATTCTCCCCGGTTGCGGCAGCGTCGAGGCAAACAGTTCATCGTAGCGGCACTTGCCCAGCCCATCCCAGTCGATGCCGAGCAGCCGCAGCGCATGCCGGTTTGCCGCCACCAGGCGGTGCCCCTCGAATACCAGCAAACCCTCGCGGGCGGTGCCCAACAGCGCCGGGTCGGGCTGGATGCGCACAATGTCGGCGCCGGCGAAATTGTGCTCGAACATGCGGTGCTCAATCTGTTCGACCACCAGTTGCACCATGCCCAGCGCGTGCTGGTGATGCACGGATGCCTCACCGGAAAGATCGAGCACGCCGGCCACCTGTCCATGCGGATCGAAGATCGGCGAGGCCGAGCAGCTGAGCACGTGATGCGGTGCATAGTAGTGTTCGCCGCCGCGTACCTCGACGGCGCGACGCTCCACCAGCGCGGTGCCGATCGCATTGGTGCCGGTAGACGACTCGGACCATGGTACGCCCGGCTGCAGCGACACCCGCGCTGCCTTGTCGAGAAAATCGGCATTGCCCAGTGCATCGAGAATGAAGCCATCCGGCGCGGTCAGCACCACGATGCTTCCGGCCTGGCTGGCACTGGCGTACAGCATCTCCAGTTCAGGTCGGCATAGCCGGCGCAGCAACTCATGGCGTTCCTGCAGTTCGTCCATTGCATGGCGTTCGATCGGCACCATCCTGGGTCGTGCATCCGCCGCCAGGCCCTGCTGCAGGCAGCGGCGCCAGGATGCCAGGATGGTGTCGGAAACCAGCCCGCGCGGTTCCGCGCCGCTGTCGAAGAAGCGCCGACGCGCGGTAGTGACCGACTCGGTGAACGCGGAACGTTTCATGCGGTGTCTCCGATGTGTCGCAATCTGCGACACCCGTTGCAGTGAGTGTTTCACTACAAAACATAAGGCACGCCAAAACGCAATCCTCGCACTATCGGCATGCATGCTGCATTGCAACGATCGAAAATATTTTGCGCACCACTGCGGCATTGCGCCGCATGACACAGTGCAGCAACGACAAGAATGTGCGTACTGCTGGCACGGCTCCTGCTCCTCTTACTCCTGTCATCTCACCCCTCACCGATGCGGAGTACACGCTCATGACCAAACTCGAACAGCAACATCTCGCCGTGCAGGTTCCCTTCAAACAGCGCTACGGCAACTTCATCGGCGGCAAATGGACGGCGCCGGCCAATGGCAAGTACTTCGAGAACGTCACGCCGATCACCGGCCGTCCGTTCTGCGAGATCCCGCGCTCGGACAAGGACGACATCGAGGCGGCGCTGGATGCCGCGCACGCCGCCAAGGACGCGTGGGGCAAGACCTCGGTGGCCGAGCGCGCGCTGATCCTCAACCGGATCGCCGATCGCATGGAGCAGAACATCGACCTGCTCGCCCACGCCGAAACCTGGGACAACGGCAAGCCGATCCGCGAAACCACCAACGCCGACGTGCCGCTGGCGATCGACCACTTCCGCTATTTCGCCGGCTGCATCCGCGCGCAGGAAGGCTCGATCGGCGAGATCGACCATGACACCGTGGCCTACCAGTTCCACGAACCGCTGGGCGTGGTCGGGCAGATCATCCCGTGGAACTTCCCGCTGCTGATGGCCTGCTGGAAGCTGGCGCCCGCGCTGGCCGCCGGCAACTGCGTGGTACTCAAGCCGGCCGAGCAGACCCCGGTGAGCATCCTGGTATGGGCCGAGCTGGTCGGCGACCTGCTGCCGCCGGGCGTGCTCAACATCGTCAACGGTTTCGGCCTGGAAGCGGGCAAGCCGCTGGCGTCGAGCCCCCGCATCGCCAAGATCGCCTTCACCGGCGAAACGACCACTGGCCGGCTGATCAGCCAGTACGCCAGCCAGAACCTGATCCCGGCAACGCTGGAGCTGGGCGGCAAATCGCCGAACATCTTCTTCGCCGATGTCGCCGATGCCGACGATGATTTCCTCGACAAGGCGATCGAGGGCTTCGTGCTGTTCGCCTTCAACCAGGGCGAGGTGTGCACCTGCCCGAGCCGCGCACTGATCCACGAGTCGATCTACGACAAGTTCATGGAACGTGCGCTCAAGCGCGTGGCCGCGATCGTCCAGGGCAACCCGCTCGATCCGAACACCATGCTCGGCGCGCAGGCCTCTGGCGAACAAATGGAGAAGATCCTGTCGTACTTCGACATCGGTCGACAGGAAGGTGCCAAGGTGCTGATCGGCGGCGAACGCAACACCCTGGGCGGCGAACTGAAGGAAGGCTACTACGTGAAGCCGACGGTGCTGTTCGGTCACAACAAGATGCGCGTATTCCAGGAAGAGATCTTCGGCCCGGTGGTTTCCGTGACGACCTTCAAGACCGATGAGGAGGCGTTGGCCATTGCCAACGACACGCTGTACGGGCTGGGCGCCGGCGTGTGGACACGCGATGGCACCCGCGCCTACCGCTTCGGCCGCAGCATCCAGGCTGGCCGCGTGTGGACCAACTGCTACCACGCCTATCCGGCGCATGCGGCATTCGGTGGCTACAAGCAGTCGGGCATCGGCCGCGAGAACCACAAGATGATGCTCGACCACTACCAGCAGACCAAGAACCTGCTGGTCAGCTATTCGCCGAAGAAACTCGGCTTTTTCTGAGTCGATCGCCAGCGGATGGCCGTCTGGCCGTCCGCCGTCTATCCATCGTCACGGATGAAGAACGGGCACGGATGCCCACCATTGCATAGCGACTTCACCGGGGAAAACCCGCACGCGAATCGTCTTCGGCGATCGCTCGGGATCGGCTTGGCCTTTGATTGGCTGGCCGTAGCGCAACCACATGCATCAACAACAGCGGCGTGTCGATCGAAACCAGGGCGTCGCAAATCATCAATCATCAAGGGGAGAGAGGCATGAAGAAAGACACACAAAGCAAGGGGACACGACAGCGTGCCGGCATAGTGCAGGCAAGCCTGTCGGCGGGGATCGTGCTGCTGGGTCTGGCCGCGTGTCCGTTGACGGCCGGCG
>Ga0307377_10001333_pt1 | contig 31710 bp, 23 predicted proteins | sample TR3MG_FD_202535 | JGI IMG/M metagenome (GOLD analysis project Ga0307377, IMG submission 202535) | Soil microbial communities from Risofladan, Vaasa, Finland - TR-3 | ecosystem: Environmental > Terrestrial > Soil > Coastal area > Acid sulfate soil | place: Finland: Risofladan, Vaasa | collected... | reverse complement strand
ATCTTCACATTCGTTACCGGGTCCGGAAACGGGTTGGTGCACGTTGCCACATAGGTCACGTCTGAACCGGGTATCGCGGCGCCGGGCGTCACCCTAAAACTGACCGTTGGCTGACCTCCCACGAATATGGCGGCTTCTCCGTTGCGCAGGGTTACGGACGTAGTCGGTTCGCCCAGCGTGCCGTCATCATGGACCGGTTGGTACCAGCCGCCGAGGTCGTGAGTTGTCGCCGTGTTGTCCGCAAACGTGCTCCGGCCAGCATCGTTGCCCGACTTCGGCTTCAGCAGGACGAGGCCGTTCGTGTACTCCCGCGCGTAAACCTTGTAGCGAGACTTCGTGATGTCCGGGTAGTCGGGATGGCCAGGGTCGGCGCCTTGGGCAAGGACCCATACGCCCCAGGGGGTCAGTGCTGTAGCACCGCCCGGGACGGAGTCGGTCGGCACTCCGATGTCGATCTGGAGGGCTCCTGACCACATCTTCTCGTTTACAGCTATGGTTGGCCAGTACCCGAACCCTCTATATGCCGCCCAGTAGTCGTAGCCAGGATTCTGGAGCAGGTAGTATGCTGCCACGCCAAAGATCCGATCTCTTGCCCAAACGGCCGGAGTGTCGGCGATGTAGTAGAGCAGGTTGTACTGATGCTGAAGGAACTGAATCCTGGGTTGGGGCGCTTGGCGGGATTGCCAGTAGCTCGAGCTAGGGTTGAAAGGACCGTAGAGCCCTCCGGCGAGAGCACCCTCCCAGTCTCTGGCGGTGCTCCATGTGCTGAACATGGCCTCGCGGATGCATACGTCCATTTCCTTGTCGATCACCCAGCGTCCCAGACCACTGTTCGCGCCGATCAGCGCCCGGGTACCGTACAATTCCTTAGCGTAGGATATCATCGCGGCGAGATCAGCCTGCCAGTCGGCAAGCCCGTCGCCGCCGGGCTCATGGGGGTACTCAGCCTTGTCTTCGGTCCAGAGCCATCCATCGACGCTATCGAACCAGAGAAGGCTGTAACCGGAAGACTGGCCCCACCCCAGTGGTTCATCGAGAGTACTGGCGAGCAGCTCTATCAGCACCTTGACAGCGTCATAGGCGCCAAGGTTGAGCCGCCACTGGGGCCCGTGAGGAGGCGGTCCCCAAGACCATTCGCTGATCCTGGCATGCAGCTTTCTCCGCGCCGTCGCGGTTGTCTTCACCAAGTTGCTGAACTCGGCATCATCCACATAGCCGTCGCTATTCCTGTCGTTGCGGGCGTCCCAACCCCGTATATAGACCTTGTAGTTGCCGGCGGCCGCGTCCCACTCGGTTCTCAGCCACGCATAGGTCGTCGAAACATCGTAGGCGGCGCGCGTGGGCGACAGCTTGTCGAGACTGTAGTGCATGTAGACCTCTTCGGGGTCCATGCCAAGCGCCGCTGCCCTCGACACCACTGCCTGCTGTTCAGGTGTTCCCTCTATCACCGAAATGAAGAAACTGTAACGGCCCAGGCCCTCCACGGTTGGGTTCAGTGAGCGAATGTGGTCGAGGTACCTGCCATCTACCGACTGTAAGAAGTCGTAGTGCGCTGCCGCCCAAGCGTAGACCTGGCGCTTCTCCGCGTCCGGCATTCCATTCAACCCGAGGTTCCAGCCAGAGGTGCGCGCCGAAGGCCAGAGGGGGGTCTGTGCTGCCTGGGCGTGTACAAGTGCCGTGGGTACCGACAGCAACAGGGCAAAACACACGGCATACAATAGCCACCGTTTCATACTCTCCCTCCCTACTTCCCCCCTCGGCACGAGACACGAGAAAAGGCAGCAAGGCACTCGATCTGCCCCCGTGGCCCAAGGAAACCCTAGCGGTTGGGCCGATGGTCCTCGCGCTCTTCGCCCCTATTACCCATATTCCATATTGAGCTAACATCGTTCGCCCCGCCGAGCGGCCGATCGTGGCGGCGAAAAGCGGCCGGATCGCCCGAGACGATAGCTACCAGTTGCCTGGCGTGGACGCCTCGATCTCACGCCGACTCTTGGGGTCTGGGCTTAGGAGGGCGACGACCTCCTCGGCGCGTTGGTCCCACGACTCATCTGCCACGGATTCGCTCCGAGCACGCTGCTGCTCGGGTCCATCGCTGCGAAGGGCATCCCCTATGGAGGCGACGAACTCATCGGCGCTGTGCGCGACCCGGACCCAGGGGAGATATCGCTGGACCGCGGGGACGTCAACAGAGACGACCGGCCTGCCTGCGGCCAGGTACTCTCGGAGCTTGAGGGGATTGCACGAAAGAGTCTGCTGGTTGAGGCGGTAGGGCAGGATAGTGGCCGCCATGGCTTTCAGATAGGAGGGGAGGTCGCCATAGGGGATGGGTCCGAGGCAGTGGACGTTCCTCAGCTTCATCCAGGCTCGTCTGCGTGTCACGAGGGAGCCCACGACCACGATGGACCATTCAGGACGAGACGTCGCGATGTGAGCTAGAAGATCCGTGTCCATCCAGTCGTCGATGCGCCCGATAAGCCCGATGACGGGCTGTGGGATGTCGGCCATCGCGGCGGGTATGCATGTCTCATCAAGCATTGCGCGTCTGAAGTGAGCGTGATCCACACCGTGCCGCAGGAGCGCGATTCTGTTGGCTTGCGAAGACTTGTTCTGAAGGAGTCGCTCGGAAACCACAAGAGTGATGTCTGCCGAGGCGAGGGCGTGCGCCTCAAGCTCGCGTAGCGCGCCCACGGGCGCCCGCGGAAGGGCCTCGTATTCGTCGGCACAGTAGTACACACTTGCCTTCTCCCCCAGAGTTCCGATGAACTCGGCTGCGATAGGGCCGCAGATCCAGAGAACGGGGTGCTCGATGTCGTGCTGTTGCAGGATTCCTCTCAGGTGACGCGAGAGGCGGTGGACATTCATGCGTCGTGCCCATCGGCAATGGGGAAGGGGCAGTGCCAGCGGTGAGACTACCATGGGGTTGCCCTGCGGTTCGTCTGCCGGCCGAAGGGCAGACCACAGCTTGGACGCCATCTTCCTGACGTCGCCAAGGTCGAGTCTCGGAGGTCGTGCTCCGATGGAGTTGATCCACACGACGCGATGCCCGTGACGGGCGAAGGCACGCATGAGGTGCTGGTTGCTCGTCTGATGTTTTCCCCAGTCGTCGCCGAAGCAGACGATGGGAAACCTGTCGTCGAGACTGCTACTCATTGGGCTGAGCCTCTGCTGCACGGGGCGCGGGTGCACGAGCGAGCACGCGCCAATACAAGTCGCAAGTCTGACGGGCGGACTCCAGCGCTGAGAAACGGGTCCTGACTCGCTCGGCTGCGGAGGCGCCGAGGCGGGGGGCGCGGTAGGGCTGCTCGAGTACGTGTTCGATGGCGCGTGCGAGCGCCGCTGGGTCGCCTGGCGGAACGAGCCTGCCGGTCACTCCGTCTTCGATCAAGCGGGGCACATCGCCGACGGCGGTGGCGACAATCGGGAGCTGGAGGGCGGCGGCTTCAAGCACGGCCATCGGCATGCCCTCGCTGCGAGACGAGGACACGAAGAGGGAAAAGACGCGCAGCAGGCTCGTGACGTCAGGGCGAACTCCCGCCAACGTGACATGGTCGGTCACGCCGAGCTGCCGCGCCTGTGCCGCGAGGACATCGCGAAGTGAGCCGTCGCCCACGATGACGAGGTGCAGGTCGGGCGCCTCCGCCAGAAGTCGGGCGAACGCAGCGAGCAGCACGTCATAGCCCTTCTGCGGTTCCAGGCGGCCGACGCATCCGATGATCCGACGGCCATCCGGAACGCCGAGGTCAGCGCGAAGCTGACGCTTCCGCTGGGGCGAGAGGCTTGGGGCGACGAACGCCTGGAGGTCGAGTCCGTTGCGGATGATGGTGACGCGATCGCTGGGGATACCCCTCCGCGCCATCGCCTCCGCCACTGACTCGGCCACTGCGATGATCGCGGCCATCCGGCGCAACAGGCGCGAATCCAGGAACTGGTAGAGGCCAAGTCTCAGCCCTTTCCGGTCATAGCCATGGTTCGTTGCGACGAGTGGAACCGGCAGATTGCGCAAGGCCAGGAGTCCGTAGAAGTTGGCTTTGTAGTCATGTCCGTGAAAGATGTCAATCTCTTCTTCGATCGCCAATTGTCGCAGCGCCCGGACCGCCCTGAGATCGAACCGTCCCCGGCAGTGCAACGGAACGGCACGACACCCTTGCTCCGCCACCGCCCGCAGGAACGGCCCTTCGTCGTCGTCCGGCCGCCGGAAGTCCACGACGAGCGGACGGACGCCAAGCCCCGGTTGGTGGCGTATCAGGTTGAGTATCACCTGTTCGGCCCCATAGAGCCCACAGGAGCCTCGCAGGTGGAGAACTTTGGGGTGTTCTCCGCTCACGGGATTTGCCTCGCAATCCTGGGGCCAAGCCAAGCGGTGGCGCGCAGTGGAAGCCGTCGCCACACGGCCCTCGCGCGCTGCCACCGCTTCGCCTCGGAGTGGAGTTGTGGTGCCGCCGTCCCTGCCACTGCCCGGCACCACCAGGTCAGCGGCACTTCGGTCGTCAGCCACTGGGCCTTGAACGAAGCCGCGCCGGAGCCGGTGGTGGAGCGGCCGAAGTTCACCGTCGAAAGGCCCTGCTCGATCGCGTAGCGCACCACAGACCACGTGAGCAGGTAGTTCGCGCCCTCTCTGCGGAATCGCTCGTCAGTCGCGCCCCATAGGAGATGAAGCTGGTCCTTGTCCCGAAGTACCAGCTTCGCAGTCACCGGGCGGTCGTCGAATCGGGCGACGAAGACCTCGGCCTGCGTCGGGAACTCGCGGACCACCTGCTCGAAGAACTCGGGGCCGTAGACCGGGCTGCCAAGCCGGTGCATACTGGCGACCATGAGGCGGTAGAAGGCGCGAAGGCTTGCATCATCCGCGCCTCGTGATACGACGATCCCGGACCGCTCGGCGCGCCGGACGCGATTCCGCACCTGTTTGCGGAAGGACTTCCAGAGGCCGGCTTCGCCCGGCGCGAGGTCGAGTAGGAAAGTCGATTTCCGCTGGACCCCCTGAAATCCAAGCGAGGATGCGTCGCACGCAGTTGACTGTTGCTCCCTGATCTCAACGTAGTCCGCCGCCAGCTCTCGGGCGAGCGCGAGCGACTCGGACAGCAGGGCGTTCGCAGCCTCCGCGTCATCGCAGGCCAGCCCCCCCATGTAGAACGGCTGGGAGACGAGCGCTCTCCCTGCAATCCGGCTTGCCACGAGAGTGAGAGGGAGGGCGCCGACAGGCCGACCGAGGCGCTCCGCCACCAGCGCGCAGGCGATGCTCGCGTCCGTCGTCGCGGCGAAGATACGAGCCCACCTTGGATCGTGGAAGGCCGTGGCCAGCGGGCTGTCCTCAGCGAAGGCACGCCAGACCGGATCGTCGGGTGTGCAGAGGCGAACGGCGACAGCACCGTGCCGGCGAATGTCCGAAGAAGGATGGGTATGCCAGCGCTCGCACAGCCTGATCCCGAGCGCGCGGATCGGTCGAATGTCGTGGGCAAGCCGAAATCCAGCCGCGAGAATGGCACGCTGAGAGGCGGTGTTGCCGGCTTCGGTTGCGATCCAGAGGCGCCGAACGCCTTCCCTCTGGAGACGTGATGAGAGAGCATCAAGCGTAGCGGAGAAGAGGCCGCGACCGCGAAACGGCCGCTGAGTGCGGACATTGTAGATATACGCCTCCCGCGGCCCCAACGGCAGCGTCCGCCCGATCGAGTCAAGCCGGATCCGATCGAAGCTAATCCACTCGTAGTGGGCGATAGCCCCGCCCTCGCGCCTCACGAAGCACCGGTCCCCGCGGGCGAAGCGGCGACGAATCTCGGCGGCGGGGTGGTACATGAGGCGGGCCAGCTCCGGGCATTCGGCCTCGCGCACTTCCTGCGCGAGGCCGGCGGGAGTCATGGGAGCGGGGTCGTCCGCAAGGTCCCTGACATAGGCCAAGCAGCGTGGACTTGCGACAAGGGTCCCGGCGACCGTCGCGGCCGAGCGCCGGAGAGTCGACGCAATGCCCTCGTTGCGCGCGTAGCGCCAGGGTCCCGCGAAGACGCTCATAGTGTTTTCCCCCCGACATGGGCGCTCTCAACTGCTTGGCGACCCGAGGCAGCGCTGCCCCCGGTCGGCTCCCAGATTGCCCCGGTCTTGCCGGTGAGGAGCCGGAATAGCCCCGCTAGGGCAGCCAGGTTCACCCAGAGGAAGTAGGCTGGTGCGGAGACGACCCAGCCAAACCGCGCGCCCCGTGGCAGCAGTGTCCCTATCCCCGCCAGAGTTAGGAAAGCGAGCTGCGCAACGAGCAGAGCACGGTACATTGTGTGGCCAGACAGGGCGATGGAGCTTGCCAGAAGAGCGATGAGGAAGAGAGGCGCAAGCCACCGCAGCAACCGGTGCCAGAAGGTGAGGGCGATCAGCGCGCCGTGGCGGACCGGGTTTGCCAGCCCCCGTACTTCCCAGAGCGCCCGCAAGCACTGCAGCACGATGCGCGACCGCCGAGCGAACTCGGAGCGCACGTCTGTGATGCGGCGGATGGTTGCCACCGCCCCCGGGACGTATATCGTGCGGTAGCCCCGTTCGAGCAGCTTGAGCGGGAGCGTGAAGTCGTTGACGAGGTCTTCGCGCACGGGCGCGAAGAGATTCGCTCGCACCGCGTAGATGCAGCCGGTGGCGCCGAATAGAACCCCGGCGCGGCTCTGGTTCGCGCGGAGGGCGAGTTCGGAGCGAAGGCGGAGACGGGAACCCGCATGGATCGTCGTCTCCCGCGTTCCGTCAGGCGCGCGGTAGGCGACCGTGCCGGTCGTGCAGCCGACGCCCGAGCGCGCGAACGGTCGGACGAGCTGTCGCAGCGCCTCCGGTGCGAACTCCGCGGACACATCGGAGAAAACGAGCACTTCGCCCGTGGCGCGCGCGGCGGCCGCATTCTGTGCCGCGGTCTTGCCTCTGCGGGGGGCCGTCACACACGTTTGCATGCCGCTGGATTTCCATGAAGCGGCGACCTCCATTACGGTTGCCGGCGGTCCGTCGGCCGCCACGATGATCTCCAGTTGTCCAGCAGGGTAGTCGAGCGCGACCGTGTTTCGCAGCTTCGCCTCGAGCAGCTCGACCTCGTTCTGCACCGCGATGATGACGGAGACGGAAGGCAGTTCGGCCGGCTGCGGAAGCTCCGAATCAGACCGGCGCGCTCGCGCGGCGGCCAGCACGATCAACGGATAGCCAACATAGGCGTATCCGAGCACCAGGATAGAGAGCCAGAAGAGAAGGATAGGAATCGGGGTCACGGCCCACCCCCCATCCGTATCCGGGCTCGCAGGACGGCTCCCCGCAGACGCATGCTGTTCTCATGGCCGATGGCACGCCGCACCAGGGTCTTCGCCGTCGCGCACATCCGAGCGGCGCCCGCGCCCCATGGCGTGAGGAGTCGCCGGAAGGCGGCCAGATCCGCGCGGGGAGCAACGCCGACCCGACGGACAGCAAACGACGGGGTGTCCCAGTGGGAAAGTCCTGCCAGCCCCGGGCACAGTCCCGTGTATCCGGCCTCTCGCGCGGCTGCCTCGACGCGCGCGTTCGAAAGACCAAAGGGCGCTGCCAGAAACGCAATCGGCTGTCCGATGGCAGACTCCAACTCGGCCCGCGAGCGAGACAGCTCCTCCCGGAGGCGGTCCTCATTGCACTCCACCAGAGGCGGATGAGTGTGCGTGTGCGAACCGATCTCCCATCCGGCGTCTGCAAGTGCGGACCACTCTTCGGGCCGCAACGGCGGGTCCACGTCTCGGGCTGGGTCGAACACCGAGGCCTGTGGGTCCGTTGTAACGAAAGCGGTGGCCGTCATCCCGTGCCGATGTAGGATTGGCAGGGCGTGCGTCCGAGTGCTGCTCCAACCGTCGTCGAACGTGATTACCACCGGCCAGCCCACCGGCCGCTCCCGCCGCCTCCCGGTCAGTTCGGTCAGCGATACCGTGGTGTAGCCGGTCTCCGCCAAATATGCGATCTGCCGCGCGAATTCGGCTCTAGGCACACCAGGGACCTCGGGCGCCCTCTCTTCCGTGATACCCAGTATTCGATGATAGACGAGGACCGGGACGCGACCGGACGCTGCGCTCTTCCCGCCCCTAAGCGTGAGGGCGAAGAGGAACAGGCATGCCCAAACCAATCCACCAGTTCCTAAGTCCATTCCACCGACTCCCGTTGAAGCCGTCGCTCCGCAACCGAGTTGCTCTGACCGCTCGCCGCTTCCTCCAACGCTCGATCGATTCGCGGCACGATCGCCTGCCAGGTGTAGAGCTCATGGGCAGCGCTCCGGCAGGCATCAGACTTCCGTCGCAGCTCATGCTCGTCGACCAGGAGCCGAGTCAAGAGAGATGCGACCTCCTCCCCCTGGACCTCGTCGAGAGCGACACCGTATTGGCTGGCGATTACGCCAACATGAGGGTTCGCCCGTAGTGCCACCGGAACGCAGCCGCAAGCCATCCCCTCCAGGGCAGACTGCAATCCCCCAACTGGCCCCAAGTTGATCAGGGCGCTTGACCTCCAGTAGGCCTTCTGCAGCGCGGTACGCCCCAATCGTAGGTGGCTGATAACACCGGGCTCTTCCACCGCCGCGCCGACGATCTCCAGGCGGGCCTGCGGGATTCGCCGCCTGACCTCCCGATACGTTTGCAGGACAGCGTTTCCGCCGTGCCGAGCAAGATCGTTCGACACGACCAACATGCCGGTCTCCCGTTGAGGGATCGCCGTGGGTACGCGCGAAGGCTCGAACCCACTCCCGACCGTCACGACCCGGTCAGCAGGAACGCCATAGTCCCTGCACACTGAATCGGCCGCGGCCTGGTTGAACGTGAGGACGCGCGCCGCGCCGCGATAGACGTGACCTTCGAGACGCAGCCATTCATCGCGCTCCCGCTCGGGAGGCGCCCAGGGCGGATAGACGCGGCAGGCCTGAGCCGCGGTCATGTCGACATAAAGCACGTAAGGCGCTGCCGTCCGATCCCCGCCTGGCGCGAAGAGCGCCGAGATCTGAAGCACTACGTCGTACTCGCCATCAGCCCCGGCCAGCATCCTCCCAGCGCAGCGCGTCCGCCGCCTGAACCCCTCCACCGACTTCGGGTGCCCGGACGCACGGTCGGCGAAGCGTCGCTTCCAGCGCGCCATTGGCCACGAGAAGCTGCCGATGATGTCTGCTGCTCGCTGCACCCGGCTCGTCGGCGGAACGCGACACACTCTGAACTCCCACCGATCGGCAAGATGGCGGATGAGATCGTCGTCGATCCCTGAGAAGCCGCCGGCTTGCGTGAGCACTATAGCGCGCTTCACCAGATGCCCCTATCTCCGAACTCTGGCGGAGTTGCCCCCTCCACGCACAGCCCATTGCCAATCCGCCCGCAGAAGGCTGGCCAAGGCGGGTCGTAATGCAGCACACGTGCGGGGGAACCGAGGCTTTCGGTGGGCGCCTCCCGCTCCACCCGCAAGACGCGCATTACGACCATGTAGGGTCGTTTGGCCGTCCGACAGCATGACCGCAGCGAGCGCATACCTCCGCGGATCGGTCCCTTCCCCGTCTCGTCTCTCCGGGGAAGATGCGGCTGACATGTCTCCTGCCTTTGCTCCCTGCGGGCGCTTCTCACTTCCGTCCTCATTCCCCGCAGCCGTTCTCTTTGCAGAGCGAAGCATAGAGGTGCTCGAACTTCTCCAGCATCCCATCGAGGCTGTAACAGCGCGCGACGCGGGCGCGCCCCGCGGCGCCCATGGCGCGCGCGGCGCCGGCATCGGAGAGAAGCTCCACCGTTGCGTCGGCCATCGCCGAAACGTCGAAGGCCGGCACGAGTCGCCCCGTTTCCCCATCCATCACAATCTCCTGCGGGCCCTGCTGGTCCCACGCGATGACCGGAACGCCCGCAGCCATCGCTTCGATCGCCACCAGTGAGAATGCCTCCCATCGAGCCGGAACGAGCACGACGTCAGCTATGCCAAGCACTTCCGCGGTCCTGTCCACCTGGCCGAGAAACCGTGCCGATCCGTTTAGCCGCAGGCGAGCCGCCTTCTCCTCGAGCGGCTTCCTCTGCGAGCCATCTCCGGCTATCAATAGCGCCGCTGACGGAAGCTGTTGGCGCACCCGCTTGAAGCAATCCAGCGCCAGATCGACTCCTTTCTCCAGCTCCAGGCGCGAGATGACGCCCACGACCGGCTGCATTTCGGCGATCCGCAGCGCCTGTTTCAGATTGTTGATCCCCCTTGGGGTCTGGAACGCGTCCAGTGGGATCCCGTTGGGGATCATTTCGATCTTCCGCGCCGGCACTCCCATCCGGTGCACCATCCCACGGACGTAGTCCGACACGACGACAACGCGGTGAGCGGCCCGCCAGGCCTGCCGCTGCACCCACCTGCGCCGAGGCCGGTCGAGGTCGTGCGGCACGCCGTGAACGTGTGCTATAGCCGGCCGTCCGGCGAAGCGCGCCGCCAGGCAGCCGTAGAGGTTCATGGTCCCGAGGTGGCAGTGGACGACGTCAGGCCGCTCTTGGCGGATGACCCGCGTCAGGTCCATCAACAGCGGCCAGTCCAGGGTTCGCCGCTTCGTGAACCAGTGCACCCGGACGCCGGCCGCGGCCAGTTGCTCTGCCAACCACCCCGGTTCCAGCAGCCCCACCTCCGACTGGAGCCTCTGACGCCCGCGCTCCGTGGCGAGGGCGGCGACCACGCCTTCCGCCCCGCCCCTGCGACTGGACCCAATGAGTTGGAGCACGCGAATCGGTGTCATCGCTTCTCTGTCTTGTGGGCAACCTCGCCGAATGAGCGTTCGGCAACCACCTGCGACAGCGCAACCGACAGCCCGGCAATCAAGTAGAGATAGGGATAGGTAAGGACTGTGATGAATGCTCCGCTCACGAGGTAGCCGACCAGGGTTGCGTCCAGAGCATAGGAAAGCCGGATCAGCGACGGCTGGTCATCTCCGGCGCGATGCCGCAACCCGGCACGAGTCCGTCGGTTCGCGAGGAACGTCGAGGCGATCAGATAGCCCAAGGCGAGCAGGCCGAGGATGCCTAGCTCAGCGGCCGCCATGTAGTAGATGCTGTGTGTCGTGAGGATCGCCTTCTCGCCCGGATCCCGGTAGGAGGTCCATCGAGCGGCGTTGTAGTTGCCGGCACCGACGCCGGTGAGCGGATGCTCGAGGAACATCTGCTTCGCCATCGCCCAGGCATGGAACCTCGCCGTCACCCCGGAATCGACACGATACTCCCCCGTCGTTAGACCTGACATCCTCATCTGGAAGCTGTCCGGGGAGGCGTACCAGAGCACCGCCAGGCCACACAGGCCCAATACCGCGAGGCGTAGCTTCGCACGGCTCGACAGCCAGGCAAACGCCAAGATGCAGAGAAGGCCCACGGCGCCTCCTCGCGAGCCCGTGAGGATCACCGAATACGTGAGGAGGGCGGTTAACGCGGCGAAGAAAGCACGCCCGGCCTTCTGGCGCGCCGAGATCAGAGCGGCCCACGAGAGTGGGATGGCGAAGAGAAGGGCCACTGCGAAGTCGTCAGGGTGGCCGAGAAACCCCTCGGCGACTCCGCCGGACCGCGTGTATACAGTGCCCAGCTGCAAGTCGTTGATCGTAGACACTCGGACGTACGAGCCGGAGTAAATGCCCATGTGCCCCAGTGACTGGATGCCCGCCACGAGGCCGAGACAGAGGATGATCGTGGTCAGGGCGATGCGCAGCCGACGCCTCGAATCTATCAGGTTCACGACAAGCAGATAGAGCACGACCATCTTCGAGAAGTCGAGCGTCGAAGAGAAGGCCTTCCCCGGCCATACGGCGAGTGGTATCGACACCACCATCGAGCCCAGGAAGAGGAACATTGCCAGGTTGACGCGATGCCGTGTGAGGGGTCTGGGATTCCCGTAGGTCTGTCGAAGCAACCACGCTCCGAGCACAACCAGGATCAGCCACCGGAAACCGTGGAAGGCGGTGAGCATGGGCAGTAGCACGCCCGGCTGCATGAAGTAGTAGGCGAGCAGCGTCACCAACCCCAGGAAGGGCTGGAACACCATGCCCACGGCAAGGCCCGCTCCCAGCCCCAGGGTCAGGAGGTAGTTCGCCGGCACCAGGAAGACCGCCACGCCCAGCAGCAGCGCCAGCGCAATGGCCGCCGCCTCCACTGCCTTGACTCGTACCTGGGTCATCCCCTCTGCTCGCATCTTCGAGTCCATTGGTCCTCTATGTCCCTTGGCCTTCGCCGACGGCAACCGGCACGGTCCCTGCCTGCAGGTTGGTCTCCTCCTTCATCAGCTCGGTCAGCTCGATCCGGCCGCCGCTCAGGATGGTGCGCGACCCGGGCAGGCTCAGGTCCTCCGCGGACGCGATCCGGGTATCACACACAACGTGCGACAGCCGGTACGTTTCAGCGATTTCCGACAGAGGCCGCTTCACCGCAGGCACGAAGAACGAGAAGCGCATGAGTCCGGCCTGGCCGCCGTGCCTGAGCACGGGCACCTCCGCCAGGTATGCCACCGGATTCGCCAGTGCAAGTGGGATGCACAGCACCCGGGCTCCAGGGCACTCGCGCAGCCGGCGCCCCGCGCTCTCCAGATCGGCCAGCAGCTGGGCCTCGGCCGCGGGATCGGGTCGGTGCGTCGGGACGACCCAAAGAACCATCACCAGCGTCGGCACGCAGAGGCCGACGAATAGGTATCTCAGCTCTGCGTGCGTCAGCGCAAGGGCGCACAGCACGCTGGCCGGGAGCACGGTATACGAGAGATACCGAAAGCCGTGACCGATGAAGCGCAGCTGGGGGATCAACGTCACTGCAAGGCACAGCCCGAAACCGACGACGCACCACATCCACATTTCCCGCGCAAACGGCGCCCACTGGGGTGTGCGCACCGCGAGCGGAGAGAGCAGCGCCGGCAACAATACAGGACTGAGCACAAACGGAAGCCGAAGCTGTCTCAGTGCCTGGGCCGTCGGCCCACCGGGCCTCCGCCTCGGCTCGACCCGGGAGGCAATTCCAATTGGTTTGAGGGGCTGCGCGTCGTCCCGTTCGTGGATGTGCGCCTGCCAGTAGGCGAGCTCGCCAACGTGTCCCTCCAGGACCTGGCGGTAGAAGCCGCCCGAGCCGGCCCAGGCCAGCGCCATGCCGGCCAAGGGGGGCACCAGCAGGACCGGCGAGGCCAGCGCGATGGCGAGCCCGATGGAAAGGAAGACGAGGGTCTGGCTTGACATCCGGTGAGCCAGGAACACGAGGGCGCTCATCGCCACCGCTGCGAAGAGCCAGAGGGCCTCGCCTGTGTTCCGGTAGGCGATGGCCGCGACGACAGCGGCACTCAGGAGCAGCGCGCCGAGCGGCCGAGGCGTTAAGGTGATCGTCTGGGTGATCGACAGCGGATCCAACGCGGCCACGCACCCGGCAGCCATCGCCATCCAGATGGAGTGCGTCAGGAATCCAGCCATAGCGAATGCCGCCACCGGCAGCACGCTGCCTACGAGGGGAGCTATGAACCGCTCCACGCGCATCAGCGCCCGCTCCGGAATCAGCGCCAGGAGCGCTGGGAAGAGAGGGGGATAGTCCCACTGCCCGCCCAGGATGTACTCCGGCACGACTTGGGGCAGCCGCCGCGTTCGGCGGATAATCCGGGCCGAATGAAGGTGGAACCAAGAGTCCACACCGCAATGCCGAAGCCCGTGCCGAGGCCACAGACGGACGAGAACGGAAACCGCGTAGACGGCCGCACCACCGCTGAGCCACAGGGAAAGGGTCATCTGTCCCCCCTGACAGCGGCGACTACGCGACGCTTTGCCAGACGCAGTAACTCCACCGTCTCCGGCCTGAGCGCCGTGCACGCATGGTAGAGAGCCATCCGCGCTGGTCGGGAACTGTGTCGCCGGGCCTGCGCGAAATGCGCCCGCGCCTCCAACAGCTTCGAGCCGGCGAAATACATGTAGCCGACGGCGAAGTGCTGCTCCCCGAGACGGCGCGCGATGAGGCGTCGTGTCGTCGGCGTGAGATCGGGGTAGATGCGCAGGAGCTTGTGCATGAGCTCGATGCGCTTGTGGCACGCGAGAATCGTGTTGTTGGACATGTTGGCGCCATGGATGAAACAGCGGGCAAGAAGACTGTCGAGATACCCGAGCCGCGCCTCCCGTGCCAGGCGGAGCCACAGATCATAATCGTCCTGGCTCTTGTTGAAGGTCTCATCGAACCTACCCACGTGGTCCATGGTCCGGCGTCGGATGAGTACGGATGGCACCGTGATGAAGCGCTCTCGGACTACATAGTCGAAGATGCGCTCCGGCAGCACGTATGCCCCTTCAGCGACGCGCATTCGAGGGATACTCCGGAACACGCTTCTATCCCGGAGAAACGACGGCACGACAACGCAGGCGTCTCGCGCCACCTCGACATCGCCGAACACGACATCAAGGTCAGGCTGGGATTCCAGGAATGCAACTCGGCGCCTTATACTGTGCGGCAGCAGGATGTCGTCGGCGTCCAGGAAGGCTATGTAATCTCCGCCCGCGACCTCCAACCCCGAGTTGCGAGCGGCGGCTGCGCCCCGGTGCTCGCACCGAACGTAGCGAAGTCGACCGCGGTACCTCTCCAGGACGGCCTGCGTGTTGTCTGTCGAGCCGTCGTCGACGACGATGATCTCCAGATGGCGGTAGTCCTGGGAGAGCAAGCTGTCCACACTTCTTTCGATCAGATGGCCGTAGTTGTAGGTGGCAATGATCACGCTGACCAGCGGGTCGGCACTCGGCGGGGGAGTCGTCGCGACGCGCCGGGTCACTATGGGGATCGCACGTCTGCGGAGGAGCATGCGAGCCAGGGTCGCCTTCTCCTCATCCCTTGCGAACCCGGTCGCCCACAGCCACGCAGGGAAGCTCAGCCCCAGCAGGATCCGAGCAACGACCAGCCCGACACCGTCGCCCCGCACGAACAAGGCGCCCAGAGCGTAGAGTGCCCCCGCGACGACGAAGATATGTGCGAGGCGGGGGAAGTCGTATCTGATCGGGTAAAGCCGCTGTGAGACCGCGTACGAAACCGCGGCTAGCCAGAGAAACGAGCCGAAGGTCGCCGCAGCCGCTCCCATCATGCCGTATCGGGGAATCAGCACCCAGCACAGCACGAGCGAGACGAGTGCGGCAGAGGCAACGTTGACGAGCCGGAAAACCGTCCGCTTCTGGATGTGGATGCCGATCTCGAACGTGCCCTGCATCCCGAGGAAAACGAAGCCGAACGCAATCATCGGCAGTGGGCGATAGGCGTCCAGATACTCGGGCGACGACATCACGCGCAGCACGTCCCGTGTGACCAGCGCCATTCCGAGCGCAAGCCAGGTCGTAACGACCGTTAAGTACGTGAGCGTCCGGGCGTACACCATGCCCGCCCCGGGGCGCCGCGCGATGGCGTAGACCATCGGCATGAAGGCGAGGCCGAACGGCTGGAGAATCAAGACCGGAAGCACCATCGCGAATCGGTAGGATAGCGCGTAGAGACCGACCTCGTCCAAACCCGCGTAGTGCTGCAGGAAGAACCGATCCGCGGAATGGAGCACGAACATGCACAGGGTGGCCGGTATCAGCGGAGCCCCGTACCGCAGCATCGGTTCGAGCTTCGAAAGCGAGAACTTCAGTCCCGTCTGCCTGACGCTGTAGACCGTCAGCCATGCCGCTATGATGCCCCCGCTCACCAAGCCGCTATAGAGCACACCCAGCAGGCCGAGGCGCAGCACCACAACGAGGTAGATGTTCAGCGAGATTCCCACGACGAGGCGGATCACGTTCACCAGGCTGTAGTGGAGTGATCTCTCCTGCGCACGGATGTAGGCCATGGGAACAACCGACGTCAACTCGAACAGGTTCGTCACAATCAGCAGTAGCACGAGCAGCTGATGCTCTGGCGTTCCGAAGAGCACGCGCGAGAGCTTGCCGGCAAACACCGAAAGCAGGGCTGTCGCCCCCAGGGCGAGCAGAACGCTAAACGCGAATGCGGAGGAGACCAGCAGGTCGCGATCCCGTTGGTCGTCGTGATCGAAGTAGAAACGAAGCACCGCTGAACTCATGCCCAGGGCAAGCACGATCGAAGCGACTTCGGCGGATCGCGTGAGCAGTTCGAGGACCCCGTAATCCGCGCGGGTGAGCGCGCGTGTGTATATCGGGATCATGATGAATCCTGTGGCCTTGCCCAACAGAATGCCGCCCCCGTAGACGAGCATGTGCCTCATCAGGCTACTGATCTCGCGGGGTTCAAGGTTACCCCTCACTGGAGCCCTCCTCGGGATCCGACTGCTTCCCGGCCCTGAGGTCGCGACAAGACGGTTTCGCAGAAGCGTCCAGTAGGAAACGGAGTCTCGACCAAGGGGCCATGAAGACTCTCAGTTCGAGCATGTTCGTCTTCCTGCGCGGCGCAGAAGCGAACGCGCGGCGCGCCGCAGCAGCTGTTTGGGTGCTGGCTCGCGCCAGGTCGCGTTGAGCCAATCGCGGGCCCGCACGAGGCCCTCGACACTCATATGATCGCCGTCCATGACGGCGTCGCTCCCCGTGTAGCGCGCCCAGTCTCGGGGGCACCGAACGCGGCCGGCGGCGAGGGCTTCTTCGCGGAAACGGGTGCCTGGGTAGGGGGTTGGAAGGACGATCTGCACGGAGTCGGGACGCAGGCGTCGCAGGGTGCGCTGCGTTTGGCGCACTGTCTCCCAGGTCTCTCCGGGCAGGCCCAGCATCAGGTGCAGTTGCACATTCAGACCCGCAGCCTTGGCCTGTGCGACGGCGCGAGCTGCGGTCTCCAGGTCAACGCCCGGCTTGCCGATCTCGGACAGCAACTGGGGATCACCAGTCTCCAAGCCGTAGTGGATACGCTCGCATCCTGCGGCGCCCATGAGCGACAGCAGCTCTGCGTTGACCTGGTTGAGGCGGGCCTCGCATAGCCACCGCAGGCGGAGATTGCGCCGCAGCATCTCCTCGCAAAGCTGGGCCGTTCGGGGGCGCGAGGCCGTGAAGTTCATGTCTCTGAATACGACGCCGCCAACATCGTAGTGTCGGCGGAGCAGTGCTAACTCCTCTACGACGGCCTCCACCGGCCGAAAGAGAGTGCGGGGACCGAATCCGAACGGGTAGGGACAGTAGAAGCCACATCTCTCGGGACAGCCACGACTTGTGATCACGTGAGCGCAGCGCACTTCCGGGCCGAAATGGTGATGCCAATATCGAGATGCGGCCGCAAGGTGATAGGCGGGCATGGGAAACGTATCGAGGCTGTCGAGCAGGGGCGCGGAAGGAGTCTCTATAACGGTGCCGTCTCGGGGGAAGGCGATGCCGGCTACACCGTCGAGCCGCTCCGAGCTGGGCAACGCGCGCAGCAGGCTCGGGGCAACCACCTCCGGGTCGCCGGTGACAGCAACATCGACACCGCCACGGCTGAGCACTTCATGTGGCAGGCCGCGGCAGGTCGTCCCTATGCCGACCACAGTGCATTTCGGATTCGCCCGCTTGAGCTGCCTCAGAAGGGCAAGGTCGAGCCAGAGCGAGGGCAGGCTGATAACGCTCACAACGACGTCGGGGCCGAATGCTGCGGCGCGGTTGCAGCAGCCCTCGGCCGAGAGGCTTTCGGCTTGACCGTCGACGAAGCCCACGCGATGGCCATCGAGCTCCAGCAAGGCCGCCACGAAAAGCAGCGATACGTAGGGTACGACTGGGACTCGATCGTGCCCGTAGTGCGCGCGATCAGACGGAGACGCGGTGCCATAGCCACCCGCGTAGTCTCTGTAGACGTTCATCCCGGGTGGGCTGGGAGGTTGTAGGACTAGGACTCGCGAAGCGCGCGACACGTCAGAGACCTCCAGTTTAGACCTAGAGCCATCGTCTGCCCGATAGGGGCAATGGCAGGCGGAACCAAATGTTGCGGTGCAATCTGTATATGTCGCACTCGCGGCAATCCTCGATCTGGGAGTAGCGATCCGCCAGATGAAGCCTGCGCGCCTCCGCCAGGGAATCCGAGCAGTAGAGTCCGGCGAGGGTCTGGTCTCCCACATTGCCCATGCAGAGCGCGCTCGAACGGCGCCTTCCATAACACTGCATGCAGGGATACACGTTGCCGTGAATGTCCACAGAGAGGGAATTCCAGAGGTAGATGCACGGGTACCGCGATGCGGTATCCCCTCTCTTGCGGTGAAGGGCGCTCACGTCGACGGCGCCGCCCCAGTTCACCAAGCGCTTTACATAGACCTCCCCGCCATCGCCGAGCAGCGGCTCCCATCGCCTTCGGAAGCTATCCTGTTCGCACAAGGTGCGCTCGGTCTCCAAGAAGCACAGCGAGACGAACGGCTTCTTCTCTTCCTTGTAGAAGGGGCTCCGAGATCGCAGCTCGAGGAAGGACGTTATGTCGTCCGTCACTTCCTCGTAGCGGTCCGACCTATGAAGCCAGCGGTACGTCTCAGGGCTCCCGGCATTCAGGCTGATCGTCACCTTGTCGCAGTTGAGCACAGCCTCGGCCATATCCCCACGGAGGAAGTGGGCGTTCGTGCTCAGCCCTATCGGCGCCTTCGGGAAGCGGTGGTGCACATAGTCCATCGCTGCCGGGAGTCGTGGGTAGAGAAGCGGTTCCCCCAGTCCGAAGAGGAGAAAGACAATACCGGGAAAGGCCTCGGCCTGATCGACAATCCGCCGGAAACGGTCGAATGGCATGTGGCCCAGGTCCTCAGGTGGAAGCAGGTCGTGGGAACACATGCGGCAGGAGAGATTGCAGTGTGTCGTCAGCTCGATATTCATGAAGAGCGGCCGAGCCCTGAGTCCGCGGCCGTCGCGGTACAGTCGATGCACGACCTTGCTTTGCTTCATGCGGCGCTTGGCGCTCGTGGGCAGCACGCGCTTGAGAGCAGATATCATCATGACACGGCATCCTCTCTTCGGCCCGCGACGGGACGACCTCGGGCTCTCAGACTCTCGCAACCGGACCGACGAGAGCGGAAAAGGTGTCGCCTCAACATTGAGTTTCCCTTCCGGAGGGAACGACTGCTGCGCTGCCAGCAGACTCGGCATACCAATCCACAGTCCGCCTGAGCCCGTTCTGAACATCGATCTCGGGCTTGTACCCAAGCAGGCTGCAGGCCTGGCTGATATCCGCGAGAGAATCCCGAACATCGCTCTTCCGGCTGACGCCAAAAGCAACTCTTGGCGACGCACCAGTGAAGCTGCTCAGCATATCAAGTAGAGAGAGCAAGCTCGTCCGCGCGCCGCAGGCTATGTTATAGGCGCGGCCCGCCGCCTGGGGGGCGGTAGCGGCCAAGATATTCGCCTGAACGATGTTGGCGACGTATGTGAAGTCCCTGGTCTGGCTGCCATCCCCGTAGATGCAGACCTCCGCACCATCGAGAAGCGCGCAGATGAATCGAGGTATCACTGCCGCGTACTGTGAATCCGGGTCCTGTCGTGGACCAAACACATTGAAGTACCGCAGGCACACCGTCTCCAGTCCGTAGGCAGTCAGGAACGCTCGGCAGTAGTGCTCCCCTGCCAGCTTGCTCGATGCGTACGGGGACTTCGGCATCGTCAGCATATCTTCGCGCTTCGGAAGCTGTCGCGAATCGCCATAGACCGACGACGAAGACGCGTAGACAACCCGCCTCACGCCGCTCTCCCGCGCGGCCGAAAGCACGTTGAGAGTCCCCGTGGCATTCACCGCGTGCGTCGTGAGCGGGTCGTTGATCGATCTTGGGACCGATGGCAAGGCCGCTTGATGGAACACGACCTCCACGCCGTCGACTGCACGACGAACCGTTTCGAGATCGCGGATGTCGCCCTCGATGAGCTCAATCTGGTCGAGGATATGGCTCAGGTTCCGAAGGCTTCCCGTCGAGAAGTTGTCGAGGAGGCGACAGGACCAGCCCGCCGCTAACAGCGAATCCACCAGGTGTGACCCGATGAAGCCCGCCCCTCCTGTGACCAGACAGCTGCTCATGGCGCCTCCAGCAGGCCGGTTCGGACAGTCCGTGGGGGCGCCGCCTTCGCAAGGACGCGGCCGGCGATCAGGGAGCCACCGGCGGCGATGGCGAGAACGCCGATGCCCGTCCAGAAGCCGGAGAACGCCAGCACATAGCCGGCGAAACCGGTCAGCGCGGCCACAGCATACAACAGCAGAGCCGTTGCCCGGACACTAAGCCCAGCAGCGACGAGTCGATGAGCTGTGTGATCCGTGCCGCCGTCTGCAATAGAGCGCCCTTCGCTCCTGCGCAGCCAGCTCACGAAGGCCGTGTCGAATACCGGCACCGCCAGCACGAGCACGGGAACCGCTGGCGACAACGGCGAGGAGGCCTCGGCCACCGATCGGATGCCGATGACTGCGAGCGTGAACCCGATGAACATACTTCCCGCGTCGCCCATGAAGATCGACGCCGGGTTGAAGTTGTATCGCAGGAATCCCAAGCACGCTCCACACAGAGCGATGGCAGCTATCGCGAACGCCATGGCGCCGCCCGCCAGCCCGATGACGAAGAACCAGAAGGAGGCAATTGCCGCCAGGCCGGCGGAGATCCCGTCCATGTTGTCCGAGAGATTGAGTGCGTTCGTGATGCCCACAACCCAGAAGAGCATCAACGGGAAATCCAACAACGGCGTGCGGAACACGTGAAGACGCATTCCGAAGATGGTCAAACAGACGGCTGCGCAGAGCTGCCCGGCAAGCTTGGGCAGCGGACGGACGCACGAGCGATCGTCCCAGATGCCCAAGGCGAGAACGAGCGCTCCCCCTCCCACCATCGCGGGAAGCAGCGGGTCCTCTGAAAAGCCGGTAGCGACTGCGGCACCGAAGGCCAGCGCGATGGCGAGTCCCCCGAGAAGCGGGGTCGCGCTGCGATGCATCTTCTTCGTCCCGGGCACATCGCAGAACCCGACGCGCGTCGCGAGGGCGCGCACGGCGGGAGTCAGCGCCGCCGACAGAACCAGAGCAGCGGCGAAGACAAGGACGGGCTGCTGGATGCTCTCCCCAAAACCCATCAGTTCGACCTCGCTCCCTCGGCGCGGAACAGCACGTCGTCTACACGGCCAAACCGGAAATCCCGCAACAGCCGGACGAGCTTCTGCCAGGTGGAATCGAGGTTGTAATAGTGAGTCATGCTGATGCGGCGCGGGAGCGGCACCCGAGGATGCTCGGGGTCCAGTTCCCAGGGGTGCAGGTATACGACGACGGGCTGGTTCGACTGGTTGAGGCGGCGGATGCTCCACTTCAAGAGCGAGTAAGGCCAGAAGCGCAAGTAGAAGCCCCCGGAGAACGGGATGTTCAGCCGCCCGACGCGGACCGTTGAGATCGGGAACTCAGCAAGTGACATACCATCCACGTTTACCGTGAAAGGAAAACGCGGGGCATCCGGTATGCCATACCGGTAGTTGTGCACGGGGAAGATGCTCGAGTCGTAGCGCAGCCCTTCGGCCGCCAGCACCTCGAACGCCCACCAGCAGCTTCGAGTCACCGAGAAGAACGGTGCGCGATGCCCCAGCACCCGCTTGCCGGTGATGTCCTCCAACAGATGCACGGAGGCACGAACCTCTCGCTGGAACTGCTCGCGCCCGATTTCGTATACAAAACGGTGGGTCAGCCCGTGAGTGGCGACCTCATGCCCTTCCGCGGCAATTCGCTTGACGAGCTGCGGATGGCGCTGGGCGACAGAGCCGAGAACGAAGAAGGTGGCCCTGATGCGTTTCGACTCCAGCAAGGACAGCAATGCCTCCATGCCGATTCCGAGCCTGGGCTCGAAGCGGCGCCAGTCTCCCGCATCGAGCTCAAGGCCCTGAAACCAGTCCTCGACATCAACCGTGAGTGCATTCAACGTGTCCGGCATGACAGCGCTCTAAGAAGTCCCTCGGGGTATGCTCATGTGCAAGCCATCCCGCTGATCCTCGTGCTCCCGGCAGTAGGCAAGGATGTTGCCGATCATTTCCTCCAGATGGACTTGAGGCTCATAGCCCACGAACGAGCGAAGCTTCGAGATGTCGGGAACCCGGGTCCGCGGCTCCTCGAAATCATCACCGTAAGCCAGCTCCAGTGGAATGTGCTCGATGGGTGAGTCGCTTCCCGCCAGGGCCTTCACCGTCTGGGCCAGCTCCCCAATGGTGATGACGTCGTCACTGCCGACATTGAAGACCTCTCCCACGGCGCGTGGGCTCCCCGCAAGAGCCATCATCGCCGCCACCGCATCCGCCACGTACGTGAATGAGCGCACCTGCCGTCCGTCGCCGAAGACGGTGATGGGCCGCCCCGAGAGCGCTTGTCGCGCGAAAGTGGGAAGCACCATGCCGTAGCGTCCTGTCTGCCGGGGCCCGACGATGTTGAAGAAGCGCATGACAACAACAGGCAAGCCTCGCTCGCGGCAGTAGCATAGGCCGAGACATTCATCCACCGTCTTCGAGATCGAATAGACCCAGCGCGGGATGGACGTCGATCCCAGCACGCGCTCGTCATCCTCCTTGAACGGGGCACTGCCGTTCTTGCCGTACACCTCGGAGCTAGACGCCAGCAAGACTGCAACCTTCCGCTGAGCGGCGAGCTCCAGCAGTACATCGGTGCCGCGGACGTTGGTCTCCAGGCAGAGCAACGGCTGATCGATCACGCGGCGAACACCCACTACAGCCGCCAAGTGGAAGATGACGTCGGCATCCGATATAACCTGTCGCATCAGGTCCTCGTTGAGGATGGTGTCGATGTGGCAGGTCAGCTGAGGTGAGCCGCCGAGGTGAGCGATGTTCTCCATCACACCCGTTGAGAGATCGTCGACGATGGTGACAGTGTGTCCGTCGCGCAAGAGCCGCTCGCACAAGTGCGAGCCGATGAATCCCAGTCCACCGGTGACAACAGTCTTCATCCCGCAACTCCGTTCGATCTGGCGCGCATCTGAATCCCGCCCGGCGGCAGGCGCATTCCCCGCCTGCACGCGCGCTTCAGATCATCCTAAAGTCTGACAACTTTCCCGGGATGACCATTCACAGAACGGAACGCATTCCGCGTATCGATGACCACCTGCGACGCGCGCAGGATCGATTCGCAGTCGAAGCAGCTGTGATCCGTCAGCATGACGACGCAGTCAACTGCTGACAACAGTCTCTCTGAGAGTGCCGTCGACTCCATCCGCTGAGGTCGGCAATCCTTAATCGTCAGCTCCGCAACGTAAGGGTCGTTGTAGAGCACTCGAGCCCCCGCCTTCTGAAGCAACGGCACTATCTTGTACACGGGCGACTCGCGCGTGTCGGCCACATCGGGCTTGTAGGCGGCACCAAGTATGAGCACGGTCGAGTCCATGAGTGCCTTGTGGCGTTCGTTGAGTGCCATCATCACGCGCGAGACGACGTAGTAGGGCATGTTGGCATTGATGTCAGCAGCCAGCTCGATGAACTTCACCTGGAAGTCATACTGGCGCGCTTTCCAGGAGAGATAGTGCGGATCCACCGGGATGCAGTGTCCACCGAGGCCGGGGCCCGGATAGAAGGGCATGAAGCCAAAAGGCTTGGTCGCCGCGCCGTCGATGACTTCCCATGCGTCGATCCCCATGCGGTGGCAGAGCTGGGCCGCTTCGTTGGCGAAGGCAATATTGACATTGCGGAAGACGTTCTCGTAGATCTTGATCATCTCCGCGGTCGTGGCGCACGAGACGCGAACGACCCGATCCACCAGCCTCCCGTAGAAGGCAGCAGCGACGTCGGTGGACTCGGGATCGACTCCCCCGACGACCTTGGGCGTGGTCCTCAGCGAATAGCGTTTGTTCCCCGGGTCGATACGCTCGGGGGAATAGGCCAGCCAGAAGTCCCTGCCCGCCTTCAGTCCCGTGCTCTCGAGTAGGGGCTGCAGGACCTCCGTGGTCGTTCCAGGGTAGGTCGTGCTCTCGAGGACAACGAGCCTGCCGGGACGCAGGTGACGCCTCACCTCTTCGGCTGCACTCTCTACAGCGGAAAGATCCGGCTCCTTCGAGGGCGTCAGAGGGGTCGGAACTGCGATCACCGCTATGTCGCAGCGATCCAGCAGGTCGAATTCGGTGCTCGCCACCAATCGACCGGCCCTTCGCAACTCCTCTATTACTTCACTCGACACGTCTTCGACGTACGATCTCCCGTTGTTGAGACTTCGAATCCGGTCTGCATCGATATCGAGGCAGGCGACATTGAACCCGACGGCGGCCGATTCGCTCGCCACGGCCAGCCCGACGTATCCTGCGCCAATCACAGCGACGTCGGCGTGAGAGCGGGCGATACGATCGAGCATCGTCGTCTTGGCATCGACCGCGCGGCGCTCCGTGAGCAGGTCCCCTTGCGAAGCCACGACGCCGCTATTCGGCCTCGCCGCGACTTTACGGGAAGTGCTGGACTTCACGGTTCTCATCCCCCCGCCTCCTTGGTCGCTGCGAAGCGGCGGGAGGAGGGGAGACTTCCCGGTTGTCCCAGCGGACCAAGGAACCGGCCATTCACAGTCAGCTCAATCGCATCCGGCCGGCTCGCCCACACCGTGATCTCTTTCGATCCCCGCCAGAGCTGCTGTCCCCCCGTGAGGGGACCCTCATAGAGCAGCTCCCCGTCTCGCTCGACGCGCACATTGGTTGGTTGCTTGACGAAGGCTTCCACCGTCACAGACGCTCGCTCTCCCGGGGCGGCGACGATAGCGCTCCCATCGCGCCCCGCCAGGCTCGGCAGCACACCCAGGTAGAACAGCAGACCGAGGGCCGCCACCAAAGCGATGCCGCCCACGAACAAGGATCGCATCCCCCATCGTTTTACTCTCGCTGAGGCGGCGCGAGATGTCTCGGCGCTCTCCGGAGGTGACTCGGCCTCACCTTCGTCCTCCGCGAAAGCGCTGCTCGGCTCGCTCAGGGCTCCGGCCGGAGTCTTCGTCTCTCCATCGTCGATCGCCGGCCGCGACGCGCCCGCGTCGCCGTCGGGGGATGTGGGGTAGTAGTGGTGGTGGAAGTAGAAGCTCTCCACAGTCTCGGGAACGGCGTCGTTGAGCACGGCCCCAATCACATTCGCGCCGACCTTACCAAACAGCTCCTTGGTATGCAGGTCCACCTCTCTGACCGACTGCTTGGCACGGGTGACGATGATCACCCCGTCGACGAGGGGGCCCAGCATCGCTGCGTCGGCGAACGTCGCTGCAGAGGGGGTATCGATGACCACATAGTCGGCATGCTCGCGGAGCCTCGCCATGATCTGGCGCATTCGCTCCGAACCGAGCAACGCCGCCGGATTGTCGGCCGGCGGGCCTGCCGGCAGGAGGACAAGCGTTTCGAGGTTGGTCTTCCGAAGGGCTTGGGACGCATCCTGGCTTCCGTTCGACAGCAAGTTCGTGAGGCCGGCATCGTTGCTCTCGCCGAAAAACGTGTGCAGACGGGGGCGACGCAGATCCGCGTCCACGAGAACGACGCGTTTGCCAACCTCCGCCAGCGCGACGGCGAGGTTGACCGCGGTAGTCGTCCCTCCCTGGCCGGGCTTCGCCGTTGCCACCATGATGGTCTTCAGCCGCTCGTTGCCGCTGCCGAGCATGAGTTCGGTCCGCAGGAAGCGGTACGATTCGGCCTGGGCCGACAGGGGCATCAGCTCCGTGATTCGCGCAACGGGCACGTCCCCTACCCCTGTCGGAAGCTCGGGTATCACGGCCGGGACCGGCAGGCCGAGAGCCCGATGCAGGTCTTCCCTGCTCTCCAACCTATCGTCGAGGAACGCCAGCGCCAGGGCTATCCCCAATCCGAGTGCGGTGCTGAGCACCAAACCCAGAAGCAGGAGCTGGAGAGGCGACGGCCCTCTCCTCGTCACCGGGCCGACAGCAGACTTCGCATCGTCCACTATCTGGATCTCGCCTTGCGTCGCGCTGACCTTCACCTCCACCCGCGCTTCGTCGAGCATCGTGCGTAAGCGGTCATAGCGCTCCTGCGCGGCCTCGTATTCACGCGTCTTGGTAAGAAGGACAACAGAGGTATCGGCCAGCTCGCCCGCCCGTTGCTCGTTCTCGTCCATGGCGGCCCCCAACGAGGCCAGCCGGGAGCGGAGCGACGCGCGCTCGGTCTCCATCTCCACACTCTCATCCTGGAGCTTACGGCGGATGGGGTTCTCCCCGACCGTGCGACGGGTAATCATGCGGTTCTGCTCGCGCGCCAGGCGCTCTCCTACATCTGCTACACGGGCATTGAGGTCTCTGACAACCTTGTGCTTTTCCGTGTACCTGATGCGAGCAACGTCTAGCTCACCCTCCAGCCTCGCCAACTCCGTCTGAAGCTGATCCACAGCCGGGTTGTCGCTCGTACTTGTCTCGGTCTCCCGCTTCTGGGGCTGTCGCGCCAGCTCCACTCGGGCCGCGCGCAGGCGGCCCTCGACGGCCCGTAGCTGACTGCGCGTGGCATCCATCTCGGATCGCAAGGCATAGAACTGCGTGAGGAAGGGGTTCTGGGCGCTCCCTGCCGGGAGGGCCGCTTCCGCCGCCTGGCTCTTGAACGCCTGGAGGTCGGCCCTGGTCTTCTCGCAGGCAGCGGCTGTTTGCGCCAGCTCTCCCTCGAGGAACTCGCGATTGCGCTGGGCCTGCCGGCTGGTGATCTCGCGGTAGTAGGCGGAGAATTCGTGTGCGATCGCATTTGCCAGGCGAATGGCGCCAGTCTGGGTGCGGTCGAGAGCCGTTATGCGTATGATGCTTCCGGCGGTGGGCTCCACCTTCACCATCTTCTCGAGATCTGCCGGCGAGACGCCCAGCTCAAGCGAGTCTATGGCTTTCTGACGGACCGCGGCCATCTCTGCCAGGCCGACGAATGTGGCCAGCGAGTCCGCCTTCCTGCGTGGGTCGAGCCCTGCCCCGCCCGCGTCGGAGCTGAACGAGAAGCCTGTCCCTGGGATCACCGGTTTGCTCAGAGCGGTCTCAGATGGCATCACATAGGCCGACGCGCGGTAGTAACGGGGCATGAAGATGCACCCCAGTACGACCACACCCATGCATGAAGAGAAGACGGCGGCTACAAGCCAGCGTCTCTTGTAGAGATCGCGATACAGCCGCCAGAAATCGTGTGCATTCACAGTTCCCAATGACCCTCTTTCCGGGGTGTCGTGAGACGCTCGCTAGAAATATCGAAACATCCAGACATACTTGAAGACGGTATCCGTCACTGACTGGAGAGTCGCCTTGCTGGAGCCGCGAGCACCTTGCACGGGGACGAAGACAACGTCCCTGTCGCGCAGCGTCGGGTTCTGACTCATGTCTCCGTGCTTGATCAGCCGCTGCAGATCTACGCTGATCCTCTCCGGCTCCGGCTCCGTCCGTATGACCGCGCATGAACCCAGAACAGCTCCGTCGCTCAGCCCGCCCGCAGCCGAGATGGCTTCCAGCAAGGTGGTCCCGGAAGCCACCATGAGGCGTCCCGGCTTGAACACACCGCCCAGGACGTGCACTTCCGTGCCATTGCGTGGTACGAACAACTCATCCCCATCCTTCAGCACTACGTTGGCGCTGCTCCGGGGGTCCTCATCCAACCGGGTCAGATCGACCTGGATCTCGCTTCCATCGGCCCGGAGAAGCCGTGCCCCGCTCGGGTTGGCGCTCTCGTCCCAACGCCCCGCCTCCTCAATGAGATCCCCCACCCGCTTCTCGCTCGATCCCAGCTGATAGGAGCCAGCGTTTGTGATGGCGCCGCTCACGCGACAGGAGCCACATTCAACCCCCGCCTGTCGCCCGACGCAGATCCGATCGCCTGGGTGCACGAGCGGATTCTGGCTTGCATCGCCCCTCTCTTTGAATGCCTGGAGGTCGTAGAGCACCTCGGCACCGCCACCCCGGCTCAGGTACACGTTCGCGAGGTCGCGCGCTTCGTTCTTGGCGCCCCCAGCCGCCACAATTGCCTCAGAGAGGCTTGTGCCGGTTGCCAACTCGTACTGCCCCGGCTCCCGGACCTCCCCGATCACCATGACCTTGAACCGGGTTACCGCAAGCGATATGGTGGGCTCCTTGACGTACTCGCCGATCCTGGAGGCTAGCTCAGCCTGAGCATCGTGAACGGTACTGCCGCCCACCGTGACCGCCCCGAGCATCTCGTCTCGGAACAGAATCGTCCCATCCGCTCGAACCGCATACGAGCCTGAGTACTCCTGTGCGCCCAACACGGTCAGAGAGACCGTGTCCCCGGGCTGGATGCGGTAAGCCTGCGCCGCTGGCTGAAGCGCCGTTGCGCCTGCCGTCCCCTGTCCGACCTGCAGATCCTGCTCCGTGGCAGTCAGCGGCTGGATGTCCTCACCGAACGTTGGGGAAACAAGTCCCCCCAACGCCCAGCCAGCCATGGCCACGAGGCAAAGAAGCGATTTCGCCCATCGCGTAGTCATACGCAGCACCGCCCTATGCTTCTGTGTTCAGATTTCCGCCTAGTCACCACTATCGCAGGGATGTAGTGCAAAGACCGTGCCATACGCATCTAGGCCGGGTAGACGCCGCGTACAGGCCTACGTACAAGATTGCAACAAGCCCAAAGCAGGTGTTCAAGAATCGTGCCAGCAACCTATTGACAGATACTACTCCGGGCGCTAGAGTGGGCTGTTAGTACGTGCAACGCAGCATGATTGTCGCAGTGTTTGCCCTCGCAGTTGCCGCCTTGTTGCAGTATCGGCTCTAGCCCGCTTCCCTCCACGCTTGCGGCCCCGCTTTGTGGTACCGTGCTGAACTGTGGCGCGTACCGCTGAGGAGACAGGGCGAGGCCATGTCGGGGAAGTTTCACATGTCCTGTGAGAGGCGAGTCCAGGCTAGGGAAACAGCGTCAGGGCGGCCTGCGCGAGGGAGGCGGCGAGTGTGTCCGTTTCCGATGGGGAGGAGCGATGGTTCCTCCGCGGCACGTGTTGCTTATCGGGAGCCGACCGCCCTTTCTGTAGTTCCCGGACTCTCGATGGCTGTCCGCCCGGCCTGCGACCAGAACCCCCCCCTGTTCCTGTGCCCGATCGGACGATCCCCGACGACTCTGGGATCGCTTGGTCTGCGTTCCGGTGAGTCGCTATGAGCGTCAGGGGGTCACACATTCTGGTCGCCGACGAGGAACGCGAGTGCAGCCGCCTTCTGTCTGGGGCGCTCACCAAGGATGGATATCGAGTCCAGCTTGCTGCCGACGGCGAGGCGGCGTGTCAGGTGCTGGCCGACAACAACGTGGACCTGGTGATTGCGGACCTCATCATCCCCGGGATCGACGGTTTCGGAGTTCTCCGGAGGGTTAAGGAAACACGGCCGTCCATTCCGGTGATCCTCGTTTCGGGCTTCGGGACGGTGGAGACGGCGGTGCAGGCGATCAAGATGGGCGCCTATTACTACTTCCAGAAGCCCCTCGATCTCGAGGCCGTGCGAGCGGTCGTGTCGGAAGCATTGGATGCCGTAAGCTCCCCCCTCCGCGCCCCTGAGGTCCCTTCCGACATCCCCAAGCAAGCTGCTTCTTTAGACCTCGGCATCGTGGGCCAAGGGCGCTGGTTCGAAGAGGTCATGGGCCTTCTCCGCAAGCTCGCGCCCACGCGCGCAACCGCTCTTCTTGCGGGGGAAAGCGGAAGCGGCAAGGAGCTCTTCGCTCGCGCCATTCACACCATGAGCGGCCGGAAGGGACCATTTGTGGCCGTTTCGTGCAGCGCACTCTCACGGGACCTGCTCGAAAGCGAGCTCTTCGGACACGAGAAAGGGGCGTTCACGGGCGCAGACCGCCAGAAGCCGGGACGCTTCGAACTCGCGGACGGCGGCACCCTGCTGCTCGACGAAGTCGGCGACATCCCCCTCGATCTCCAGGTGAAACTCCTACGCGTGCTTCAGGAGCGCCAGTTCGAGCGCGTTGGCGGCACCAAGAGCATCGACGTAGACGTTAGGATCGTCGCCGCGAGCAATCGAAACCTGGCCGCCGCCGTGCGCAAAGGCTCCTTCCGAGAGGACCTCTATTACCGTCTGAAAGTTGTCGAGGTCGACCTTCCCCCGCTCCGGGAGCGTCCCGAGGACATCGAGCTCCTCACCCAGCGGTTCATCGAAACCTACTCGCGGGCTAACGGGAAGCGCGTCCGACAGGCCGGAAAGGATGTCCTCGAGCTTTTCCAGAGTTATCCCTGGCCGGGAAACGTGCGTGAACTTGAGAACGCAGTAGAGCGCGCAGTGGTCCTGTCAGAGCCACAGGCCACTGAACTCGACGTCGCCTTGCTACCGCATAACATCCGAACTGGTACGCCGACGCTGTTTCTCAACGGCGGCTCGATGGGGGCGATTCCGCGCCCCGAGCGCGAAGCCTCCGGTTCTCCACAGAACATGGACGAAGCAACCTGGGTCCGTGCGCTCGGGGACGCTCTCCGGAGGACCAACGGCAGCGCGGCAGGAGCGGCCCGACTGCTTGGGGTCTCCGCCGCCGTTGTCCGACGCTCGGCCGACAAGTACGGCCTCCGGGAGAATCGCAGAAGGCGGTCCAAGGGGTGAGATGACGCTGCCAGGCCTTCTGTGGCACAGTTTCTGCACTCGCGAGCAGGCGCGTGCACTCTGTGCTTGGAGCGGCCTACAGTGGCGCCTACCGTGGAGCGTCCTGCTGCTTTGGCGGCCAGCGAGAATCTACGCGAGAACGAGGACCTGTGCCGGCACCTCGAAGTATCTGGCTGGAAAGTCCTCTCGGCCCATGATGCGGAGTCAGCTCTGAGCATCCTCTCTTCCGAGCCAGTTCGTCTCGGCATCTTCGCGCTTGATTCACCGGGAATGGATGCGCTGGAGATCGTCCGGCAAGCGCGGGCCCTCGGGCGCGGGTTCCACTGCGTCTTCGTGGATTCGGGCGAGCGGTCGAGCATCAAGGATAGGTGCCTCGAACTCGGCGCCATCGCCTATCTCGTGAAGCCGGTATCTCCCGTCGACATGTCTGCCGTGCTCAGGGAGGCACTCAATCGGCCCCTGCCCAAGTCGGGATCCGAACGTCGGGACGCCCGCCAGCTCCTCCAGGCCCTTACGCCGGGCACGCGCCTGCAGCTCCTGGTCCGGGCGGGCCCGAGCGCCGGCAGCTACCGGGCCATGGTGCTGGAGCACGGCCCCGCCGCCCTTGTGGTTTCGGCTTGGGCGGCCGATGGCTCACCAATCTACGTCTCGCTCGGCACGCAGCTTGTGGTGGGATTCCCCTCCGTCCAGGGTTGGGCTGAATTCGAGGCGGCAGTGACGGGGTGCTACGTGCACAACAACCTGCTTCACGTCACGCTGCGGCCCCCCCGTCACGTGTCTTGTCGCCAGCGGCGCGCCACAGAGCGGCTCGCGGCAAACCTGCCCGTTCGCGCTTACGTCACGAGCGGCATCCAGCGGGCGGAGGCTGCCATTTCCGGCCATTGCGAGAATCTCAGCAGCAAGGGCCTCGGCGCTTTTCTCAAAGGGCAGATCCCCATCAACGCGCGCATCTCGCTCGCTATCTTCCCAAGCCTGTGGCGTGCCGGCTTTCGCCTGACGGCTCGCACCGCCTGGTCCGAACCAGTGGGACGGAGCGGCAAGGGATGGTACCGCTACGGGTTCCAGTTCGGTCGGCTCGGGATCAAAGCGCAAAAGGCCCTGGACGAGATGCTAGAGCAGATCAGTTCTCTGCGATCGCCGGCGAAGGCACCCTCTTGGGACTCGCACGGCTCATCCGGTGGTTTCGACTCGCAGGGCCCGGATGAGGGAGGCCCCTGATGGCCTTCACTCGCCCGGGACAGCGGATGCAAGGCCGCGCCGCTCAGACCCAGCGCGTCACGCCGAGAATGGTGAAGGCTGGAATCCTCCTTCAGATGCCGTCGGATGAACTCGTGCGCCACATCGAAGAGGAATCCGC
>Ga0307377_10001331_pt1 | contig 31729 bp, 38 predicted proteins | sample TR3MG_FD_202535 | JGI IMG/M metagenome (GOLD analysis project Ga0307377, IMG submission 202535) | Soil microbial communities from Risofladan, Vaasa, Finland - TR-3 | ecosystem: Environmental > Terrestrial > Soil > Coastal area > Acid sulfate soil | place: Finland: Risofladan, Vaasa | collected... | reverse complement strand
AAACACAAAGCACAGCAAGTAAAGCGCAAAGCGCTATTTTAATGCAAAGTACTGCAAAATACAGCAAAGCTGTGCAACTAGTACTTTTAAACGTTGTTAGTATAGCGCAAATTGCAACGTTGTTAAACACTAATACAGCGTATGTAATTAATAATTGTAATAGTGTACTTACTAACAAAAAAAATAATGCGCTTTTAACGTTTACACACTACAAAGCGTTGCAAGCTGTTATTTTAACACAACAGTTCGCAACTTTAAACGCTAGTGTTGTTAGTGCTAAAAGCTTAATTACAAAAGTAAAAGCTATGCAAGTGCAAAGTACTAAATAAAAAAAAGTAAAGTGCAAGTATATTACTTGCACTTTTTTATATGTAAGGAGATGCCTGCGTCTACTAATTTCTTCCGCCGATTCTTTCAGCCTCTTTTTTAGGCACTCTACACATCGTCGTACAATATTTCTGCCATTCTACAACCTGAAATTTATCTTTCATCTGCCAGCTATATTTCTCAAAGTCTCTCAAGGAAATGCAGTACATGGAGCAATTCTCATCGTCAACAAAAACCAGCCAGTGTTTTCCTGGGTTCTTTTTCTGAACATCTAAGTATTCTCGATAGTGTCTCAAGTCTATACCTTGCAGATGTGGGAAGCGGGAAAATGGGGGTTTTGTCTTAACATGATAAGCCTGGATATAGTTATCTTTCATCGCCAAAATATCAGCAGTTTCGACCTGTTGTCGAGCGTCTATATATATTTTATAGCCATGTTTCTCTTCCAGATATTTTGCACAAAACCGTTCTCCAGCCCTACCTTTCTTAAATTGAGGAGTATGAGTAAAGTCGTTCATCTAAGTTTTATAAAAAAAGGTGCTCTCGAGCAGTAATGTTCTTGATCTCCTAGGATTCGTCTCACGTTACTTACCCGAAATTCGAGCACCTTACTGTTCTTATATATTTACATCCTTATTTCAGTCTCAGGAATCTGCGCTGGTCTTCAATATCTCGCTCGCTTCGCGCAATAGTTCTTTCACGTCTTTTACGCGAATCATGTTCCCAAATTTTACTTTGGGCAGAGCAAGCACATCTTCGAGTGCCTGTATGTAAACGGCCTTAAAACTGGGCAATTCTGGGATTTTACTTCTCTTCGCTTCGCTCATTAGTTCATTGCCATATATTGCGCCCACTCTTCTCCTGTCATTGCCTCCACGGTGTTAGCATAGACGCTAACCGTACTCCCAGACGTTGTTGTTGTTCCCGCATAGCCTCCTGCATCTGTTCCTATTATTGTCCCTCTTGCGCCTGCCGTGCCGTACCCTACATTTTTGGAAACATAATCGGGTGCGTACTGTATGTTTCCAATTAAAAATCCTTTATCAAAATTTCTATTCTGTCGAAATCGTCCTCGTACGTCTCGTCTATTAGCCGGGTTACGATCTTTGTTGCCATCCCGACGTCTGTTGCCAGTAGGGAGTCTCGGTACAGTAACTTTGTGGATTCCTTTTTCTTACGTGGGTGTAGTAACACCGCATACTCAAATAGTCGCTTTTTCATTTTATATTTGGTTTATTAATTTCAAAATGGATAATACAAATTCCTTTTTCATAGTCCTTCTTCCAATATACTATCTGGCCTGCTACCTCATGCAACTCTTTCAGGGTTTCAACCTGTTGCTCTAAGGCTTGGTAATCTCTATACGCAACATAATCACCATTATCATCTTCTAACATAGATGATTCATCCTCAAATGGCAGAGTCCCTATATCGTATCGTTTCATGGCTTTAGTTCTTTGATTAGTTGCTGAATTTCATCATATATTAAACAAAGGGCATCTTTCTGACCTATTCTATATTCTGTTTTATTATTTATTGCTGTGACTATTGATTCTTTCATTCTATTTTCAACACACTCTTTCAGCTTTTGGAGTTGATCTTCTTTCTTAATAGCTACCTTGATATTATGATCCCTCTCAGCTTTCAGGGTTTTAACCTCTTTAGCAAGGGCAGTTGTTAATTTTACTTCTTGGGAAAGTGATCCTTTCAGCTCTTCAACCTCTTCATCAAGTTCCTTAACTTCTCCCTTCCAATAGTGAATAGTGTTCCTCTTTGCTACACAATCTTCTTTAAGCCTTTTGTATTCCTCTAATAAAATATACTTATCGGAATTTACTGTTATGTGTTTTAGTTTCATGGCTTTAGTAGTTTATCTTGGTTTGCTACCCACTTGTGGTGTTCAAGTATCCTTTTATATTTCTCATTCTCCGCTTCAAGAGCCCATATTTTGTCAAGTGCATGATAGAATCGTTCATCCTCATAAAACACTTCCATTCCATTGTATGCCCAAAATGTTCTTCCGTCACTTTCGGCCTGATACTTAGTTACAGGGTCATCATCTCCAATCGTAATCGGGCCTGCGATTACTGTCTTTTTTGAATCATCTAATGCATTCATGGCTTCTCGGTTTCATCTTTTTTACGTTTGTGCCGTAGTCTATCCTTTTTCAAGACTTCGGTCGGGTATCTACTTGATTGGTAGGATCCCAAGTCCCACCAGTTAGTAGATCGTGTGTTCCGCCTAAGTAAGTGGGCATTGTATTTATATCTTTCTTCACTCATTTTTAATCATTTGAATTATTAACAATACGGCTCCGATCATCATAACGCCGCCTACAGCACTTTGTTCCCATCGGTTGGAAAATATTAGTATTATTGCTCCTATTAGGAATGCGATAAGTATTATGAGTCCGTTATAAAAAAATCTTTGGTTCATTATATTATCACTAGTTTATTATTAATACACAACTAAATCAACATAGTAAAAACTGGAGTACCGGGCAACTTACGGCTCCAGTTTTTTATCATACTCGGGAATTCACGTTTGGTTGCCTATTATTGCTTTTAATAGCGCCGTAATTTCTTCTAATTGCTTACGAATCTTTTCCAGCTCTTGATTCCTTTTATCTGCCAGCTGGTGTTCTACATTGCTATACATCATTACTATTTTTATTACTAATATAAATATAGTGTACTCAATGATGCTATGCAACAGGTGTTTCGGATATTAACTGGCTTTGTCGGAAATTTGCATGGGAGCCACTGATTCGTGTACGGTTACGGCCGTATGCTCCACTTTCGTGTTGATGTCTGCCCGAGTTAGCTTGGGCGTAATAAACTCGCCTAGTCTTTCTGCAAACATTAACCGCTCCTTCGCTTCCAGACTTAGGAAGTCGTTTATCATCTGCTCGCTTGTATAGCAATTAAGCATGGTGTGAATTTTGTCCTTAAATTCCTGAAACTCATACTTCTTCATCAGGCGTCGTGCCTGTACTACTTCTTTTGTGGTTCCCTTTGGGCGCCCGTTTGGATTTCCGCTTTTACCTTTTTCAAATGACATTCGTTTGTTATTTTAGTACGAATATATGGAAAACGTCGCTGAACTGCAAATCACACTAACCGCAAAGCAGGCAACAACATTACACTATCTAAGAGACGGCACGACAAGAGAAGTACTTTTTGGAGGGGGCGCAGGTGGGGCTAAATCTTTTTTAGGTTGTTACTGGTTACATACCAACGCCTGCAGGTACCCTGGCACTCGATGGCTTATGGGAAGGGCACAATTAAAGATCTTAAAAGAAACCACTCTTAATACTTTTTTCGATGTTGCCAAAATGCTTCCTATCATAAGCTGGAAGATAGATGGGCAGAGCGGAACTATTAAATACGAGAATGGGTCCCAGATTATTATGAAGGATTTGTTCGCTTATCCTAGCGACCCTAACTTTGACAGTCTCGGTTCCCTTGAGATTACGGGAGCCTTTATCGATGAAGCTAATGAGTGTACTATAAAAGCAAAGAACATTGTAAGGAGCAGGATACGCTATAGGTTAAGGGAGTATGACTTGAGTCCAAAGGCATTGTTTACCTGTAACCCGGCAAAGAACTGGGTGTATAGTCAATTCTACATTCCGTGGAGAGAAAATAGACTTGAGGAAAGTCGTAAGTTTGTGCAATCGCTATTAGAGGACAATCCATACATCGATCCTTTTTATCGAGAAAATTTACTTACGCTGGACACAGCATCTAAAGAAAGACTACTTCACGGCAACTGGGAGTATGATGACGACCCAAGCACCTTAATAGAATACAATAAGATATTAGATTTCTTTACAAATGAGCATATAGAGTCTAGCCGAGAGCGTTATATGTCAGCAGATATTGCTTTACATGGGTCCGATAAGTTTGTAGTCGCAATCTGGGAGGGGTGGAAGGTAATAGATTTTAAGATTTATAATAAAATGGACGGCAAGGAGGTGTTAAGCATTATCAAACAGCTAGCCCTTCGATATAAGGTTCCTGCCAGTAATGTTGTGTACGATGCTGATGGATTAGGTAGTTACTTAAAAGGTTGGTTAAATAGCGCCTACGGTTTTAAAAATGGCGGAAGGCCTAAGGGAGAAACTAAGAAAAAGAGAGAAGAGTTTGCAAATCTGAAAAGTCAGTGCTACTTTCATTTCGCAAAGAAGTTACAATTAAACGAAGCTTGGTTTGCGGCGGAGCTCTCAGAGGATAACCTGGAAACTTTAAAGCAAGAGCTAGGTGTAGTAAGAAATCAAAGTTTTGGAACGGACAAGAAACTTACAGTACTTCAAAAGGACAAGGTAAGAGAGATAATAGGAAGAAGTCCTGATTTTAGCGACGCATTAATGATGAGAACGGTGTTCGATTTACTTAGAAAGAAACAGGGGGGCATAAAAATTGCCAATTAATTAATATATTTACGCTATGAGTTTACAAACCGTATGCCCGCTTCCGGCGAACTTATCACAGATAGTCGCGACGACGTGTGCGCAACACTTTGGGCAGATAGTCAAAATTGCGTTTGAAAGGGTAGCTTTAGGAGACTTCGATGCTGGTGTTGGAAACAAGATCACTGTTGAAGCTGACTGGGACACCAGAATCTCTGCAAATCAAATTACTATTTCGGATTTTTGCGAAAATGTATTGGTTCCTGCCGGAGAAGCTATAACAGAGGGTGGTGATGATAATTCCACACTCTATGGACAGGCACTTGTCGTAGGCAAGGGTCAAGTCACAGTAAGCGGTAGATTCCGCGGACTTTCTTCAGCTGGTAAAGCGTCATACGAGCAGTTTGTTTCTGAATCTAGTGTTTACAACCAGCTTAGTGTTTATTTAATAAACGAGTTTGGGCAATTGATTGTATCAGATAGCACAGTAACCACAGATGTAGGTTATGGATTTCCAATACAATCATTTTTTATCGGCGATGTTGATAGTCAAGGTTACAACACACACAATTTCAATATTTTTCAGTGGAATTTTGTAGGTGGATGGAGTGATGGCTTTAAAGTTGTTGATCTTACCTGGGATATTTTAAGCAAATAAACATGGTAACAGTAAAAAATGGCACTGGTCATACTATAACGATAACCCAAGCACATTGGAAATCGTTGGAAGAATATCAGGCTAGAAAAACTCAAGATCCGACACAGATCTATAAAGAGGTAAAACAAAAAGCGGAGAAAAAAGAAGAACAACCATCTAAAGAAGAAAAATCATGAGTCTACAAACAGTATGCCCATTACCCGCAAATCTAAGCCAGATTACGCCGACAACTTGTGCTCAGCACTTTGGCCAGATTGTAAGAGTTGCTTTCCAACGTGTCGGATCCCCATTTGTTAATGTTACTAGTGAAATTGAATGGGACGCCGCATTGGTTGCAACAAGTGCTCTCACAATTACGCTCACAGATTTTTGTGAAAATGTACTGATCCCGGCGGGAGAAGCAATTACCGAAGGAGGGGACGATAATTCAACCCTTTACGGTCAGGCGCTCGTTGTTGGAAAAGGACAGGTAACTGTCAGTGGAAGGTTTCGAGGTCTTACCGCGACCAGTAAAGCAAGTATGGAGCAATTTGTTTCCGAGTCAAGTATCTACAATCAGCTAGGCGTTTACTTAATAAACGAATTTGGACAAGTTATTAGCAGTGATGTTCCTGTTGGAGGCACAACTGCCATACCTTTTCCAATACAGTCGTTTTTTATTAGTGACGTCGACAGCCAGGGTTACAACACGCATAACTTCAATATGTTCCAATGGAACTTTGTTGGAGGATGGAGTGATGCTTTCCGCATAGATACTTTGAGTTGGGACATTTTAGGAAAATAATTAATTATGAATCTGAGTCGCGAAGACGTACTCGAACTCCTAGAGACGGGAAGAGATCCTGAGCTGTTAGATGCTGAGTACCAAGAAAAGCGCCTTCAGATGCATAGCAAGTTTACAGTTAGGCTTCCGGTCAACAATCAGGCATTTAACGATTTTTTATCAAACTACCCAGAATCTTTATTACCTGCGGAGAAGTATAAAAAGTTTTGCAATCTTATCACGGCTCCATTGCCGACAGTAGATGAGGTTCAAACAGCCTATAATGAACTTACAAAAGTATTTCAAGCGCAGAACCGTGTAGAGGACTTCTTTTTTGAAGACGATACTTTACAAGACGACTGGCTACGATATAGAGAGTTCCAAGGAGAACCCAACTGGTGGAGAAAGCAGGGATGGGATATTCTACAAAACAAGCCAAATACCGTAATAGTAATAGATCTTCCTCAAGAGCAAGGAGGAAAGCTTCCGGAGCCTTTCTTTTTTCCAATTAGTATAGAACAGATAACACACCTAGAATCCAGTAGAGATGGAGTATGTGAATATCTTGTTTATAAAATATGGAGAAATGATGCAGACAAAGATGATCCTATTGAACAGCATATTGTTTTAGACGACTTATATTATAGGGTTTACGAGCGGGACCCAGATCACGATCCAGAGTTTATTCTTGTTCTAGAAGCTTTACATGGACTGGGCTATTGCCCTGCAAAGCAATTTTGGGCTAAGCCAATACCTGGAAGTAAGGTAATGAAGTCTAATCCAATCTCATCTAGCCTTGGAAACTTAGACTGGTTACTTTACAGCATAGTATCAAAGAGGCACTTAGACTTATATGCAGGCTTTCCCATCACAAGCCTATATGAGCAAGAGTGTACGTATCAAACTCCGGAAGGATATAGCTGTGAAAATGGATGGGTAAATCGGGAAGTTGAAACTCGTACAACTGATTCTGGAATAAGAATACAAAGAGACAGGTGTCCACAATGTGGAGGTGGACAATTTGCTGGGCCTGGTAGCGTTATTACAGTTCCAGCGCCTAGGGACTCAGAGGATTCAGACAATATGCCTGGGGTACAGATAACGCAAGGCGATGTACCTAGTTTAGTTGCAATGAGAGAAGATGTGGACCGCCAGCTTAAAAACTTTATGGAAACAACCGTAGGGTTTGGAGGAGAAGCGAGCAACGAACAAGCAAAAAACCAAAAGCAGATACAATCTAATTTTGAAACTCGAGAGTCTATACTTCAAGAGATCGCTAATAACTTTAGTGTTATTCAGAAGTTCACTCTAGATACAATGGCAAGACTACGATATGGAGAGGCTTATCATGGCAGTATCCTTAACTATGGAACTAAGTTCTTTTTAATGAGCATAGACGATATGCTCCTTACTTATAAGAGCTCCAAAGATACAGGAATGCCAAGCAGTGATCTTAACCAACAGCGTTCTGCTATTTATGCAAAGAAATTTGCCAACGACCCAATGCAGTTAACTCGAATAAATATGTTAACCGAATTGGAGCCTTTGGAGTCATATACCATTTCGGAACTAATGCAACTAAATCTATTCATAGATCCAAAAGACATGGCCTTAAAGGTAAATTTTGACGATGTTATACAAAGATTTGAAGGAGAATACGGAAAGATACAAATGTTTTTACCAGGTGTACCAATGTCCGTTAGGCTCGCAAAGATAGAGCAGGTACTTAGATCGTACGTGTCAACAAAGGAGTTACAATTAAAGGAACCCGAAGTTCAACCTAAACAAATAGCAAATGGCTAAGAAAAAAATTTATGAAGTTCAGGACGAAGAGACTAGACCTAGAGCGTATGGTCTAAGCTACCAGGATTTAAAAGAAGTCAAACACGCCCAGGTTCATAATGAAGTAATAATGGTCCCATGTAATGGAGATCCAACCATGGAAATTCCTGCTCATGAAGCAGACTCTGTATATATGGTAAGGACAGAAGCTTTATTCTTTGATGAGAATACTGGAGAGAAGCTCAGCAAACCCAGAATTGAAAAGTATAATCTTCCTAATTGGAAGCTAATGAATCGAGTTAATGCTTTCGGCGGTAAGAAGCTGGAAGTTCTTCACGATCCTACACTAATTGAAAAACCGAAAAAAGCTGGCAGGAAGCCTAAGGAGCAAGCCCCGCCAGAAGAATAGACACATAAACGTAACATAGAATGGATATACCTGAATTTAAGACCCAAGAAGAAGTCGTTGCCTGGCTTACAAAGCAGAAGTTTACAGTAAGAACTCCTGAGGATGAGGCAAAGTTTGTCGAAGTTAAGACAAGCGAAGCAATCAGCAAACATATGGGAACAGTACTAGGAGACCTTGACAAGTCTGTTAAAGAAGTAGCCCAGGTCGATAAACAAGAAGGCGAAAAAACTAGTGAGTATGTTAAAAGGATCATAAAAGAGCAAATAGATGCTCTTTCAACAACCCAAGAGGACTTAAAAAAGCACCTGGACGGGGAAATGAGCAAAGATGAGACTTTAAAAACCATAAAAGCTCAATTGGATACTGCAAAAGCAGATCTTAAGAAAACAACAGAAGCTCGCGAGCAGGAAAAATTACAATGGGAGCAAAAAAGTTTTCAAACCAAAGTGGACATTGCTATTCAAGGCGCTCTTGCTAAAATACGCCCTACGTTAAAAAAATTCAGCAAGGATGGAGAAGAGGACCTTATTATGGAAAATAACATAAAAGCAATTGTATCCGACTTTAGGGAATCGGTTCAACCTCAAGACGTAGAAGGAACACTTGTGTTTAAAGACAGGGAAGGAAAACCCCTTCAATCTACAACAGATGGAAGCTTCCTTACCGTAGATGCGTTACTGCAAGATCGTTTCCAGCCATTCGTAGATACTGGGCGAACTGTAACTGGAGCAGGTGGAATTGGGTCTAAGCCTGGAGTGACTCCCCCAAATGGAGCAGGCGGAGAGTACAAGTTATCGCTTCCGGAGACTGTTAAATCTCAAGTAGCGTTAACCGACTATCTAGCGTCTACTTTAAAAGAGAAAAATATTGGAACAAATGATGTAGAGTTCACAAAGTATTTTACAGCTAATAAGGAGGGGCTCCCATTAAGATGATAAATCCATCAGATAAACCTAGTCAAGAGCGTCGAGATATGAAAGCCCAAGTTGCTATCCTGCGTCGAGAAACAGGAGAGCTTGTAGACCATTTTCAGTGTAGTTATGACGAAGCTGAAAGAAAAGCGCGAAATGCTATTTCAGGTAAGCCAGAATTAAAGTATAAAATTACGACAATGCTGTAGGTTTTCTTACAGTAGCCTTATAACTTTACTACTTAGTTATACATATTATTGAGAGCCTGGAGTTTAGTTGTGTTTACTTCAGGTTCTTTTTTTTTATAAAAGTATTTGCAATTCGACCAGAAAGTCGTACATTTACTTATCATTCCTAGCGTCAGGATCGTTGTAGCGTCAGCAACGCAGAACTCAAAAAAAACTATTTATTCATATAAACTTAATTAGAAATGACTCTCGTTAATACATTAATGCAAACCTTACGCTCTAAAGCAACACCGACTTTCGATGCTAATGAGCTAAGAGAAAGTAGATATGGCGCCCTACGATTTTTTCAGCAAGAATCCGCGTCTAGGCCAATATTTGATGGCGAAACAATAGCTAATATCAAAAGAAGCTTTGGAAATAGTGTCATAGTTCCTGTACTGGATGCACAAACCGTTACCGTATCTAATACGTATGCCAGAACTTGTTCGGTTGTAGATGATGAAAACACTTCTGCTCTTGTTACACTATCTTTTGCCAGTTATGGATGGGGCTTTAGCATGACGCCTTCTACTCACTATAATAATGACGTCGCATACCAAAGAGACTGGGAGCGAAAGATGAACAAGTATTTACTCCAATTTACTTCTGATCTTGATACTGCTTGTATAGCAGTATTGGAAGCAGACAAAAACCAAGTAACAACTGGAGTTTCCGATTACTATGCAATAGTCGCAGACGCATTGCAAGTTCCTCAGGCAAGTAAAGACGATTTCTACAATCAACTGGAAGCTATTTTCAACACCATGGATTTTTATGACAATATTCACATCATAACAAATCCAGGCCATATGCCAATGGTTCGAAGGTTGGACAACCAAGGAAGTAGCAATGCTACCAACCAAGGTTTCCAATTTGATCTTCGTGGATATCAGTGGTGGGGAAGTAACAGGCTCGCCAATGGCGTAGGCGTTGAGTCTACTGCTTATGCAGTCGAGGCCGGCACAGTTTTTATTGACAACAGAAACGATCCAGATACTATTGCTGGGCACAATGTTGGAGGTTTCAAGGTTTGGAGCCAAGAGCAGATGCCAATGGTAAATATGTTAATGGGTAGCTTCTACCAGGAAGATTGCGGAGATCAGAATGCACTAGCAGGTGCCGCAACTGCTGGAAATACTCGTTCCAAATTGGAAGGATTCGAGTTCAGTACTGACATTGTAACTGCAACCCAGTACAATTCAAGCATCTCAACAAGATATAATCCTATTTTGAAAGCTGAAATTTTAGATTAATGGCAACTTATCAAACAGAACTTAACGCTTTTATAACAGCGTTAGATACCGCGATGGGATCGACAGGCGATTCGGCAACGAATTATGTTACCCGATCCAGGTATGCCCAAAAGTTTATCGAGAACGCTTTATATGAAGTTTGTTCTGCAATGACAGGTCATGCCAGTGTATTGTTTAATCCAAGTGAAGTAGAAGCGGCCTTAAAGGGCAATGCTGATAGCATCATAAAAAGTGCTGTCGACAGAATCGGGGACGAGCTTCAAACTCCTTGGAACGAAACAGCCATTCTTCAGTTCGAGTTTCCGGAACAAACAGGACCAGCAACATATGGAGCAGGTACTGTTGATATAGAGGTAGCAAATGGAACTTCAGTGGTAGCACTGGTAGCTTCGTTTGTTTTATCTAGAGGAGCTACGGCGAAGATTTCAGCTACACCGCAGGTTAGTGGAGTTACTGCAAATAACTTTACTTCACCTGTTGTATATGCTATTACCGCGCAAGACGGCGTTGCAAACGAAAACTGGACAGTTACCGTAACAGTTGCCGCGTAAGAAAAAGGTCCACTCTGTGTACTTTTATGTGTCGCTCCGTTTGGGTCCGTTGTTGCAAAACATCGGACCTTTTTTTATTTTTATAAAAAGAACTCATGCCGTTAAAACTAGAAACCATTGTTGCCGCATTTGAGGATACAGTTAGGTTTGACCAATCTATTAACCCGGAAGTCGACGCTTTAGACGCTACTCTCACTACCCCTTCTACAGCTAGACTGGTACACCATAGCCTATTAACAGACGAAAATCTGTTTAGTATTGCTCCCAATTTTGCAAAATTTACGCCTGCTCCTACGCCAACGCTAGATAATAGCTTTAGTGATTGGCTTGCGGATAAAAGAAAAGAAGCTATTCGATCTGTTGTAATGGATAGTTACAATAGCCGTCGTCGAAATGGAAATGAGAGAATGTTTCTACAAGACCGTGCCGTTTATAATGGATCGGGAAGTTTATCTAATCGTATTATTAATGAAGGGAAGCTCGTTGGATTTGAAATAGAAGTTTTAAACTCAAACAGTTTGGAAGTTATCCTTACCCGGATTAGCACTCAGCTAGATAGTTTACCAGGAAGCTTTGACCTACATCTATTCCATACAGACTTTGACGATTCTATTGCACAGATTACAATCTTACCTACTGTGCCGATTTCAATAGAGTGGACTTCAATTCCCGAAGTAGATGGAACATTAAAGTTTAATGATCCTACTGCTGGCATTTATGGGGGCCGTTATTTTCTAATGTATTACCAGGACGATCTTGGCAGTTCCCAGTTTATTAATAAAGAAATGAACTTTGGAGTAACGCCCTGCTCTAGTTGTAATCGCTACAATTATGAAACTCATAAGATCATGTCCAGGTATGTTCGACTTAGGTCTGTATGGGTTGCGGCCAATGACGTTCCTGTTGCAGGTAAGATGTTTGATTTAAAGAAACTTCAGTATAGCACAAATAAGAACTGGGGAATGAACCTTGCTTTTACTAGTGGGTGCGACCTAACTGATTATATTCTAGAGAGAAAGAATGTTTTTGGGGATGCTATTGCAAATCAATTAGAAGCGGATTTACTGCAAGAATTAAATAACACAACTCGTACTAACAGTATATCAGAGAAAGTGCGGGAAAACGCACGATTCGCGCTCCAGGACAGAAGATTAGGAGGTGAGGGCGTGTTATCTAGACTCCAAGCATCAAAAGAATCCTTAATGACAGAATTAGGAGATGTTGAAAAGAATGTATGCAGTCCTGAAGTGGCCACAAGAACTATAAAATATGGCAGTATCTAGAAAACTAACTCGCCTTACGCGGTTTGCTCAAAAGTTAAGCACTACTTCGGGTGCTGTTAAAATAATTAGGTTAGCCCTAGAAGGAGAGGAGAAGTTCCTTGCAGACTTAAACCGTCAGCAGTTATTAGATAGCGAAAAGAGCGACGATAGTCGAATCATGAATCTGCAGACGGGTAGTTTACTTCATGCAAAAAAAAGAAGAGCTTACACCTTAAAAGATAAGGGAGCATTCCACCGTAGCATTACGGCAAGGCTGGCCCCAAGAAGCATTATTATCACTGCTACCGATAGCAAAACAGAAAGTCTTCAGCAGACATTTGGAAAGGAGATACTAGGTCTTGGAACAGATGCAAAGAGAGACGTAATGTTTAAACTTAAAAAAACACTCCCACAACTGATTAGACGACAGCTATGATAACCCAGACAAAAAATACAGTAACTAGTGGAGTGGAGGTAGTTTTAGATAATTGCAAAATGGCTCTAGAAACGAATCTCAAATGGTTGCAAGAAGCATTTGGCAGAGCTTGGCTATTGCCTAGAGGCGGACAACTAGAACGTATTCCTCAAGTATTTACAAAAAAAGGGGATTACGAGTCTGTTCTACCAAACGACAAGTACACGGCCTTTAGTTTCTTTATTGGAATAGAGGCGGCTGTGCCTACAGAAGAGACCGAGGCATATGTCAGGTCCTTGTATTTTCAGAAGTCTTTTGATTTAATCTTTTACATGAACTTAAAGAAAATAGATCCTAGTCAGGATTATTATTTTGTAGAGCAGTTAAATCAAGATATATTACGGGTCCTATCCGGGTGCCAGGGCATACAGATACAGGAAATATGGATGGAAGACATTAGAGAAGTATATGCAGGCATGGACCTGACAGAGATTACCAATGCGCTACTTTATTATCCTCATAGTGGAATTAGATATAGATTATTTGTAACTTATAAAGAAAATTGTTAAGCCATGCCAGTAAAAATAACAAAAACAAGCACCTTACGACAGTTCGATAAAGGTGTTTCTCTAAACATTGCCGCAACCGATGTTGACGATACCGTAGATACTTCGACTCCTCATAATTTAGCAACAGGACAGTTGGTAGATATTATAGGAAATACTGGAACAACTCCAGCCATTAACGGTCAAGCTCAGGCAATAACCGTAGTCTCTCCAACAGTATTCAGCATCGATGGGGTAGATATTACCGTTGCCGGAAATGCCGATGGAACTGTGACTCGATTTAATACGTCTTTTGTCGCAGAAAATACCTCTTTCGTATATAACTATGACGAAGTTGGAAACACAATAGAAATTCTTCATAGTGGAAAGGTTATACAATCAAGAACCTTGTTGACCGAATATACGGACAATACTGGTGCTGGATTCGCTAGCTTCGCCGCATTTATAACTTATGTCGCATAATGCCTACTCAAACGTATAATTTTCCGGATATTAAATTTGGGGATACTCACGATGGGACATCTTTTACTGTTCTAGTAAACGCCGTAGCCTTAAATCTAACTGCCGCAAGTATCAAGGCGCAATTTAGAGCAAATAGCTCAACAGGCGCTCTTTTAAAGACAATGGTAGATGGGGTTGACATTACTATTACAGATGCAGTAAATGGAGTGTTTCAAATAGACCCTTTCGACATAGACATCCCTCCGGGTGTGGCAGTGTACGATATTGAGTTAACACTTGGCGACGGTAGGAAGAAAACATACATTGGAGGAACCTGGTGTATCCTTCAGGATGTAACTCAATAATGGAAAACGTAGAGATAACCATAGTAGAGCAAATCAATGATATAGCTATTACAGTTATAGAGGTTGCCGATGTTACAATAGACATTACGGAGCAAATTCAGAATATTGAAATAAATGTTACTTCATTAGAAGAAGTAGGTATAACTATTACTCCACAGGTTACAGATGTTCTAATACAAGTCAATGACGCAACAGTAGTCGGCGGAGGAGGAGGGAGCATTTATAAAATATCTACCAAACCAACGTATGTAGATATAGGAGGAGAGCTAGTTAGTCATACTGGATTCTCTACAAATTTTAATGCGGCAACAAGTTCTGCTGAGTGGGCGGTTAAAAAAGAGTTGCAAGATGGAACAGAAACGTGGGCAGGAAAAGCAGATTTTGATCAGATATTAGATGACTACTTGAGTTTAACTTATTCTTAAATTTATTACTTTAGTGTTATGGCAAAGCAAACAGCGAAACAAATCGAGCGAGAAACAAAGGCGCAAGAGTCCCTTACGGCCTTAAGAGAAGCAAAATCAGCCTATCTTTTGGCAAAGCAAAAATATCGAGAAATACTTAAACAATAAGAAACTATGGCTTTAGTACCAGGAGATTGGACAATAGATCGTCTGACAAAAAAATTCGCTTATATAGGAGGGGATCATGGTGCCTCGCCTTCGTATGCAACAGTAATTGAGTTTCACAGATGGGCGCAGTCGTTAGCAGACGATGCCGTTGCTACTGGAGATGAAGAACTGGACATTACCAATACAGACCCTTCAAGAAGGTCTACAGATAACATTGTGTCTTTAATCAATGGATACACATTGGATGAAACACCTGGAACTCCAGCTTCGGAACATTTATATGATGGTTCTATTATCCAAGGTGGGGGAACTGATATCTGGGATGGTATTGTAAACTTCGGGAACGACGATGTTCAGATTCAGATACATCAAGATGGAGCAGTACTAGCAGACGACTGGTGGAATTTTGGGGGCGCAGGGCTTAACCCAGATGCCACAGCCGGTATTTCGCACAGGTTTATGCTTCCTGTAAGGACTAGCGGAGTCGACATAGACAACAGAAAGTTACTTGGAACCTGTCGTAGGTTTAACTATACATATGGAGAATTTCCTATCAATGCAACGGCTCGCGGTAATAACGTACTTGCCTTGTCAGACAGCTTAGACCTTAACAATGAAACTATACCTGGAACGGTTCTTACCTGGACAACTATTGTAAATATCACAGAGGGGTATGCTCCATTGGATGTAAACAATGATACAATAGACGAGTTTTACTATTCAGAATGGAATAAAGACACTTACTCCATAAATCAATTTTATGAGAGAATGAAATGGCTTACCAGGGATGGATCTGTCGAAACCTTGTATGGATTGAATGGAGAGCTATTTAGAGGTATTACACATCAGGTTGCTATCTCTGCTCCGGCTGGTACATTTGTTGAGCCAGAATCTTTAGCATGGGGTATTGGAGCGACAGCAGGTACAGGTCAATTATTAGCTATTGATAGTGTTACTGCTGGTACTAAGATGTGGATTCAGTTAAAAACTGGAGTAACACCTACTGGAACCATAACAGGTTCTGGAACGGCAACTGCTGGCGCCATAACTCCTAGGGAGATATCAAAACCATTTGTAGGCGTTTCTACAGGCAGTGCATTAATTGGATCCTACGGTCTTGCACTAGAAGTTCTAGATCTAACATCGTTAGACAAACTTACAGATCTAGGAGGAAATCCTGTTTCGCCTCCTAACTATGTAACCAATACAATTTCTGGACTTACATTTGCTGGAGATGCTGACTATGTACTAGTTGGACCATGGAATGGTGCGGCAACTGATACAAATGGAGATCCTGCAATCACAAAAGATCAGCTTTCGTTGGATGTTGCCTTAGCTGTCGATAACGTTACTCAAGTAGAAGTAACAGAGCCTATTCCGTCAGATACGCCAGCGACTGGGACTATTCGTGTAACAGATGATTTAGGTTTTGAGCGTAGGCTTCATTATGTTAACTGGGAAAATGGAACGCCCAATAGGTTTTATAACATCGACACAGTTGACGGGAACGAGGACTTTCTCGGAAACGAGGCCGCAATAGGTAATGACGTGTGGATATCATACATTGATCAACCTGCTACTGCGGCAACTGCTTCGTTCACATCTGTTCAGTCAGGGACAAGGCAATTAGTAGCTCTTGTAAGAAATGGGGGGTCGGCTCCTATAAAGCAATTTATTTCGGAGTGGTCGCAAACGAGTAGCGCTCAAACTCTTAATGCAATTAGAAATACAGATGTATAAATTATGTCAGTGTCGTTGGATAAAAACGAAGCGCAGTTAGAAATTGGAGATGAAGTTCTATTTGTTGGAATTTCCTATATAATAGAGAATATTGTTCTTGATCCTAAACAGCCAGTATATTGTACTGCCGAATTAGATATGGAGCATGGAATAAGGACGTATTGCTTTAACGTGGAAAAAGTAACATAAATGGCTACCGCAGTACTTACGAATACACCGACGATAATAACTACTTGCGAATCAACCACAGGATGGTCGGGAGATACTTTTATCTTAGACCCTCTTGTCAAGGTCCAGGGCAGTAATTCTGTATCTTGTGCTATGACTACTAATGGTACAAATAATATACAGTTCGCCACAAGTAGTGCTCCGGGCGGTACGTTTGCTGTTACAAATATTCATATAAGGTTCTGGTTTTACTTAGAATTTATTGGCGATATTGCCTCTCTTGCCACCAACGGCATACAGATACAGGTTGTTAGCACGGCAGGAACGGCTCTTTATACGGTTTCAGGTAGCGATGTTTATGATGGAGGGTGGGTTCAAGCTGTAGTATATACTGGCAATACTCCTACTTCAGGCAGTACTCCTTCTGGAACTTGCACGGCTGTAGGCTTAACGGTAAACACAAATACAAAGCCTAGAAACGTACCCTCAAACTGTTATGTTGATGCTATCTATTTTGGAGACGGATATACCGTTACAGGTGGAACATCTGGAGATGAGATAGACTGGTCGCATATCGCGGCTTTAGACCGTACAAATCGCTATGGTATTGTAACAAACATTGATGGAGTTTATTTTCTTGCAGGCGATATAACTATCGGAACAGCTACTACTACCTGGTTCCTATCAGGTCAAAAGGCGCAGTTTAGAGATAGTGGAGGAATCGCAACCTTTAGCTCTACACTCTTTGGAGTTACCTTTGCGGGCTCTGGACTAAGATTAGATATAACAGGAGGAGCCTGGGGAGCTTCTGGCACACAAGACTATCTGTTAGACGTAAGCGATACTGGCATTACTAGTGTATCAATAGCTGGAGTACAATTTGCTAGGGCAAATTCTGTACTATTTGCTTCAGGGCAAACTATTTCAAATTGTGTTTTTAGTAGCTGTGGTCAAGTAGATCCATCTACGTCTACATTTAGCGGAATGACATTTGCAGACTATGTCGGAACATCAGGAGCTTTATTGTTTCCAACAAATGATTCAAACATAAGTACCCTGACATTTATCAATTGCGACAATGGAGTAGAATATGACGCCTCTTCTGACGCTACTTCTCCTTCTTTTAATAATTTTCAATTCGACGATGCGGCAGGAAACTACGATGTAAACAATACATCTGGAGGAGCGGTAACGATAAATAAAAATAATGGGTCTAACCCAAATAGCTATAATCCTGCAGGCGATATAGTAACTTTTGCAGGAGCTTCCGTTACAACACTTGTTACGGTTAGGGATATTGACACAACATCGGTCGTTGTCGGGGCAAGGGTATTGTTAGAAGTATCTAATAGTGCAAACTTTCCATATCTTGCCTCTGTTACTATTACAGGAAGCGGAACTACGGCAACGGTTGCACACACCGGCCACGGGTATTCTAGTGGGCAGTACGTAGTAATCCGTGGAGCTGTTGAGGATGTTTATAACGGTCAATACTCAATTACAGTAACAGGAGTAAACGAGTACACTTATACAGCAAACGAAACAATTGGGTCTAGTCCTGCTACCGGAACAATTACAGCTAATACAGTTATAATTTCAGGAATTACAAATGGTAGTGGTCAGATATCCGACACAAGGCAATATGGAACAGATCAGCCTATAACAGGTTGGGTAAGAAAAGCAACGACAGGAACACTTTATAGACAACAGCCTGTAACGGATACAATTAGCAGTTCGACAGGATTAACGCTTACTGTATTATTAATAAACGACGAAGCATAATGGAAGCAGGAGAATTAGAAACGGCTCAGATTTTTGAGGAGACAACAACTAAGAATCTAAAAATGGTAGTAGCTCATGCAAACGAAACTCGTAAGGGGTTAGTGGAGATGAGAGATGAATTAGTTAAATTAAGGGCACAAGTAATGGCAAATAAAGCGACCATAGAACAATTCAAGGTACAGTTAGCAGGAGTGCAGACGAAATTATTTAGTAGTGGAACATCATGATAAGCGTAGATCCCCTAACGTGGAGAATATTTGTACCACAGACATATTTAACATATGTTGGAGGTACTCTATATAATCTCGACACAGATCAGTTTAGAAAAGATCTGAAAGCTATTGAAGCAAATCAGCAAGGGGCGCCATGGCTTAAAACTCATCTTCATAATACGGAAGTAACAATTGTGGGCACAACATTTGCTAGAGCGATTGGAATACTTCCTCCGTACTCCGTAGAATTTGAAAATGGATCTTATTCCGTTCTCTTACTTGGATCTAACAATAACATCTGGGATATCCAATCTGGAATTCTTGTACAAAACAATGTACAAGTTATTCCAACGAACTCTGCAGGTTTAACAACTCCGGTCACAAGTGACGACGTTTGGCTACACCCACAGGCTTCTTCTGTCACAGTACTCAACTCTAGAAATGCAAACCTATAATGATTATAACTATTATGACTTATGTTAATGAACATAAAGATTTGGTCTTAAAAGGAGTAGGTAGCCTGTTTTTAATGGCAGTTGGGTGGTTGGATGAGGTAGAGATCTGGTTTCGGATCTGTTCTTTGATAGTTGGCCTTTTATTAGGTATATTTACTATCTATAAAGTATATCTAGATATCAGGATAAAGCATAAGCACCTAAAAGATGGATACGGCACTCCTCCTAGGACTAACAGTAGCAACTCTGTTCTTCGCGATAAGAAAGAATAGACTCTTTGAGAAATGGGACAACTGGGCAAGACGACCGTTCGGCTGGAATACTTGCGATTTGTGCATATGTTTCCACATTAGCTATCTAGTGTATATCCCATGGAAGATAATGGAATGGCACCCTGTTTCTGCAAGCGATTTCCTAGTTGTGATGGCTTCTACAAGCATTGCACTTGTGACAATTAGATTAATTGACCATTTATGATAAATTTACAACTTAATCGGATAGTAAACGGTGCAGACAGCACTCTAGGTTACTTACAGTATAATAAAGAATATTTTTCATTCACATTAGAAGATGAAGGACGCAACGTTAAAGTGGCTGGCGAGACTAGGATTCCTGCTGGCACGTATAGGATACTCTTTCGGGAGATACTTTCTCCAGCAACAGAAAGATACCGCAAAAAGTACTCGTGGTTTAAATGGCACCTTGAACTGCAAGACGTACCAGGTTTCAAATACGTCTATATCCATGTGGGAAACACGGACGATGACACAGACGCCTGTATTCTTACAGGAACAGACACTAGGCGGAGAGGAGTTGAAAGTTTGGATTTCGACATCACGCAATCAACGCCCCAGTTTGAGCGACTATATAAACGGGTAAGACCAGAATTAGAAAAAGGCACAGAAGTATATATTACCATAATAGACCCATGATAATCAAAGTAGGAGCGACACAAATAGACCTATATGATTCAATTAAAGAACTTCCAGTTAATCGTTACCAAAAGTTTCAGGAGTATTCTTTAATCGATAGCGGCATAGGCACAACTATCTTAGAAGTAGATGCACACTTTTCAAAGTTAGATGGATACCTAGTAGTAAAAGATATAGACAGCGCAATTCAGGAGCGTAAGAATATGCACAAAAACTTCTTTTATATGTTTTTGAATGCAAATATTACCTCTTATAGTTTTTGTTGTCTAGTTAAGTTAGTGGACGGAAAGCCACTAGAATTAAAAGAAGAGGAGTTTGACAAGCTCTTAGATGATCTAAATTCAAAAAAAGTTTCATTTGGAGAACTGGAGGAAGCAGTAGAGGAATTAAAAAAAAAATATATGGCGAGATAGAACTTTACTTTCCTGAAACCTTTAATTCCTCATCCTCTAGAATACAGTACAATACGATTTTAAAAAAACATTTAGAACTATATCTACAGTTTATTTTAACTGAAGATATAACCTTTAAGGAAAAAGCTCAAGAGTATCTTTCTAGAGAAATTCCAAAACCTCACATATTCGACGATGAGAGTAGTGAAAATATTATTATTAAAATGCAAAGAGATTATATGATTATGTCTGTGACATTAGAAGAAAAGAATTTAGAAAATGTGGATAATATGACTGTAATAAAATATTTCGCCGCAATAGATAAGGCAAGGCAAGATAAGGATAGATCACAACAACAGAAACAGAAAGTAAAAAATGTAAGGTAGATTATGTATATTTAACTCATGGCTGATACACGAATAGGGTATGATGACTTATTTGATTTTAGCAACGATGCTCCAATAAAGAAACTCAAGGCTACCCTAAAAGAAATTAACAAAGAGCTAGAAAGGCTCAAGTCGCAAACTAACGCGAAAAAATCTGGATTACAGTCCGAAGCTCAAGCGCAGGCTGAAGCATTAAAAAAAGTCTCAGTTAGCTCCAAGGCGGCAACTAAAGATCTTAAAGACTTATCGAAAACGGCAAATAAAACAGGTCGTGAATATGAAGAGCTAACAAAAGACTCCTTAGCCCTCTCTAAATCCCAAACAGAACTTCAGACAACAATACGTCGATTAGAAAAAACCTATAAAGCTCAGCTCAAAGATGTTAAGTCGGTAAGCAGAGCAACCGAAGAAGGCAGAATCAAGTTCCAAGCAATGGGGCGAGAGGCTGTAAGAATGCGAGCTCAATTAGACGAGTTTAATGCAGGACTAAGGAGAAATGTACAAGAACTTCGTGCAGGAAATAATCTTTACGAGCAGACAAAACTAAGAGTACAAAGATTAAGAACGGAGTATCAAAAGCTGGTCGTTGCATTTAGAGACGGGGCTCCTGTCTTTGGGAAAAACGAAATGCGAGCCAGGGCCTTAAGAAGAGAAATTCTTGGGTTAGAAACTGGAATGAAAAAATTAGAAGCCTCTACCCGAGTAGGGATTAGGGGAATGTCTAATTTTAGCTCTGTGGGAGGATTAGCCGCGGCCGGATTAAAGACATTTGCCTCAAGCGCCTTGGCGGCCTTTGCTGGAGTTACGGCTTTAGTTACTGGGATGCAAAGAGGTTTTGAAGCTTTTACTACATTTGAATTTAATATGGCGCAGGTGGCGGCGCTGACAGAATCTAGTACCTTTAAATTTGAACAACTTCGAGAAAAGGCCAGGGAGCTAGGAAGAACGACTGCCAGAACTGCTGGAGACGTTGCAGAATTAGAGCTAGTATTAACAAGATTAGGTACAGACCCTGATGAGATATTAGCCTTAACAGAGGCTATCACAAATTTAAGCATTGCCTTCGACTACGACTTAGCGCAGACGGCAAGTGTTGTCAAAAGAACCCTAAATGCCTTTAAGATCGAGGCTAAAGATTCCAAAAAAGTCGTAGACGTTTTAGCTAAAGCCTTTGCCACAAGTGCTCTGGATTTATCTAAATGGGAAACAGCATTGTCGACAGTTGGAGCTACGGCAGAAATACTAGGAGTAGACTTAGAAACAACCGTAGGTCTTATGTCCGCTTTAGTAGACTCAGGTCTACAGGTTAGTGTTGCGGCCACGAGTATGAGGAACCTGTTTAGCCAACTTGCCAATCCCATGAGCAAGATTAACCAAGTATTCGAAGGAACTGTAAATAGTTCAGAATCCATGCTTCAAGCATTTGAAATACTGGGAGAAGAAGTAAAAACACTTGGCGAGGCTGCTCAAATTACAGATAAGAGGGTATTAGGAACATTTGTAACAACTATTAAAAACACTGATCTTATTCGAAAGAATGCAGTAGCGTACAAAAACGCAGAAGGTTTTCTTACAAAGTTCTCAAAGAGAATAGGAGAAAGTGTTTATATCAAAGTAAAGATACTCACAAGTGCATTAGAGAGCTTGGCTATTTCTATTGGAGATAATTTGCTTCCCTGGATAGAGAGAAGTATTGGCGCTTTGACCACTTTTGTTCAATGGATGGGAACTGCTATTGATAAAGTAAAGGAGTGGAAAGCGTGGTCGGATTCTTTTGTTAAAGATAAGGCAGAAATACTTATCGAACAATTAAAGTACACATTGGCCATTAGGCAAGAAAAGGATCTCTTGGATTCCATGTTTGCTACATTGAAGAACGATAAGGCATCGAAAGAAGATAAGGCAAGGGCAATGCATAAAATATTAACCACCTATAAAGAATACTTAGGAGATTTAGACATAGAAAAAGCCACTATTCAAGATGTCTTAGCTTTCGAAGAGCGACTAACAAAGCAATATATTGCAAAAAAGGTAGCGTTAGAAGAACAGCAAGAAGCGGCAAGAATTACAGAAGAGTTAAGAGGGAGAGCGGAGGCCCTTAGTGTAAAACAAGCAGAAAGGGACGATGAAATATTGGAGCTACAAAGGCAAATCGCCAATTGGGAAGAAAAGGTAGAAGAGGCAAGGAAGAATAATTATGTTCAAGACGTCAAAAGACATCAACAAGTAATAGCGATTAAACAGAAAATGATCCAAGAGATCAAAGACGCTCAGGCCGCAGATGAGGAGGCGCTAATACAGACAACTCAGTTGGCTTTAAAAAATAACAAAGCAAGGTTTGATTCCCTTTTTAGAGGATTACAATTAGAGAGATTCTATTTAAGGCAACAAGCAGATGAAGAAAAGGAGATCCTTATTACAAAACGCTTGAATGCACAAGAGTTAGCGGACTGGCAAGAAATGATGGAAGAAAAATGGCAGTCAGCTAGGGCTAAGCTATTACACGAAAGAAATGGGGAACTTCAGGTCTTACAGGTTGCATACTATGATGGTACAATTGCAACAAAAGAAGAGTATCTAAAAAGACTAGCAGATGTAGATGAAGACTATGCTAATCAAGAAAATATTATGCTTCAGGCGCACCTGGGTGATATGATTAGCTTTCTTGAAAAACATGGAGAGCAAACAGCCGCGTTAAGAGTACAGCTAGAAGAGGCCAAGGCCGAGGAGTTATTAAAGATAGATTCTGACGAGTTCGACGCTGAAGTTGCGTCCTTACACAGGGAATTAGAATTTATAAAAGTTAAGACAAAAATACAGCAGGAAAAAAACCAGGCTCTAAGCGATTTAAACGAACAATGGAGAAACGGCGAACTAAGAGACGAAGATGCTTATAAAAAAGAACTTGCAAGAATTGATCGAAATAGCAATATTGAACTTGTCGCCGAAGAGATTGACCATTTAACAAAATTAATAGAAATAAGAAGGAAGGCTGGAGAAAATTATACCGATTTAATTTTGGAAATTTTCCAACTGGAAGAAAAGCTGATGGAATTACGTCGAGAGAAGGCTACCAAAGAGAGCAGTTTCTGGGAGGAAAATAGTAAAGAAATAGCACAGGCGGCTATTCAGGGATTTAATTCTGTTGCTAGAGAATTGCTAATGGCTCAAAATGAGGAGTTTAGAAACGCAATGGACTATCAGAAGAAACTAATCAATGATAGATACGAACACGAAAAAATTGCGGCAGGTGACAATGCTCGTGTTCTTCAGCTAGTGGAAGCGAGAAAGCAAAAGGAACTCAGTAAGCTCGCTTATAAGGAGGCGGCTTTCAGAAAGAAGCAAGCCAGAAATGCGGTTATACTAGAAACGGCAGTTGCAGTTGCTCGGGCTTTAGCTCAAGGAGGCATTCCAGCAGGTTTAGTTTTAGCAGGCATTGCCGCCGCGGCAGGCGCAATACAATTAGCTATCGTAGAGGGGGTGTCTATTCCAGCTTTTGAAAAAGGAACGGAGAGCGCACCCGGAGGAGTAGCTGTTGCGGGTGAGAAGGGTGCAGAGCTTATGAAGACCCCAAAGGGAGAATATCGTATGTTAGGAGAAAAAGGAAAGTCGAAACCGCAACTTTACGATGTTCCAAAAGGAGCCCAGATATTTGATGCTATTCAGACTCAAAAAATGTTAGATACTGCAGAGCAGACAAGTTATCTTAAAGGGTTTGGGGATACAGCAAAAGCAATGAAAGAATCGGCTATTGTAACCACAAATATCCAAAACATCATTCAGCGGGATGAGGCGCAACTTCAAAGAGCCTTTAAGAACGCCATACATGGATTGCAAGTAAATGAAACAATAATAGATACTGAAGGAGGGTTTCACAAGCTTACTCGCAAAGGAAATACAAAGCTAAAAAGAATTCGAGATAGAAATAGTTTCTCATGAAGTCAACCGTTTATAACAAGTGCAATCACTTTTACCTAGATAACACAGTCGACTCTCCTATAGAAATTATAGAGCCCATTAATTGGGATGCGGTCGAAATTGTAATTAAAAGAGATGAGCAATACTATGGAACAGCTTTTCAGTTCTCAGACGGGGCGGTTACTTTACAGTTTGGCAATAAATCATTTCCAGGTCAAACCTGCTCTAAAGATGTTATAGATGCGATATATGAAGTAAATGGATCTGATGCTGTTCTTCAGCTTGTATTTGGCTACGACGATCCTACTTTTATCGAAGTATTTCGTGGAGATTTAGACTTTACAGAGTACACCACGGACCCATACTACACAGAAGTTCAATTGCGGGAAGTTCGCTTCGATGATAAAATTCGCACAAGGTTTGATACAACGTATGACATAAAAGACGTAACAAAGGAAACATTTTCAATACACAGTTATCCGCTTGTAAGGACCTTGGAAGGTCACACGTCTCCAGCAGAAGCGGTCGATACTGAGATACTTTCTAGCCTTCCAGTATATACAACCGATGATCCATGGAATTTCACGATCGAGGTAGACACCGCAGATTACTCTGACGAAATAAAAGGAAAGTTTTCATATGGTTCGGCTCTAGTTAACCCATTACAATCTAGTTCAGATCTTAGAGCTACATTTCAATTTGAAGAGTCTGGGTTTTTTACTATAAATATTGATTATCGGTTAAGCTATAGCCCAGTTGGACAAAACTTGTGGAATAATAATCTTTTAGTTATTCCACAATTAGAGATCTTGAGTTCAACCAGCGACTTAAATGGCATTAGAGTTTTAGGAAGTTTTAATGGAACTAATTACACGTACACCTACACTAACAGGGTTTATTTTTCGATAAACCAAGAGATCTTTATTAGATTCCTTAATCTAAACGATTTAGTATTTCCTGCTCAGCCCTTAGACGTTCGATTAGACCAAGCAGATGTAATATTTACTCAGGATGTATTATTTCCGCATGAGAAAAAGCCGATGATTCAGTTAAAGACAGGTCTTCAGTCTTTGCTTGACAAGGTTGTTGAAGCATCTGTTCCGCTGGATAGTACTGTTTTAGATACAGAGCTTATAGATTTCTACATCCAAAATGGAATTTGGTTACGTGGATTTGCAGATAAGGCTATTAATATTACTTTACAAGATTACATGGTTAGCCTAAAGGCATTATTTAATGTTGGGTTTAGCCTAGAAAATGTTTCTGGAGTAGATCGTGTACGTGTAGAGTTTATGGAGTATTTCTTTAGCGACGAAGAAGTATATAGAGTAGAACAAGCATCGCAATACTCTAGGTCGACTGCTGGAGAGATTATTTACAACGAAATAGAGATTGGATACTCTAAGGCAAGTAACTCAGATAAATCAGATGGATCCTTAATTAATTTCCACAGTTCGCAAATCCGAAGCACTCCAATCCTAAAGAACAAGAATAAATATCTAGCTATGTCGCCTTTTACGGCAGATTTTATAGCAATAGATGATGTTATGCGCCAGATTCCTGAGGATGGGCAAGATGATAGTGGAGACTCAGATCAAGATATTTATATCCTTAAAACCTTGGAGAGCGGAACTATAATCCGAAATGGGTCAAGTGTATTAAAAATTATTGGACAAGCAAATCCAGCCGATGGGTATATTAGGATTAATGGAGATTTACTTTGGGACTTAGTTGTAAATGACACTATTAGAATAACAAATCTAAATTCTCCTTACGAAGTTTACATATATGGAGTTGAGGGAGTTGCTGTTAGAAAGGGTGCTTATGCGACGCTCATAGAAGTATATCAAGGAATTAGCACTTCGCAGACAAAAGATTTAACCTACTTTAAATTTGAGGTTATAAATAAAAGTTATCGGCTTCCAGAAAGTCAAGAGTTTGTAAGGATTAATTCTGGACTTGATTTCTCGGACCGTGCAATGAACGTTCGCATGAGCCCTTTGCGTAACTTATACCAGCATGGCAATCTTCTTATAAGTGGATGGTGGAATAAATTAGAAACAGAGGAGATAAAGTTCTTATCTGGAAAGTCAAACGTTGACGTTATAACAGAGCAGATTGGAATAGATGCGCTTTTAACAAGATCAATCCTTTCCCCTGTTATATTAAATGAAGGAGAAGACCAAACTATAGACGTAGGGTTTCCAAGGTTTAAACCTACATGGCTTAACGTAGAAACCGATATGGAATTATCGGACATCTTTGCCATTAAGTCTGCATATCAGGGAGATGCTGGTTCGCTTAACTATGGATATATTTCGGTAAAGGATCCAGACACAGGAGAGTATGTCGCGGGTTACCCATATGAGATTAAATATAATATGGGAAATGGAAAAGTTACTTTTAAGTTACTCGAAAGAGACCTTGGAGTCCAGATTCCAGTACCCATTATTTCAGATGTAGTTTTTGGAGCTGGATTTGTAACTTCTCAAACATGGCGATACCCTGCTACCGTATATGCAACAAGTATTCTATTACTTGAATACCGCATAAATGGCGGGGCATGGCAGGGATCAAATGCTTTTACTAACTTATTACCCAATACAACATATTTCTTTGAGGTTCGCGATACTTTGGGACAGACCGTTGGGATCTATAAAACAACTGGAGCAATACCGGCAGGTCCAAATATTACCAACTTGGTTAGTGTTGGGTATAATTCTGGAGGACTTTGGAGATACCAGGTTACAGTTTCTGCTACTGGAACGACTTCATTACTTCCTTTAGAGTATAGAGTATATGCTGGAAGTTGGGGTGCTGGAAATGTATTCACCCTATTATTGCCAGCTACTGCTTACACATTCGAGGTAAGAGACGCGATTCTTCAAGAAGATTCCGAAAATTTAACTACAGGCGTTGATATTATAGCTCCTATTCTTACTGGGTTTTCTTATACCGGATATCTTAGTGGAACCTGGAAAGTAGACGTAGTCTTATCATACACAGATGCGTCTAATGCTCCTCCATATCAGTTTCAGATGGAAACAGTAAGTCCTCCTGCCGTTTATAGAGCATGGCAGTCCAGCCCTACGTTTGTAGATATTACCTTATCTACTGCCTTTATTTATAAGATGAGAAACGGTCTTTTAATGGAGAGCAATACCTTATTGGATACTAGCCCAGGCGAACCTGGCGCTCCTGTTATTAGCAGTATCTTATGGAGCTATACTTCGAATCCATTCGCGATTTATGCAACAGTAAATCCCGCCTTGGACCCACAAGTTAACTCAAACCCTAGGTATCAATTATTAGATGACGGATATAATTTAGTAGCAGATTGGCAGAGTAGTCCCTTCTTTGCTAACCTAACGGCAAATACGTATTATAGGTTTAAAGTTCAAGACTCAAGACAGAGTGCCAGTTACGAAGGGATGTATCGATCTTCGCGTCCTGTCGGCCTTCCTAGCATCAAAAGCGTGACGTTCCCAGTATTTGGAGGTCCCACAGCTCAATGGTCTTGTAGAATAGACGCCCTTCATGAAGAGTTTAGTCTTTCGAAGACTTTTCAATATCGTGTACGGAGCAAATATGGGGGTACTATAATAAAGGATTACACTACGGACAAAACATTTGCAGGAGAGACCTTCTTAAACGACAATGTTACATATTGGTTTGAGATAAGGGATGAGATTCTTCAGACCGCTCATGTGCTTAAAACTACTCCAGATATTACGCCTCCAGTTATTACGGCCGTAAATCATCTAGATGAAGGTACAGATGTTAGCTCAGAGATTATTGCTACTTCTGTATTATCCACGGCATTGCAATATGCTGTATATGATCTATCTGGAATAGCAATTAAAGCATATCAGCAATCTAACCAATTTTTCGGTCTTCCTTACAACACCAATTACAGCTATAGAGCAAAAGACGTTATACCTCAGGAGACTAGTTTTGTTAGTCGCACACCTACTGGAGCTCTTGGCGAAACTACCGAAATTACATATGTTCAATCTACGGGTGGAGACTATCGAACCCCAACTTGCGATCCAGGATTAGGTCCACTAATAAATATGTATCACTTAGATGTGCCGTTAGTAGTAGGGTCAGAGGTTTGGGCAGATCCTCCTCTTACGGTGCCGTTTGCAACAGGAATATATGACGACGGGACAGGAAGAAGACTAGCAGTAAGGTATTTGCTTACCCGGTCAGAAGTAACCGAAATTCTTACTGGATGTCCATAAGATTTTATATATTTACATAAATGGCCACTAATTGTTTTTCAGAGAACGAAGCTAACCAGGGGAACATGATTCACTGGAAGCAATCTGAAGGAACTGTTACTTATCCTTTTACAGGTGATAAAATTCCTTTTTGCGATATTATGCCTGTTGCTCAACCTGCAATTAGAACTACACCATTTCAAGGACTAATAACATCAACGGAAGACGAGTGCGTAGATTGTAACCCAGCAAATCAAGGTAATTTTATTACATGGTGGCCCACACGTGGAGCAGTAACATATCCGTTTACTAGCGATATAACGCCATATTGTAATAATATTGCAGTTCTGCCGTATAGCAGATTAATAGCGGGTCCGTTAGATTCGGATCTTATGATAGTAGGTACAGCCAATGAAGATAACATAATCACATAATGGCAGATAAAAGAATAAAAGATCTTGCGAGCATCAGTCTTCCAATGCCGTCAGATACTAGTTTTGGGGTACAAAGAACAGGAGAGTCAATAAACGAGCAAGTCACTCTAGCCAATCTTGCCACACAAATAGACCACAATGCTTTAAATAATTACGAGGCAGCCAGACACGTAGATCATGGAACTGTTTCAATTACGGGAACAAATAGCATTGCAGGTGGAGGAGATATAAGTACAAGTAGAACCTTGGAGCTTGTAAACGACTTGGCCTCTCCAGGTCTTAGCAAGTTCTATGGAACTGACGGAGCTGGGACAAAAGGTTGGTACACAGCTTCGGGAGTAACCTTACTAGGCGGAGATGGAATTACAATTACTGGAGGAGACACTATTAATTTAGGAGGTACTTTTGCGGCAGACGTTCTTATTTCTGGAGCCTTAAATCAAGACTTTAATATTGGCACCATAGATGGGAACATAGGATTAACCCTTATTACGTCTGGAGCTAAGACATTGTCATTAGCTGTATCCGTAGCAAATAGCTGGAGAATTACTGATACAGCAAACTCAGTTGGATTAAGCTATGCCAGTGCGGTATATGCGTCTGCATTAGATACCTGGATCCCTCACAAGCTATATGTAGATACCGCAGATGAAAATCTAGATGCAAGAGTAACTGTATTAGAAGGAGGCGGAGCATCTGGGTGGGCAACATCTGGAATAACGAATCTAAGCACTGGCGCCGTTCAAATAGTTTCGCCTGTTGGTGGAGCTAATTCTATAGACTTAGTTCAGGGCGCTGTTCTAGATGTTTATACTCGTGTTCAGCTCAATTCTACAAATTTAAATTTAAGACACCGACACGCTCTAAGTGCAATAGACCAAAGAATCTTACTAAACGATACAGGCATAGTAATATCAACTTCTGATGCTGTAGATTTTGATGTTGCCCTAACATTAGACGGAGCTGGCCTTGATCTTACAATAGAGGGGATCACGCTACTTGAAGCAACCGATGATACTTTTACGATCGCATACGATGTTGCAGACCATGGAATGGTTGTTTCGAGCGCCTATGGAGATGGATATGCAGGAATATATGGTGGAGGCGGAGCAGTAGGAGACTTTTTAGCATCTGTTTATACCGCAAATCTTGGAGGAGGAGTTAGTGCCACAGTAACCGTTTCAGATACAGTTGCTGGTTATCCTATTTATTCTTTACGGGCCTCATCATCGGAGATAGAAATGAGGGCTCAGCCTACGGGTGGAACGTTTCAGCTTATATCGGTCGATGGATCCCAGATGCTTATCAGCGATACTGTAAACTCAAAAGGACTTGTTTATGCAGCCGACTATTCTACAGCAGGAATAGCAGACGACAGATGGATACCAGACTACAAAGCAGTTACAGACTACGCTGATTCGATAGTAACACCAGCCACTGCATATTGGAAAACATCAGGAACTACTACACTTACAAATAATATAACAATAGATCAAGATACAAACACAGCTGATATCCTATTTCAAATTTTAACATCAGCTGGGCCATTCCCCCCAGCAGAAGATTTATCCCTAGCTCTCTCTTATAGTAATAAGGAGATATTGATGAGGTATGAGTATCAAAGTGTATTGAGAACGGAATTTAAGTTTAATAACAATTGGATATATCTATTAGCACAAGATAGTACAGCTACTAGAGGGGCTCTTTTTACTATTAGTGAACCGACTGTTTCAACTTCTGCTTTTGCTCAATCATTCTATAATGTAGAAGCCGATGATGATACAAATATGCAAGCTTTCAATTGGGTGCGAACCAAAGCAGGACATTCAGCATCTAATGGAATAGGAATAACTCAAAACTGGTATGTACAAAACGATAATATAGCTGAGGATATTGTCCGAACAGCTACATATGAAGTAACCTTACAAGATGTAACTAAAAATGCAGAAGATGGAGAAATAAATTGGCAAGTAATTACTGGTGGTTCTTTAGTAGATGTAGTTTCATTGGATGGAACAAAAGGATTTTTATATGCAGCAGACTACTCGGCTGGATTCAGTGCCAACTCTCTAATCAATAAAGGATATGCAGATGGTGCATATTGGAAAACAAACGGTAATACACAAACAGCAGGTACAGTAAGTATAAGAGTAGCCGACAATGGATATCTTAAT
>Ga0307377_10001330_pt1 | contig 31730 bp, 26 predicted proteins | sample TR3MG_FD_202535 | JGI IMG/M metagenome (GOLD analysis project Ga0307377, IMG submission 202535) | Soil microbial communities from Risofladan, Vaasa, Finland - TR-3 | ecosystem: Environmental > Terrestrial > Soil > Coastal area > Acid sulfate soil | place: Finland: Risofladan, Vaasa | collected... | reverse complement strand
TCACAAGCCAGCCCGCCTCCCCGACGCCCTCCAAGGGTAATGCGCCGGGCGCCCCGGGAACGCCCGGCAATCCCATCCCGCGCACCGACCTGTGGTTCCCCCAAACAGGGGCTAGCAAGAAGGAGATTGGAAATGAAGACGGAAACGTGCCATGATGTTCCTATCATATATGGAGGCTCTTCGATGAAACGCCTTGTCATGCTCTTTGTGTTATCCCTGGCCTTTCTCGCGGCAGTCGCGGCGGCGCCGCTCACCGCCTCCTGGATCGACGGCTCGGTGCAGCTGAAGACCGGCTCCGGTTGGGTCGATGTCAATATGGGCGATCAGCTGGACAGCGCGGCCACCGTGCGGCTCGGGAACGGGGCCACGGCCGAGTTCGACTCGGGCGGGCGCAGGATCTCGCTGACAGCGCCGGGTGTGTACGTGCTGGACTCGCTTCTCCACAGGGGCACCGAGACCGTCAAGCAGCGAAGCAGTCTATTGGACAAGCTCGCGGCCCTCGTCGACCCCTCCTCGCGCACGACCGATACCACGGTCGCCGGAGTTCGCGGCGATCTCATCGGCGATCAGGCCGGGGGCGGGATGACCTGGGAGTCCGATTCGAGCGACGTCGACAGCCTGATGAGCGCGGCGCGCCAGCTCGCCCATGATAAGAAATATTCCGAGGCCGCCGAGAAGTTCGGCGAGGCCGCGGCCGCCGCTGACGGCGACAAGAAAGACGACGCGACCTACAGTCAGGCCTGGGCCCTCGCGGCGAACGGGCAGACGGCCGAATCGGTGAAGATCCTGCGGGGAATGCCGCCTGCCGGCGTCTGGGCCGGGCCGCGCGCCCTGCTCCTGGGCAGGCTGGACATAGACTCGGGCGCCACGAGCGAGGCGCGCAGCCTGCTGCAGACGGCGCTGGACAACGGTTCCCTGGCGGGGAACGATGTGCAGCTCGCCAAGGACATGATCGCCGAAACCGGCAAGTGAGCCGGCCCCGGGCGGGGGCCGCGCGGCGCTAGCCTTCGCCTTCGCCGGCCGCTATCATGCCCCCATGAACCGCGAAACCATGACGGCCGCGATACCGGCCGTCGAGCCGCAGGCCGATCCGCGCGGGCCGGGCGCGCGCGCCGCCAGCGCAGGCACGGTCGCCGCCTTCGCGACCTATGCGATGTGGGGCCTCTTCCCCCTGTACTGGAAGCGGCTCGAAGTACTCGATCCCTTCGTGATACTGTGCCACCGCATCGTGTGGGCCGCGGCTTTCACGCTGATCCTGCTCGGCGTCCAGGGGCGGCTCGGCGAGCTCGTCCGCTTTTTCGCCGACCGACGTCGCGCGGCTACGGCCTTCGTCAGCGCAGTCCTCATCTCGGTCAACTGGGGCACCTACATCTGGGCGGTCAACTCGGGCCATGTGACCGAGTCCGCTCTCGGCTACTACATCAACCCCCTGCTCTCCGTGCTGCTCGGCGCCATCATCTTCGCGGAGCGCATGGACCGCTGGACCGTCGCCGCGGTGGCGATAGCCGCGGTCGGCGTCGGTCTGGGCTCGAGCTTGCTCGGCTCGGTGCCCTGGATCTCGCTCGTCCTGGCCGGCAGCTTCGCCCTGTACGGTGCGGTCAAGAAGAAGGCCGCGCTCGACCCGATCATGGGCCTCGCCGCGGAGACCCTGGCAGCGAGTCCCTTCGCGCTGGCCTTTCTCCTCTTCCGGCACGGCCGGGGCCTGGCCGTCTTCGGGGGATCCGACGGGGTCGCCACCGTCATGCTCGTGCTGGCGGGCATCGTGACGGCCGTGCCGCTGCTCACCTTCGCCTTCGCCACGAATCGCATAACGCTGCAGCGGCTGGGCTTCATCCAGTATGTCTCGCCGACGGGCCAGCTCGCGCTGGGTCTATTCGTCTACGGCGAGAAACTGCATACGGCCTTGAAGATATCCTTCGCGGCCGTCATAGTCGCGGTGGCGATCTACGCGCTTACGCGCGGCCGAGCCGCGGCGCCCGCGGCCGCCGCGCGCTAGTCTCGTTCAAGGCGGCCGGCGCCGGCGCGGCCCGGCGCGATCCGGCGCGGGCGCATCAGGCGCGGTAGGCGATCTCTCCGCCCTTGACGACGGTGGAGACGACGTTCATGCCCGTGTTGTAGACCAGGAAGCGCGCCGAACGCGCCTCGAGAATCACGAGATCGCCCTCCTTGCCGCTCTCGATCGAGCCGAGGCTCTCGGCCAGGCCGAGGGCGGCGGCACCGTTGAGCGTCAGCGCCGTGAGGACCTCGGCCAGACTGAGCCTCATGTACAGGAGGCCCAGCGCGAAGATGAGAGGGATGGATTGGCTGTAGCAGGAGCCCGGATTGAGGTCCGAGGCGAGGGCCACGGCGCAGCCCGAGTCGATCATGAGCCGCGCGTCGGCGTGATTTTCGCGGAGCGCGAACGAGGTCAAAGGCAGGCAGGTGGCGACGACGCCGGCGCGGGCCATCGCGGCCATGTCCTCCTTCGAAGTCTTGAGGAGGTGGTCGGCGCTGACGGCGCCCAGCCGGGCGGCGAGGCCGGCGCCGCCCATGGCCTCGATCTCGTCGGCGTGGAGCTTCAAGCCCAGGCCCATCTCGGCTCCGGCCTCGAGGTAGCGCCGCGACTCTTCGATATCGAATACGCCCTTTTCGCAGAATACGTCGCAGAAGCGGGCCACGCCCTGGGCGCGCACCGAAGGCAGCACTTCCTCGATCATGTAGGCGAGGTAGTCCGAGGTCCTGCCTTCGAACTCGGGCGGCACCGCGTGCGCTCCGAGGTAGGTCGGGACGATGGCCGCGGGGGTCCGCTCGGCCAGGACGGACATGGCCTCGAGCTGCTTGAGCTCGTGCTGAAGATCGAGGCCGTAGCCCGACTTGCCCTCGACCGTGGTCACGCCCATCGAGAGCATGGTCCACAGGCGGCGCTCGCCGATCTCGACAAGCTGCTCGAGGCTGGCCGCGCGCGTCGCGTCCATGCTGCGCCGGATGCCGCCGCCGCGCTTGTGGATCTCCATGTAGGGCAGGCCCTCGGCGCGCCACATGAATTCGTCTTCGCGGTAGCCGGCGAAGACGAAATGGGTGTGGCTGTCGACGAAGCCCGGGACTACCGCGCGCCCGTCCGCGCTCATGGGGGGCACGCCGTCGGCTTCCTCCCAGGGGACGTCGGCGCCGGGTCCGGCGTAGACGATGATGCCGTCCTTGATGAGGACGGCCGCGTCCTCGACGACGCGCAGCTCGGACATCTCGGCGCCGCGCCGGGCGCTCGTCCCGGTCGGCGTCGAAAGCTCGCCTATGTTCGTGATGAGCAGATCGCCTGCCATGCTTCCCTCCGGTGATGTGAGCCGACGGCGCACGAAGATCGCATCACTGTAGCGCGGCGAGCGCGGCTCGTCGAGGCCTTTTCGCGTGCGGGAAGGCGCCGCCGGAATGCTTCGGGCGCTCCGGCGGCGGCCCACGGGCGCACCGGCGGCTCTCGGGCCGCTACTTCCCCGCGAAAAGCTCGTCCAGGCCGATGCTGCCGCGGATCCGCTCGATGTACGAGCCTTGCCTGAGGGCAGCGAGGCGTTCCTGCGCCCGTCCGAGCTCCGCCTGGGCATGGCGGCTCGAGACCGAGCCCGATTCGGCGCGCTCGGCGAGGAAGCTGCGCAGGTATTCCAGCGAGCGCTCGACGTAGCCGATCTCGCGGTCGCGGTAGCGCTCGAGCCGATCCCGGTACCAGTCCGAGCCCAGCACGTAGTCGCGGTCGAAGAGCCTCCGGATCTCGGGGTCGTGCGCGCTCTTCCCCTCGAAGCTGCCCTCGGCCATGATGTGGAGTATGGCGCGCAGGGGAGGGATGGCCGCGTCGGCCGAGCCGTCCTCGATATAGTCGCGGGCGGAACGGGCCTGGGCCTCGGCTATGTTGGCGACGCCGTCGGCGAAGTCCTCCGGCGACTGGAGCTCGGGCCGCAGCATGTCCTCGCTGAACACCGCCGTGGGCGTGTCGAAGATCCTTCCCAGGAAGTGGGCGGCGAAGAGAGGCGTTATGCGCCATCCCAAACGGCTCGCCGGGTAGAGCTTGCCGCCCAGCTCGAAGTCCTCGACCCGCTCCAGGTAGCCCTCGCGCTTCAGGAACCCGGGATCGCGCTCGTCCGGGCCCATCCGCGCCCAGAGCTCGGGCATGAGCAGGGAGATGTCGTGGTCGACCTTGTAGTTCCGTCCGATGTGGCCGGCCGCGGTCGTGAAGCCGCCGCAGTCGGTGAGGATGAAGGCCAGGAGGGCGTTGCCGAGGTCGGTCGTGGGCACGAGGCAGTTGAAGGGCCCCTTGGTGAGGGCGCCTTCGCTGCCCGCGCCCGTGGTCGAGGGGCTCTTTCCCGTGAGCGAGCACACGAAGTCCATGAAGAGCTCGGGCAGGTCCTGGTAGTGGATGGGTCCGTAGACCGCGAGGGGGCGGATGCCGGCCTGCGGGTCGGCCGGGTTGTTGCGCCGTCCGGGCAGGACGGCTCCGACGGGGTGCAGGAGGAGGTGGTCGACGGCCACGCGCCGGTACAGCCGCGGGCCGAGGTCGGCGAGGTAGCGCGAGAGGGGATGCACCAGGCTGGGGTCGAGCTGGAGGTAGCGCGGATTCTTGGAGGGCGCGCCGTCGACCATGCGCGGCCGGTCCGAGGCGACGAACCAGTCGAAGCTCTCGTCCTTCGCGGTCTCGACGACGAAACTGCGCATGGGCTCGGAGTATTCCGAGAGGTTCACGATCTTCTCGGCCATGACCTTGGCCTCGGAGCGCGGCAGGGGCTCGAAGTTGGAGATGAAGTTGTCGCGGCCGGACATGTCGAGCTCGGCCTGCTTGTCGTAGCCGCGGTGGACGGCGTCGTCTGGCCTTTGGAAGAAGCGGGCCTCGACATTGACGCAGAATTTCACGCTGTCGTGCTGGTCGACCCAGGCGGGCAGGCCCTGCAGCTTGAGGGCCGGCGCCACGACGCTCGCGGTGATGTCGTCCTCCCACTGGATCTTCTCGGCGGGCATGAAGTCCTGCCGCAGCTTGAAGGTTCGGCGCATGCCTGTCTTGTCGCTGCCGACGCGGAGGTAGGAGCCCTGCACCGGCCGCCCCTCGAACTTGAAGATGTTGCCCGTGGTGCCGTTGACCGCGTCAACCGAGAAGTGCGATTCCCAGTCCGTTCCCCAGTCGGGGCGGTAGAAGCGCTTGACGAAGAAGGCCAGGGCCTTGACCCGCTCGGGTATGGAGCGCAGCCAGGCGTTGTACCCGTCGTTGTAGAGGGGCGAGGGCGAGAGCAGCTTGATGACCGAGCCGAGCGATCTCTGGCCCGAGAGGATGGAGCGCCGGTCGGGCTCGGCGGGGCCGAGGCCGTCCTTGAAGCGGCTCGAGTAGTCGCGCTCGATGATGGCCTTCACCGCCGCGATGTCCGAAACGTAGTCGGCGATCGTGAGGGGCGAGTAGGAGACCGCGTCGCTGATCGGCTTGGCGATCTCGGACTTGCCGCCGCCGGACACGGTGCAGGGCTTGTGGCAAAGCAGCCCCTCGGCCGAGGTGCCCACGAGGCGCCAGGCTCCCGAGGCCGCGTGGCGCTCCATGTGCACGCGGTAGCCCGTGGGATGGACGTAGACCTCGTCGGGCAGGATGCGGAGACTGTGCTGCACCCCGGCCCAGGTCCAGCGGGCGGTCTGGTCCTCGAGCGAGATCACGGCGTCCTCGGGCAGATAGACTATGTTCGGGAAGGCCTTGTCGACGGCGTAGCCCTCGCTCCTGGCCTCGACCCGATCCTTCATGAGCTCGAGGACGCCGTCGAGGCTATGGCCTCGCGAGCGCAGGTTGGTGTCGGGCACGAAGCGCGTTCCCAGGTTGTAGGCGGGGAACACCAGGGCGCCGCCGGCGTGCTCCTCCTCGGCCAGCCCCAGGAGGTTGGCCGAGTAGGATATCTGCGCCTTGACTTCCTTCTTCGAGTAGCCGAAGTAGTTGTCCGCGATGACCGTGACGATGACGCCGCGCCCGTCGCGCGCGCTGATCTTGAAAGGCTTGCCCCCGTTGTAGAGCTCGCCCGGATCCTTCCAGGCCATGCCGTCGCGCCTCTGGCGCTCGGTAGCCTCTTCCCAGCGGGGCAGGCCGAGTTCCTTCTTGGTCATCCTGGTGAGGTGGGTGGCGAGGATGATGCAGCCGGTGGTGCCGGTCCAGCCCAGGGGGGCGAGGGCGGCGTCGTTCTCCGGGACGAAGGGGTCGCCCGAGTTGCCGAAGATCGACTCGATGAAGTCGAGATTCGCGGCCAGGGAGGCCGGCGCGAAGAAGCGCAGCTCCATCGAGCGCTCCTCGCAGAAGCCCGTGACCGCCGGCCTGACGACGGGCCGCAGGAGCAGCGAGAGGAAGGTCCGCGCCGGCCGTCCGGCGTGGGCCGCGAAGGGCAGCTCCAGGAGCTCGGGCGGAGGATTGAAGGCGGCGATGAGGAGCCGGGCGAAGGCCAGGCGGGGCACCGCTCTCTTGTCGAGGGGAACGGGCAGGCCGTCGTCGGCGATGTGGAACACGCCCTCGGTGGTGCGCCGGTCGTTGGCCGGATTGTGCAGGACGCCGTTGCGGATGCGGTACGTGGTGAGGGTGGGGGAGGCGTAGCGCTGCTCGTCGGGGCAGAGCGAGAGCTCGCGGGCCATGCCGTAGCGGTCGAGCACGAGGGTGTTGGAGGGCAGCCGCGGCAGGGGCGAGATGCCGATGCCCGCGAGGTAGGAATCCAGGAAGTCCTGGATGCGGCGGTCGGCGGGAGCGAGATAGCCGGCGAGGAGCCGGTCTTTCTCGCGGAAGTTTTCGAGCATGTCGCTCGCGAGGGTGACGAACTCGGTGCCTTCCTTCTGATAGATGGGAAGTCCGAAATTGGCGAGCTTGATGTTGATGTACGAGATGAGGCGCCGCCGCTCCTCGGGGTCGCGGCGATCGAGACGCAGGCCGAAGTCGCGCTTCACGGACATGACGAAACCTCCCGCAAGGCTATGTTACTCCGGATAATAATCGGGAAGAGGCTGCGCGCCTAGTCCAGAGACCGTGACATAAAACTAAATAGTGTCATGAATGGTGCGGAATGAGGGAGGGGCGCCGCTTCGCCTCGTTCGGTCGCCGCGGCCCGGGCTTCGTCGTCAGTTTCCGGCTTGGCTCTTGGGATCGAGCTGTCCGGGCGGGATATCCACGACCCAGGTCGTGCCCGGACCGCTTTGCCGCGATATGGCCGCGCCGATCTGGGCGACGAGGGCTTCGACCATCACCATGCCGAGGTGGGTTCCGCCCTCGCTCGCGGCCTCCGGGGCGCCGGAGCCGTCGTCGGCCACGACGAGGCGGTCCACGGTTCCGCCGCGGTTCAGGCTGAGCCGGAGCCGGCCCTCGCCGCGCTCGGCGAAGGCGTGCTTGTAGGCGTTCGTCACGAGCTCGGTCGCGATGAGGCCGATGGGAATGGCCCGGTCGATCGGGCACTTGATGGGATCGACCGAGATCTCGCGCCGCACCTTCCCCGCCGGATCGCGCATCGCGGCGATGTCGCGGAAAAGCCGGGGGAGATAGTGGCTCATGTCCACCGCCTCCAGATCGCGGTCGCTGTAGAGCATCTCGTGCACGAGGGCCATGGACGCGACGCGGGCCTGGCTGTCCTGAAGGGCGACCGCGGCCTCATGCTCGCGCGTCTCCCCGGCCTGGAGCCTAAGGAGGCTGGACACGATCTGCAGATTGTTCTTCACCCGGTGGTTCATCTCCCGGAGAAGGAGCTCGCGCTGTTCGAGGGCCACGCGCAGCCGGTTCTCGCTCGTCATCTGTTCGCTGCGATCGCGCGCTATGCCGAGCACGACCGGTCTGCCGTCGAGGAGGAAGACGCTCGCATTGATCTCGACCGGTATCCTGCGGCCGTCCTTGGCGAGATGATACGTCTGGAATCTGGTCTTGCCCGTCTCGGCGAGGGCCTTCAGCGGGCTTTCGGAAGCGCTTCGTCCCTCGGGTCGGAAGATGTCGAGCGGATTCATGCGCTGCAGTTCCTCCCTGCCGTAGCCGAGGAGGGCGATGGCCGCGTCGTTGGCCTCGAGGATCGAGCCCAGTTTCCCGCCCTGGAAGTCGGCGACGAAGACCGAGTCGGTCATGCCCCCGAAGAGGGCGCGGTAGCGCACCGTCTCGCGCCGGGCCGCGTCTCGCGCCAGCTCGTAGAGCATGATAGCCACCGAGGCGCCGGTGGCAACCTGGAGAAAGCCTCGGAATTCGTAGCCCAGGAGGCTGAACCAGATCGGATAGGACGCGAAGGGGTAGCTCAGCTTGAAGAAGCCCCACAGGATCTGAGCGAGACCGGCGAGGAAGGCTCCCACGCTGCGCGACGAGGCGTAGAAACCCATGAAGAGCGTTCCGGCGACGATCTGCAGGAGGCCGAGGAACGCGAAGGAAACCAGGGTGACGGAGGCCGTCGGCGCCTTGGCCAGGAAGGCGGCGACCAGGGCCGCCGCCGCCGCCGCGCACGCGAGCAGTGTAGCCTTGAGAAGGGAAGTGTCGCGCCCGAGGACGATCGCCGCGGTGAGCGAAAAGAAGGAACTCGCGGCCGCGACCGCGAGCAGGGGAAGCTCGAGGCCCCGCGCCGTGGGAGCGAGCAAGCCGAGCAATTCGAAGACGAAGCGCAGCGTGTAGAGCGACCAGCCCGCCAGCCAGTAGCCGGTGAACCGGCGTTTGTCCTTCCGCCAGGCGGCGATGAATATGCCGAGCAGGAGAAGGGTGCTGAAGGTGTCCGAGACTACCGATCCGAGAAAGTGATAGCCTTCCATTCGTCAAGCCCCCATGGGCCGCGCCTCCGGCCCTTTTTTACCTGATCGATCGAGCCAATCCCCGGAATCGGCTCGGGTCTCAGCCCAGCGTGCGCTCGATAAGCTCCTTGTCGGCCAGATAGGGCAGGGTGATGAGGCCCATGTCGGCGTGGTCGGCGTTGTACTCGGCGCTCACCTCGAGCGCGTGCTCGTTGCGCGCCCAGGCCCGGCGCGCAACGCCGCCCATGACGTCCCAGGGCATGGCCATGCGGATGACCTGGTCGACCTTGGCCGAGCCGTCGAGCACGAGGCCGAAGCCGCCGTTGATGGCCTTGCCGATGCCCACCCCGCCGCCGTTGTGCAGGGCCACGTGGCTCATGCCGCGCGCCGCGTTCCCGGCGAAGATCTGGGTGGCCATGTCGGCCATGACGTTCGAGCCGTCCTTGATGTTGCTCGTCTCGCGGAAGGGGCTGTCGGTGCCCCCGGTGTCGTGGTGGTCGCGGCCCAGCATCACCGGGCCGATCTCGCCCTTCCTCACCATCTCGTTGAAGGCGAGGGCGATCTTCATCCGGCCGAAGGCGTCCTGGTAGAGGATGCGCGCCTGGGTGCCGACGACGAGCTGGTTCTTCTCGGCGTCGCGGATCCAGACCCAGTTGTCGCGGTCCTGCCCGCGGCGGTTCGGGTCGATGCAGTCCATGGCGGCATGGTCGGTCTTGCGCAGGTCCTCGGCCTTGCCCGAGAGGCAGACCCAGCGGAAGGGGCCGTAGCCGTAGTCGAAGAGCTCGGGCCCGAGGATGTCCTCGACGTAGCTCGGGAAGATGAAGCCGTCCTTCTCGTCGACGCCGTTGCGCGAGATCTCCCTGACGCCGGCGTCGAAGACGGCCTTGAGGAAGGCGTTGCCGTAGTCGAAGAAGTAGGTGCCCTTGGCCGAGAGCCGCTTGATCGCCTCGAAATGGCGCCTGAGCGAGGCGTCGACGAGCTGGGCGAACTTGGCCCGATCCTCCTTGAGGAGGCGGGTGCGTTCCTCGAAGGAGATGCCCGCCGGGCAGTAGCCGCCGTCGTAGGGCACGTGGCAGCTCGTCTGGTCGGACAGAAGCTCGATGGGAACGTTATGCGAATCCGCCCACTCGAGGAGGTCGACGATGTTGCCGCGGAAGGCCACGGCGACGGGCTCGCCGCGGCCCTTGGCCTCGTTCGCGAGAGCGAAGGCCCCTTCGGGCGTGTCGGCGACCACGTCGACCCAGCCCTGGCTCAGGCGCGTCTCGATGCGGCTCGGGTCCACCTCGGCGATGACGCTGGCGGCGCCGGCGATCACGGCGGCCTTGCCCTGGGCCCCCGACATGCCGCCGAGGCCCGAGGACACGAAGAGCTTGCCCTTGAGGTCGCCGTCGTGCGGCACGCCGAGCTTGATGCGCCCGGCGTTGAGGAGGGTGTTGAAGGTGCCGTGCACGATGCCCTGCGGGCCAATGTACATCCAGCCGCCGGCGGTCATCTGGCCGTAGTTGGCCACGCCGAGGGCGGCGGCGACGTTGAAGTCCTTCTGGTTGTCGAACATGCCGATCATGAGGCCGTTCGTGATCATCGCGCGCGGAGCGAAGGGATGGCTCTTGAAGAGCCCCAGGGGATGGCCCGACTCGACGACCAGGGTGCTGTTCTCGTCGACCAGCTCGAGGTACTTCTTGATGAGCCGATACTGCATCCAGTTCTGGCAGACCTGACCGGTCTCGCCGTAGGTGACGAGCTCGTAGGGGTAGAGGGCCACGGCGAAGTCGAGGTTGTTGTCGATCATGACCTGCATGGCGCGGCCCTCGACGCACCTGCCCTTGTAGGAGTCGATCGGCAGGCCCTTGAGGGCTCCGGCCGGCCTGAAGCGGTAGCCGTAGATGCGGCCCCGAGTCCTGAGCTCGGCGAGGAACTCCGGCGCGAGCCTCGCGTGCCACTTTTCGGGGACGTAGCGCAGGGCGTTCTCGAGGGCCAGCGCCTCCTGCGCCCGGGTGAGCTCGGCCTCTCGCTTGGGCGCCCGCCTGATCCCCGGCTCGAAGACCGGATCGGGAGGAAGCTCGCCGAACTCCAGAGCGACCTTCATGGACTCGCGAAGCGCGTTATTGGACATCATCGTGGATACCTCCTCGCCTCCCGGCGTTTCATCGTTCGCGCCCGCTTTAGGCGGCGCCGGTCTCTCCCTCGGCCGCCCGCACCAGGGAGCCCTCGGCCACCAGGGCCCGCACCGCCTCGATATCGGGATACATGACGCGGTCGGGCCCGAGGGGGGGCACGACCGAGCGCACGAGCTTGTGGGCGGCGGCGGTGGCGGGCGAGAGGCCCTCCGCCCCGGGGCGGCCCAGGTGCACGCCCAGGTCTATCGCCTGGCAGGCCGCGAGGATCTCGATGGCCAGCACGTGCTGCAGGTTCTCGAGGATGCTGCGGGCCTTGCGCGCGGCGATCGTGCCCATCGATACGTGGTCTTCCTGGTTGGCGCTCGAGGGAATGGAGTCGACCGAGGCCGGGTGGGCGAGGACCTTGTTCTCGCTGACCAGGGCCGCGGCGACGTACTGCGTGATCATGAAGCCCGAATTGAGTCCGCCGTTGGAGGAGAGGAAGGCGGGCAGGCCGTTGGAGAGGCTCGGGTTGACCAGGCGCTCGACGCGGCGCTCCGAGATGCTGGCGAGCTCGGCGAGCGCGATGCCGAGGAAATCCATGGCGAGCGCGACGGGCTGGCCGTGGAAGTTGCCGCCCGAGATGATATCGGCGCCCAGGTCGGCGGCGCCCAAATCGGCGGCGCCCAGGTCGGCGGCGCCCAGGTCGGCGGCGAATCCGGCTTCGAGGTCCCCGGGCAGGATGAGGGGATTGTCGGTCACGGCGCCGAGCTCGTTCTCCACGATGCGCGACACATAGTCGACGGCGTCGCGGCTCGCGCCGTGGATCTGGGGCACGCAGCGCAGCGCGTAGGCGTCCTGGACGCGCAGCTCGCCCTGGCGGGAAGTGAGGCGCGAGCCTGCGAGCAGGGCGCGCAGCGAGGCGGCGCTGGCGATCTGCCCGTCCTGGCGCCTGAGCTCGTGGACGCGGGGATCGTAGGCGTCGACGATGCCGCCGAGGGCCTGGGCGGTGAGGGCGGCCGCGAGATCGGCCGTCCGCAGGAGCTTCCAGGCGTCGAAACAGGCCAGGGCTCCGATCGCCGTCATGACCTGGGTGCCGTTGATGAGGGCGAGCCCTTCCTTGGCGGCCAGAGTCACGGGTTCGAGCCCCGCGGCGGCCAGGGCATGGCCGCCGCCCATGCGCACGCCCTTGTAGAAGGCCTCGCCCAGGCCCATGAGGACGAGGACGAGATGGGCGAGCGGGGCGAGGTCGCCCGAGGAGCCCAGCGAGCCCTTTTCGGGCACGATCGGCACGACTCCGGCGTTGAGCATGTCGACGAGAGCCCTTACGGTGGCGGGCCTGATCCCCGAGTAGCCGACGGCGAGGGCGTTGGCGCGCAGGAGGGCCACGGCGCGCACGACCTCGGCCGGCAGGGGCTCGCCGACGCCGCAGGCGTGGCTCATGATGAGGTTGCGCTGCAGGAGGGCGTTCTCGTCCTTGGAGATGACGACATCGCAGAACTTGCCGAAGCCGGTGGTGATGCCGTAGCGGACGAGTTCCTCGTCCACGCAGCGGTCGACGACCGCGCGCGACGCGGCCATGCGCCTTTCGGCCTCGCTGTCGAGGGCGACCTGGGCGCCGAAGCGCGCTGCGAGCGCCACTTTTTTTATGGTAAGGCTGCGACCGTCGATGATAACCCTGTCCATGTGACCGCCTTGCGAATGTTATAACATGAAATTCACGCTACATACATAAACCGCCGCGGGGATAAAGTACAGTCACAGTCGAAGCCCGGTCCGCGGGCAAAGTGTACCGGTCTGGCGCTCGCTGAGCGCGGGCCGCGAGCGCCGGCATCCGGCCTCGCCGACTTCCTCGGGTCGGGGCTCGGCCCCCGGCAATCCCCGGCGGCTACAGCTTCAAGATCGAGAGCACCGCCGTGCCGAAGGTGTCGCCGTCGATCTTGCCTTCGAGATAGGCCTTGACGAGGGCCTTGATCTCGGCGGGGAAGGCGGCCCAGTACTCGTCCTGCCAGCGGGGACTGGATTCCCAGAGCTCGCGCTGGCGGCTCGGGGGCATGCGGTCCTCGGAGTAGGCGACGAAGGAGCGCACCATGCCGATCAGGGCCTCGGGCGGCAGGGCCGAGGCTTCGCGCTCCGCCTTCTCGGCCGCCATCTTGGCGGCGGCCGAGGGCGATCCGGGCTCGGGGACGTATTCGTCGAGGAGGGTGGCCAGCTGCTCCTCGCTGACTTCCGGGGCGTTCTTCCGGATGATGTCGGCGACGAAGCCCTTCATGGTGGCGCGGACCGAGTCCATCGTCGCCCCGACATTCGTCTGGAGCTCGCCCGCCATGCGCCTCGCCATGGCTCCGGGCCCCTCGCCGCCTAGGCTGGCGAAGGCGGTCTTGTCCCTGACCCTGCGCTCGCAGGCCTTGCGGATGACCTCGAATTCCGAGTCGTCGGCCTTGTTGAGGATGAAATCGAGGATCGCTTCGAGTTGGGCGCGCGGCATGGCCATCAGTATCCCGCGGGGCCGCGCGATTGTAAACCGGGCGCGGCGGGCCCGCCGCGCGATCGGCGGCGCAGGCTCCGCGGACCGCCGTTCGCCTGAGCTATGCCGAACATCGTCCGCCCTAGACTCGCGGCGATCGATGCGGCTAGGATGTGCGCCGTGAATAAAAAACAAGCGGCCCCGCTGTACGGCCTGTTCGTCGCTCTGATCTGGGGCCTGTCCTTCCTCAGCATAAAGACCGCAGTGGCGGTGCTTCCGCCCATGACGCTCGCCGCCTCCCGCTTCGTCATCGCCTGCGCCGTGCTGCCCTTCCTCGCCCTCGTCGCCAAGCAAAGCCTGGGGGTCGCCTGGCGCGACGTTCCCGTGCTCGCCGCGGGCGGCCTCGTCGGGGTGACCCTCTATTTCCTGGGCGAGAACAACGGCGTCCGCCTCCTGTCGGCCTCCGAGTCCTCGCTCATCATCGGAGCCATCCCGGTCCTCACCGTGCTCACCGAGCGGGTTTTCCTGAAGACGAAGCTCGGAACGCGGGCTTACCTGGGCGCCGTGGCTTCCTTCGCGGGCGTCTCGCTCATCGTCGCCCGGTCGGCGGGCGCCACATCCTCTCCCGTCGGCTACCTGTACATGGGCGTCGCGGCCCTGTCCTGGGTGGCCTACTCCTTCCTCACCCGCCCCGTGTCGGGGCGCTACGGCCGCATCACCGTCACGTTCTGGCAGAGCCTCTTCGGACTCGCGGGCTGCGTCCCCTTCGCCTTGACCGAGCGCGCCGCCTGGCGCGCCCCGGGAACGGAGGTCGTCCTCAACGTGCTGTACCTGGGCATTCTGTGCTCGGCGGTGGGCTACTGGCTCTACGTGGAAGCCCTCGAAACGCTCGGCGCCGGGAGGGCGAGCGTCTTCATCAACCTCATCCCGGTCGTCTCGGTGATCGGAGCTTTCTTCATCCTGGGGGAGCGCCTGAGCGGCCTGCAGCTTGCGGGCGGCGCCGTGGCCATCGCGGGGGTCTACCTGGCCACGATGCAGCCGCGGCGGCGCAGTACCTGAAAATCCGGATGGTGTCACGAAGACCGTCGATGGTTCAGGATGCCAAGCGTCCGCGGCGGCTGAAACCTGGGTTGAGCGCCATAGAATGCGCCGCCCACAAGGTTCGTGACACGTAGGGCGCGAAGCCTCGAACCGCGCCCGCCTCGATCTTCCCTCTCAGTGTCGAGTCAGGGAAATCTCGCGCTGGTCGCTCTCGCGGCCGGGAGCCTGGGCCAGGCCCTGGCGGGCGGCGAGATACGAAAAGATCTGCGCGCGGTTCCAATGGTAGACGATGGTCCTGGGCACGTTGAAATGGTCGAGTTTCGGGTCCGAGAAATCGACGCTCACGATCTTGTCGCCCGCGGTGAAGGCCCAGTCGTAGCCCGCCTCGCGCAGGGCCTGGGCCACGGGAGGGCAGCCGAAGCCGAAGGGATAGGCGAAGAGCCTCGGGCGGGCGCCGACGAGTTTTTGCAGGGCCGGAGCGGGGCGCCTCACTTCCATCATGACTTTTCCCGGATCGCGCTCGTAGGCCCTGGCGGTCATGTACTCGTGGAAGAAGCCGTGGGCGCCGATCCCGCAGCCGTCCCCGGCCAGTTCCCGCAGCTGCTCGGGCGTGAGCGCGTGCCTGCTGCGCCCGATCGGGAAGGGATAGATGAAGAGTTCCGGCTTGATGCCGCGCTCCTCGAAGACGCGCTTGTAGGCCTCGTAGTCCGAGCGATTGCCGTCGTCGATCGTGATGACCACGTTCGCCGCGCCTTCGATGCGGCCGGCTATGGCGTCGTCCAGGCTGACGAAGGTGTAGCCCAGGGCGCGGATGCGGTCGAGCTGGGCGCCCATGTCGGCCAGGCTGTAGTCGAGCGAGGACCTGCCGCTGCCGAGGAAGCTGTGATAGTCGAGGATGACAGCCTCGCCCGCGGCCCAGAGCCGGGCGCCGGCGGCGCAGGCGAAAAGCGCGATCGTCAGGGAGAGGATGCTGCGGCGCATAGACGAACAGACTAGCCGGAGCGCTGTACCATGGTCAAGCGAAAGCTCATTAAATAATTGTAATAGAACAAATTGATGACTCCTTGCCCGACGACGCCGCGCCCGCCGGGTTCTATACGGCCGCCGCCGCGGCTCAGCGCCACTCGAGCTCTACGCCCATCCATTTCGTGAAATCGGCCTGCGAGGCGGCGATCATGCCCAGGCCCACCTTGGCCGTCGTCTCGGCCACGAGGTAGTTCTTGCCCTTCCAGGGGAACCTCTGGCCGCCGCCCGGCACGTCGACGCCGAGCATGGCGTGGGAGTACTCCCTCGAAAGCATGAGCACGCAGTGGATGCCGAGCCGCTCGAGGATGATGGCCATGACCATGGCCCGGGAGTCGCAGTCGCCGCGGCGCTCGAAGGCGGCCTGGAGCGGGGCCACGAAGTCGATGCCTTTCTGGTCGCGCTGGTAGGTGAAGCCCTGGACCCAGGCCAGGACGCGCCTCGCGCACTCGGTGGGGTCGTCCAGCGGCAGGGTCCGGGCGAACTCCAGGCTGAGCCGGTCCAGGCGCGAGGCGGACTCGCGGAAAACCATGCGGTAGAAGCGGGCCCAGGCGTCCTCCCAGAGTTCCTGGCTCTTGGCGTAGCTCGCGAGGACGCGGTACTCGCGCTCGGCGGTGTCCATCTCCTGGGCCGCGGCCTTGTCGCTCCAGGGCAGGTCGACGCTGGTCCCGTCGGGGAGGATGGCCGCCTTGGTCTTCGTCTCCTTGGGCGGCCAGGCCAGGACGAACTGGCTCATGGGGCCCGGATGGCGGAGGGCCTCGGCGTCGATGGAAAACGAGTCGAGACAGGAGAGGATGAGGTCGGTGTAGGCCTCGAAGCGCGCCGTGTCGGTGAAGGCGAGGAGGGCGAAGCCGGGTTCGGGAGGCGGCGGCGCGAGGCCTGCCGCGGAGCCCTGAGCCGGGGTTCCGGAGTCCTGCCCGGCGCCGGAGGGCGCCGCCGCCGTCGGGGCCGCCGGGGCCGCAGCCGACGTAGGGGCCGGCCTGCCCAGGATGTAGAGGGCGTAGCCCTTCTTCGCGGAGCCGTTCAAGGTGAAGCTCAATTCGGCCAGGATGGCCTTCCGGCCTTCGTAGCTGAAGGATTCGGTGTCGCCCGTGGAGCCGATCCTGGTCGCCACCTCGGCGGCTATGGCCTCGACCGAGGAAAAGCGCCCCGCTTGGTAGACGCGGATGTCGAACTCCATGCCCCCGTACGGGTCTGTGTAGGAGAAGCGGGTCCTGCCGTCGCCCTCCCCGGGGACGAAGCCGGAGGGCATTTCGACGAAGAAGCCGAAATCCGAGCCGAGCTGCTTCGCGAAGGCGCCGCGCGAGGCGAGGAGCAGCAGAATGGCGAGGACGGACAAGGCTGCGGGCTTGCGCCGGAGGGCGCCGATCTGGGTCATGGTTGCTCCTTGAGCGGGCCCTCCAATGATCGGCGTTCCGGGGCCGGGATTTCAGTGCGGTCTAGGGTTCCGCCGCACTATTGCCGGCCGCGCGTCCGCGGCGGGCGCTTCGCGGGCCGGGTGCCGCTTCTTCCGGAGCCGGGGCCGCTCGGCAGCGCTCGTTCGGCTTCGGCGAGGGCGGCGGCGCGGAAGTCGCCGAGCCTCGGAAGCTCGTCGTAGCGGGCCAGGACGCGGCGACCCTCGGCGAGCTCGATGGAAAGGCAGTAGTCTCCGAGAATGTCGCTCTCCAGGTCTATCGACAGCACGGGCCTGCCGAGCGCCGGATCCAGGGCCAGAAGGCGATAGCGGAAGCGGCCGTCGTGGTGGGTCTCGGTGGCGGGCACGGCGACGAGTACGATATGGAAGCCTCGGAGTTCGAAGCGTTCCTTCGCGTACAGCGAAAGCTGGCGGATCCAGCTGAAATCTTTCAGCGCTTCCATGCCGTCTGGGCTCCTCGCTACCGACAAGTATAGCGCCGATCGCCCAAGGAGGCAAAGCGCCGATTCTCCGCAACCGAAACTCGGCCTCGCGTGTCCAAGATCGAGGTGCGCGACGGCGCACTCAATTTCATGCGGGGAGGCCTCATGCCTGTCTATATGCAATCGGTCGGCGTCGATATTCCGGAACGCCGCATTTCAAACGATGAACTGGCCACGATTGTGGACACCACCGACGAATGGATCCGCTCCCATACGGGTATCGGCTCTCGGCACATCGCCGCCGACGGCAGCCTCACGAGCGACATGTCCGTGGCCGCGGCGCGGAAGGCCATGGCCAAGGCCGGCATCGCCGCCGAAGACCTCGATCTCATCGTGGTGGCGACCGCCACGCCCGACTATTTCGGTTTCCCTTCGACCGCCTGCATCGTCCAGGAAAAGCTGGGAGCCAAGAACTGCGCCGCCTTCGACCTGACGGCGGGCTGCTCGGGCTTCGTCTACGCGCTCAACGTCGCCTCGGGCTATCTCGAGACGAACCGGGCGAGGCACGCCCTCGTCCTCGGCGCGGAGACCCTCTCCCGGATCACGAACTGGGAAGACCGAGGCACCTGCGTGCTCCTGGGCGACGGAGCCGGCGCCGCCGTACTCTCGCGTCGCGACGAGGGCGAGAATGCCGTGCTGGCCAACGTGCTCGGGGCCGACGGTTCCGGGGCCAAGGATCTGTACATGATCCAGGCCGAGCGCTCGAAGACTTTTTCTCCGGCTCCTCCCGTCGTCCCCCTTCTCTACATGAACGGGCGCAACGTCTACAACTTCGCCGTGAAGATCATTCCCCAGATGGTCCAGCGGCTGCTCGAGAACTGCGGCAGGAAGCTCGACGACATAGCCTGGATCGTCCCCCACCAGGCCAACGCCCGCATCATCCAGGCGGCGGCCAAGCGGCTCGGCCTGCCCGAGGAGCGCTTCTACATGAACATCGAGGAGTACGCCAACACCTCCTCGGCGAGCATTCCGATCGCTCTCAACGAGATGGACGAGAAGGGGCTCTTGAAGCGCGGCGACCTCATCATGCTGCTGGCCTTCGGCGCCGGGCTGACCTACGGGGGCACGATCCTGCGCTGGTAGCCGAAGGCGGGTTCGCCGAAGGCGGGTTTGCCGAAGGCGGGGCTGCGGCTCGATACGGGCCGCGGCGCTTGCGCCCCGATATCGCCTCGACTATGCTCTGCCCCGATGATTCCAGCATTGTATCGGGATGAGGACATCCTCGTGCTCGACAAGCCCGCCGGCCTCGCCTCGCAGCCGGGCGCCGGCGTGCGGCTTTCGCTCGTCGAGGCCGTCGAGCGCGACTACGGTTTCCGGCCCTTTCTCGTGCACCGCCTCGACAAGGAGACCGCCGGCTGCATCATCGTGGCGCGCAGCGCCCGGGCTGCGGCGCGCTGGACCGCCCTGGTCGAGTCGCGCGAGCTGCGCAAGGTCTACCGGGCGGTCGTGTCGGGCCTGCCGAGCGCGAACAGGGGCGTCTTCGACGAGGCTCTGCCGCTGCACGGGGGCAGGGTTTCGGCCAGGACCCACTGGCGGCTGCTCGGCAGCTTCGGCTCCGAAGGCGCGGCGGCACTGGGCGCCGCATCGAACGCCACAGCCCCGAACGCCGCGGCGCCCGCCCGACTCGTAGCGGGGCCCTCGCATAACGGCGTTCAGCCGCCCCCCGATGGCGCCCCGCAGCCTCCCGACGGCCGGCCGCGGCCGGCCTTTTCCTACCTGGAACTCGAGCTGGACACGGGCCGCATGCACCAGATCCGACTCCACCTGGCGGGCGCGGGCCTGCCCATCCTCGGCGACGACCGCCACGGCGACTTCGCCGTGAACAAGCGCCTCAGGAAGGAAGCGGGGCTCAAGCGGCTCCTCCTCCTGGCCTACTCCCTGCGCCTGCCCGGCGGTCCTCTCCTGCGCGCCGCCGTACCGCGGCATTTCCTCGACTTTCTGGCGCTGTACCCGGACGCCCCCGACCCGGAGCTGCCATGAGCCCCGCGAGTCCCGAGCCCTTCGCCCTCCTGCAGGGCGCGAGCTGGCTCACCCCCGAGGGAACCGTGATCCCGGTCCCTTCCTTCCACGAGGAGTGGATGCGCGAGCATCAGGAGCTCGCCCGGGGAGCGCGCAACGTCTGCGAGCTCATCCTGCGCACGGGCTGGGTGTCGGCGACGCTCTTCTCGGGCGGCTACCTCGAGCTCATGGTGCCGGAGCGCCGCTCTGAGGGGCTGCGGAATCTGCTCCGCGAGTTCCTCGCGCGCAACGCCTCGCGCTGGTCGAAGGCGCTCGTGATGTCGATGGACGAGGAGGGCTACGCCATGCTCGTGCCCGGCGACCTGGCCGACGCCGAGCTCTTCGCGGCCCGGCTCGGCTCCTCGGTCTGAATCGGCTCCGGGCCGAAACCGGCGCAATTAACGCAGCGCTCACGAAGGTCTGACCGAGGACTAACCCAAGTCTCGTAGAATCCCCGCATTCGGAGGCTGCCGGTGAAGTTCCCCGATTTCCCCGAACGCCGCGATCCAGGGCGTTTTCCCAGCACCCCGAAGGTCGGGCAGCGCGCTAGGATCGGATCAGGTATCCGTCCTCGAGCTCGCGCCGCAGGTGGGCCAAATCGAAGAACTGGATGGCGTTGAGGCCCGCGCTCCGGCCGCCGGCGATGTTCTCGGCCAGGTCGTCGACGAAGAGGCCGTTCTCCGGCCTCGCGCCCACCGTAGCCAGCGCGATCCGAAAGATCTCGGCGTGGGGCTTGTTGACCTTGTGCGCGCAGGAATAGACGCGGCTGTCGAACATGTCCTTCCAGTCGAAGTGGCTTTCGAGGTAGTCGACGCCGTCCCAGTGGATGTTCGAAAGCAGGACGAGGTGGCGCGCCTTGCCGCCGAGCTGGCGCACGTAGTCCAGCATGGCTTCGTCGATATTGAACCAGCTCCTGAGATCGGCGTCGCGGAGCTCGTCGAAGCTGCCCTCCGGGGCGGGCACGCCGAGCTCTTCGGCCACGCGGCTCCAATAGGCGCGGTAGTCTATCTCCCCGCGGTCGTAGTCGCGCCGGCGCGCGTAGTAGGCTTCGAGGAAGCGCTCCTGCGACAGCTCCGGGGCCAGGATCGACCGCATTTTCTCGGCGTACGCCGCGTCCTGCGGCTTCGTGATGACATTGCCGAGATCGAAGAGGAGTGTGGTGATTTCCTTCATCTACCGGCTCACAGACTTTCCACGAGTTCCCAGCTCGAGCCGCGGCGCCTGCCTTCGACCTTGTCCGGCGTGAGATAGCCGAGGGCGCCCGACTTGAGCACGTCCAGGGCCTTGTCGATCTCGCTGATGCGGAAGATGAACACCGCGTGGTTGTCGCTCTTCTCGCCGAAGCCGTAGACGTATTCGATGTTGAGCTGGTGGGCCCGGAGTATCTCCAGGATCTTCATGAGGCCGCCGGGCTTGTCTTCGGCCTTGAGCGCGAATACCTCGACCTCGGTGACGAAATAGCCGCTCGCCTTGAGCATGGCGAGGGCGGCTTCGGGCTTGTCCACGATGATGTGGACGGCGCTGAACTCGGTGTCCTCGGTCACGAAGAGGCTCCGGATGTCGATGTCGCCTTTGTGGAGGAGCGCGGTCAACTCGTAGAGCCGTCCCGCCGTGTTCTCGAGCACGACGTTGATCTGCTTGATTTTCATGGGCCTTCCCCTTGTGTCTAGGATAAAGCTATCCCCTGCGCCCGCCCATGTCAACTCGATGAGCCGGCCGCCGAATTCCGAAACGGCCTTTCACTTTACGAGATCGGCGGCTTGGGCTACACTCTGCGGACCGGCCGCCCTTCCGGGAGGGCCGAAGGAGCGCACATGATCGACCAACGCCTCAGGAAACTCGCTTCCATCCTCGTCAACTATTCCATCGCGGTCAAAAAGGGAGAGAAGGTCCTCATCCAGAACACCAATCCCGAGCCCCAGTTCGTCAATGCCCTCGTCGATGCGGTGCACGACGCCGGAGGCCTGCCCTTCGTGTCGCTCCGCGACCGAACGGTGGACCGCGCGCTGTTCAGGCGGGCCACGGCCGAGCAGCTCGAGCTCCAGGCGCGCTTCGAGGCCGAGCGCATGAAGGCGATGGACTGCTATATCGGCTTCACTTCGTCGAGGAACCAGTACGCCTGGTCCGACATGCCGGGCTCGGCCCTCGACGCCTACAACCGCATCGTGGGCCGGAAGGTCCACATGGAGATCCGCGTGCCGAAGACGCGCTGGGTGGTGCTGCGCTATCCCTCGCCCGCGATGGCCCAGATGGCCTCCATGAGCGAGGAGTCCTTCGAGGACTGGTACTTCTCGGTGTGCACCATGGACTACGCCAGGATGTCCGCCGCCATGGATCCCCTCGTGGAGCTCATGGCCCGCACCGACCGGGTGCGCCTCGTCGGGCCGGGCACGGACCTCTCCTTCTCGATCAAGGGCCTGCCGCCCATCAAGTGCGACGGGACGATGAACATTCCCGACGGCGAGGTGTACACCGCCCCCGTCCGCGACTCGGTCGAGGGCAGCATTTCGTACAACGCGCCCGCCGAGCACGAGGGTTTCACCTTCGAGCGCATCAAGTTCGTCTTCGAGCGGGGCCGGATCGTGGACGCGGACTGCAACGACAAAGAGCGCATCGACCGCGTGCTCGACGTCGACGAGGGCGCCAGGTACGTGGGCGAGTTCGCCCTCGGCGTCAATCCCTTCATCGAGAAGCCCATGAAGGAGACGCTCTTCGACGAGAAGATCGCCGGCTCGATCCACTTCACGCCGGGCAATTCCTACGACGACTGCTTCAACGGCAACCGCTCGGCCCTCCATTGGGACCTGGTCCTCATCCAGACTCCCGAGTGGGGCGGCGGAGAGATCTGGTTCGACGGAAAGCTCGTGCGCAAGGACGGCCGCTTCGTCCTCCCCGAGCTCGAGACCCTGAATCCGGAAAACCTGCGCTAGCAGGCTTCTGAGATGCCCCGGGGATTTCGGCGGCCGGCTAGAAGATCGCGTCGATGCCCCAGTAGCTGACCATGGTCAGGACCGAGGCCCAGACGAGGACGCCGACCGACAGCCAGATCAGGAGCGGGCGCAGGCTCATGCCCAGGGCCCTGCCCAGCAGGGCCGCTATGACCGAACCGGTGACGGCGGGGCTGAGGAGGCCCAGCCCGATGACGCCGAACTTGGCGGTCAGCCGTCGCGCCCTCGACGAGGCGGCGGTCTGCGCGCGCTCGAGCAGCGAAGCGAGGGGACCCGAGCGGAGCCGTTCTCCGAGCAGGGCGCCGGCCATCCCGCCGGCTATCGCTCCGGCCGACGCCGCGCCGGCGATGAGCAGGGCCGGCAGATGCAGGGCGAATCCGAGGGGAATCGCGCTCCACAGGGTGATCGTGGACAGGCCGAAGACGGCGAGACAAGCCGCGGCAACACTCACCTTGGCTCTCCTTGGTCGAGGGGCCTCCGCAATGGGCGCGGCCCCATGTCATACTAGGGTTGCCGGGGCGGATGCGCAATGATGCCTCCGATCTTTCGGCGGCAGGGGGAGCCCATGGAAAAACGGCTCGGCATCGTGGCCATTCTCGTCGAGGAGCAGGGTTCCGTGCCCCGTGTGAACGCCTTGCTCTCCGAGTACGCCGACATCGTGGACGCCCGACTCGGATTGCCCATGCGCGGCAAGGGCGTCAACCTCATCTCTCTCGTCGTCGAGGGCGACACCGACACTCTCGGCGCCCTCACCGGCCGTCTGGGCAAGGTCCCGGGCGTCAAGGTGAAGTCGGTCCTCACGGGCTTCCGCGAGCCGGGGCCCGACGGCGCGGCGGACGAATGAAGGCCGCGGCGCCGTCGGCCGCGGCCGGAACAGCCAGGGCTAGGCAGCCTTAGGCCACCTTGACGGGCACGACCCGCGGGGCGGTCTCGGGCTTCTTGGGGATGTCCACGACCAGGAGCCCGTCCTTGAAGCGGGCGTCGATCTTCTCGCCGTCGGCGTCCTCGGGGAGCTCGAAGCTCCGCTCGAAGGCGAACTCGCGGCGCTCGCGGCGCAGCCACTTCCTGGCAGTGTCCTCTTCCTTCTTCTCTTCTTTGGAGGAGGTGGAGAGGCTCAAGACACCGTCCTTGAGCTCGAGCTTGATGTCCTTCTCCGAAAGACCGGGCAGCTCGGCCTCGATGACGTAGCGCTGATCCTCTTCGCGGACGTCCACCACGGGCTTTCGGCTCGAGGCGGGGAAGAAATCCTCGTCGAACACGCTGTTCAGGAGCTCGAAGGGGTTGGCCCTATAGACCGAACCCACGGTGTTCCTGATAACCGGAAACAGATTGTCGTACATGGTCCTCATACTGCTACCCTCCATACAGGTTCTCGTTCGTCCCGATCCGGCATCGCTTGCCGCAACGCGGCCTTGCTCTCGCCAGGGGCGGAGCCCTTTCGGCGCTCACTCTATATAGAGCAGGATTCGTGCCAAATTCCCCTGCGGGATCATGGATGACGCGGAATATGAAACCGGGCCATCATTTTTGAGCGCAAGCCTTTTGGGGAGCCGGACACAGCGCAGGTGGTCAATGTTGGTAACTACTTAATGTATTAATAATTAGGTTGATTATTTTGAAATCTGTCATTCCACGCGCTTACATCGGCGAGCCAGCCAGCTCATGCCGGATCAAGGAACCCCGACGCTTGTTTCGGCTGCTTTCGAGGATGCGAGAACCTCAGGATGCGTTTGCCTGAAGCATCTTCTGGACTTTGTCTGTCGCGGCTGTAGAGAAGGAAAACAAATCGTATCATTTAGAGTCAGGTATATGTATTAAAAAGAAACATCGATGCGGTCGCTCGAATATGATGGGGGGTATCGGATTATGCGGCAATGTCAGGTGTTTTTTATAACTACTGCTATGTAAAAGAAATATAAACGCAAAGGGCGCAAAGGGCGCAAAGGGAAAGAAAGGGGAAGGGAAAAGGGGAAGGGTATTCAAGCCTTTTCCTGCTAATCCCTCTCCTTTTCGCTCCCGATCTCCATCTGCGATCTGCGTCCTTTGCGGTTTATTCCCTCATCTTCGCGTACTTCGCGTTTCAATCTCCCGCTTTTTCCTTGAAGCGCTGCCTCACTCGTAGCTCGCGCGGAGATGCATGATGCGGAGGGCCGAACGGAGCTTCGAGGCGCTTGGGGCGCTTGCGCCCTCGGGCGTGATGAAGCGCAGGCGCCTGGTCTCGCCGCCGAGCATGTAGAAGCCGGCGTCATCGAAGCGGCCGGGAATGCCCTCTGCGCGGGCCTCTATATAGAAGGCCGGAGCGTGGGCGGTGAGCTGAAGGACGGGCCCCTTGCCGCCTTCCTCGATATGCGCCTCGAGGCGGGGATCGACGAGGCTGCAGCGCTTGGGCTCGGTGAGGAAGAGCTGGGAGCGGCGGAGTATCTCTGCCCGGCCTCCGGTCACCGAGGGGACGCCGTCGATCGAGCTGCCCGCCGGGGCGACGCTGTGCGGCCGCGCGGAGCCCGGACTTCGGGGCAGCCCGGCGTGGACGCCTTCGAGGTGGGCCGCCAGATACACGTCCTCGGGGAGGCAGGGCAGGCTGGCGATCGGCATCTTCCAGAGCTCAGTCGCCGAGCGCGGGGCCAGGTCGCCGTCGGCCGCTATGTCCATGAGGAGACTGCCGTCGAAGCGGCGCAGACAGAGCACCAGGTCGCCGAGCACGGCGTGCTCGCCGTCGTTGACGCCTACGGCGTGGATCACGCCGTCCTTGACGAAGAGCGAGAGGTAGACGGGGTCGAAGAAGCGCCGCGCCTCGTAGTGGAGGAGCTTCCAGCCGCCGTCGTATTCCAGGCTGGACCAGCTGGCCACGGGCCAGAGGTCGTTGAGCTGCCAGTACAGGGTGCCCATGCAGTGCGGCATGAGCGAGCGCCAGTACGAGACCGCGGTGCGTATGGCCAGGGCCTGCTGCACCTGGCTCAGGTAGAGGGTCTCGCGGAATCCCGAGGGCATGCGGAAGTAGCGCGACATGGTCTCGAGGATGATGGTGTTGCCGCGGGGATGGCGCTGGTGGTGCTCCATCGAGGGGCTCGTGATGTTGAACTCTCCGGGCGGCAGGAAACTCGCGGCGGTCTCGTAGGAAGAGAGCGACTGGAAGCCGAACTCGGAGCAGAAGCGGGGTTTCACGTCCAGGTAGGCCGAGAAGGGCTTGCCCTCGTGCCAGACGGACCAGTAGTGCATGTCGCCGCGGCTGTCGGAGTGCCAGTTGTCGGAGAAGTCGTTCGGCCCGGCCGAGGGCGAGGAGGGCCACCAGGGCCTGCCGGGATCGAGCTCGCGGACGACCCTGCCCGCCACGCCCTCGGTGAGCCGGTCGTAGTCGACCACGTAGCGCGTCGGGCTGGAACGCGACTCCTCGTACCAGGTGATGGCGCCGAGGGCCTCGTTGTTGCCGCACCAGAGCGCCAGGGCGGGGTGGTCCTGAAGGCGCCTGACCTGGTGGCGCAGCTCGGCCTCGACCTCGCCGAGGAACTCGGGCGAGGAGGGGTAGAGGGCGCAGGAGAACATGAGGTCCTGCCACACGAGGAGGCCGAGCCCGTCGCAGAGCTCGTAGAAGTAGTCCGACTCGTAGCGGCCGCCGCCCCAGACGCGGAGGCAGTTCATGTTCGCCTCGACCGCCGAGCGGAGGAGTCCCTCGACCCTGGCCTTGGACCAGCGCGCGGGGAGGGCGTCGGCAGGGATCCAGTTGGCGCCCTTGCAGAAGACCTCGCGGCCGTTGACGCGGAAGGTCATGCTCTTGCCGGCCTCGTTCTCCTCGTTGAGGAGCTCGAGCTCGCGGAAGCCCACGCGCTTGCGCAGCTCGTGGCCTCCGGGCCCGCCTGCGGCGGCTCCGCCGCCTGCGGCGCCGGAGGCCGGGCGGCAGGCGACGACGAGGTCGTAGAGCGGCTGGGCGCCGTAGCCCGCCGGCCACCAGGACTCGACCCCCTCGACCATCAGCTCCTCGATGTGGACCGAGGACCCGGCGCCCAGGCTCAGTCGGCGCGTGGCCCTCGCGCCGGCGAGCTCGATCTCGAGCTCGGCCTCCATGGCCGCGCTCGCCTCGAGCTCGACCTTGACCCGGACCGACCAGGAGCGCCGCGTATCGTCGCCCCGCTCGGGCCGCGAGGAGGTGGTGGCGTACTCGATCCGCGGGCCGTCGAGGGCGACGAGGCCTATGCCGTCGTAGATGCCGCCGGTCATGAGGCAGGGGCCCCAGTCCCAGCCGGACATGCACTGGGCTTTGCGCAGGAGGTTGCGGTGCGGCGAGGAGACGGGGTAGGTCGAGCAGGGGACGGGATAGCTCAGGGCCGCGGCCGCCTCGGCGGCGGCCTTCTCCGGCGAACGGATGAGGACCGAAAGGAGGTTCGTGCCGCCGGAGAGGAGGGCGCGGGCGTCCGCGCGGAAGCGGCGGAACATGTCCGAGCTCCGTCCGAGGGGGCGGCCGTTGAGCTCGAGCTCCGCCACCGTGTCGATCGACTCGGCCTCGAGGAAGACCTGCCCCGCCGACAGGAAGCGCTCGTCCAGCTCGAACTCGCGCTCCAAGGCCCAGTCCTCGCGGCCGATCCATTGCAGGTCGAGTTCGTTCATTCCGTAGTAGGGGTCGGGCGCCTCGCCCGAGGCGACGAGGGCGCTCAGGATGTCGCCCGGGATCGAGATGGGGCGGACGCTGCCGTCCGCCAATCGCCGCAGTCTCCAGCTTCCCTCGAGGGCCAATCGTTTCATGCCTGCCTCCGTCGCCGAACATTGTACCCTATTTTCGTTGACGAGTCGTCGGGACCATGCTATACCACCTTTGGTTGGGATATTCAATCAACCAAGTTTGTTTTTCCGGTGAGGTTCGAGATGCCGAGGGGCTCAAGCTCCGGGCCGCAGACAGCGGCTCGGATAGTCAGGACGATTTGGCTCAATCCCCGCATCTCGAGGATCGGCATAGCCGAGCGCCTGGGGCTCGACAAGTCCACGGTGACGAACCAGGTCGGCCGTCTCATCGAGCTCGGCATCATCGAGGAAGTCGCGGAAGGCTCGGCCGGCTCGCGCGGCGGTCGCCGCCCCATCCATCTCGCGATCAGCCGCGGCTACGGCCGGGTCATCGGCATCGAAGTTCAGGTCGAGTCCTACGTCGCGCTCGCCGTCGATCTCGCCGGCGAGATACTCGGGGAGATTCGCGGCGAGACGCGGGTGGAGGCCGAGGGCTTCTCCGGCTCGGTGCTCGACATCATCGCCCGGGCCCAGACCGAGCTCTGCCCGGAGGGGGTTCGGCTCTTGGGCCTCGGGGTGGGCACGGGCGGCCTCATCGACCGCAAGAAGGGCCGGCTACGCTACTCGGTGCCGCTCGGCATTTCCGAACCCCTAGACTTCGAGCGGGAGGTGGCTTCGCGCCTCAGCGTGCCCTGCCTCATCGAGAACGACGCGAACTGCTGCGCCTGGGGCGAGCTGGCCTTCAACAAGGACGAGGCTCTCCGGGACTTTCTCTTCGCCCTGGTCGAGTACCGCAAGGATCCCATCTCCCTGGGCCAGTACGGCGGCCTGGGCGTCGGCTTCGGGGTGTCGTTCGGCGGCAAGGTCTACTCCGGGGCCCACGGCAACGCGGGCGAGTTCCGCTCCGCCTTCTGCGACGGACCCGGCTCGCTGCAGTTTTCGCTGCGGCGCGAGGAGCTCTGCCGCATCGACCAGGACCGGGCCTCTCTCACGGCCGCGGCGGACGAGCTCGCGCGCAACACGGCGATGCTCGTCAACACGATGGACTTCGACCGCGTCTATATAGGAGGCGACATCGAGGCGCTCGACGTCGACTTCCCCGGCATGCTGAGGCGGCGCCTGCAGGACAACTGGATGTATCCCTTCCCCAAGGACGTCGAGATCCGCTATTCGAGCATGGGGGACAAGGCTGTGGCCTACGGAGCGGCCGGCATGGTCCTGCACGGCCTGATCTCCGAGCGCGCGCTGCCGGCCTTGGCTGCCGATGCCGAGGAGGGAGCCGCGCTCCCATCCGGCGACTTTCAATGAGCATTCGTCCCCGCAGAGGGATGAAATAGGGCGGGAGAAGCGCAATCCGCGCGCCCGCACAGGAGGCAATAGGATGAAAAGATTGATGATCGCCGTCGCGATGATCGCAGTCGTCGCCGCGGGCCTCGTCGCCCAGGAGAAGGTGACGCTCAATGTCCTCAACTACCAGCAGGCCGACCAGGCCGGTTACCAGCAGGACGTGGCCATTTGGCAGAAGTTCCAGGCGGATAACCCGGACATCACCCTCAACATGGAAGTCCTGTTCAACGATCCCTACCACCAGAAGCTGGCGGCCTACGCCGCAGCGGGCACCTTGCCCGACGTGTTCTACCTGTGGCCGGGCTCGCGGAGCGCCGTCATCCACACGCAGCACCTCGCCAAGGATCTCACCAAGCTGCTCGGCAAGGAGTACCTCGAGCAGTTCTCCGCCGCCGCCGTCAATCCCAAGAACCAGCTCGGCGGCTATCTGGCCGAGCTGCCCCAGTCCTTCACCTACACCTCGGTCATGTACGTCAACAAGAAGCTCCTCGCGGATAACGGCTTCGGCCTGCCCAAGACCTTCGCCGACCTTAGGAGGATGGTGCCGAGGCTCAAGGCCAAGGGCCTCAATGTCGTCATGCTCCCGGACAAGGACGGCTGGCCCATGCAGTCCTGCCTCTTCTCCACGCTGGTGGGCCGATTCGGCGGCGACGCCTACATCGACGCCATCCTCGCGGGCAAGGCGAAATTCACGGACAAGCCCTTCGTCGAGGCGCTCAAGGTCGTCGACGAGCTGTACCGGGACGGGATCATCGCGCGCAGCGACAACCAAGTCGGCTACGGCGAGGGCGCCGGCGCCTTCGCCTCCGGCAAGGCCGCCATCTACATCGACGGCGACTGGCGCGTCGGGGCGTACATCACCGACAAGGCCTCGGGCAAGGCGCTGATCTCCCCCGATGCCCAGCGGAGCGACTTCGTCCTCCTGCCCTTCGTGTCGATCCCCGGCGAGAAGAACCACGGCGTGGTCTCCGCGGTCGCGGGCACCGGCTGGGCGATCTCCGGCTCGCTCCCCGAGGGCTCGCCGAAGCTGGCCGCCGCCGTCCGCCTGATCAAGTACCTCTATTCGCCCGAAGTCCAGTCCATCCGCTTCGCGACCGGCGCCTATGTCCCGACCCTCAAGGGCGTCAAGGCCGACGTGGAGCCGCTCATGGCCAAGGTCCCGACCTTCTACGCCGACAATCCGGACACCTGCTACGTGCTGGACGGCGTGCTGGATCCCTCGATCATCACCGTGCTCAACAACGGCCTCATCGACATAGGGCTCGGCACCGCCACGCCCCAGAAGGTGGCGACCGACGTCCAGAAGGCTTTCGAGAGCTGGAAGGCCTCCCAGAAGTAGCCTGATCCGCGGTCGCCCGGAACGGAGCGCATTCCTTTCGGGCGGCCGCGCCTGCGGTCGCGGCCCTCCGCTCGGCCCATTCCCCACCCCGGTCCGGAGGTTCTATGTCTCGTGCGAAGCGCATCGACCGCGAAGAGGGTCGAGCCTACTGGATGATGGTCCTGCCCGCCTTCGCGGTCTATCTGCTCGTGATGGCCTTCCCCATCGTCCTCTCCGTAATCCTGTCGGTATCCAACTACAACGGCGGCAAGATGTTCGGCGGGCCCAAATGGGGCTTCGCCGGCTTCGGACAGTACGCCCGGACGGTCGCCGACCCCCTGTTCTGGAACGCGCTCAAGAACAACGCCTACATCGTCCTCGTTTCCGTATTCGGACAGCTTCCCCTCGGCTTCATCTTCGCCTACATCATCTACCGGCGCATCGTAAAGTGGCCCGGCTTCTGGCAGGGCGTCCTCTACGTGCCCAACATCATCTCGATCATCGTCGTCGGCCTGCTCTGGCAGACGGTCTTCTCGCCGAACGGTCCCATCGCCGAGTTCATGAACTCGATCTACCACCGCGCCTTCGAGGCCAAGCTCTCGGAGCTGTTCGCCGCCGCCGGAGGATTCAACGTCACGGACGGACTGGTCAGGAGAATCCTGGACCTCGCCGGCCCCTCGGGCGCGGCGATGTTCGCCAATCCCGTCCCCGACCTCAAGGACTTCATCCTCTCCTATCCGCAGGGACACCCGGGCCAGGTGATCAACGATCTGGCCAACCTCTTCGCCCAGAAGTGGCGACCCGCCTTCCTGACCAGGCCCGACCAGGCCATGCTGCCCGTGCTTTTCGTGATCCTCTGGATGTACACGGGCATGTACCTCATCCTCTTCCTCGCGAACATGCAGAAGATCGACGTCCAGGTGATCGAATCGGCGCGCATCGACGGCGCGAACGAGGCTCAGGTCATGCGCCATGTCATCATGCCGGCGCTTTCCGGGACCATCGTCAACGCGGCGATCCTGGCGATCTCCGGCTCGCTGTCGAGCTTCGCCCTCATCTTCGCCATGACGGGCGGCGGACCCTCGCACGTGACCGAGATCCTCTCGATATATATGTATAACAAAGCCTTCCTCGGGAGCCCCAACTTCCCGCTCGCGAACGCCATAGCCCTGATCATGGTCGCCGTCAGCTTCCTGCTCATCGCGCTCACCAAGGCGCTCGAGAAACGCTACGGCGGGAAGGAGGAGTGAAGAGCATGAGCGAGCATCTCACGACGACCGCGCTCGGACGGGCCGCGGGGGCGGCGGCCAAGATCCTGGCCTACGCCGTCATGATCCTTTTCACCGTCCTGACCCTCTACCCCATCTTCTGGCTCGTCATGAACTCCTTCAAGACCACGAGGGAGTTCCAGGTGAGCCAGCTGTCCTTCCCCAAAGCCCCGACCCTCGATAATTTCGCCGGCGCCTGGAAGCTCGGAGATTTCGGCAAGCTCTTCCCCAATTCGATCATCTACACCGTGGGGGCGACCCTGGGGATCATCCTCCTCTCGGTGCTCGCCGGTTTCGCCTTCGCCAAGATCAAGTCGAGGGCGACGAAGCCGATCTACAACAGCTTCGTGATCGGCATCCTGCTGACGATCCAGTCGCTCATGATCCCGCTCTTCCTCGAGGTGAACCTCCTGGGCATCTACGACACGCGCCTGGCCGTCCTCCTCGTCTACATCGGCGCCGGCCTGCCGATCGGCATCTACCTCGCGACGGAGTTCATCAAGGGCATCCCCAACGCCCTCGTTGAATCCGCCAGGATCGACGGGGCTGGATACTTCCGCGTCTTCTGGTCGATAATCCTCCCTATGTCGGTGCCCGTGGCGACGACGCTGGCGATACTCAACGTCACGAACATCTGGAACGAGTTCGCTCTCATAAACATCCTCGTGTCCAGCACCGACCTCAAATCGCTGCCGCTGGGCATCTACAAGTTCTCCGGCTCGCTGTCGAGCGACTACGGCAAGCAGTTCGCCGCGCTGACCATCGGGATGGCTCCCATGCTGCTCTTCTACGTGATCTTCCGGAAGCAGATCACCAAGGGAGTCGCGGCCGGGGCGGTGAAAGGCTGAGCGCCGCCGGCTCCCGGCTCGGCTCGCGGGGCCCTGCGGCGACGGCTCGGCGGCG
>Ga0307377_10001329_pt1 | contig 31831 bp, 34 predicted proteins | sample TR3MG_FD_202535 | JGI IMG/M metagenome (GOLD analysis project Ga0307377, IMG submission 202535) | Soil microbial communities from Risofladan, Vaasa, Finland - TR-3 | ecosystem: Environmental > Terrestrial > Soil > Coastal area > Acid sulfate soil | place: Finland: Risofladan, Vaasa | collected... | reverse complement strand
AGGTGATGAAGGCGGTCGCGATGCGGGAGCGGCCGACGGTGGATGGAGCCAAGGGCAAATTCTTCCAAACCAGCGTAGGAATCGACTCATCGTTCCCGTCGACGCACAGTTTTATCGCGTGGTCTTCAGCAGCGGTGCTGGCCTCAGAGTACGACAACCGCCTGGCGAAACTCACGATCTATGGGCTGGCCACGGGGGTCAGCGTGACACGCGTTGTGGGCCTGGAGCATTTTCCCTCAGACGTAGTGATTGCCAGCGGGCTGGGCTGGCTGGTGGGCCGCTATGTTTACCACAAGCACCGGCACTACGTGGTGGAGGATTACTAGAGCTCGTCTCAGCTCATTTGGCAACCTCTCTTTCGCTGGCTATCCCGCGAGGGCCGACCCACTGGCCTTGTCGAGCGCGGATACCTGTTTCGTGGTCAGGTTCCAGCACCGTGGCCCAGCTGCTGAACAACCGTCGAATCGCGATTGCGCCCACTGCTGCGAATAAGCCAGGAGGCCCCGGAACTTTGCCGAAATCTGCATCAGAGAGCGGAGCGGAAGGGAGAGCAGAATTGACCGGACTGCACAACGCCAGAAATAGCATAGTTGATGGATGAACCTGGAGTCTTGGAGATTCCAACGTCCGGAGGTTGTTTCTATTCATCACCATTGGCCAGCGGGTCTGAGGCAGGTAAATCTGTGTGCCGTGTTCACTCTGGCGCTGATGCTTGGCTTTTGCGCTGCAGCCGGCGGGCAAGCCACTGCGAGCGCGATGCTGAAAGCGGTTTCTGATGATAGCGCCGGGCCGTTGCCTGACGCGCCGCTGCCGCAAACCGAGCAGATCAGCGATGAAGCCAGCAAGCCCGAAGACTCGGGTCACGTTACGGTGCGGGATACTCCCCTGAATATTCTGCGGGATCAAGGCGCCATTTGGAGCAGCCCGGTCCGGCTTCACGTGCGCGATTTGAAGTGGCTTGCACCGCTTGCCCTGGCTACGGGCGCCGCCATCGGCACAGATCACCGCGCAATGACACAAGTGGTATCGCAGAACTCCAGCTTCAACCAAGCCAACACCACTGCATCGAACGTGTTGATCGGCGGCTTTATCGCCGCTCCTGTGGCCCTGTATGGATTCGCGCATTTTGGGCAGAGTGCGCATGCGCGCGAGGCCAGCATCCTTAGCGCGGAGGCTATCCTCGACGGGCTGGTCGTGGAGCAGGGTGTGAAGCTGGTTTTTTGGCGAGAGCGGCCAGACACGAACAACGCGCGTGGGCGTTTCTTCAAGTCGGATGCAAGCATCGACTCTTCGTTTCCCTCATCCCACAGCGTCGTAGCCTGGGCGGCCGCAGCCGAGCTTGCAGGTGAGTACCGCTCACCGTGGGCGCGGTTATTTATCTACTCCGCAGCTACCAGCGTGAGCCTGACGCGCGTCCTGGGGCAGCAGCACTTCCCCTCTGACGTGCTGATAGGCAGTGCCGCCGGATGGCTTGTGGGCCACTACGTTTACCGCAAGCATCACAAAATCTGGATGCACTAGCTGCTGGATCTACCCTGCCGATTCCTAACTCTTTATACCGACGGCGGATTCCTGCCGGAAAAGAAGAGCCGCTGGTGCCAGTAGGGGTAGGCGGATTGCCGTTCGCTGGCATTGTCGAGCGTTGCTATCTGGGCCTGGGTCAGGTTCCAGCCAACGGCGCCCAGATTCTGGCGGAGTTGCTCTTCGTTGCGTGCGCCGACGATTGCGGCGGAAATTGTGGGCCGCTGCAAGAGCCAGTTGAGCGCAATCTGGGGGACGGTCTTTCCGGTTTCAGCAGCAATTTTGTCCAGCGCGTCCACGACAGTGTACAGATATTCGTCTGGCATTTGCGGGCCATATTCAGCGGTATTGTGTAGACGGCTTCCCTTGGGCAGCGGCTGACCGCGGCGTATCTTCCCGGTGAGCCGGCCCCAGCCGAGCGGACTCCAGACGAGTGTGCCAACCTTCTGGTCGAGAGCGAGCGGCATCAGCTCCCACTCGTAGTCGCGGCCAATGAGCGAGTAGTAGGCCTGGTGGGCGACGAAGCGCGTCCATCCGTAGCGCTCGGCGACGGCGAGCGATTTCATCAAGTGCCATCCAGAAAAGTTTGAGCAAGCGATGTAGCGGACCTTGCCTTCGCGGACAAATGTGTTGAGAGTTTCCTGCACCTCTTCGATCGGAGTCATCGCGTCGAAGACGTGGAGGTGGTAGATGTCGATGTAGTCCGTGCCCAAGCGGCGCAGGCTGTCTTCGAGGGCGCGGCGCAGATGATAGCGCGACGATCCCTCATCGTTGGGGCCGCTGCCAGTGGGAAAGCCGGACTTGGTGGAGATGAGCACCTGAGGCCGGCGGGCACCGAGCGCCTTGCCGAGGATCTCTTCCGAACGCCCTTCCGCGTATCCGTTCGCGGTGTCGAAGAGGTTGACGCCGGCTTCGAGGCAAATGTCGATGAGCCGCCGCGCCTCATCGACTTCGGTGGTTCCCATTGCTTCGAAGAATCCTGTGGTTCCGCCAAACGTGGCCGATCCATACGCGAGCGCAGACACTTTGAGGCCGGAGCCTCCGAGGAGACGATATTCCATGGCGATATTGTATGCGGTAGGGAGCGCGAGGACGCAGGATTGGAAAGTTTCAGACGGCTGCAGCTTTTCCTTTGGGTTTCTTGTCTGAGCCTTGACCCTTTACGCGGTAGGCGCGCCAGAATGACTCCGCCGCCAGTTTGCCAAAGTCGAACGGCCGCTTCGCTGTCTGTTTGTAGAAGATGTGCCCGTAGAGCATGGGGCCGAGCAGCAGCACGATGGCCGCTTCGGCGTCGAGGGTTGGGGGCAGCAGGTTCCGCTTGATCCCTCGGCGCAGAATGCGGCGCAGGCACGAGCGCGCCGGCTCCATCACTCGGTGCCTCCATGCCTCGCCAAACTCATGGTGCACCGCTGAATAAGCGATCAGGACCGGCATCATGCGCTCGCGGGCCGCGTCGAACTGGTCTGGCGGCCTGCGGCTCAGCACCGTGGCGAGATCGTTGCAGAGATCGCCTGAGTCCACGTCCTCCGGGTCTCGGTCCAGGCCGTTGACCATCAACATCACGTCCAGCAGCAGCGCCTCTTTGTTGGTCCAGTGGTTGTAGATTGTGGCTTTGCTTACGCCGGAGGTCTGCGCGATGGCGTCCATGCTGGTGGCGTCGATGCCGCGCTCGCCGAAGAGCTTGAGCGCGGCGCGCAACACCTTGTCGTGAGCGTGTTTGCTGCGGGGGCGGGTCATGGCCTAGATCTCAATCTTTGAGAAGCGATAGGCGCCGAGGACGATGAAGGCGGCGGCAATTGCGGCCATCACCCCGAGGTCGAGGGTTGCGCCGAAATGCGCTTTACCGAGCAAAGCCGCCCTCATGCCGTCGACGCCATAGGAGAGCGGATCGATCATGGTTGCGATTGCAAGGGCTTTCGGCAGCCCGTCCAGGGGAAACAGCGCGCCGGAGAGAAAGAAGATAGGCATGACGAGGAAGTTCATGATGAGTTGAAATCCCTGCATGTCTTGCAAGCTGGAACCCACTGCCACGCCCAACCCTGCAAAGACGGTGGCAATGAGCAGCATGAATACCAGCGCGAGCGGAATGGCGGACAGATGGGTGGGACGAAAGCCGGCAACCACGCATACGACGGCGACCAGCAGGCCTTGGACGACTGCTACCGTCGCGCCGCCGAGGGTGCGGCCGATCATGATCTGCAAACGGGGAACGGGAGCAACGAGCGTTTCTTTCAGGAATCCGAACTGGCGGTCCCAAAGCAGGCCGAGGCCGGAGAAGATGGACGAGAACAAGACCGTCATCCCGATTACACCCGGCGCGACAAACTGCAGATAGCTGCCGTTGCCGGCGCGTTGAAACACTGGGCCCAAGCCGAAGCCAAGCACCACCAGATAGAGGATCGGTTGGCCCAGGCTGGCGGCGATCTGCACGCGCGAGCGCAGATATTTCTTTATTTCTCTCAGCCACAAGATATAAATTGCGCTCATCGCCTGCCTCCCTGCCACATCTTTGCAAACTGCCGCATTTGATCTGCCGAGCCGGCGCTTTCGTCGCGAATGGTTTCGCCGGTCAAGGCCAGAAATGCGGCTTCAAGGCTGTCCGTGTTGGTCTGCTGCTTGATTTCGGCCGGAGTTCCCACGGCCACCAGCTTTCCGTGGTCGATGACGCCAACGCGGTGGGCCACGCGGTCGGCCTCGTCCATGTAGTGGGTGGTTAAAAACACTGTCACTTGGTCCGCTTCGTTCACCGTTTTTACGTGGGTCCACAACTGGTTGCGGCTTTGCGGATCGAGGCCCAGCGTCGGTTCGTCGAGGAAGAGAATCTTCGGCGTGTGCAGAAATCCGCGCGCAATCTCAAGCCGGCGCTTCATGCCGCCGGAAAATTTCTTCACCTGGTCGTCGCGCCGGTCCCACAGCTCAAACTGCTTGAGCAGGGCCTCCATGCGTTGACGCCTCGGCTTGTGCGGCACATGGTAAAGAACGCCGTGGATCTCCATGTTCTCCCACGCGGTCAAGTCGCCATCGAGACTTGGGTCCTGAAAGACGATGCCGAAGCGCTGCCGTGCCTCGTTCTGGTTTGTCTGCGGATTGAGGCCGTCGAGTTCGATCGATCCGCTGGTGGGCTTGAGCAGGGTCGTGAGCATCTTGATGGTTGTGGTCTTGCCCGCGCCGTTTGGGCCGAGAAATGCAAAGATCTCGCCCTCGGCTACCTCGAACGAAACATTGTCCACCGCGGTAAATGAACCGAATGTCTTTACCAGATTATGTACACGGATCATTGCGGCCTCCCAGTGGTCAATACTGAACGGTTCAGTTTAGTTTGTCAACAGGGTCACTCCTTTGAATCTTCATCCAGCGGCCTTCAGCGGAATTTGCTTGATCCTCTAGTTATTTGTAGCTACAATTAGTCTGTGTTCGTCTGGGATGAGGCAAAGCGGAAGTCGAACCTGGAGAAGCACGGACTCGACTTCAAAGATGCCCGCCTGGTTTACGAGAACCCGAACAAATGCACCTACGAGGCGGGATACAGGGGCGAGCGCAGATTGATGGATTTGGCCACGGCGGTGGTTCGGGGAAAGCTGCTGACGCTGATTTACACCGAACGCGGTGACGATGTCCGCGTCATTTCATTCCGGCCCGCCTCAAGAGAGGAGCGCGAACAGTATGAACAAGACAAAGTCTGAAACCAACTGGAAGCGCGTTCAAGCCTACAAGGAAGGCGACCGCATTCCGTACGAACCGGGGGAGGGGCCCTACGATCCGAACGACGCCGAGGCTGCGAAGGTGTGGCTTGCCCAGGCGGATTTGATTCGCAAGGGGAAGGTTGTGCGTAGAGGCAAGCGTGGGCCGCAGAAGGCTCCGACGAAGAAGCTGGTTTCGCTGCGGCTTTCGCCCGAGGTGGTCGAGCATTTCAAAGCCAGCGGGCCGGGGTGGCAGACGCGGATCGATAGCACGCTGGTGAAGGCGATTAAGAAGAGGGCGTAAACGACGCTATTCTGGATGGTACCTTTGCCAAATTTCTTTAATTCGCTTTCCAGTCATTAGCTCAAAATTTAGCTTGTCGAAATTCGAACCGGACCAAATCGATGCACTTTCCTCCGCCAACCAGTTCATTGAAATTTCTTTCCAAATTTCCCTGTGGCACCCGGCATTTGCCGTGAGGATTTCAGTAGCGTAGTCGAGGTGATCCTCTAGTTTACCCCCGCCAATTTCCAAGATCATAAGCCTGTCGCGATCCGATGCCTTATCAAAAGAGCCGAATGCAAGTTTCTCAGCGGCGGCTCCGCCGGCGTATACCGTGCAGGCCTGTCGGACCGTTGCGCCTGCGACGTCGATGCATGCAATTGGGATTGACTGCTTTAGCTGGATCTCTTGGACGCTCAGTCCAAAGTTCATGGCAACTATTGCGTGGCCGGCTTCGTGGCAGATTGCGTGCTCTAGGACCATCGCGCTCTCTAATCGCTCCCTTGCATGAAGCAGACTTACGAAAGGTCTGCACGACTCGCCTCGGTCAATGTTGCTTTGGCTTAAGCGTGCAAATTTCCTCAGATAGGCTTTCCTCGAAATGAGGCTCTCCAACATCTCTAAGGCCGCTGCGGCTGTACCTGTGAATATAGTCACGGATAGTGAGGTAACTCAGCAGGGTGAATTCCCTTTCCTTTGATGGTCTGCTGTTCCAATATCTCGGATACAGCGAACACACTTGAAGAGCGCGACTGGCAAGTTTTGTTTTCCCTTGTTCAAATAGCAATTCTGCGACCCCGAGCCTCGCCCACGGATTCAAGCCACTTGACCACGCCTTAAGGTACGCGGAAGCTTGTGCTGTCCACGGCTCTGAATTAGGGTTCTCAATTGCTTCCATTCTCAAGGCGCAGTCTGATAAAGCACGTTCGATTATAGCCCAGTATTCTGGATGGTACGACAAAGATTCCGCGCCCTTTCTCACCGCCTCTGCCCTAGAGCCTTCGCGAAATCCGTCGAGCATTTCGTCCAGGTACTGTTCGTTTGTGGCGCTCGTGGAGGGCCGCCCGTTCACCCAGCCGGGCAGAGAGAATTCGTTTACAAGGAGCTGCGTCAGCTCATAGCCGTCTTGAACGTATTGCTTTGTATCTCCACCGAAAGCGGATCCCAAGATGCCTGCCATTTTCTCCTCCGCACTTCTTATTCGCAAAATATACAGCAAATGCCGGTGAATCTATTTGCCTGAATACCCACTAAGCGAAATACATCAGCACCTAGTATCCTAAGAAGTCGCCCCAAAGGTTATCACTATGAGTCAGACACTGAAAGCTGTTCGCGGGACGCGAGACCTATTGCCGCCGGAGACCGCGCTGTGGAACCGGATTGAAGCTACGGCGCGGGCGGTTTTTGCGCGGTACAACTTTGGAGAGATTCGGACGCCGGTTTTTGAAGACACGGCGCTTTTTGCCCGCAGCGTGGGCGAGGAGACCGATATTGTCTCCAAAGAGATGTACACGTGGGAGGATCGGGCGCGGGCGCAGTCAGAGAAGACGCAGACGCTGACGCTGCGACCTGAGAACACGGCTGGCGTGGTGCGGGCTTACATTGAGCACCAGCTGGGCGAGACGGGGCAGTTGCAGAAGCTCTATTACATTGGGCCGCAGTTCCGGCGCGAGCGGCCGCAGAAGGGCCGCTACCGGCAGTTTTCGCAGATTGGGGCAGAGGTGATTGGGCCGCCATCTTCTGGCAGCGAGAGCCCGCTGCGCGATGCCGAAGTGCTGGAGATGCTGGCTACGCTGCTGGACGAGCTGGGCATCAGCGGGTGGACGCTGGAGCTGAATTCGGTAGGGTCGGCGGCGGACCGGGCGCGGTATAACGATGCGCTGCGGGCTGCGCTTGAACCTGTGGTTGGACAGATGTGTGTGGATTGCCAGCGGCGGGCGGTGACGAATCCGCTGCGTGTGCTGGACTGCAAGGTTGCTGCCGATCAGCCGATTATCGACACGCTACCGGTGATCTCTGACTCGCTGGACGAGGCATCGAAGGAGCACTTTGCGGCGGTGACGGCGGCGCTGGATGCGGCGGGGGTGCCGTACACGCGCAATCATCGCCTGGTGCGGGGACTGGACTACTACACGAGAACGACCTTTGAGTTTACGCATGGGGGCCTGGGCGCGCAGAATGCGCTGTTGGGCGGTGGACGCTACGACGGGCTGAGCGAAGCCATTGGCGGGCCCAAGGCTCCGGGCATTGGCTTTGCGATGGGCGAGGACCGGCTGGTGCTTACCTTGCAGACTCTGGAAGCGGCCCCGGCGCTCAAGGCTGACGCCTTTATTGCTCCGCTGGGCGAAGGGCTGAACCCGGCTGCGCTGGTGCTTGCGCGCGAACTGCGGCATCAGGGACTGTGGATTGAGCTGGGCGAGGGCGGTTTCCGGCTGAAGAAATCGTTTGAAGCGGCAGATAAGACGGCCCGTAACATCCTGATTCTGGGCGAAGACGAGCTTCAATCCGGTATCCTAACTGTGAAGACCTTCTCCACCGGCTTACAGACCAAGGTCCCTCGCGCGGAGCTGGCTGTCTTCCTCTCAAATCCAGCAGGCGAATAAAGGATACAGGTAGTGCTCGATTTTCTAGGCAGTCTCGAACGGACGCATCTTTGCGGCGATTTGCGTGCCGCCCACGCAGGCGAACAGGTCGTTTTGATGGGCTGGGTGAACCGGCGCCGCGACCACGGCAACCTTATCTTTCTGGATCTGCGCGACCGCAGCGGCATTGCGCAGATAGTGCTGGATAAAGAGCTGACGCCCGCAGGCCACCTGAAGGGCGAACAGGTGAGGCCGGAGTACGTTGTGGCCGCCGTGGGCAAGGTGCGCCTGCGCGATAAGGATGCGATCAACCCGAAGATGCCTACGGGCGAGATTGAAATTGAGGCCACCGAACTGCGGGTGCTGAACGACACGCGGCTTGCGCCGTTTTCTCCTGCGGAAGAAGCGATCCAGAACGAGGAAGTGCGGCTGAAATACCGCTTCGTGGACCTGCGGCGCGAGGAGATGCAGCGCAACTTCCGGCTGCGGCATGACATTACGCTCGCGATTCGCGAGAGCATGAGCCAACAGGGTTTTCTGGAAATTGAAACGCCGATTCTGACGAAGAGCACACCGGAGGGCGCGCGCGATTTTCTGGTTCCCAGTCGTGTGCATCCGGGCGAATTTTATGCGCTGCCGCAGTCGCCGCAGATCTTCAAGCAGATTCTGATGATCAGCGGGTTCGACAGGTATTTCCAAATCGCGCGGTGCTTCCGCGACGAGGATTTGCGCGCCGATCGGCAGCTTGAGTTTACGCAGGTGGATCTGGAGATGAGTTTCCCGCGCCAGGAGACGGTGTTTGGCGTGGTGGAGAAGTTTCTGGCGGCGGGTTTTGCGGCGGCGGGCGTTACATTGCCGACACCTTTTCCGCGCATCACGTATGACGACGCGATGCGGCGCTTCGGCAGCGACAAGCCTGACCTGCGGTTGCCCGGATTGACGGACGTGCGGCCGGCGTTTACGGATGCCGATCTTGCGACCCTACAAATTGATCCAGCGCTGCCCGTGGTGGCGCTTCGCATTCCCAACGTGGGCGAGCTGAGCCGTAAGGAGCGCGAGGATAATCATCCGCAGTTCGACCAGAAGAAGGGCGCGAAATTCATCGACGACTTCAAGCGGCTGGCGAAGGGCTTTCCCGAGGCTGCGGTCAAGGTGCGCGAACTGGCAGGTGCATCTGACGCTGACTTTGTGATTATCGTGGCCGGCGACCCGGCACATCACGTAAAGGCCAGCGACACGAAGTTTGAGGGCAGGCTCAGCGAGCGGGAGATCAATGTATACGCGGCGGCGGGGAACTTCCGCACCGAGCTGGCGAAGAAATACGCTGATCGCCACGGCGCCTTCAAAGTGACCGAACAAGTGGTTGTGGATGCGCACACACATAATGCGGCCGATCCAGTTGAAGGCGCGCAGGCGTTTCATCCCATTTGGATCGTCGACTTCCCAATGTTCGAGTACGATCTGGCTTCTGCGAAGTGGATGCCGGCGCACCACCCCTTCACGGCGCCCCATGAGCACGACATGGCCAACCTGGTGAGCGATCCGGCCAGCGTGCGGGCCAACTGCTACGACCTGGCGATGAACGGACTTGAGCTCGGCTCAGGATCGATTCGGATTCACCGCAAGGATGTGCAGCAGCAGATTTTTCAGTCGCTGGGAATTTCGGACGAGGAGGCACACGCTCGGTTCGGCTTCTTCCTGGATGCGCTGGAGTACGGCACTCCGCCGCATGGAGGCATTGCGCTTGGGCTTGACCGCATTGTGATGCTGTTGGCCGGGGCAACGAGCCTGCGTGAAGTGATTGCTTTCCCGAAGTCTGCGAAAGCCATTGACCTGATGGCAGACGCGCCAACGACGGTGAGCGAGCAGCAGTTGAAGGAACTTCACATCCGAGTGGTGCAGAAGAGCTGAAACCGTTCCCGTATGGGCTCAAGAGGACTGGGGTAGCGTAAGCGTCGAGCTTATTCGGTATCCGACTCTGATGCGCCTTCTTCTTCGCCTTCGACGGAAATGCGCAGGGAGCGGAGGAAGTGCAGGTCGTTGGGGGTAAACTCGCCCGCGAGTGCGTTTTCATCCGCTTCGGCCCCGGCGGGCTGGGCTTCCTTGCCGTCAACTTCGTTCAGGCCGATGGTGGCTTCGAGCATCAGTAGGACGTCGAAGCCGTACTTACGGATGTCCTGCACAACCCCGGCGATCTGCTCGCTCTCGATGACCGACTCGTGGATGGCCTCGCCCAGTTGCTGAATGAGTTCGCGCAGACGGGATTTCACTGGTACCTCCAGGAGCGGCGGCCGGCGCGGGCATCGAGCGCGGGTTGCGGCGTGAGATTTATCTACCTTACTGCCATATCCGTTCAGGAGCAAACGGAAAGCGGTGGAAGATTGCGAGAAGCATCGCACCCCGCGTCGCTGCTACCATCATAAACGGAATGAGACCACAGACCATTGGACGGGTTCTTGGAACGGGGTTGCGCATTGGCGGCCGCATGGTGGGCGAGCGGCTTGCAGGCAGCAATCAAACCGCGACCGGGTCCGGGCCACAACCGGTTGTGAACACGGCAGATAGGAGCCGGACCGTGGGACAGGCGGCGGGACAGGCCACCGCTCGGAAAGGCGGCAATGTCGCGCGCGGGGTTGGGGGATTTCTGCGTCCTTTCCGCCGCGTGGGCGGCATCGTGTGGCTCGAAGTGACGGGAGTCTTCTTTCTGCTCTTTGTGCCAGTCTTCGTCTGGCGGGGCATGTGGCATGTTCGCTCCAGTTACGCTCATGGGCCGCATCACTGGGAGTTTCTGGGCTATGCCGCTCTCGCAGCTCTATTTCTTTACTTAGGCGTCAGCTCATTCTGGCGGGCTCGACGGAAATAAGGCCGCGAGGTCCCCATTATCGGCAAAGCGAAGGCGTTCCATGCGCCTTCATGCGCCAGGCGGAGGCCAGCAGTCCTCAAAGGCACCACCATACAAGTTATTTGCTGTGTCGCCAAAGCCGCGGCGCGATGGCGTAGTTCAACTGCACAAGCACGATGGCGGCAATGCTGACCCAGGTGTTGATGATACACAGCGCAGCACCGCCCGCGTAGAGCGACTGGGCAATGAAAACCCGCTTGCAGATGCTGGCGCGCACCTCTTGCGGCGTGTCGGCCTTGATGAGGCCAGCGCGCGTTGCGTACTTCCAGCTCCAATAGAGCATGGCGCCGGGCAGGAAGATGTTGAGCCAGTAGATGCCCAGCGCCGCGCGGTATGTGATGAACTCCGCCAGCAGCCGCGTGGAAAGCGGCATGAGGGTAATGGCGAACAAGAACCCCAGGTGAATCCACATCAGGTCGCGTGTGCCCTCGCCGATGTGGTTCAGTTGCGTCTGCTGGCCGGCCCAGAAAATTCCGAGAGTGAGAAAGCTCATCAGGTAGGCGATCCACTGCGGACCCAGGGCGCCGAGGGCATACATGAGTTCCTGCTCGCTATGCACGCTCACGGCCGAGGGAATGTGCAGGTCGAGCACCAGCAGCGTCATGGCGACGGCAAAGATGCCGTCGCTCAATGCGGCCAGACGCTCCAGATTGCGGCCCTGAATGCGGTTGTACAAGGTGTGCATGTTTGGCTCGCTCCTTTATACCCGGGGCTTGTCTGGTTTGCGGGTCAGATGCCAGACGGCCAGCCCCAGCGCCAGAGTGCCCAGTGCGTAGGCCAGCAGCGCGGTGTTACCGGTGTGAATCTTCCATCCCCGCCAAAAGGCCACGCCGGCGGCCAGCAGCATCAGGGAGCCTCGAAAATGATTCATGCGCCTGTCCTCATCGATCTGGTCCGGTCTGAGCATGCCGCGATTCTCTGCCGGACGGTCCCTTTCATCGTATCGCGCGTGCGGCCGGGTTTGACCCGGCTGCCGCCGCATCCCTATCGTGAGAAGAGTAGAGCAGAACTGCTGAAAGGAACACTCTCAATGGCTACCCCCTCCTCGCCCGTCGCCGAAACGCCTTCCACGCCGCTCATGAAGACCGCACTGAACGCCACACACCGAGCCCTGAAGGCGAAGATGGTCGACTTTGGAGGTTGGGACATGCCGGTCGAGTATCCGGGGCCGGGCGGCGGATTGATTGCCGAACACATGGCGGTACGCACCGGGGTGGGCTTGTTCGACGTGAGCCACATGGGCGAGATCCAGTTTCGCGGGCCGGGAGCGCTGGCCGCGATCCAGTACATCACCATGAACGACGCTTCGCGGCTGAAGGACGGGCAGGCGCACTACTCTGCGCTGCTGACGCCGCAGGGGACGTTCGTGGACGACATTCTGGTGCATCGGTTGGGCGAAAACGACTACCTGCTGGTGGTGAACGCGGGGACCAAGGACAAGGATTACGCGTGGATTCGGAAACAGGTGGGTGCGCGGCCCGGCATCCACATCAGCGACTATTCAGCCTACTACTCGCAACTGGCGCTGCAAGGGCCGCTGGCGCTCAAGACACTGCAAAAGCTGACCAAGGTGGATCTGGCGGCGATCAAGAATTATTGGTTTGCGTGGGGCACGGTCGCGGGGATTCCGAACGTGCTGATTGCGCGCACAGGCTACTCGGGTGAGGACGGGTTCGAAGTCTACATCCCCGCCGATGAGCCGACGACGGTGAAGATGTGGGACGCGCTGATGGAAGCGGGTGCGGAGTTTGGGATTCGGCCGTGCGGGTTGGGGGCGCGCAACACGCTGCGGCTTGAAGCCGGGATGAGCCTCTATGGGCACGAGATTTCTGAGGAGATTAATGTGTTCGAAGCAGGGCTGGACCGCTGGCTCAAGCTGGACAAGGGCGAGTTTATCGGGCGGGAGGCTTTGCTGGCCGTGCAGGCTGCGGGCGGGGCGAAGCGGAAGCTGGTGGGGCTGGAGATGGTCGAGCGCGGGATTGGGCGCGACGGGTACCAGGTGCTTTCGCTTGATGGTGAGCCGCTCGGCACAGTCACCTCCGGCTCGCCGGCGCCGTTTCTCAAGACCAACATCGCGATGGCGCTGGTGCCTGCGGCTGTGGCTGCGAGCGGCGTGGATGTGCTGGTGCAGTGCCGAGCCAATCCAGTGCGGGCAAAGCAGGTACCCTTACCGTTCTACAAGCGGTCCAGAAAATAGCGCGGTTGAGATATTCTTTTGCGGCCCAGCTTGCTGCCGCGATCAGGGGCTCGATGGCCGCACGTAGGGCGGCCGATGCGTGCTCCGCCGGAACGGTACCGTGAGTGTTGGCTCGGGGGTGGGGGCCTCTGGCGCGGCGTCGATGGTTTTGAGGTCCACATCGGCCGTGCCGATCCGTCCTCCGGTTTCGGTTTCCATCACCACGCGCACGCTTTTGGTCTTGCGGGGAATTCGAACGGTGACCGGCATGCTCGCCACCGCTTCCTCCTGCGGGGCAGCGTCCCGGACCGGATCCTGAACGACCGGCGTTATAGCCACCCTTTCAATCTTCGAAGCGAGAATGTCTTTGTCCCCATTCAGACTTACCGCCGCCAGAATCAGGTTTGCTGTGTGCTTTCCGTCGTCTGTCTGCATCCAGTGAAGGTTCTTCGCCTTCAACTGCACCGTCAGCTCCGCAGTGTCAGTATCCGGATGCCGCACGACGCCGGAAACCTGTACACCTAATGCGGTGAAAGGAATGACCGCCTGGGCGGCTTCGGCAAGGTTGTCCATGGCCTGCTGCCGGGGATATTCTCGTTCATTCCTGTCCGGCGCAAAATAACCCGCCTTGGTGACGACGCGCAGATTTCGATCGCGAAGCGTCACGCGAATACGCCGGAACCTGCCGTTCGCCACATGGTCCTGATCCTGGGGCTGGTACGTCAACGTATAGTACTCCGAGCCCAGTAGTTGGGAACGTGCGATGAGCCTGTCAATGTCATTGCGATCGTAGTAGAGTTTGCCTCCGGTCTCGTTTGCGAATACGCCGAAGTTGATGTCGCCGGAAAAAGGATCGTCGTCTCCGATGTCGGCGTCCGCATCCATCCCGCTGATCGACATTTCTCTGCCCGTTACCTTCAGTCCCGGATAAATCACAAACAAGCTGATCCTCGAATCGACCAGCATGTTGGCAGTGCTATGCACGTATTGCTTCAAACCTTCTACGTCCTGCTCACTGAAATCGGGTCCGTAGAGGTTGATGCCAGGGCCCCCGTGGCCCACCCATATGACATTCTTCCTGCCCGGTACACCCTTGTTCTGCAGGGCAATCTGCTGCAACGCATCGATCGACTGCTGAAACCGGTCCCAGAAGAAATAGCTGTCCATCTTTTTGATCGGTAGCGCGGCGGGCAAGCGATTGAGTGCATCGAGCAGTTCCGCCCTGTTTCGCGTGTAGCTCTGGAGCATTTCGAGCGACTGGTTGCCGACCACCATCAACTCCGCGGGCGCGGGCAGTTTCGCGGGCTGTCTTTCGAGGAACTCTTTGACCGAATAGCGGATAAAGGCAAAATCCGCAAAGTCCGAATTCAAGAGGTCGAGCACGAGAATTGTGACGGGCGCCTTTCCTGCCCGGTTGTCGTCTCCGGCAGCCGCGTCCATGACGTGCGTCTGGGGCGCTTCAAATGAAAAGATGCGCTGCGGTTTCTTATCCTCGGTGATGGTGAAGTCGTTCCTGGCGAGCCCGCTGACGACTGGATGCCCGCTCTTGTCGAGCACGGTTACGTCGAGAAAAACCAATGTTGACGTGACCCGAAGCGTGGGCACACCCGGAGGCGGTTGTTGAGCCTGGGCCTTGAATTCCTGAGCGGGGATGAAAAGTAAAAGACTTGCCGCACACAGTGGCGCATGCAAAAGCCTCATAACCGACCTCGTCCCAAATCTACTCCCTCGGCGCAGACTCGGCAAATCGCCAAAGGCGCTCCTCTACGGCTCATTATCATCCGTGCCTTTGGGACTGAATCATCCGAGGTCCTGGGGCTGAAGCCCATGAACGGTGGCTCAGTTTCCAAAATCCGAGGGCTGGGCACTACGCTGCTACGCTCGAAACTCGTACGAACTATTGATTCCGATTGTTTGGCTACCAACGTGCAGGTAGAATTGCAGCCTAACCGCGATGGTGCCAGCGAAATTCCAGGAGGGAATCGATGCATATTTTGAAGTACCTGCTTGGGGTTGTTTTCTTTTGCGGCGTATTCCTACTGGGAAAACTGATTGTCGATCACGACCGCAGGTGGGCCAATACGCTGTTGCACAAGCCCGCGCCTTCAGAAGGCTTGCGTAAATTCTTCCTTTATTGCGGAAGAATTTTCCAGGTCGTGGCGGTGGTGTAGGGGTTCCTCGATGCAGTGGCAGTTCTGGTTCTGATCCCCGACTGGCTCTCGGATCTCGTGCTGGGACCTTAATCTTCTGAAGGGTGGAGTGCCCCTTCTTTTTTCTTCAGTTTTTTGGAGAATGAGAGGGCTGTGGCCGGCCCCCGTCAAACCTGCATCACTTCCGCTTCCTTTTTGGCTGAAAGCTCTTCCATGCGGCGGATTTCTTCGTCGGTCATCTTCTGGATTTCTTCAAGCGAGCGCTTTTCTTCGTCTTCGCTGATCTGCTTATCCTTGGCGAGCTTCTTGAGTGCGTCGTTGCCATCGCGGCGGACGTTGCGGACCGCTGTGCGGTGCTCTTCGAGGACCTTGTTGATGTGCTTGCAGACGTCGCGGCGGCGCTCCTCGGTCATGGGGGGGACGGGGATGCGGACGACCTTGCCGTCGGACTGCGGATTGAAGCCGAGATCGCTGGCCTGGATGGCCTTTTCGATGTCCTTCAGGATGGTTGGGTCCCAGGGAGAGATCAGGATTAATTGCGCCTCGGGGGCCGACACCTGCGCCAGTTGGTGGATGGGCGTGTGGGTGCCGTAGTAGTCCACCTTGATTTGATCGAGCATGTGCACGCTGGCGCGGCCGGTGCGCGCGGAGGCGAGGCTGGCCTGGAAGGTGGATACGGACTGGTCCATTCTGCGCCTCAGGTCGGCGTTGAGTTCTTTGAGCGCCGGAATTCCGGCCATAATCGAGACTGCCATCGATTTGTTCCTCCCTGGGTCGATCTGCCAACGGCTATTCTACAACCCGCGAGCCTTTGCGGCGGGCGATTGCGATTAGCCTGTGTTGCACCATAACTAGAGCGCCGCCATTCCCATAGACGCTGCCTGCTCATGGGCGTGATAGCTGGACCGCACCAGCGGGCCTGACTCGACGTGGCGGAAGCCCATTTTGAGCGCTTCGGTTTTGAGTTCGGCGAATTCGCGCGGGGTGTAGAGCCGCGCCATGGGCAGGTGATTGCGCGAGGGGCGCAGGTACTGGCCGATGGTGAGGATGTCGCAGCCCACGGCGGCAAGATCGCGGAAGACTTCAAGCAGCTCCGAGGTCTCCTCGCCGATGCCCACCATGACGCCGGATTTGGTAATCCCATCGGACCGTAATTCTTTTGAGTAGCGCAACAGCTCAAGCGTCCGCTCGTAGCGGGCGCCGGAGCGGACGACACGATAAAGCCGCGGCACTGTCTCGGTGTTGTGGTTGAGGACTTCAGGCTGTGCGTCGACGACGATGCGGATGGCTTCCGGATTGCCCTGGAAGTCGGGAATAAGCACTTCGACACGGCAGGCGGGGGCCTGGCGGCGAATCTCGGCGATGACCATGGCGAAGACGCGCGCGCCGCCCACCAGGTCGTCATCGCGATTGACGCTGGTGATGACGGCGTGTTGCAGACCCAGTGTGGCGACGGCTTCGGCCACGCGGCGCGGCTCGTCGGGGTCAATAGGCTCGGGGCGGCCTTTGGGCACGGCACAAAAGCCGCAGCGGCGCGTGCACAGGTTGCCCAGCATCATGAAGGTTGCGGTTTTGTGGTGCCAGCACTCGCCGATGTTGGGGCACTGCGCGCTTTCGCACACCGTGTTGAGCCCCAGCGAGCGGGCCAGGCGCTTGAGGTCGTGGTAGTTTTCGCCGACCGGGGCGCGGGCCTTCAGCCACTCGGGCTTGGGCGCCGGAATTCTACGCGCGGGCTCAATCTGGATCAGCTCCATCACGTCTTCCATTGTAGCGGCATCTGAATCGGGGCTGGCATCGTCTAATCGATAAGCGGTTGGTCCACCGCCCGATGGCCCGGAGGAAAAGGGATGCAGATACGGTGGTGGCTGGCGCTGGGGGCGCTGGGCGCAGTGGCCTTGCTGACAAGAGCGGCGGGGGCGCAGGTTCGCGATTCAAATCACACCGCCCGTCTCAAAGCGCATCCAGTCGTTGCTCTCACCTTTGACGATCTGCCCGCCGGAGGTGGTCTGGTGCCGGGCGAGACCCGCGCCCAGATTGCGGCTACGCTGGCCTCTGCACTGAGAGCCCATCACCTCAAAGGTATCTACGGCTTCGTGAACGCCGAGGCGCTCCCGGACGATCCCGATGTGCAACAGGCCCTGCGCATCTGGGTCGGCGCTGAGATGAACATCGGCAACCACACATGGTCGCACCCTTCGCTGAACGACGTAACCGCCGAAGCTTATGAGCACGACATTGCGCTGGACGAACCGGCGTTGCAGGCCTATTCTAAGGGGCGCGACTGGCGCTGGTTCCGCTATCCCTATTTGGAGGAGGGCGACACGCTGGCCAAGCGCGACGCCGTGCGTTCCTGGCTTGGCGAACACCACTACCGCATCGCACAGGTGACTCTGACTTTTAATGACGACGCCTGGGGCGACCCCTACCAGCGCTGCCTGGTGAAGCACGACGAGGCGGCCATTGCCTGGCTCAAGCAAAGCTATCTGGTCAACGCAGCGGAGTTTATCCGGGTGGGTCGCCAGGAGGAGCAAATCGCCTTCGGCCACGAGATTCCCAACGTGCTGCTGTTGCATGAGACCGACTTTACCGCGCTCATGCTGCCGGACCTGCTTAACCTATTGCACAAGCAGGGTTTTCGGTTTAAAACGCTCGCCAAAGTCGAACGCAATCGGGCCTACTCGCAGGACGCTGGCGCCGCTTTAAAAGATGGCGGGACGCTCCCAAACCAATATCTGAATTCGCGCCATTTGCTGTACCCCCCCTTCACGCCGGAGCCCTACGACAAGCTGAATCACTTGTGCCAATGAGGCAGCGGTCGCGTTGATCGCGTAGTCGGGTAGTGATGTGCAGATCGCTCGTGCAGCGGCTTCTACTTCAGCTTGCTTCGCACTTCGACTCTGACCAGGTAGAGGAAGAACACCCAGTTCAGCAAGCCCTGCACCAGCGCAGGCATCAGATGTGCGCTTGAAAAGATCCACATGTTGTAGACGGCGAGCAGAAGAACCGCAGCCAGGGCAAGAGCCCACGCCCAGCGGAAAAGTAGCATCAGACCACCGCTGGCGGCGAAGATGAGCACAGAAAAGACAAGATAAAGTGGTGGGTAGGCACCCTTGACCACGCCAATAGCGATGACGCCAGCAAGGGCCGCAAGATACAGGCCGATGGCCGCCAGTCCCGGCAGCTTCAGCAGCTGGCGCCGCGGGCGGACGGGCGCGGGGCTGGGCATCTCGCTGCTTCCGGTTGCTGTGCCGGCGTCTTTGGTCATGATCCTGTCCGCTCCTGATCGGTCTTTCCCGAATAAGTCTGTCACAGAGTATGCAGATAGGCCAGCAAATCATCGAGTTGGGTGTCGGTAAGTTGGGTACCTGGCATCATGCCGCGCCCGTGCAGAATCACAGCCGTCAAACGCTCATCGGAGGGCGGCGCGCCGGACGGCATGGCTTTTTCTTTCGTGATTGCCTGCAGTCCAGGGCCGTTGAGCGGGTGGGTGGTGGTGGGGTAGTGACAGCGGGCGCACTTGGCCTGGTAGACCGCCGCACCGCGTGCCTCCTGGGGCGTCCACTCGGACGCAGGCTTGGATGGCGGCAGCGAACGGCAACCGGCGAGAGAACCAATGACAAGGCCCGCCGCACAAAGGATAAGGGCAGTAAAGGATTGTGCTCGCATTTGCCTACGATGATACTAGAGCCTGTTATGAACTTTCCCGCGGGCGGCGTTGCGAGGGGAAATTGGGCCAAAGCCGGGGTCCCCTCGGACAGGTCTTCGTCCGAGGGGTGGTAGACGAGGCGAAGGACGAAGACTTTGGCTATTCCAAGGCGAGGACGACAACGAAGTAGGGCCCAATTTACGCCACAACCCGAAGGGCTGGGGCCTACTCTGCCGCGGCGATTGCCTCTGCAATCCTGTCGACGGCCTGAGCCTCTGCGCTGCTGCCGGGGCGTCGTCCATTGACGAGTATCGAAAAGGCCAGGGTCTTGCCGCTGGCGGCCGTCAGGTAGCCCGAGAGCGCGTTCACCTCGTTCAGGGTTCCCGTCTTGGCCCACAGACGCCCCTTGAGCGGCGAATCCTTGAAGTGCCCGGCCAGAGTGCCGTCGACGCCGGCCACCGGCAGCGTGTTGCGCCATTCCTCGCCCCAGGGCTGCTGCGATGCGTAGGCGAGCAATTTTGTGAAGGCGCGCGGCGCGATGCGGTCGTCGGGGCTGAGGCCAGAGCCGTCGTACAGGAAGAAGTCGTTATTGTCCACGCCGGCATTCACCATGAACTGCCGCACCACGCGCGTTCCCTGCTCAAAGCTGCCGTCGGATCCGAAGACCTTGCCCAGCAGCCGCAGCAGCAGCTCGGCGTGCAGATTCTGACTGATCTTGTTGGTGACTGTAATGTCCTCGGAGACCGGCACGGAGTAGCGCATGGCGAGCACTTTGTAATCGCCCGCAGGCGCAATCACCCTGGCCAGGCTGGAGCGTGTCAACTGGAGCGGCTGAGCGCGGGCAGCGACGAAGTCACCGGTTCCTATATTGATTTTGTGCCGCGAAACCGCCGTTCCTGACACGACGATCCCGCGCTGGCGCAACGCCTCCTTGAAGGCCGCGGCCGCGTACACAGCCGGGTCTTCAATCGCCATGTTGACGTGGAGCCCGTCGGCACCTACCGTGCCCCAGGCGCGCACCATCATGGAGCCGGGTCGGCGCTCGATGCCGGGATGCGGGGTTTCGCCGGTAGCAGCGGGTGTCATGGTGTTATCCACCGCGTAGTAATCGAAATTGGGCGACCACTCGGCGAGGGTCGCACCGGGCACCGATGCATCGGCCCTTAGGGTCAGCTTTGCCGCGTTGTCGTTGAAGGTGAGCGCGGAGACGGGCGCGCCGTAATCCCATTGCAGATCGTCCCAGCTCCATGCCATGCCGTAGGGCTCGTCGAGAAAGAAGCTGTCATCGCCAATAATGTCGCCGCTCACGGAGCGGACGCCGGCCTGCTCTACTTGTTGGGCGAGCAGGTCCAGGGCGGTGGAGGCGGTGGTCGGCGGCGCGGGAGGATTGTCCGTTACGTTTGTGGCGGCGGGCGAGGCATTGGGCGTTCCGGGCGCACGATAGGGGTACTGGCGCCCGCTAATCGTTGGGTCGCCTACGCCGAGGATAACCATGTCACCGTGCAGCGTGCCCGCCGCGTCCAGTTCACCGGTGCCCGCCACAATTGTGGTCCAGGAGAGAGTATCCACCGGCAACAGCGCGAAGGCCGCGGCTGTAGTTGTGAGCTTGACGTCGGAGCCGGGAACGAACAGCAGCGCCTGATTCAGGCCGTACAGAGATTGACCGTCAAGCGTAGTGACGCTGATGCCGAACTGGGCGTTGGCAAGCGCGGGATCGGCCAGAATTGCCGTAATGCGGTCGCTGAGCGGGCCCTTGGCAGCGGCGGATCGCAATTCTGCCCGTTGCGTTGCAGGAAGTTGTGGGGTCTGCGCCGGCAGCCAGGCAGACGCAGCCAGAAACCCTGCCAGAGCAACAGAAAGAATTCGCTGCAGAATCCTCATGCCCGGAGTGTAGCAGGCGGCAATCGGAATGCGGCGGATTTGCGCGACGGGAGCGACGACGCACCACCACAACGTACCATTGAAGCGTGAGTTTCACGGGCGGGCAAGAAGCAGGTATGCACGAATGAGCGCACTGAAGAGAGACGTGGCGGCCTGGCAGCTGCGCACCCGTGCGCTTTCGCTGGGCGCGCGCACACTGGTGATGGGCATCGTGAACATCACGCCGGACTCGTTCAGTGACGGCGGCCTTTTTCTTGATCCTGAAGCAGCAATCGCGCACGCAATCCAGTTACTGGACGAGGGCGCGGATTTGCTCGACCTGGGCGCAGAGAGCACACGGCCCGGATCGCGCGCAGGCGGCACTGCCGGTTCCGCGCAAGCGCCAACTGTAAGCAGCGAGGAAGAGCAGGCTCGCTTGTTGCCGGTGATTGAGGGCATTCTGCGCCTCCGGCCTGATTCGATTGTTTCTGTCGACACTTACAAAGCCGCTACCGCGCGCGCGGCGCTGAAAGCGGGCGCCGAGATTATCAACGACGTGAGCGGCCTTGCGTGGGATGCGGATATGGGTGCTGTTTGCGCAGCGTCTGGCGCGGGTGTGGTGCTGATGCACACGCGCGGGAGACCTGAGGAGTGGCGCACGCAGCCGCAACTTGCGCCGGAGGCCGTGTTGACCGCAGTGCGCGAAGGGTTGACCACCAGCCTTGCCGCCGCGCAAAGCGTTGGAATCTCGCAGGAAGCAATCGTTCTCGATCCAGGGTATGGATTCGGCAAGCGTTTCGATGAAAACTATGCGTTGCTGGCGCGGCAGGCAGAACTACTCGCTCTGGGCCGTCCGCTCCTGGTCGGAGTTAGCCGGAAGTCTTTCCTTGGACATACCCTCGCGGGCATCGGCGGCGGCGCTGTTTCCGTCGAAGGGCGGGAGGCGGCAGGCGTGGCCGCGATGACGGCTGCAATTCTTAATGGAGCCTCCATTGTCCGGGTTCATGCGGTGCGCCCTGCCGTGGAAGCTGCGCGCGTCTCTGACTCGATTGTCGCCGCTGCTGGGACAAAATAGAAATTCGATTCACCGAGCGATTAGAATTGCAACAAGGACAATGCCGATCAAAAGCGATGCGGCCGTCTCAGTCAAACATGAAAACACAGTTTTCTTTCGGCAAGAGCGGCATTGACGTTTCGGTCCCGGATGGCTATCGGTGCCAGCTGGTGCGCAGCCACACTGCGGCAGCGCTCGAAGATGTGGAAGCCAGGCTGGCTGCCGCGCTTGATCGCCCCATCGGCTGTGAGCCTCTCTCCAAACTGGCCGCGGGTAAGCGGACTGCTGCGATTTCGGTGTGCGACATTACGCGTCCGGCGCCGAATTCCATCACGCTGCCGCCGCTGCTCGAGCGCCTGCACACAGCGGGAATTCCCGTTGCAGGCATCACGATTCTGATTGCCACCGGACTGCACCGGGGAGCGACGCCGGCAGAGATCGAATCCATTGTTGGATCGGAGATCGCAAGAAAATATCGCGTCGTCAGCCACGATGCGCGTGATCGGACCGCTCATCGGGCGCTCGGGTCCACAGAGCGCGGAACGCCGGTCTTTATCGATGAGCGCTTCATGGCCGCCGATCTGCACATCACGCTTGGCTTTATCGAGCAGCATCTGATGCTGGGATTTTCTGGCGGGCGCAAACTCATCGCTCCGGGGCTGGCCGCGCAGGAGACGATCAAGGTGATTCACTCACCGCGCTTTATGCGCGAGCCGCTGGCCACGGAGGGCTCCATCGCGGGCAATCCACTGCACGATGAGCTGCTTGAGATTGCGCGCGTGGCGCGCCACGACTTTATTCTCGACGTCACGCTCACGCAGGATCGGCGGATCTCGGGAGTGTTTGCCGGCGACGCGGTGAAGGCGCATGCGGCCGGGGTTGATTTTGTCGAGACAACCTGCCTTGAAAATCTTGGCGAGCCTGCGGACGTGGTGATTACGAGCGGGGCTGGCTATCCGCTGGATTTGACGTTCTACCAGATCGTCAAAGGCATCACCGCGGCACAGCATATTGCAAAACCAGGTGGAAGAATTCTGATTATCGGCGAGTGCGCCGAAGGAATGGGCTCTGACGAGTTTGCGCATCGCATGCGCACGCTTACGGGATTTCAGGATTTTCTGGATGAGATTCGCGAGACACCCGTCGAAGTGGATCAGTGGCAGTTGGAGAAGCTGGCACTGACGGGCTTAAAGCACGAGCTTTACTTCTACGCGCCGGGAGTTTCAACGACCGAACTTGGTTGCCTGGGTGCACGCACATTCAGCGACGTGAACGAAGCAGTTGCAGCGGTGTTGCACGGCCTTCCAGCCAGCGCGCGCGTCGTCATGGTGCCCGACGGCCCGTATACCTATGCGAGGGCGACACCTGCCTACGCGTAAAGACAGACGCCCCAGGTCCAAGAGGCTGGACCTGAGGCACTCATAGTCAATTTGCTCGGCGCGGAAATGCGTTAAATGCTGATGCCTACCTTGTAACGCGGCCAGAGCGGGCGCATGGAGCCGTGATCGACGGTTGGCTCTCCGTCGCACTCGACTTCAATTACCGTTGCCGGCTGATCGGGGGCAACCAGCGGCAATCCCGTGAGCCGCAGCGTGAATTCATCTTGCGTGAACTCGATCTTCTGCCCGGTCTTGAGCAGCCGCGCAGACAGCACCTTGGGCTTCAGTCCGCCGATTGCCACGACAACTTCCGGCTGGTAGAAACTGAGCCATTCCGCGGCTGGCGTGTGTCCCGGCCAGAAATGCTGATGGATGTAAAGCGTGTTGCCGCGGCGGGTGTAATTGGCGTTCACGTTGCCGCCGGCCTGGACGCGGTCCGTGCCGTAAAACGCCTTGCCGTTGGTGTCGAGCCACGCGCCTACGGTCTCCAGGCAGGCCACGGTTTCTGGTGGAATCGACCCATCCGGCTCCGGCCCGATGTTGAGCAGGTAGTTGCCACCGCCTTTTGCGACCGTGGCCAGATTGTCGACGATGACCTTCGGCGTCTTCCACGCATCGTCGCCGCGGTTGAAGCCCCAACTGTCGTTGAGGGTCATGCAGGTTTCCCAGGCGCGCCCCACTTCCGATGCGGTAATGTGCTGCTCGGGCGTTGAGAAATCGCCGGGCAAGCCGTTGCGGTTGTTCACGATGATTTCCGGTTGCAGCTCGAAGACCATTTCGTTCATCCGCTCGGACTCCCAACCCTCCGGAGTCAGGGGCCACGAAACGTCGTACCAGAGGACGTCGATTTTGCCGTAGTTGGTCAGCAGTTCGCGGATGAGCCCGTGCGTGTAGGCAACGAACCGCTTGCGCGCTGCTTCATCGGTTTTGCAGAGCGCGCCGTCGGGATGGTGCCAGTCCATGAGCGAGTAGTAAAAGCCCACACGCAAACCCTCTGCCCGGGCGGCATCTACATACTCGCGTACCAGATCGCGCCCCGGCCCCTGCTTCATGGCGTTATAGTCGGTGAGCTTGGAATCCCACTGGCAGAAGCCTTCGTGATGCTTTGTAGTCATCACCATGTATTTCTGGCCGGCCTTTTTGGCCAGGCGAGCCCAGTCGCGGGCGGCATTGGGCTTGGGATGGAAGTGTTTGGCCAGGATCTCGTACTGCGGAATCGGAACTCCCTCGACCTCCTTGGCCCACTCGTGCTGCCCGATGACGCTATAGAGACCCCAGTGAATGAACATGCCGAACTTGGCCTCATGCCACCATTTCATGCGTTCTTCGCGCGTGGCGGCCTGCTTCTGGTCGGCTGCCGAAGTGCCAGTCTGCGCTGCACCCTGCCCACCCGTCAGGCTCAATCCATCGGCGTTTGCGGCTGCCAGCGCCATGGCTCCAGCAGCGCCAAACTGCTTCAGAAATGACCGTCTCGTGTTCTCACTCCAATTCATGATCCCTCCTTGATTTCTCGATGGACGACTCGCCAATTCCGGTTTTCGTTAACGTTGTCGAAAAGGGCCAAAAATAGCGTCGAGCCACTATAGCAGAGCGAGCTGCGCGGCTGCTTGAGGGGTTGGCGAGGACGGACTACTGCACGTCAGGCGTTGAGGATGACGCGTCGTTTCTACTGTTTTTCCGAGACCAGATAGATCACTGCGCCGCCGAGGAGCAGCAGGGTGGCAGCAGCAGGAATCAGCACCACCCAATTCCAATCTGAGCCGAAGGAGGCAGAGGAGCGGAGAGAATCCAACCACTGCGAACTTAGATAGAGCGTCGCCGTCCGCGGAAGGTGCTCCAGCCGTGTGAGCCAGGCAAAGCCATGACGTGCCTGCCACACCGCAAGGCCAATCGCGAGGAGCAGATTGACCGCCAACGCAAAGATATGCGCGCCAAGAATCGGCTTGCCGATGCGCTCGACTGCCGCGTTGCGTTGGCGCAGTTGAGCACGCCACCACAGCACACCCGGAGAACCCAGCCTGGCTGCGTTTGCGGCCAGGGCTCGCTCGCGCTGGAAAGCCGTGGCCACCAGCACCAGCTCGCTGCAGGATCGGCAGCGGGCAACATGCGCGCGCAACTCCGGCGCGGTCGCCTCGGCGACAGGCCACTGGCCGAGCGCCACCAGTTCCATCACTTCCTTCTCGCGCGGGCAGGTTCGCAGCATCACAGCTCCCTCCCGGGCTCTCGATCGGTGAGCAGGCGCGCAATTTTGCGGCGCGCCCGGAAGAGCAAGAGCCGGATGCTCGCACTGCCAAGGCCAGTGACTTCGGCAATCTCTCGATGCGTGTAGCCCTCGGCATGCGCCAGCCAGAGCAATTGGCGGTCTCGTGGACGCATCTGCGCCATGGCGGGCCCCAGCAGCATCTGCGAGTCGGCTTGCGCGGCGTCGCCGCAATGCGCGAAGAGATTCTCAGGCATCTCTTCGAGCGAAGCCGTGCGCGGATGACGCCAGTGATCGCGCAGCAAGTTGGTTGCGATGCGGAAGAGATAACGACGGGCCGCGACCTCGCCCTCTTCCCGACGCGTCGCACACAGGAAGCGCACATAGCTTTCCTGCGTCAGGTCTTCGGCCAGTGCGGGATCGCCCGATGTGCGCGCCAGATAAGCCCACAGCGGCCGGGCAGAGCGCTCGTAGAATTCCGCGAACGCCTCATTATCCATGGGCGGCGAGGCCGTCCGCGACGCATCCAGATGCACGTCGCGGGCGAAGATGCTCGGAATGACAGATTCCCAGGGCATACGTCTTTTGGCCAAAGCCGGATCCTCTCCGGCTCACTGCCTATCCTGCGGGCGGGTTGATGGTTCAAAGCTGTTTGCGGCAGTTGGACTCGCGGGGAGCAGACCCAAACGCCCTGCCAAGACCCAGGTAATCCCTGCGGACAGGATAAATCCAATGCCGGGCATCAGCACTACCGTGCCGGTTACCAGCATGGGGATGTTCATGTCGGGGCCGGCATTGCGCAGGAAGAGCAGACCGATGCCGAGCAGCACGAGGACCACGCCGATTTGCAACGGCCACAGCACGCGCGCCACTGCGTTGGGCATGCGCTGCTCGGGCTCAATGCCCACCGGAATTGGGGCCGCCTCAAGGAAGCGCTTGCCTGCCTCGGTAGCCATGTAAGCGGTAATCTCCTGCGTGGAGCCGAACTTTTCGATCAGCCTTCCATGCACCTCGCTTTGCAGCTTGAAGATGCGCGACCAGCGGCGGTTTTCCAGAAGCAAACGGATGAGCCAAATAAGTGCGCCGAGGAAGGAAGCGAAAGCCACAACGGCGGCAATGGGATCAACGACGTCTGAAATGTTGAAACTTGAACTACGCTGCTGCGACAGATCCGGCCAGACCGCCCGCTCCAGGGCCTGATCGCGCCTTCCGCCGCGCGAATCGAGATGTGTAAAGAGGTAATACTCGGGATTGCGCGCGATTTCCGGATGCTGGACAAGAAACTGGGCCAGTTGTGGATTGTTGCGGGTCACGTACTGCTGGTCGGAGAGCAGCGACGGATCGCGGGCAACGACCGTGGTCAGCGTGGGGCTGGTGCGCAACAGTTGAATGAGCTGCTCCTGCGTGGCAGCCAGTTCCTGATCGCTGACGGGCGCCTCTGCGACGGGTTGGGTCTTGGCGGCGGGCTGTGCCTGCGCAAAGGCAGTAGAAACGCCTTGCCCTGCAATCAATAGGGTGGACCCCGTAGCGACACACAGGGCCCAGGTCAGAATCCGGTTGCGGTTTTGCATCTCAGTCCCCCTCGAACAAGCTGGCTCAAATGAAGGCTCACAGGCCTGCTCTTCTCATACAACGGATGGCGGGGGCTTTCGGTTAACACGCAGATCGAGATCGTTATGGAATGAATTTCAGGACGCAACTTCAGGGAGGCAGGGTTTATCATCGGAGATGGTGCAGGCCGTGCCGCCTGCGCCTTTGTTTTGCAACCCCGCAGGAGTGTGCGTCAGCTGATTGCACCGCATTTATGACGACATTTCTCTGAAGAACACGGGCTGCACTCCAAGATTCGAGGACAGGATAGAGATGCGAGCAAAGACTGCTGTAGTGCTGGGCGCCCAGTGGGGCGACGAAGGCAAGGGCAAAATTGTTGACGTGCTCAGTGAGCGGTTTTCCGCCGTGGCGCGCTATGCGGGCGGCCACAACGCCGGCCACACGGTGATCATCGGGGGGAAAAAGTTCGTGCTGCAGCTGATTCCCTGCGGGGTGCTCCGGCCCGGATGCAAAGGCATCATCGGCAATGGCGTCGTTCTTGACCCGCTGGCCTTCCTCAAGGAAGTTGGCCACTTGCGCGAGCTTGGCGTGGGCGTCGATGAGCAGTTGTTTGTTTCCAATCGCACGCAGGTCATCCTGCCCTACCACCGCATGATCGAGCTGGCCGCTGAAAGTGCGCCAGGACGCCAGAAGATCGGCACCACGAGCCGCGGCATTGGTCCGGCGTACGAGGACAAGATGGCCCGCAGCGGGCTACGCGTCGTGGATTTGTTGCATCCGTCTCTGCTGAAGACCCATATTGAGGCCGCTTGCGCCGAGAAGAACGCCATTGCGCACGCACTGTTTGGAACGGACCCGCTGGACCCAGCGCAGATGTACGAAGAGTATGCGGCAGCAGCCGAACAAATACGCCCATTCGTCGCCGACACAGGGCGGATGCTGAACAACATCCTCGCCCAGGGCGGCAGCATCATGTTCGAGGGCGCGCAGGGCACCATGCTCGATATCGATCATGGGACCTACCCGTTTGTGACTTCGTCCTCGGCCACAGCCGGCGGCGCGGCTACGGGGACCGGCGTGGGACCAACCGCGATCGGCACGGTGATTTCGGTGACCAAGGCCTATGTGACCCGCGTTGGCGAAGGGCCGTTCCCTACAGAGATTCACGACGCCGCCGGTGAAGAACTGCGTGCCCGCGGCAACGAATACGGCGCCGTCACCGGCCGCCCGCGCCGCTGTGGCTGGCTCGACATTCCTCTGCTTCGCTATTCCAATCAGGTGAACGGCGCCGAGTGGCTGGTGGTGACCAAGCTCGACGTGCTCGATACGCTTGCCGAGATTCCGATCTGCGTGGGCTACGAGATTGGTGGAAAAGTCACCGACGAGATTCCTGCCGACGTGCAGGGGTTGGAGCAGATCAAGCCGATTTACACGACGCTCAAGGGCTGGCAGCAGTCCACCGAGGGGATTACGGAGTTCGACAAGCTGCCCCAGGCCGCGCGTCAGTATCTGCGCTTTCAGGAACGCGAAAGCGGCGCCCGCATTGGTATGGTCTCAACCGGGCCCGACCGCAACCAGACCATGCTGCTGCCTGATTTTGCAGCCGCACTCGACAGCATGGACAAGTAAACTGGAAGAAACGGAAGTAGGCAGGAGAAACGCACTGAGGCGCAGCAGCTCAGGCGAAGAGGAAAATACCTATTATGGTCAGCTTTGTTGTCCGGTTTACGTTTGCCCCTGAAGATCGCGTTGAAATGGCTCAGGCGCTGCGCCTGTTGACTGCCGAATCCCGTGGCGAACCCGGCTGCGTCAGCTATATTCCTCACCATCTGGAAGACGATCTGGATACGATCGTGATCTACGAGCAATACACGGATGAAGCCGCTCTGGACGCTCATCGGAAGTCCGAACACTTCAGGAAGTACGCCGTTGAAGGGCTTTTTCAGAAGATGAAGCAACGCAGTCTTGAGACTCTGATCGCTCTCTTTTAAGGGACGTTTCAGTCCAACCGGCATGTGCTCTGGTTCGGTATGCGGCAGCGCATGGCGGCAGGCCGATGGACGCGGTCTCATGTTCCTTCCTGTGCGGCATTGACCGGCAGACCTATCCGGGGCTACTATCCGATACGCTAATTCCGGACGCTGCGAATATGGTCTCTGTCTTTGTCTCCACCTCCGCCCCAACGGGCCGCACGCTTTTGAGCAGGCGCTTGATCGCGACTGCTTTGACCCTCCTCATGTGCTGCACAGTTCTCCATGCTTGGCAGGTCAAACCCGGCAAGCACGTTAACCGCCATGAGATCGACCAGTTGGAAGAGGCCTGGCGGAGAGCCGTTCTCAAGTCTGATACGGCAGATATGAGCAAGCTGCTGGCAGACGACTACATCGCCATCACTGCCTCCGGGACGCTCCAGACCAAGGAAGAGGCCCTGGCGAACCTCCGAAGCCGCCGCTTCCACCTCACTTCGCTCAATATCTCCGACCGCAAGGTGCGCTTCTACGGAAAAACTGCCTTGGTTACGTCTCTTGCGCAGGTGCAGGGCACGACCCCTGACGGGGATGTGTCAGGAGACTTTCGCTATACTCGCGTCTACGTTCGGGATGCGCAGGGTCAGTGGAAGATTGTCAGCTTTGAGGCCAGCCGGATTCGCCCAGGCGGTGCGTACAGGCCGGTCAAGTAAGCACACGCACAAAGTAATGGCGCAGCATGACCTTCGTTATGGAGCCTGGTTACTCTAGTATTTGGCGGATTCATAGATCTTGTAGTTGAGTCCTTTTTGCCTTGGTGTAGCATCTACAGGTAAGGGGATCTAATCCTCTCATTGGTCAACTAAGAGATCCGAAAGATGATCATTTCGGTGGGCCACTCGTTGAGTGTGGACACGAGTTCGTGGAAATTTCTCCAGCATCTTCACGGCGGGCCTCAACTTTGCGATGCGGAGATTTCCCTGATCGTGAGCCACCAGAATTAACCGGCGAAATTGCTCCAACCCGGCAGGAAAGGCTGATCGCGGGTGGATCGGAACTGGGGCTATCGAATGAAAACCGCACAGTTGGTTGCGCTCAGATTCTTCGCGCTTTTGTTCCTGTTGCCCGGCCTCGGGGGCTTGATCGTTTCCGCCATGGTTTCGATGCACTATCTGGACACCATGCCGCGGACTCCGGCGTTGGAGCAGGGGCGGATTGTGCCGCGCGAAATTCATGGCACTGTGGTCTACCAGACTCCACTGGAAAATCGCAAGCTTAACCTGATCGAGTATTCCTCGGTTGGAGTCTTTGTGATTGGGCTCGGATTGGGCCTGGTCTACCTGGAAAAGTGGGGCAGCCTGCAGGTGCGTGAGCGTGCAGAGGACAGTGAGTTGGCCGAAGACCCGCGGTAGAGGCTGACCCACAGCAATCTCCGGCAAAGGCGGCTCCCCTACAATTGAAAAATGCCTGAATTGCCCGAAGTGGAGACCATTGCCCGTGGTGTGAACGAACGGGTGCGCGGCGACCGCATTGTTGAAGTATGGTTCGACAGCTATCGGGAGCCCTTCAAAACCTCTCGGACTCGGCAGATGCGCGGCCTCGAAGGACGCGTGCTGCTGGCGGTGCATCGCACCGGAAAGCATATTGTTTGCGAACTTGGGCCAGTAGTCCCAGGCAAAGTGATCCAATCGGCAGAGTTCCCACCACCACCGGAAGCGCAGTGGATTGTGCATCTAGGCATGACCGGACGGTTGCTTGTGACCACACCCGAGGCGCCAGTTGCCGCTCACACCCACGCGCGGCTGGGTCTGGCCAGCGGCCGAGAGTTACGCTTTGTGGATCCGCGGCGCTTTGGCCGCTTGGAGTTCCGGAGTTTGGACCGGGAAGCAGCCTTCGCAGCGTCGGGTGCCGAGCCACTCACCATTGCCCGGGATGACTTTGCCGCTCTGTTCCACAGCCGGCGCCTGCCCATCAAAGCCGCCTTGCTCAACCAGACGCTGCTTTCGGGGGTGGGAAACATCTATGCGGACGAGAGCCTGTTTCACGCAGGAATCCGGCCCCGCAGGAGTTGCGGACGCCTCACCAGGGCCGAACTGGAACGGCTCAGGGTTTCCCTCAGTCAAGTTCTGGACCACGCCATCCGGCTGGGTGGTTCGTCGGTTTCCGACTACGTGGATGCCGACGGAGTGCGTGGCTTCTTCCAACTTGAACACTGCGTTTACCTGCGGGCCGGGCTACCCTGCCGCCATTGCCAGACTCCGATTCGCCGCATTGAACTGGCTGGACGGGGGACTCATTTCTGTCCCAATTGCCAGCGCTAGATTCGCAGACTATGGTTTTTGGGATTATTGCCCCCTTCAGCCTTCCAAAATCAAGACAAGGCCCCTGGCTGATAGACTCTAAGTGATTGAAAATAATCATCCAATTAAACGGCCACCCGATTGCTATTAGAAGGGTGCCAGTGATGTACCGGCTGCCTCGGAGAAGGAACAGCCAAGAACAGCAGACGCCCGGCAAGAGCAACCGCCAAAGAAGCGGCCCTCAAAAGGGACTAACCGGTCGGGGAAGTCTGCAGTAGGTACGGCGGTATAAGCCGTCGGCCACAATATTCTGGGAGGCCAGTGGCCAGTGCAAGATCCTGAAACGCCGCTCCGCTTGGAGCGGCGTTTCAGCTTTTGGATCACTTTCAGCACTTTGTTCCGCTTTGGTTCTGCGGACACTTTCGGTCCTTTCCCCGCCTGGTACCTCAAAAGTACACTTGCCAGCAGGAACGCTTGGCTGTAGTATCAGAGTTGCCTATCAAGCGGCTGACGCGGGCCACCCCGGAAGGGGTAGAGCAAGCTCGCCGCCGAGCAAGGACTCTTCGCTGGTCAGTTCACC
>Ga0307377_10001328_pt1 | contig 31858 bp, 18 predicted proteins | sample TR3MG_FD_202535 | JGI IMG/M metagenome (GOLD analysis project Ga0307377, IMG submission 202535) | Soil microbial communities from Risofladan, Vaasa, Finland - TR-3 | ecosystem: Environmental > Terrestrial > Soil > Coastal area > Acid sulfate soil | place: Finland: Risofladan, Vaasa | collected... | reverse complement strand
GCCTTTAACTAAATCAAAATGATTAGCTACGAGTTGTATTTTTCTTTTTCATAAATTATTATGTCTACGTAATTAAACTAATTAAATCACTCAAAATGGAGACTCAGTTTCAAAATATCCGGTTTTTCTTAATAGCCTTTATATTGTTAGCCGCAGGAGTTGTGCCAGCTCAGACAACAGATTTAAGCAAGGCTGCAATTATCGCTTCCTCAAAAATTAATTCTCCTGTTAGGGAAACAGCTATCAGGGTTTTGCAGGAAGAAGTGGCTCAACGAACCTCAATAAACCTTCAGCTCACTTCAAAATGGGGAAAGACTTCAATAATTATTTTAGCAACAATAAACGATAATGAAATTAATGGAATACCAGTACCAAAACGTACCGGCGACAATTTACCTGAATTGAAAAAAGAAGGTTACCGCCTTTTTTGTGAAAAAAAGAATGGGGAAAATATTATTTGGATTATTGGTTCCGATGCAAGAGGCATTTTGTATGGAATAGGAAAATTGTTGCGAACAGCAATAATGACAAATAAAAATATATATCTGGAAGAACCATTGGATGTTGCCAGTTCACCTATGCAATCTATCCGCGGTCATCAATTGGGATATCGTAACACAGCAAATTCATACGACGCCTGGGATGTTAAAAAGTATGACAAATACATACGGGAATTGATATTATTTGGCACAAATTCTATTGAAAGTATTCCTTTGGCAAGTAAAGACAATAGTGTTCATATGCCTATCCCGCCTGAGGAAATGAATATACGTATCAGTGAAATATGTGCCTCCTATGATATTGACTACTGGGCTTGGACCCCTGCCACTTGTGATTTGACAGATAAAGTTCTGCGGCAGGCAGAACTTGAAAAACATGAAGCATTCTATAAAAAATGTCCAAAGCTTGATGGGGTATTTTTCCCCGGAGGTGATCCCGGGGATAACCATCCGAGAGATGTACTTCCATTCCTGAAAGATTTATATGAACGGTTACATAAATATCATCCCGAAGCAGGGACATGGATTTCTCTGCAGGGATTTAATGCTGAGCAGATCGACTACTTTTACACTTATCTTGAGGAAAATAATCCGGATTGGCTAAGAGGTGTTGTTTCGGGCCCCGGCAGTCCATCAATAGCAGAAACACGATACCGTCTCCCCCAAAAATATAAACATCGCCACTATCCTGATATCACGCATAATGTTCGTTGCGACTATCCTGTTGTAAACTGGGATCAGGCGTATATGCTGACAATTGGAAGGGAAGGGATAAATCCTATGCCAAATTATTATTCTAAAATACATGCTACTTATGCACCTTTCACCGATGGTTTTATATCCTATTCAGATGGTTGCCATGATGATGTGAATAAAGTGATCTGGAGTATGCGCGGGTGGGATATTGAACAAGATCCCCTTGATATTATGGTTGAATATTGCCGGTTCTTTTTTGGCCCTGAAGTAGCTGAAAAAGCTGCCGACGGGATTTTTGGACTGGAGCATAATTGGGCAGGTCCCCTGAAGGATAATGGCAGTGTAGAGACAACGTTTGCATTCTGGCAAAATCTGGAAAAGGAGGCAAATAAAATTCTTGCAACTGCAAAAGAGATAGGAGCAGAAAAAGCAATGAATCAAGCACAGGAGATGGTCAACCGTGCAGATACAAAACCTATCAGCCAGAATTTGTATGATAAAATTGTCCAGTACTGCGATGATCTTTTCCACTCTATAGGATTGCAGACTGATGTTTCAAAATACCATGCAGCCAACTCACAACGAGGCTGTATCCTGCAATTTGTGAATTACCCACTAAACAACCGCTGGTGGCTGGCGGACGAGTTTAAAAAAACAGGTGAAATGGATAGCGAAGAAAAAAAGTTGGAAAGGCTTGAAGTTATTCGCACATGGGAAAATCCCGGCCCTGGTTGCTATTACGATAATGTATCGAACATTGAAACCGGACCCCGTGTACTCACGACCTCTTATGATGCATGTGATGTAGCATGGTGGGATAACGGTTACAGCCGTGCCCGGTTGTCGTCACAATTATTTCAAACAGAACCGATTCTTGAATACAAAAACCTTGATTTCAATGGAAAGTATATTATCCGTGTCAGTGGTTTAGGTGAAGCATTGATCAGGGTTGATGGTGAGAGATTGGAACCAACAATGTATAATAAAGGAATCGGAGAGTTTAAAGAATTTGTTATACCGAGAAATTTAACACAAAATGGTAAAATACGGGTAACTTTTGATCGTCCTGAAGAATCACACCTACGCTGGAGTAAATATTCGCATATTTCCGATGTGTGGTTGATAAAAAAATAAATTTTAATCTGATGAACTTTATGAAAATAACTAAGCTGTGTTTTATTTGTAAAATGAATATATTTAAATAATTATCAATAAACTAATATGAAACATTTGTACAAAATTTGGCTAGCGATAGCAATTATAGGAATAATTGGATCGTGTAGTAGTGAAATAAAAAAACAGGTTGATTTGTCTAAAGCAACTATTCTGGTTTCTCCGGCAATAAAATCACCGGTAAAAGAATCAGCAGGGAAAATATTGATTGAAGAAATCGGTCAACGTACATCTCTTCAGCTTAACTTAAGCGACAACTGGAAAAATGAAACCATCATCGCTTTAGCCCTTTCAGGAGATAAAGATTTATATGGTGAAATTGTACCCAAGAGAGATGGTGATAATTTACCTGAATTAAAAAAAGAAGGTTACCGCCTTTTTCATGGAGTAAAGAATGGGGAAAATATTATATGGATTATTGGGTTCGACGCAAGAGGCATTTTGTATGGGATAGGGAAATTGTTGAGAATTGCTGAAATGACAGAAAACCAGGCTATTCTTACAAAAGGGACCGACATTTCAACCTCACCGGAATACCCGATTAGAGGACATCAGTTTGGGTACCGCAACACAGCCAACTCGTGGGATGCATGGACGGTTGAACAGTTTGACAAGCACATTCGTGAGCAAGTCCTTTTTGGTGCAAACAGCATTGAAAATATTCCTTTTCAGGACGGTCCTCCCAGCGTGCACATGAAATTGCCGCGTGAAGAGATGAACATTAAGATAAGTAAAATTTGTGACAAATATGATGCCGACTACTGGATATGGACACCTGCCTCAATTGATTTGAAAGATAAAAAACTTCGTCAGGCTGAGCTGGATATGCATGAAGCATTTTATAAAAAATGCCCGCGTCTTGATGGTGTATTTTTCCCCGGTGGTGATCCCGGAGACAACCATCCCTCTGATGTGATGCCTTTTTTGGAAGAATTAACATCAATTCTCCATAAATATCATCCCAACGCTGGGATGTGGATTTCGTTACAGGGATTCGATAAGGAAAAGGTAAATTATTTCTTTAAATACCTTGAAGAGAAAAGTCCTGACTGGCTTAAAGGAGTAGCATACGGACCCAGTAGTCCTTCAGTCGATGTTGAACGCCAGCGTTTGCCAAAAAAATATATGCACCGTTTATATCCCGATCTTACCCACACGGTGAGGTGCCAGTATCCTGTAAAAAATTGGGATCAGGCATTTGCACTTACTCTTGGCAGGGAATGTACCAATCCTCAGCCAATTTATTATGCCGGGATTCATAACCGGGATGCCGTTTTTACCGATGGGTTCCTCTCTTATTCCGACGGAATTCATGATGATGTCAATAAAATTGTATGGAGCCAGATGGCATGGGATTCAAAAAATGATGTAAAAAATGTTATCGTTGAATATTGCCGGTTTTTCTTTGGACCGAACGTGGCAAAAGATGCAGCCGACGGGATTTTTGCACTGGAACAAAACTGGGTAGGTCCCATACTTGGTAATGCTTTGATTGGCAAAACTTTAAATCACTGGGAAAAACTGGAGGCTGAAAATCCGCAGTTGGCTGGAAACTGGAGATGGCAGCAACTGGTAATGCGTGCATATTACGATGCATATATTCAGGAACGTCTGACTTATGAGAAAAAACTTGAAGCAGAAGCCAATGATATTCTTGCAAAAGCAAAAACAATCGGGGCTGACAAAGCGATGGAAGAGGCATTAAACCATGTCCAAAAGGCCGATAAGGAATTGGTGGCACAGGATTTAAAGCAAAAAGCAGTTCAATATTGTGACGATTTGTTTAAATCTATCGGCTTACAAACCAGTGTTCCAAAGTATAATGCCTCGGGATATGAGAGAGGCTGTGTGCTCGATTTTATCGATTATCCGTTGAATAACCGCTGGTGGCTGGAAGACGAGTTCAAAAAAATAAAAGAAATGAAATCGGAGGAAGAAAAACTTGCCAAGCTGGAGTTTATCAGAAATTATGAAAATCCGGGAGAAGGAAGTTTCTATGACAATGTATCGAGTGCCGATGACAAACATGTGATTTCTGAAACCGATGATGCTATTGACTATTTATGGGAAAATAACGGTTTAAGCAGAAAACGTTTATCTACTCAGTTGTTCCAGTTCACACCTGAATTACAGTACGATAAACTTGATCCGAATGCTGATTATCTGATCCGGGTCACTGGATACGGTGAAGCACTTTTGCGTGCAAATGGCGAACGTTTAAAACCCACCAAATACGAAAAAGGATTCGAACAGTTCAAAGAGTTTCCTCTTCCGAAAGAGCTGATAAAGGATGGAAAGCTGAAAATAACATTCGACAAACCCAACGAAGAACACCTGAACTGGAGACAACAATCGAGGGTAACCGATGTCTGGATATTGAAGCAAAAAACTGCAAAATATAAATAAGCTGGTACGCCGGGAACTGGGCTTAAAATTTTCACTCATGAAGGAATTATATCCACTTAAAGGGATTGTAACTGTTTTAAATACACCTTTTAAACAAGATGATACCATTGATTTTCATGCTCTTAGAAACAATGTGCGCGAAGCAATGAAGGCAGGTGTAGCAGGATTTCTTGTTCCCGCAATGGCTTCTGAAGTCTACAAATTATCTGATATCGAAAGAATTAAAATGGTTGAAGCCGTTCTGGATGAGGTGAAGAATAAGGTTCCGGTAATTGTCGGCGCCGGAGAAACTGAATTAACCAGGAATATAAAACTTTTAAGATCTTATGTTGATTTAGGTTGCAGAAATGTACTTTTCCAGATTCCTTACCAGAATGATATTCAATTTAAAGCTCATTTCATGGAATTGGCTGAAATTGATGTTGATATGATCATGTTGCAGGATTGGAATGCTTCCGGATACGGGTTATCTGATGAATTGATCTGCGATTTGTTCGAAAACATCGGGAACTTTCGCTGCCTGAAAATTGAGACTATTCCTGCCGGAATTAAATACTCCAGAATTCTCTCATTAACAGAAGGTCGGTTAAATATCAGCGGAGGCTGGGCCGTCACCCAAATGATTGAAGGGCTGAAGCGTGGTGTTCATGCATTTATGCCTACCGGTATGCATTGGGTTTATGCCGAGATTTACAGGCTTTGGATCCTGGGAAAAGAAGATGAGGCAACCAATTTATTTCGTAAAATTCTGCCTGTACTTGCATTTTCCAACCAGCATCTCGATATCTCCATCCATTTCTTTAAGCGACTGTTAAATCGTCAGGGCATTTACCCTACTGCCAATGTTCGTGATCCGATCCTCCCTTTCGATCATATTCATCAGCAAATTGCGGATAAACTGATCGACAGCGTGATCGAACTCGAGAGTGAATTAAAATCGAATTAAGTGCGAAACATTAAATCCTAAAAAAATGAGAAACATTGCAGCAAGGTATTTGCCTCTATTCGCTATCCTCTTATCCGTAGTGGGGTGTAAAGAAAGAAGCACTATTACCTCCGGAGAAATCACGAATGCCAAAGGGCAACAAGTTTATCAAGATCTGCCTTATTTGCAAGACTATAGTGTCAGGTATTATCTGACTAAAGAGCAACAGCCGTTGAAGCTTTTCGCTATCTCTGCAAATCGTGACGGAAAAATACGGATTTTGTCAGACAGAGGAGTTTTAGTCCCCGATAACGGAAGCCTTTTCTATTCAGGGAAACTGATTCCCGATATTTCATATACTCCGCTGATATCCAAAAAGATTATGGCAATCGAAACTTACAGCAATCAGACTGTCTATCTTGATGATCAGCAGGTATTCAGCAACGCATGGGCAGGTAAAATACAAATCGAACACGGGTTGCCTAAAGCCTCTGTTTTTGCCGGAGGAAAAGATTTTCATTTTTTGGTTTCCGATGGAGAGCATCTTGTCTATATTGATCAGGCCGGGAATAGCCTCTGGTCCGGTTTTTTTAAAGGCCTCAGACAAATCCGTTATCAGGAAATGAAAAACAGTTTCCTGCTCATCTCGTCCGAACAAGTAGCTGAATTTATTCCCGGGCAACCGATAAAAGAGCTTTACAAGAGATCGGGGATTACCTGTGCTGCATCATTCAGCAACGGAGAAAAACTTGTCGTTGGAACAACAGCGGGTTACGTTTTCCTTTCGGACAAAAAAATGATATCAAAGATTCCCTGTCCCGAAATTACCGATATAAAGGAAATAAATGGAAAACTTTGGTTCGGTTCCGCTTGGGGTGTATATCGGCTAAATGAGGATGGGAAGTATAGCTATTATGCCGGAGAGAGGTGGCTTCCGGGCAACAGGGTCACAGCCATTGAAGCTGGCCCTGAGAACAGCATTTTGGTGCTTACAGATAAAGGGCTTGGTCAAATCTGTTTTAAAGAAATGACCCTTGAAGAGAAAGCAATGTTTTTTGAAAAACAGGTCCGGGAAAAGAATATCCGCTATGGGTTTAATTGCAGTGTCAGCCAATTGCCTCAGGGATATTCGTCGGCCCAAATGGCCCCTCAACCAAGCGATAACCTTTGGACTGCCATGTATTTGGCAAGCCAACTTTTCCGCTATAAAGTAACCGGTTCGGAAGATGCGAAGCAAAATGCTTATGAGGCTTTTGAGGCAATGGAAAGGTTGCATACTGTGACCAATATTCCGGGACTTTTTGCTCGTAGTTTTGAGCGTGATTATAAAGTCGAAAATACCAAAAAAGAGGGGTGGGAGAGAAAAGAGCTTTTATCCGGCAGTCCTGCAAATTTATGGCTTCCTGCCAGTGATCATCACAACTGGACCTGGCGTTCAACTGCCAGCAGTGATCAAACGGTAGGGCAGATTTTTGCCCTTACAATGGTGTTGGAATTAGCTGACGACGAACAGTGGAAAGTGCGCACCCTGAAATGTCTGGATGATCTGATGAGATATATTGTAAAAAATGACCTGTATATTATTGATGTGGATGGCGAACCTACGCTTTGGGGAAAATGGAACCCCGACTATGTAAATAAGTTTCCCGTGAACGTAGGCGACCGCAGACTCTATTCTTCAAACATTATTGCATTTTTACAAACAGCCTACAAATTTACAGGTAAAGAGATCTACAAAAATAAGGCGAATGAGTTGATAGAAAAACATGGTTATCTCGAAAACCTGACCCGCCCCATCTCTCAAATCGACCCATCTGATGCTGATGAGTTGAGTAAAGTGCTCTCAGCGGAATGGAACCACTCGGATGATGAGATGTACTTTTTAGCTTATTGGGGGCTGCAACCGTATGCTTTGAACCACGATCTGCAAATAAAATTTCAGGCAAGTATCAAAGATCATTGGGAGATTGAACGTCCCGAAAAAAATGCATTGTGGAACTTCACCTATGCAATGACTGGGGCAAAAGAATTTGATCTTGATCAATCTGTCTGGTTTCTGAAAACTTATCCGTTGGATCTAAGAAATTGGGGCATGAATAATTCACACAGAAAAGACATCGAGCGACTTCCGGCCAATTTCAGGGGACAAACTACCCGGGAGCTACTTTCGTTAGGCGAAATCCCGCTCTATCGGCATAATGGAAAAATCTTTGATTTGGATTCAACAGGAGATGGGAATGCTCTTATCAGTGCCGGGGATGTGTGGCTTTTGCCTTATTGGATGGGGCGTTATCTTGGAGTGATCACCCCTCCGCTTAAAAAAAATTCTAATTCAAGGACATACACTGGAAATAAAAATAGATTGAAGATTTAAATCAAACACCCTCAGGAAAGAATCAAAACTAAAAGCAGTCAATTAAATATCAATTGCCACATCAACCATCATGGAGATAAAACAACAATTAATCAGCTATATCGCTCCCGGTGCTCCGGCAACACGACGTCCGGCTTCCGGATATCTCCCTTTTCTGAGACCGGAAATCGGATTTACACCTAAATGGTACAGAACAGCACTGGGAATAGACTTTGGGGGAAAATGGCATACCGATCCGAACTACCGTCGGCAAACCAGGATAGAAATGTATCAGGAACTAAATAAACGATTTCCTGACTCTCTCATCGGGAGTATGAATGATAATGCAATTGATATATTAACAGGCACTTATGGTGCATCTGCTATTGCTGCAATTTATGGTATCCCGATCAGGTATGACAAAGAACAATGGCCAACTTCCGAACATCAATACCTCACTGATGATGAACTTGAAAACCTCATACCACCAGATCTTGACCAAAACGTTTTCTTTCTTTCGTTGATGGAACAAGTTGATTGGATTGGTGAACATGAAGATAAAATTACCGGATTTATAAATTGGCAGGGTGTGCTAAACAATGCCCAACGGCTTCGCGGGCAGGATATTTTTATGGATATGTATATGGCTCCCGAAAGGACAAAGCATCTGCTCGATTGTGTTTGTATAACCATGATTGAAGCCGCAAAAAGGTTGCAACAAAAACAAAAAAAATATGATGATACACTATCGTTCTTCACTGTAAGCAACTGTCTTGTTAACATGGTAGATCCCGAATTGTATGAGGAGTTCTTATTGCCTTTCGATCAAAAAATTGCTACTTCATTCGATGTTATCGGAATCCATAATTGCGCATGGAAAGCTGATCCATATCTTGATCATTATGCCAAAGTCTCCGGGGTGGCATACCTCGACATGGGTATTGATTCCAATCTGGAGAAAGCCCGTACACTTTTCCCAAAAACACGGCGTGCAATCATGTACACCCCGATGGATGTTGCCTATAAATCACTCAACGAAATCTGGACAGATATTGAGCGGATTGCGCAAAACTATGGGCCCTGCGATATTGTTGCTGCTGATATAGAATCAGGTACTCCGGATAGTAAAGTTATAGATTTCATAGAATTATGTTATAAAATTTCTAAAAAATTCCAATGAAAAAATATGCAAACAGAATTCTCTGTATTATCACTGTTTTATCCTTAATTTCTGCTCACGGATATTCAAAAAATGGGCGTAAAATCATTGATTTCAATTCCGGCTGGCTGTTTGAACAGGATGACTGGATCGGGCTCAACAATACCTCCCAATTCGGTTGGAGTGATTCAGCCTGGATTCACCTTCAGACACCCCACACCTACAATGCTGATGATACTTTTGATCCGGTACAGGGATATTATCGTGGATTTGTATGGTATAGGAAATATTTCAGAGTTCCGGTCACCGAAAAGGGAAGGATTGTGAAGATTAATTTTGGGGCAATCGGTAATGTGTCGGAAATATGGGTCAATGAAAAATACTATGGAAGAACAACTCTTGGATTCGTTCCTATTGAAATTGACATTACTAATGATATAAATTGGGACAGCGATAACCTTGTTGCTGTAAGGGTTCAGAACCTGCGCGATGATGAGATTCCCCCGGGACGCTGGCGCATGGATTATAATCTCTATGGCGGAATTTATCGGGAAGTCTCATTAATCAGTCTGCCAACTATTCATTTTAATAAAGATGAATTTATTGTGACAACCCCTGTTGTTGATGAAAAAGAGTCGCAAATAAAAGTTTCTGCCACTGTTTTCAATCAGAATAAAACAAATGAGCCGGTTGAAATCAGGTGTCGGATAATAGATGGCGATAAACTTGTGACGAGCTTCACTCAGAAAACAATTATTCCATCCGGATTAGCAGTTGCCTGCAGCAATTTGGTTGCCAATGTTCCCCTTGCAAAATTGTGGTCTCCTGAATCACCTGATTTATACAAACTTGAGGCAGAGCTGTTCCAAAACGGAAAACAAATTGATGAAATTTCCTTAAAAATAGGCTTTAGAACTTCTCATTTTGATTCTGAAAAAGGTTATTTCATCAATGGTAAACCATTAAAACTTCGTGGGCTGAATCGTCATCAATGCTATCCGGGGCTTGGTAATGCCGTTCCCGTCAGGTTATAAATTGAGGATGCGATAATCATGAAAGATTTAGGAGCAAACTATGTTCGTTGTTCCCACTATCCTCAACACGAAAGTTTTTTAAATGCCTGCGACAGTCTCGGCCTTTTGGTTTACGAAGAAGTTGCTTCGTGGCAGCATAGGCGGCGATGCATTTATTCAAAACATGGATGATATGCTGAGTGCAATGATCCGGTGCGACCGAAACCATCCATCGATATTCCTATGGGGAATGATGAATGAAGGCCGGTCAGTAAAAATGCTTGAAAAGCTAAATAAAACAGCCCGTATAGTTGATCCGACCCGGCCAACCTGTTATGCCGAAAATCATGTCGATGTCGGAATAAAAGAAGGTACTATTTTTATGCCTGATGTTGCAGGATTGAACTATATCTTAGAGCAATATGACAAATTGCACAGGGATTTTCCACAATTGATACTGATTAATGCGGAATGTGCCAATGGAGATAAAAGTTTCATCGGGGATTTGGAAAGCCAGTTGAAATCCTCAGATAAGATCAAAGCAGACCTCGATTACATGGATACACGCTCCTGGTTAGCAGGCTCCTGCATCTGGTGCTTCCATGACTATGGCTCAGAATATAAACCAGTATGGCCTATACAGACTTCAGGCGTTGTAGATGTGTATAGAAGATATAAAGAAGCAGCATGGATGTTGAAAGCAAGATGGAGCAATGATCCGTTTATACGCATTGCCGGCCATTGGTCCTGGCCAGGTGAGGAAGGGAAAGAGAGAGAAATCAGGGTTTGGAACAACTGCGAAGAGGTTCATCTTTACCTAAACGGGGAAGAGATTCCTAAATCCGGTGAAATAGTGGTGACTGCCCAATGTGAAAGCTTAAAGAAAGGAGAGCTTTTCATTACAGTAGAAAACAGATAATGTATTGTATTATAGATATATATATATACTTTTCACCTTTCAAGGTTCAGGAGCATTAATCTTCATTTCTATCACTGATTTTAGTCCCCGGAACGAGGACTAAAAACTGTAATCAAAGTTGAAATTGTTGTAAAGCTTTTGCTAAAATAGATTTCCGTTATTAACATATCTCCCCTTCTTTAGAAAAAGAATTCACTTTTTGCTCATCGACGGCGGGGCATCTTCCGGCTTAGTCCCCAATTTCTTGTTCGGCTCCGGACCCATTTCGAAGATAAGTATCCCTCCGTCAGTAATTTCCTTTTGAGAGAACCAGGTTCTGCTTATTGGTTTACTGTTTAAGGTTGCCGATTGAATATATTTATTCTTTTGGGAGTTATTCTGAGCCTGTATTGTAAATGTTTTACTATTGCCAAGATCAATGGTCACTTTTCCGAACAGAGGGCTTCCTATAACATAGGACGAACTACCGGGCGTAACCGGATAAAATCCCATAGCGCTCAAAACATACCACGATGAAAGTGATCCCATATCTTCGTTACCGCACAAACCACCAGGGCCAATACGGTAAAGTTCTTCACAGACCTGCCTGACCCGTTGTTGTGTTTTCCAGGGTTCACCGGCATAGTTATACAGGTAAGCAACATGATGAGAGGGTTGGTTACCGTGAACATATTGCCCGATAGTGCCAACAACTCCCACATATTTCGGAGGTGTTATATTTGGGCTCATTTCAAAAAAAGTGTCCAATTTTGCTGTAAATGCTTTATTTCCGCCAAATAAGTTAATAAGTCCCTGTACGTCATGCTGAACCGACCAGATATATTGCCATGCATTTGATTCTGTATAATGGCGGTTCGGGCGTCTGCCAACCAGAAGCGGATCAAAATATTTGTAATAGGAATGTTCACCTTCTTTCACAATTTCCTGTTCGCGTCCATTCAGTTCTTCAAGCCATGAGCCATCAGCCTTCTTAGGGCGCATAAACTGAGTTTTGCTATCCCATAAATTCTGGTAATTATGCGCCCTTTTCATAAATAGCACGTAATCTTCATTCTTGCCAAGTTCTTTGGCCAACTGAGCAATACACCAATCATCATAAGCCAATTCCAATGTGTTTGGAACTGACTCGGTTACTTTGTCAACAGGTGTATATCCAATTTCCTTGTAATAAGTGAGGCCGGATCTTCCGGCAAAAGACGGGATAGGAGGTTTCGGATCTTCAAGTGCTTTTTTACGCATTGCATCATAAAGAAAATTCACATCGAAATCCCTGTATCCTTTCATGTATGCATCAACTATAACCGGGATGAGGTGGTCACCAACCATTGCTTCACCAAAAATATTGAGAAAATGTTGAGCCGGAAGCCAACCATAATCCTGCGTTTTTGCAACAATTGACTTAACAAAATCATTAACATGATCAGGGGCAATCAATGTCAAAAGAGGATGTTGCGACCTGTAAGTGTCCCAACATGAGAACGATCCGTAAAAATCATACCCTTTAGCTTCATGAACTTTTTTATCTGGTCCGAAGTATTTCCCATCAACATCCTGCGAAATATATTGCGAAAGCAATGAGTGGTACATAGCCGTGTAAAAAATCTCTTTCTGGTCATCGGTGGCACCATCAATTTTTATCCGGGATAACTCTTTGTTCCATATTTCACGTGCCTCGTTTCTGGTTCGGTCAAAATCCCAATGAGGAATTTCTTCGATAAGGTTTCTCCTTGCTCCTTCAATACTTATGTACGAAATCCCCACTTTTACCAGGATTTGTTCATTTTCCGAGGTTCTGAAATACACAAATGCACCAATATTTATTCCATCTTCACCATTCTTATAAGGCCATATACTCCCTTCTGATTCAGGAGTTTTAGAACCGGCATCAAATGTGCCATAATAAGCGAATGGTTTACTGAACTCAGCAACAAAAAATATTTTCCCAAGATCGCCATTTTTTGATCCTTCTATTCGATTGTTGTTCACAATTTTCAGCTCCGATTGTCCTTCCTTTGCTCCGCCGCCAATTTGATGCCCCAGGTCTAATATGATCTTGGAACTGTTCGACTTTGGGAAAGTATAACGATGAAAACCTGCTCTTCTGGTTGAAGTTAATTCAGCTTTTACGTTATAGTCTTTTAACAATACTGAATAGTATCCCGGCGAAGCTGATTCACTGGCATGGTCAAACCTTGAGCGATATCCTTTATCAGGATCATCCAATGGCCCCGGAACTACCTGAAGTTTATCACCAACTGTAGGCATAAGCAAAATTTCCCCTCCGTTAACCATTCCCACTCCGCTCCAATGCAAATGACTAAATCCCATGATAGAACTTTCAGAATACGCATATCCGGAAGCAAAAGTCCATCCCTGTGTATTCATATCAGGACTTAAATGGACCATCGCGTATGGAAGGGATGCCCCGGGGAAAGTATGTCCAAAGAAATCGGTTCCAAGAAATGGGTTTACATAGTCCACCGGATTGCCGGATTGTGCACTTGCTGAGCTTTGCATTCCCAAACAAAAAACAAAACTCAGGAATAAGAAACAGATGAAGAAGCGCTTCATAACGATATTTTTTAGAATTATCAACCTTGAAAATGTTTAATGATCAAATCTAATATAAAACTGGTCTGCCCGGACCATCATAAGGTTTAGCCCCATTATGACTTGATTCTAAAGGATTTACAGAAATCAATTCAGGATTATTGGTTGCAGGCGCCTGAATAAATCCATGATAACGTCCCATCCAGTAATCCCATAAAAAACCTGTCGGTTCTTTCACAACATTTCCACCGGCGCCTCCATCCAATACTGTAGCATTGCGGCTTCCGGTCATCACTGTAGTTTCACGCGGTGAAATAGCACGTTTTCCACCCTCGTAGGATGTATATCCGGATTCCAAATATAAATCATCGCGATGCGAATTTCGATAATTGTGTTCAACACAATCCAATGTCCATTCTCGCAAATGTTTCACCGATTGTTCCAGTTCACAGTCGTTTCCGGTAATGGCTCCGTACGTAAAATTGAACCACGGAATATGCTCCATTCTTTTAACTTCCCAGGTACGTTCGAGGCTGCGAAGGTAAACCGACCGGAAGTTGGGATCATCGCAGTACCGGAATAATGTATTATAGCTTTCAAAAGCAAGGTTATCATCCCATGGAGCAATGCTTTCAGGGGGGAAAACATTTTTCTGGCGCAAGGTATTCAAATGATAACCCCAACCAATAAGTTGGTTATAACCGGCCTTGAATTTTTTATCTCCTGTAATGGAAAGTGCAGCCTGCATAAATGTTAATGCCTCCAGACTATTGAGCCCGCGATCGACATAACCATAAGGCCGAAGAAGATATTCGGGATTCCAGCGGCCCCACCGGGTTGGTTTTCCGTCCATATCCGGTAAAACCCAGCCACTTTTTAAAATGTAGGAAGCAATCCGGGTCAAGTGTTCTTTCGCCATCTCCTTCTCTTTACCCTCTGCCACTAAATCGTAAAACAACGACACTGCATAAAAATGTGAAGTAACTTCATCACTGGAGGTATCACCTTTCCAGAACCACTTGCCATCCTTTGTAGGATACCATTTTGCAGGTAAACCACCTGAACCCTGGGTTGCTCTTTCATCCTTGTCTGCAGTCGTCGACCATATTGCCCGAGCAAAAAATCCGTCAATTGGCGTAATTCGTTCCAGCCAGATCATAGCGTTAAAAGATTCCACAGCTTCTTTTCGTGCAGTTTTGTCACCGGTTACAGCATATTTGTAACACATTGCTGCCAGATAAGTGGCAGTATTCCCTCCGTCGTTATCACTAACTTCTCTAACCCATTCTCCGTCTTTTTTATAAAGCGTATGGATAAACCCGAGCCGTTTATGTCCCCATTCTTCAAGATGGTGTTCGTAAAAAGCTGCTTTTTTCAGCAAGGTGTAAGGCTCATACCGGATAATGCCAATCCCTTTATCGGTTGCGACATACACAATGTGATCATCAACAGCTATATCATTCACATGATCTCCGGGCAACCAGTGATCGGCTCCGAAATAGTGCCAATCGTTGTTTAACATACGTACTGCACCTTTCGTTGTACCGATCCAAACATCATTATCAAATCCTATTTCAAGGCAAGTTGTATTTTCGACAGGAAGACCATCAGTCCCTTTAAGCGTAGTCAAGGCTGCTCCGCGCAAAACAGACAAACCTCTGTCGGTACTGATAAACATGCGGTTTCCTAAACTGAGCATATCTTTGGTATTTTTGGAAGGAAGAGTGCCCCAGTCGATAAAATCCTTGTTGACAACCAAACCGTCAAACAAAATAAGTTTCCCGGGTTGAAGCACATAGAGCGTACCACTGTATGATTCTATTCGGGTAATTGGGCCTAATCTGACCGGGTCAGCGTGGATTTGTGTACCGTCTTCCATAAGCATGGTCATATCGCTGGAATAATAACCACCCTCAGGCTTGATTGAAACAAACTTGTTGTTTACTAAACGAAAAATCTCTTCTTTTGTAGCTCCGTGCAAGATACCATGATGGATACATATATCCACATACTCCTGATTGTCAATCTTCTGCCATTTATTGTTTTTCAATCTGTAAATGCCATCATAAGCAAGGGCCCAAAGATCCCCATTCACGGGAATAAGCCTTTTTACTCCAACCGGGGCATTTTTTTCAATATTAAAAATGTCGTTATCGAGCAGCCAGATTTTTTCATCGATAACGGCAAGGCACCGACCTTCATGAACAGCTACGTCCTGAACCGGTCGTTCAGTAGGTATCTTTTTTGCAACCTCTTGCAAATAAACATCATCCTGTTGCGGTTTCCATAACCTTTGGGTGGTCTTGTAGAGATCCTGAGCAATCAGTGAACCCGATAAGATGCTCAGTAATAGCGCTGTTGTTACTGATTTAATAAATGTTTTCATACCGCCTAGTTTTATCAATTTATTCATAATCAGATTATTCATAAAAACATGATAGAAAATATAGCCAGAATCTTATTTTTCAGGCATAAATGAAGACAAACGACACAAGAATAATACTGATTATTTTTTTCATGATCAGCTCTGTTTTTCTGCTAATTCATTATTATTTGGTTATAACCATTTCATCACGGACTACACCATCAATATTCATCGCCTTGTAAACCAATGTATCGCCGTTGATATCCAATGTTTGATACAACATCTCCCCGCTAAACTGAACATCTGCATAAGATTGTTCCGGGATTACCCCTTCGTTATCGGGAATAGCAATAGAAATAACATAGATCGTTCCTTCTGCAGGAGAAGAAACCGGCTTTTCGTTATTCATCGGTTTTGTGCGTAAATAGTAGTGGACATGCCCTGACATCACCATATCAACATGATATTTATCGAAAATCGTACACCATTTATCCCGAATATCCTTGTAATCTTCTTCATAACAGTAAGGTGGAAAATGGGATACTGCAAATTTCCATTTGGCATTGGTCTGTTTTAATTGATTTTCTATCCATTCAGTCTGATCGTCATAAGGTGAAGTTGCATCGATCATCAGATAAAGGGCATTACCATATTCAAAGCTGTAGCTCTGTTCAGGCTTGACTTTGTCCGGTCCGTTCATGGGCAGGGAAAATAAGTCAGTATATAATTTTGCCCCAAGCCCTGCCTGATTGTCATGGTTACCGGGAACGGGCATAAGTGGCTTTTTATTGAGCACATCCGAAGAATATCCAAGCAGCTTATCCCATTCATCCCTGTAAAGGCCTGTACTAACCAAATCACCACCAATAATGTAAAAGGCAGTATTCTGATGTCTTTTATATACGCTATGAATAAGTTCTCCCCAATGTGGTGAACGGTGTGTATCGCCGAAATAGACAAACGAAAATGGAGCTGGCCCGTTGGGTGCCGTCGTAAAATCAGCCTCTTCACTCCATATATTTAAGTTGGGATCTCCAACAATATAATGATAATTTGTAGCAGGCTTCAGATTTTTGAGCGTACCTGTATGATGATTGATAAATTGATCGTTTTGTAAAAGGCGATCCTCAATTACAATATTTTCTGAATTCACTTCTGTAAAATTATCCTCTGGACCGGCGCCTTTCTCCCAATACCGGACGACACCTTTCGCTGTCGGATTTGTCCGCCATTGAATTGTTTGTGTTGATGACGGCTCTTCGCTCCAGGTCAATACAACCTGGTCAGGCTTTTCAGATGATTGAAACGGGGTTGTCCTGAAAGCGCCAATTAAATGGGTCCCCCGTCCCCTTCCCCGGATAGTGGTAAGTAATTTTTGCCCTCTCAATTCATCCGGAACCTCGGTCAATACTAATTCGTCCCAGTCATGATAAGTGAAAGCGCCAATATCCATAACACCAACATATTGATTTTCAGGAAAAAAATTACTGAGTTCCAATTGGTCACTTTTGTTTTGGGCTATAACAGATACGAAATAATGAAGTCCAAAATTTTCAAAACCATTTATTCCCAATCCCACAGTTCCTGCTTCAAACGATTTTTGCCACACATCGTAGGTCGTTTGTTCGCTCTTTACAATCTTGTCTGTTTTAACAAAACCTTTTTCAGTAAGCCAGAATGGCAATTTTTTTTGTCCGTTGCTACGCATTATCGAGACAACAACCGGAACATTTGCATCGAACATCCAGTGATGCGAGGAGAGAACCTGCAACTCATCTTTTGAAAACAACGACAATACTTTTTCATCATCCAATTCTGACAACTCTTTCGCATTCATTGTCTTATACAAATTGGAAATTGCATTATCCATGACATCTTTTACAGTTTTTTCCTTCCGGGTACAAGAGACTAAACTGGCCGTAAAAAAGAAAAACACCACATAAATGAACAATTTTGAGAATAGACTTGCTTTCATACTATATCATTATTAAAAAAACAAAAGAAACGATATCAAGACGTACTAAAAAACAAGCTGTTTTTCCCGTACGCCTTTGAGCTAACCAACATAACCACTATGGTAAAGAACACATATCCTATTGTTCGTTTATGGGTTCACTTATCACTCCAAGATATCGACCAATCCAGTAAGGCAACAGCCAGATGTCTCCGGCGCTGTTTTCTGACCGCCCGCCGCCATTCTCATCAAGGTCGAACCGGTTTGCATTGTGCCTCGTAACCGGAAGTTCATCTGGAGGAAGAACTTCTTTGATGGTTTGATTCCTGAAGTTCGGTTCAATTTTTTCAATATCTTTTCGTTGACTGTTTTTCACCGTCCAGTTTATCAAATCCAGGGGATACTCCTGCAGGTACCATATTGCCTCTTTCAAATCAATTTCCTTTGCACCAACAATGGCGGTCATAATATTCCACAATCCTTCTCTTTCAGGCCTTTCAGCTTCCCAATGGTCAATAATTGCATCTTTAAATTTTGCTTTCAAAGTATCGTTGATAGCATAACGATACAGGCCCCAGTAACCACAGTAATACATCTCATCATCAGAATGATTCCATCCTTCTGACAACATTTTACTCCAATCATCGGCATCTTCAGGAGCACGACTGATTTCTTTCATTGGTTGCATCAGATTTTCAAGATAACCATGCTTATTCATAAGATAAAATGCCGCCTCTTTGTATTTTTCCTTTTTCGTAAAGTGATAAGCGGTTTGTAACATGGCTATAATATTGGATGAATTAATCTTGCGGTCGCCAACCATTTTAGGGCGGGCATTTACATAATCAGGATTCCATTTGCCCCATAAAGTTGGTTCACCGTTCCAGTCAATCATGTAAAAATCATTTTTAACGACATGTGACATTAATGTGTCAATCAGCATAATTGCCTTATTCCGCAATTCCGGTTCATCTATGAGTTCGGCAATCGCCCCAAAGGCAAAAATATGCCCGATAGCTTCATCGCTACTTGTAGTGGATTTCCAATCCCATTCCGGATCATCAGCCCTGCGCCAGGCATCGTCATTATATTTATACCCCCGCCTTTCGAATGACCGCGACGGAAATCCCGGAATATGGTTAATCGTGTATAACCTTTCCATAGCATCCAGTGATTCGCGGACGTTTTGTAATGCTTCGTCTGATTTGGTCACCGCATAACGAAATGTTTCCCCGGCCAGATACATTGATGTCCACAATCCGTCATTATCCGAATCTTCCATACTTCCGGTGGTAACATCTCCTTTTACCATAGATGAAACAGTGGCATTAAACCCGGTACGGATATGACGATCGCGAACCTGCTTTTCAAAAAACATTGTTTTTTCATACAACGTCATCTCTTTAAAACAGATTTTACCCAACCCTTTATTGGTCAAAATCAGTACAGAGTTTTCAGACCCTTTGGCGATATTCACAACAGTATCAGAAGGAATCCAACGTTCTGAGGCGTAGTAGTTAAATTTCCCGTCTTTACGAAGCATCATTGCTCCCCAGGTGGAGCCAAACCAGATATTACCATCGATCTCAGTGATCGTAGTTAATTCAGTCCAGGGCATTTTTTTGTGAACATCGCCGATCTGTTTTTTAGTTTTTGAATCAAATTCGAAGTATCCGTCAGAAGTCCCTGCAATCAATTTACCGGGTGTCAACCCTATACATGTCAGTTTATTGTCGGTTATTACCTTTTCAATCTCCTTTTTATCAGGAGAAAATATGCTGATTGATTCTTTACCCAGAATCCAGAAGAGATTATTGGCAACATCGAACCTGATATCTCTTACCTCTTCGCCCGGAAGAGAGCCTTCCCACAATTTTTCTGAATCTTTAAGAAAAATCAGGCTTTTGCCGTCTGAGATCAGGAAGTTAAAATCTTTCCCTCCCGCAAATATTTTCGCGCCAGGCAAAGTATGCCTTGAAAACAATTTTCCAGCCCAGGCATTGCTTAAAACTGCTTTATCATCGATATAAACCAACTGATCAAGATAAGTCCCTATTCCGGCAATCTTTTTATCAGATGTTTGTTTGTCCTGAACATCCTTTACCAGCGTCCCGGGAAATAAAAACTGCCCATCACGCGGGCGTAACAATCCTTTTGATGAGAATATCTGAATATAGCCATTCCTGTCTGAAACTACTTTGATCAACTTAACATCTGCACTTTCAGTCATGAACTTTATGCTGTAATCCTGAATAAAGGATTTGTCCTGATGCTGCTGTGTAACCTGCACGTCATTTTTAGTCGCACAGGAAGCAACTGTGAATGCCAGATATAGCAGGGCAATCCGTTCTATTGTTTTATTCATTTTAATTATTTTTAATTGGTTCACTGATAACTCCTAAATAACGCCCCATCCAATAGGGTAATAACCAAATATCTCCGGCACTTTCCTCTCCATTCCCATTACCCCCTTTTTTGTCAATATTGAACATATTCCCATTATGTCGCTGAACCGGCCTTTCATCGGGGGGAAGAACTTCTTTGATTGTCTGCCTTCGGGGATTTGGTTCTATGATTTCAATATCTTTTCTATGGCTGTTCATAATATTCCAGTTGATCATATCCAGCGGATGTTCCTGAAGATACCAGACAGCTTCATCCAGGTCAAATTCATTGCTAACCATTGCGGTAAATATATTCCAGGCTCCTTCTTTTTCAGGTCTCTCTATTTCCCAATGGTCTATAATAGCGTCCTTGTATTTTGCTTTCAATGTATCGTTAAAAGCATAACGATATAAACCCCAATAGCCAACAAAGTACATTTCATCATCGGAGTGATTCCATGAGCCTGATGATACTCTTCTCAATTTGCTTGCATCTGCAGGTGCCTTAACTCTTTCATTCATCGGAGACATTAAGTTCTCTAAATAACCATACTTGTCCATCAGTTCAAATGCCTTCTCCTTGTATATTTCCTTATGTGTAAAATGGTAAGCTGTCTGAAGCATTCCTATAATGTTGGAAGAATTAAGTTTCCTGTCTCCAACATTCATTGGATACTTATTTACATAGTCAGGATTCCATTTGCCCCATTGTGTTGGTTTGCCGTCATAATCAACCAGGTACATATCATGATCAACAATATGTTGCATTAAAATATCAATCAGATGGATAGCCCTTTTTTGCATGGATTCGACATCAATAAGTTCGGCCATTGCACCCAAAGCAAAAATATGTCCGATTGCTTCGTCACTGCTGGTGGTAGCTTTCCAATCCCACTCCGGATCCTTTGCATGCTGCCATCTATCAGGATCTGATAATACATTGATATATCCACTTCGTTCAAATGATCGTGAAGGGAATCCGGGAATTGAATTAATGCTATAGAGACGCTCCATTGCATCAAGGGATTCAAGGCAGTTTTGTAAGGCTTCGTCCGATTTGGTAACTGCATACCTGAATATCTCTCCGCCCAAATACATTGATGTCCATAAGCCATCGTTGTCTGAATCTCTTAAGTACCCTGAAGATAGGTTCCCATCCTTCATTCCTTCCAATGAAGCATTAAATCCATTCCTTATATGGCGTTGCCTTACCTGTTTTTCAAAGAACATTGCTTTGTCTTCCAAAGTCATCTTTTTGAAACATATCTGGCCCAATCCTTTATTTGTTAATACTAAAACGGAATTTTCCGGTCCTTTCGAAATATGTTTTACAGAATCCCCTGGCAGCCATCTTTCGCCATTGTAATAGTTAAACTTTCCATCTTCACGTAACATGAATGCCCCATAAGTTGAACCAAACCACATGTTGCCATCTATTTCATAAATAGCCGTAATTTCGGTGCAAGGCAGTTTACGGTTGATTTCTCCTGCCTGTTTTTTTGACTTAATATCATACTCAATATATCCGTTTGAAGTCCCGATTATTGCTTTGCTGTTATCAGCAGTTAAATCAAAACTGGTAAAATCATTACCGGATAAAATTTGTTCAATTTTCTTTGTTTTCAGAGAGAAGGTGCTTAACGAATTGCTGCTTAAAATCCAGAAAAGGTCATTGTTCTTTTTGTACCTGATATCAATAATGTTAGTTCCGGGGAGTTTTCCTTCCCATAAAACTAAAGAATCCTGAATACATTTTATGATTTCCCCATCGGATACCAGAAAAGTAAAATCTTTCCCCCCGCAAAACAGCTTAGCCCGGGGCATCCCATGTCTGGAATACAATTTACCGGCCCAGGCATTGCTCAAAACTGCAACATTATCAAGATAGACCAGCTGATTATCATATACACCAATACCGGTTATCTTTTTATCTGACATTGGCCGGTATGAAAAATCGTTTTCGATAGTACCCGGATAAAGAAATTCCCCGTTAAAAGGTTTTTGTAATCCTTTTGACGACAGAATCTGTACTACTCCATTTCTGTCAGAAACGACTTTCATCAATGTAGTTACCTGTTCATTGGTATAATATTTTATACTGTAGTCCTGAAGGTAAGCAACATCAGAATAAACCGGCAGTTTTGATTCAATCTTTTTTGAGTTTTTCCCGGTACAACTCGTAAGCAGTATTAATACGGCAAACAGTAATAGATAAGTTTTTTTCATGAGAAGATTAATTTGTATATTCAAATATCTCTTGAGGCAAAACAAGCTTAATCAAACTATGGAATAGTTCATTTGTAGTACTGAGTATATCTCTTTGTTTTTTCAACAAAGATTTAATTCTTTTCTTTTCCCCCAACTTTTCAATTTGATCCAATGTTAGCATTCAAATTTTTTCTAAACCAATTTAAGAAATTGAGTAATGAACTCAAAAATAGTTAGTAGAAATAATAAAACCTAAATTTCCACATCAAGTGTCAAACATCTGTCGGAGGAGAGAATTGTATTAAACTTTTACCGTTGGACGCTTTTCCTTTGCAATTCTAACAGTGGACGGTAACCAATGAGTATAACTCCCTGATCTTTGATCAACTGTCTGATATCAGGATCAATAGTAAAGCACTCGGCTTCCTGAGCTCTTTTTTCGGCTGTACTGGAGATTAACTTCAACTCATCGCTCCGCTTCGAAGCATGAATATATAGCTCGGTCACTCCGGGTTTCAGATTTTTGATAATGTTTGTCCAGTATGGTTTGACCTCTTTGTACTCTTTACTATCAGGAGAAATGAAATAATCAGTAAAGACCAGACCTTTCCTCGTCAGCTCTTCACGAAGATTAGGCTGATTACGATTCTCCATGGTCGTTTGAGAAGCCATCCGCAGGGGAAGATTGAATTCAAGGGCCAGTTGAACATAGGCTTTAAGATATTCGGGGCTTTCCTGCATTGTACCCATGTGAGAGTCGATATGAGTAACTGGGATTCCTGCATCAAGTGCTTTTTGAATCTGTGCGCGATCTTCGATCAATGCTTCCTCTGGAGTTGCATGGGCATATACCTCTTCGACACTTCGCCATAGATAACCATCCCGGTCATATAATCCCTTGACCTGATCCTTTGGTGCAACTGAGCCCCAGCGGTATTGTCTCCACTCTGAGGTGAGGGTCAGGTGTACTCCAAAATCTTTCTCGGGATTTTTTCTACTGTATTCGGCAATCTGACTAAACCAGGGACAAGGTGTCATGATGGTGCCGGAAGTGATCAGGCCCTTCTCCATCCCCTCAATAGCACCCATGTTGGCAGCGTAGATCATCCCCACATCGTCACAATTGACAATCAACAACTTATCTGTTGGCTTGTAACCCAACCTTTCGGCCAGAGACTTGGTCTGGGCCGATGAGGAAAATCCGAAGGAAAAGAGGAAGATAAGAATCAAAAGGAAACGGAATAATTGATTTTTTAATTCCGGGAATACATCTTTTTTGTTCATAGTGTCATTGTTTGTTGATTAGAAATCTGTTGATGAAATATTACTTAAATATCTAATTTAAATTTTTTTAACCTGGAATAAACCGGTATATGAGCAAAAATTATTCATTTACGGCCAAATTAGTTTAAATCCGAAATTAAATTTTCTTTTTCTTTTGCACTTGGGAGAATATTTCCCGTTAATATCTGATTTTTTGAGTTATGTGAAAGTACTTCTCCCATTCACTCGCGTATTGGTTCTCATTTTTTACTCCTTTTTTTGTTTTTATGCCGCTTCGATGAGCCTGTCAAGCTCTTCCCATGCGTCTTTATAAAAATGATTCTCATACATCTTAATTTGCTTACCAAATTGTTTGTTTTTATAGGCGTTCGCGATCTCTGATTCAATTTGATGCCCCCTCATGGTTATTTTTGCAGGCACTGCAATAAACCAATCAATAAAACTGTGGTGTTTCTGTTGTTTAAACTTATTTTTTGATCAGCCATACATCTGAAATGTGAGACTGACTGCTCCATCGGATATGTGACTCTTCCGGCCTGTCAAATGAAACTTTAATTGTTCCATCCTGTGTGAGATTCTTTGGTATGACAAACTCTTTAAAGCCACCAATTTCCTTATCATAGACAATCGGGTCCAGTCTCATTCCATCAACCCGCAAAAGAGCATCTCCTCTGCCAGATACCCGGATGTTATATCTTCCGTTAAAATCAAGATTTTCGTATACCAGATCTGGTTGTTGCTGAAAAAGCTGCGAGGATAACCGTTTTCGTGAGTATCCGCCATCCCACCAGGCCACATCGGTTGCATCGTAGGAAGTGGTGAGCACACGCGGCCCGGTTTCGATGTTCGATACATTGTCATAATAGCTGCCCGGATCCGGATTTTCCCAGGTACGGATCACTTCAAGACGTTCCAGCTTTTTTGCTTCGCTGTCCATTTCACTCACTTTTTTAAACTCATCAGCAAGCCACCAGCGGTTATTCAGCGGGTAATTCACAAACTGAAGAATACAACTCCGCTGCGAATTGGATGCATGGTATTTTTCAACATCCATTTGATAACCAATGGAGTGGAATAGATCATCGCAATACTTCACGATTTTGGCATGCAAATCCTGATTTTGGGGTTTGGTATCTGCCTGATTGACCAATCCAAGTACCTGGTTCATTGCATTTTCAGATCCGATTTCTTTGGCTGTAGCCAATACTTTGTTTGCTTCTCTTTCAAGTCCTTCCTCATAGAGCTTTCTTCTGCGCTGATAGGTGTCGTAATAGGCCCGGGTGACCAGCATCTGCCACCTCCAGTTTCCGGCCAGTTGCGGGTTCTCTTTTTCCAGCTTCTTCCAGTATTCGAATACGATTTCAATTCCTCCGTTTTTCCGGATAGGACCGACCCAGTTTTGTTCCAGTGCCAAAATTCCGCTGGAAGCTTGGGCAGCTAATTCAGAACCAAAAAAGTAACGGCAGTAATCGGTCAGGATATCTTGTGGTTCCATCTCAATATCCCAGCCACGCATGCTCCAGATGACTTTATTAACATCATCCTGGGCGCCATCTGAATAGGAAATAAATCCATCGGTAAATGGTGCATAAGTTGCATGGATTTTAGCATAATAGTTAGGCATGGGATTGATGCCTTCGCGCCCGTAAGTAAGCATATAGGCCTGATCCCAGTTGACCACAGGATAATCGCACCTCACATTGTGAGTGATATCGGGATAATGGCGATGTTTATACTTTGCCGGGAGACGGAAGCGGGTTTCCGCGATCGACGGACTACTGGGGCCTGAAACCACTCCTCTCAGCCAATCCGGCTTTTTTTCTTCCAGATAGGTGTAAAAATAGTCGATCTGCTCGGCGCTGAATCCCTGAAGAGAAATCCAAATCCCAGCTTCAGGATGATATTTAATCAGCAGGTCATGTAAATCTTTCAGGAATGGCATGACCTCTCTTGGATGGTTGTCTCCCGGATCGCCACCAGGGAAAAAAACATCATCGAGTTTGGGACAATTTTTATAGAATTGTTCGTTGTTGTCCAATTCCTTTTGGCGCTGTACTTTATCTTTTAAATCACAGCCGGCCGGGGTCCAAACCCAGAAATCGATTCCGCAAGCAGCGCAAATTTCGCTTACCTTCAAATTCATTATATCTGGTGCAACGGGCATAAGAACATTTCGGGGCTCATTATTTCCAGGAATCATTTCAACTGAATTTGTTCCGAATATAATCAGGTCTCTGATGTATTGTTCGTACTGTTCAACATTCCAGGCATCGCATGAATTGTTGGTGTTGCGATAGCCCAATTGATGACCGCGAATGGATTGCAGGGGCGAACTGGCAAAGTCCAGAGGTTCTTCCAGAATCATCTTCTTTTTGGTCATCGATGCGGTACGCAACAATTTCCCAACTCCAAACAGTGTGCCCCTGGCGTCGGCTCCGATAATCCAGATGATATCTTTTCCATTCTTTTTTTCTGAAAGGATGCGGTAACCTTCTGCTTTCGATTCAGGCAAATTTGCACCCAATCGTTTTGGAACTACCAGTCCATTCAGCTCTTTATCACTTTGGATTGCCAATGCAATCGTTGAATTATTATCCCAATTTGAACTTATCCGGAAGTTGATCGAAGTTCTCTTGGCGACTTCTTCCTGCAAAACCCGGATGGCAGTTTCCCTGACCGGCGATGCGATTTTGTCAGAAGCAATTATTTCAGCTTTGGTTAAGTCGATGGTCTGCGCTGACACAACTCCTGCGACAAACAATATAGTAGTGATTAAAAAAGATTGGATTAAAAGAAATTGAATCTTCATTTTGGGTGATTTATTAATGTTTACTTAAATATCTAATTTGAATTTTTATAATCTGGAATAAACCGGTATATGAGCACAAGCTATTCAATTATGGTCGGATTGACTTGAATCCGAGATTAAAATCTACTTTTTGCCTTCGCTCTCTAACCTATATTCCCATTTTTCACCTGATTTTTGAACTCAACCTTTTGTGATTTGGATGCTTGTGAAAAACTGAGTGAAAGGATTAATGTCATAACAGCAAAAAATGAAATTTTCATAATTAGTTTAATTGATTTATTGAATTATTTATGCTCTGCATTTTTCAGATTTGGCTTAGTCTTCCAACTTGCATCCGGTCCAAACCGGGTATGTTGTTGTGGCTTCAGCTTCTCGTTTTTCGAATATTGATAGATCATCCGATTGGTAACCAGAAACAATACACTGGAAATAATTAAAGCAGCAATTGCTTTGATCCATAGCCGTTTGTATAACGGCTTGTAGTTTTCTTCTTTTATTATTAAAACAGTTTCCTTATTACGTGGTAACAATAGTACAAGCACTGTTGCGATAATTGCATTGACAAAAATCACCCATTCAGTGAGTAAACGACTGGGATGCCATCCTGTTAAAGCACGTTCAAAATTGGCAACTACCATTATCCAAAGTAGGATAAGGAAAATAAGTTGTCCTTTTGCCAACGGACTTTTGGGAATAATTGCAAGGGGTGACTGGTAATGACGCACGACGATAATAATACAAGCTACAACTAAAAGGATCCATGTAAGGTTAAACCATCCTGATGGTGTCATGTGAAGGAAGTCTATTCCCGGGAGTCTTCCGATGTAAGGAAAGTCCCATAAAGCAGGTGCTGTTTCAGTTGTTCCGTCAGCATGTGTAATTACTCTTTCCCATACATTTGAATTCAATTGCTCGCTCCAAACCGCCACGTTTTTAACGACATTAAAATAGGTTAACCCAAGCATGACAAACAAGGCCGAGAAAGCCCGGGTCCAACTGCCGTTTATCTGTCCCGTAAATTCTTCGCGATCAGTATGTAGTTTAATTCTTGAAGCCAAAAATCCCAGTGCTACTGCAATGGCAACACCATTAACAAAACCATAGCTCTGCTCAAGAAAACTGTGCCAGTTTTGTCCCTGCCACCTTGCCCAGGTTGATGTAATTGCATTAAACTCTTCACTTCCGGGTAAAATTCCTTTAGCTTCTAAAATGCGGGGATTCCCAAACGACATTATAGTTTGTTGAACCCAATGCATACCTGCAAATCCAAGTCCGCCAATAATACCGCTGATAAGCGAAGCAACTGCTACGGGACGCAATTTATTGCGCCACATCCAGATACTTGTTCCGATAAAAACACCTGTGATACCTGCCCAATCGTCAGATCGGGGTGGCGTCATTCTGATTCCGCCATAGTCTGCAAAAAATAGACTGCCTAAAACAGGGAAAGCAAGGAAGGTGAGAAGCCATCCACCGCCCATATAAGCAAATAATGAAGCTCCGTTTCTAAATTTTCCAAAGAATAGGAAATAGGCTGTTATTCCGGCTATTAATCCGATGACCCAACCGATGTGATGCGGATAATCGCCGAACCACTGCGGCCAGTTGTTGAGAAGATTGGAAGCTTCGTAGGCTGGTTGACCGGTTGAGGGGTTGATGAAGGAGGGATCACCCTGGAGATAGGTTAATCCATTGGCAAGTTGATTTTCAACCCCGATAATTCTGAGAAATAACTGTGTGACCCATCCAATCAAGGCACCACCTGCAGCAAAAGCAGGAAGATATAATCTGTCGCGTACCCCCTTTCGTTCATACAGATCATAGACACCTATCCCTAAAAGCACAAAAAATGCAGGCAGATAGTCAGCATCAAACCAATAAAGCGGGTTTTTGTGCCTTGACCATGTTGAATCAAAGTTGGCACCTTCCTGCAACCAGTGGGCTACAGGTTCTTCAATTATATCCAGCAAGAGCCAGGCACCGAAGACAAAGAGAAGAGGTTTGAAAATTTTGATGATATTTTCCCTCTTTTCTACAGCAGCAAAAGCCGTTCCTGCTCCACCCAATCCGGCCCATAAGAAACCGATATAAAAAATGGCTAGATAACCGTACCATTGTGAAAGTGTATGACCACTATCTGTATAAGAAAGAACCTGCATATAGGATTGTGAACCACCAAATCCCCACCCCAGAGCACCGAAAAATGCAAAATAGGGGACTCTTTGACGCCAGTCTTCTCTCCCTGATAACAGTGCTACTGTAATAGCTGCCAGGCATCCGGCAAATGCAGCACCATATTCATGACCAAAATTGCCCCGAATCCCCCAGCCAATGGAGAGAGATATTCCAACAAGAAAAATAGTTCCCAATCGCCAGCTCGGATTAAGTTTAGTTGATTGCATAATAATTTAAAATTATATTTGAATTTTTAATTTGAATTTTTTGAACCGAAAATAATCCGGCATATGAGCAAAAGCTATTCAATTACGGCCAAATTAGTTTAAATCCACAATTTAAAATTCTGTATGCTATTGCTTTTGGGGGTATTTGCTCCACTATTGGCTGATTTTTGAGCTAAGGGAGCATATTTCTCCCGACACTCTCGTTTTGGTCTTCATGTTTTCCTCCTTTCTTTGTTTTTATGCCGCTTCGATGAGCCTGTCAAACTCTTCCCATGCGTCTTTGTAAAAATGGTGTTCATACATTTTCAATTGCTCACTAAATTGTTTATTTTTATAGGTGTTCGCGATCGTTGATTCAATTTGATTTGAGTTTTTCCCGGTACAATTCGTTAGCAGTAATAGAAAAGCTTTTTCATGAGAAGATTAATTTGTTAATTTATTTGCCGCTTGGGACATCCTAATCTTCATCTGGTAATTTTCAGGGCGCCATGCAGCTTTAAAAAGAACATTATAAGAAGTAGGGTAAGTAATATCCCGACATATGTGTTATACCTGTATTTTTATCTCTTTTCAAAAAAAAGGGTGCTGTCAGATAAATCAACAGCACCCTTTTAATTCTATCCTTGTATGCTAAGAATGATTATTTCAATATCCACATTTTTACATCAGGAAGGTCTTTTCCACCTAAGCCGGCAACTGCTTGATCGTAATTTTCCCTGTTATTGTTATACTCATTCTTTGGGTACATATACCGATAAGGATAACCATAAGCAGAAAAGGAGGCACTAATCTTAGCGAAAAACTCAGGCTTACCTGATCTTCTGTAGTCGATAAATGCTTCAACTGGGTTGACCACTAACAGAGAGAGCCATTTCTGAATAGTAATCTTGTCAAGATCACTTGCTGTTCCATCAAGCGCTACTCCTGCTTTATTATAGTAGTCATTGAAATTATCTACAATTTTGGTTGATCCAACGTGAGAAGCAGGCTTGATGCCATTTTCAATCTTCCAACGCTCAAAGGAAAGCCTAATACCATCTTTGTAGTACCCATCAACAGTACCTGCAGAAATCCATCCTTTCTTACGGGCTTCAGCAAGCAAGAACATCATTTCACTGGATTCCATCATGACAGCTTTGAGACAGTCACTATTTTTTTCATAAATAAGCTTTGAAAAACTTGTAAAACGACGATTGTCATAAGGATAGTTGGTTCCCGACAGTCCCAATGCTGCATATTGTAATTCAGGCCTCAATGGGTTAGGGCAACCAATCCATTTAGCATCCAGTTGATAGGGTGCATCCTTGGCAGTACCTTGTAAATCCCTTCCAATCTCAATTAAATCACTTGGTTGTAACTGACTGGCAGGATAGTAAGTGATATCATAATTATAATTATTAATCTTCAAGGTTTCTGTATATTCAGTAGGCGAACTAGATATTGGACCAAGTGCAGGAGCAAAGATGACATACATACGAGGGTCATCAAAAGAAGCCATGATATCAATCAGGTATTTAGTTGGCTTTTGCTCGGTATTGTCATTACCTGTACCCCCAAAAGCAGTCGTATAATACCAGGAATCCCACGCTGCCTTTCCCGGGAAACCAAGCGAGGCATTGTCTGCAATCGTTGACATGTATTGTGCACTACTGGCAATTTGCTGCATTTGAGGGCCAAGATCCGTTCCTGCTTTCTTAAACGCTTCATAAGAGTGTACCATCAAACGGAATTTCAGGGAGTTGGCAAAGTTCAACCATTTCACTTTATCTCCACCAAAGAGTACATCGTGGTCAGCAGGAAGTCCTTGACTATCAGAAGACAATATTTCTACCGCCTTGTCTAACATCTCAAACATTTTCAGATAAACATCTTTTTGGGCATCGAACTTAGGAAAAATATTTCCTTCTCTACCCATCGATGCCTCAGAGAAAGGGATATCGCCATATTTCTCTGTAAGAAATGCTCCAACAACGCATTTAAGAATATCCGCAGCAGCCACCGTTGCCATATTATCTTCATTTGTTGCCAATTCAGTTACAGCAGCCAATTGACGTAAAGAGGTAGTGTAAGGATTACCTTCCATCATCCAGTCTTCTTCAAAAGCTGTATAAAATTCCGAGAACTTTTCAGGGGTATAACAATCAAATGAATAGAGTGTACTGTAATTCATTCTTTCTTCCTTCACTCCAGCACCATATCTGGTAGCAATGTCTACAATGGCAGAGGTAAGCTGGAAACGAGAATAGGTAAAATAATTTACATCAAAACTGATCTGCCTTTGATCCATTCGCAATTGATCTTTATTGCACGAAATCACCACCATCATTAACAATCCGGTGGCAATATAATATATCCTTTTCATAATTATTGTTTTTTATTATAATTGCACATTAAAAATTTAATGAAAGTTTCACCCCTAATGAACGTACAGGAGGCTGTCCATATTGAGCAATCCCCATACCAGAAACTCCATCTCTAAAAGCAGTTTCAGGGTCTTCTTTCATCCTGTTTTTGGCCCAAAACATTACGTTCTTGGCGAAGAAAGTAATAGATGCATCCTGACAATGTATTTTCGCAAGAAGAGATCTGTTAAAACTATACGTGAGGTTAATCTCTTTAATTTTGAAAACCATTGCGTCATGTGTCCTGAATTGAGCTCCTGACCACAGTTCGTTTCCTTCCATTCCGTAAGGTGGCAAGTAAAGTGTCGCATTTGGATCAGCTCCATTCAGGATGTAGTAATCATCAGGAAGGCTAA